>Ga0209382_10001881_pt1 | contig 31866 bp, 36 predicted proteins | sample SoiMetdeltSBSDD5_FD_187599 | JGI IMG/M metagenome (GOLD analysis project Ga0209382, IMG submission 187599) | Bulk soil microbial communities from a Populus tree surrounding site in Tennessee, USA - Soil MetaG P. deltoides SBSDD5 (SPAdes) (version 2) | ecosystem: Environmental > Terrestrial >...
TCACGATCATCCCGAACGGCCTCGGTCTCAAGCCGAACATCGGCCCTCAGTGGCAGCAGGTGATCACCGGAGTCGTCCTGTTGCTCGCAGCCTCCGTCGACGCCATCTCGCGTCGCCGGTCGGCCCGTAGCTGAACCGGAGTCGGCCGCCGGACTCTGAGGGCTCAGGTGTCACCGGGGCGGGCGAAGCCGGTTTCGTAGGCGACCACGACCGCTTGCACACGGTCGCGCACGCCCAGCTTGGCGAGGATGCGGGCGACGTGGGTCTTCACGGTCGTCTCGGCGACCACCATCTCGGCGGCGATCTCCGCGTTCGACAGGCCGCGGCTGATCAGGCGGAGCACCTCGAGCTCGCGCTCAGTCAGCGGCGCCAGTCGTTCCGGGACACCGACGGGCGGCTCCGGCTCCGCGAAGCGCTCGACAAGCCGCTGCGTGATGGACGGCTCGATCAGCGAGTCGCCGGTCGCAGCGGCACGTACCGCGGCGATCAGGCGTGAGGAAGGCGCGTCCTTGAGGAGGAAGCCGGCCGCACCGGCGCGGAGTGCGCGATAGATGTATTCGTTCTGGTCGAACGTCGTGAGCACAACGATCGTGGGTGGGTCCTGCTGACGCAGGATCTGCTCGGTGGCGGCCAGCCCGTCGAGATCGGGCATCCGGATATCCATGAGCGCGACCTCCGGCTTGGCCAGGGCCGCCTGACGTACCGCCTCCTTGCCGTTCTCGGCTTCGGCGACGACCTGGATGTCGCCCTCGGCCTCCAGAATCACCCGGAACCCGGTACGGACGAGCTCTTGGTCGTCGGCGATGAGGACCCTGATCACCCGCTCATTGTGTCGACCCCTGGGCGACGGACGAAGCGTCCTTGAGGATGACGCGCTGGAAAATCTTCATCCTCATTGAGGACGCCGACGACGAGACCGGGTTGTGAGTGTGGGGCGAACGGGTCAATCAGACACCGGATCGAAAGGAAGCGGACATGGACATCTTCAAGGGCATCCGGCCCCTCGACTACGTACTGACGGCCGTCATGGTCGCGCTTGCGGTGCTGATCGGCCTCGAGAACGTCAACGCGACCGATGATGCGGACGTCGCTCACGCAATCGACTCGCACTCCGCGCTCATGATCCCGGTGTTCGTGCTCGCCGCCCTGCCGATCCTGTGGCGGCGACGCAACATCTTGGCCGTGATCGGTGTCTCGTTCGTGGTCACCGCAGCCAGCGTCCCGATGTTCGGCTGGGTGACCAGATGCGGGTGGGCGCTGCCGCTGTCGATGGCGATGGCCTACGCCGTGGCACGCTTCGCCGGCAGCAAGCAGAACCAGATCGTCGGCCTGGTCGGGATCTTCGCACTCCAGATCGTCATGCTGGTGCAGGACTCGGCGACCGGAGGTCTCGGTGCCCTCGCGGTCTCGGTGCCGGCCGCCGCCCTGTTCTACGGGATCGGAAGGTACGTGCAGTCGCGTGCCGACAAGCGCACGTCCACCGAACCCCAGGAGCCGGTCGCGCACAAGTCGCTGGAGGCGTCGTCGTGACCGACTCGGTGCGAGCAGGCCACCGTCGTACGCCATCACTGCGACGACCTGACCAACGTCGGCAACAGCCTGATCCACGCGGATCGCGGCTACTACTTCACGGTCGGCTACACCACCGGCGACGCGTCCACCGCGTCCACGCTCGAACAGATCGCATCGTCGATCCGCTTCACCGGGTGAGTCGGGTGAACTCAAACGCGCGGCCGTTGGGAGCCGCGAGCCGTCAGATTCGCCTACGCTGGCAGTCGAACACGTGCGCGTCTGACGGGATCGAGCCATGAGTGACGGCTCCAGCGGCATCTTCAAGGGATTGCGTCCCCTTGACTGGTTGCTCGCCGGAGCCCTCACCGCGCTGGGCCTGTGGCTGATGGTCGAGAACGTCATGATCTCGGACGCGCAGGTGGCAGCGAACATCTCGGCCGGGAGCATGGTCCACAAGATGTCGTCCCACTCCTGGGCGATCGTCCCCGTCTTCGCCGTGGCGACGGTCCCGGTGCTGTGGTGGCGTCGCAACCTGATCCTCGTGACCGGGATCGCCCTGGTGGTGATGGTGGCACATGACCTCGTCTTCGGCTGGGTCACCAGGTGCGGGGCCGGCTTGCCGTTGGCGTTCGTACTCGCCTATCTCGGCGCCACGTCCCTCGATCGCAAGCGGTCGTGGATCTCGTTGGGCCTCGCCACGGTGCTCATGGCAGCCGTGCTGGTGATGGACGCCACCACCGGCTTCGGACCGATCCTGCTCGTGTTGCCGATCGTGCTGATCGTCTTTGCCATCGGTCGCGCCGTGCGACAGCGCACGGCGATGAGTGCCGAGCTGCGGGCGCGTACCGCAGAGCTCGGGCAGCTGCGTGACCAACGGGTCTCACTGGAGCTCAGCAGCGACCGGGTCCGTCTCTCCGGCGAGCTCGACAGCCTTCTGCAGGAGCGGCTCGGCCAGCTGACGGCCGCTGCCGAGTCCGGCAAGGACCTCGACCCGGCCAGCGCCAGGGCCCTGTTCGAGTCCATCGAGAGCCAGAGCCGGGAAACTCTCGACGGAATGCGCGAGCTCGTGGGTCTCCTGCGTGGCGGCGACGTCGCGCTGGCACCCGCACCTTCGGTCGCCCACCTCGACGCGTTGCTGGCCCGGCACATCCATGCGGACTCTCGTCTGACGGTGGCCGGTGACCCGCGCGCGCTCCCGGCGAGGGTCGAGCTCTCGGCGTACCGCATCGTCGAGCACCTGGTGAACGTGCTGGTCGACCAGCCGGAGTCCCCCATCGAGGTTGGCGTCCGTTTCGAGGACGACGCCCTGGAGATCCGCGTTCACGGACCGGTCGACAGATCCGCCGACTTCAAGGCCGCCGTGGCCCGGGCCGAGGAACGCGCCAAGGTCCTCGGCGGCTCGCTCGATGTCAAGGTGAGCCGAGGCCACGCCAACGCCCTGGCCCAACTCCCCGTACTGGGATAGCAGCGCCGGCATGGGTGTGCTCGAGCGAAGCGGCATCGCCTTCGGGAGCCTCATCCTCGTAGCGCTGCCAACCGCGCTGCACGGCTGGCCGACGACGCTTCGCGGCAACCTGTTCACGCTCGTTGTGCTGAGCGCCGGACTCGCCCTGATGTGGTGGCGAAGTCATCCGCGGGCCGCCTCGGTCGTGGCGCTCGGCCTGCTTCTGCTGGCGCTCGCGATCGGAGGCTGGTTCCCGGACACAGCGGTGGCGATCTACTCCCTCAGCTTCGCCGTGCTGGCGCTGGGCTGGTCCGGCCGCGCTGCTTGGCTGGTGGCCTTCTGCGCAGCGGCCTATCTGGTGCCCCTCCACATCCTCAGCGAGGGCGCCAGCTGGGTGGCCGTGCTCGTATTCACCGTCCCGCCGTACGCCGCCGGAACCGTACTGCGACTGCGCAGGGACACCGCCGACCAGCTGGCCATGCGCGTCCAGGAGCTCGAGGAGGAGCGCGAGCTCTTCACCGAGATCGCCCTCCGCCACGAGCGGGCGCGGATCGCCAGCGAGCTGCACGACATCGTCGGTCATGCGATCAGCGTGATGGTGATCCAGGCAGCCGCTGGGCAGCGACTCGTGGACTCCGACCCGGCACAGGCCAAGGAGGCCTTCGCTGCGATCTCGGAGTCCGCGCGGCAGGGCACCGAGGACCTCGAGCAATTGATCAAGCTCCTTGGTGGCAGCGCCGACGACATCGCTGGCGGACCGGACCTCTCGCTGGTGGACGAGGTCGTCACCCGAGCCGCCCGCAGCGGGCTCGACGTCAGCTGCCGCTTCGAAGGCGACCGTGATCGGGTCGCCGCTCCCGTCGCGCACCTGGCCTTCCGCGTCGTTCAGGAGAGCCTCACCAACGCGCTCCGGTACGCACCGGGATCGGAAGTTCGCATCGTCATCAGCGTCGACGAGACCGAACGCAGTCTCGCTGTGCGCGTCGAGAACGACCACACCGTGCACGGCGACACGACGCTGGCCGGGACCGGGCGGGGCCTGGTCGGACTCCGCGAGCGCATCCAGACACTCGGCGGCCAGTTCGACGCTGGGCGGACCCATCACGGCGGGTGGGCCGTCGAAGCACGCCTCCCGAGCAGCTGAGCAACCCGACGCCAAGCACAAGCCGCCTCGATCGATGCCTAGTTGGTCGTGTCCAGCGCCTCGGTCACCCGACGCAGGGTTGCCGCGGTGCCGGCGCGGACCCGGCTGCGTCGCGCCATCGGCCGATCGCTGGTCGGGTGCCCCGGACGGGTGTGGGCGACTCGCTCGTCGATGACTTGCCGCGCCAGCCGCTCGAGGTCGGTGTAACTGGTGCCCCGCATAACATCCTCCGCTGGTCCTCGAAGCTAGTTCCAGATTGGAACGTACCATAGTTGGTTCCGAATTGGAACTCAGCGTGCAAGGATATGGCCATGCACCGTACGGACCTCGCCGACGACGACTGCGGCATCGCGCAGACCCTCGGTGTCGTCACCGACTGGTGGTCCTGGTTGGTGGTACGCGACATCGCAGGTGGTGTGACCCGCTTCGACGGCCTACAGCGCGCCCTTGGCATCAGCCGTCGGGCGCTCACCGAGCGACTTGCGACGCTCGTCGACCATGGAGTGCTGCGCAAGGAGGCGTACTCCGAGCGGCCGCCGCGCTACAACTACCTGCTCACGGCGCGCGGCGAGGGCCTGCTGCCGGTCCTGTTGGCGATGCAGGAGTTCGGCGACCGCTTCATCAACGGCGACGGTACGGTCACCGCCACGGCCGCCGCCGGTTCACGCGAAGTCGACCGAGTCCACGCCCTGGTGGGTCAGCGGGTGCCCGACGTCGAGCTGACCGCCCACGACGGCGAGCTCGTGACCATCCGGGGCGCCGGCTGGCGGGTCGTCTACCTGTTCCCCGCCGCCTTCGCACCGGAAAACCAGGAGTACCCACCCGGCTGGGGAGAGATCCCTGGCGCGGCCGGCTGCACACTGGAGGCGACGACCTACGCGGCACGCTTCGCCGACTTCGCCGCACTGGGCTGCGAGGTGTTCGGCGTCAGCACCCAGCGCCCCGACCAGCAGGCGGCGTTCGCCGCCTACGCCGACCTGCCGTTCCGACTGCTCTCGGACCAGAACAACCACCTTGCCACGGCGTTGCGGCTCCCCACCTTCCGCGCCGCCGGCGTCGACCGGTTCAAGCGCCACACTCTGCTGCTCGACGGCGACGGCGTCGTGCGACACGTCCAGATGCCGATCACCGACCCGGCCGGCTCCGTCGACGAGATGCTCGATGTGGTGTCAAGTCTGGTCTAGCGCGCGGCCAACAGGTCATATCAACGGGTCACCGACGGGTCGGACATCACCCACCGGACCGCAGCGGTACTCGCCTGGCCGATCGGCCGTCCGATCATCGCGTCGACGATCCCCACGCGCGGTACACCCAGCATGCGCCGGGCCCAGCCCGGCAGGGTGGCAACCGCACCGGTCGCGATCAGCCCGTAGGCCGGACGGGCCAACCACGGCAGCGGCGGGTTCAGCAGCAGGTATCGGGCCACCCGGCGGGTCGCCGGCGTCCCCTCCAGCTCTGCCCGGAACCCGGCCAGCTCGGTGCGCAGCTGGGACTCGGTGACCGGAGGCCCGACGACTCCCAGGCGGGCAGCCACCAGGCCGGTCTGCGCGACGTACCGGTCGGCATTGCGCTGGGTCAGTCGGCGAGCGCCGTACCGCTGGAAGGTGGTGAGGAAGCTCTCGATCTCGGCCACGTGAATCCACCGCAGCAGGTGCTGGTCCTCGGCGGAGTAGGCCCGCCCATCCGGCGCGACCCCATGCACGGTGGCATGGATCCGCCGTACCGCCGCGATCGCCTCCTCCGCGTGCTCGACGGTCCCGAACGTCGTGGCCGCGATGAACGCGCCGGTATTCGCCACTCTCGCCCACGGGTCCGTCCGGTAGTCCGAGTGTTCCTCCACAGCGGTCAACGCCAAGGGGTGCAGCGACTGCAGAAGCAGCGCCCGAACACCACCGGCGAACATCGACGCATCGGAGTGAATCCACCAGATCGGGTCGTCCTCGGTGAACCAACGCTCCCCCTCGGTCCCCCAGATCCGCCGTGCCCGCTCGGTGGCACCTTCCCCGGCGACGCGGGTGCGAACCGACGTGGCAGCCCAGCGCCGAACAACCTTCACCGGCCAGGCCGACCCAGCGTCCAACGATCGGGAGATCACACCTCCATGGTTACACCGGCTGGAGGAGCAGGCGTCAGGAGACCGACGGCGGCCAACGTTGTCTGCGCCACTCGTCCCATGTCGCGAATCCAGCCGGCGGGTCGTCAATGGGCTCACTGCCGTCGAGTTCACCTGGCGTCGGGATGTCGATCTTGGCAGCCCACTCGGCGAGCTCCTCGTCGGACATGGGCCATGTCGTGTGTGGCGCGTCGGCTTGGCGCCGATCGAGTCGCTTCCGCTGCTCGGCTGGGGTGAGTTCGAAGTAGCGCATCTCCACCACCGCACCGAGGTCTGCCGCTGCCTGCCGCAGAGCGGAGCGCTCGTCTCGACCCCAGAGGCCGTAGTCGATCACGACGTTGTTGCCGAGTTCGAGGGCGCGCAGCCCGATCTCGATCAGCCGTCCTTCGATCACGTCCTGGGCCGATGGCGGATTGTCCCGCCCGTACAGAGCCTTCACCCATTCGTCTTTGGTCAGACGAAGTGCATTCTGCTCGACCTCAATGCGCCGCGCAGCAGTGGTCTTGCCGGTGCTTGGGAGTCCCACCGTCAGGAACAGCGTCGGTTGCCGCATCATCACGCCCTGGTTGATCAGGCGTTCGTCATCGAGGACGATGATCCGGCGGCTAGAACTCGGCACACTCGAGCGGGCTCCATGCAGATCTCGCGTCAGTTCCGCCGCGCTGGCGCTACCGCTTCCCCCGGCCGAACATGCGGCCTAACCGTTCGGCCAGCGACCTCGTCGGCTTGACGTCGATCAGGTTCGACCCATCGGGCACGGGCAGATTCGCTGCCTGATCCGCTGAGAGTGTCGTGCAGACGTGGGTGGTGTAGATCGCGCCGATGAAATCGGCGTCAACGAACCGGGCACCGTCCGCCGTCTGGACGACGATGCCGTCGAACACGGAGACCTTCTCGTCCACCAGCACGGCATGGACCGTGGCGAACTCGTGCCCATCATCAGTCTGCACCGGCGTACCCGGCTGGAGTGCGGTGTAGGCGATGGGGTCGTCAGGCGCGTCAAGCATGCCTCAAGCCTACGGCCGTCCCGCGACGACCTCATGCGGTGGATCATCGCCTACGTCGTCGCAGTCACGTTCTTGAAACCGACCGATTCGCCTGTTGACGCACGGGTCCGATGCCGCGACCAGAGGGGATCCCCTGACTCGGTACGACCTGAGTAGCTACCGGCAGAAGGCGAGCGGGCCAAAAATAAGCAGTTCGCCAGACGTGAGCACGGGCGTCTTACGGGAAGTCTCGGGGTGTCTGCACTGGAGGACACCATGTACTACGCCGACTACTTGCGGAAATCAGCGGGCGCCATCGCCGCCAGCGTGGTGCTGGCGGCCGGTTGTTCCTCGTCGTCTGGGTCTGCCGATCAGCCGGAGCCGTCCCCCGCCTCGACGTCGACTGCCGCCGACGCCTGGATGCGCGGCGCACCCCAGATCGGGACCTGCTGGAACCAACCCCCGAAGGACTTCACATACGACCACTGGTTCGACGACTCACCCAAGGTGGCCTGCACCAAACCGCACACCACGGAGACGGTCGATGTCTTCGAGCTGGCAGACCCGACCATCGGGCATGCGAAAGAAACGTGGAACGCGTGCTGGAGAGAGGCGCAGGAATATCTCGGGTCCTTCATGTCCCGCGATCACTGGGTGCCGTGGAGCCCCATCCTGTTCCTGCCTCCCAGGCAGCAGGTGGCGGCAGGTGCCTCCTGGGCCCGATGCGATGTGGTACTTCCCCGCGAGTGGGCGGATGTCATCGCCCCCGGCGGATCTGACGAAGACGGGATAGTGCAGCCATCCCTCCGCACGTTCTCCGCCAAGGGCGCGGCCACCGAGCGCGCCGACGATTTGCTGCCGTGCCTGGATCGGGAGCCGCAGATCGAGAACCAGCCGTTCGTCCCCTGCAATCGGCCCCACCGGTACGAGGCGACCGGTCAGCTCGCTGTCCTCGAAAACCTCAAGAGCTACCCCTCGCCCAACAAGTTGCGACGCGGATCACTCCAATGCCGCCGCGACCTGCCGCCCAACCAACAGGCGGACGCATTCGCCGTGACGGCGGCTTGGCAGCCTCCTGGAGCATTCTCGGGTGGCTACATCAGCCAACTCCTCGGCGTCTGCTTCGTCTATCGCCAAGACGGCACCCCACTCCCGCCAAGGGGGTAGGTTCCCGTCCGGCGCGCCCCGGTAACGGAAAGGCAACAGAACACTGGCCGCATGAACCAAACCCGCGCACACCAGCGTCCTTGTCAGTAGTGAGTGCGAAGCATCGGAGGGGGCGGGCGAACGGTGTGTGGCGCAATCCTGGGCGGTGGCCAGCTGCAATGTGTGCGACCCGAGGGTCACTCGGGTGGCCACGAGTACCACTCGCACAACGGCTCCTGGGTCGACGACAAGCACGGGGACGGCGGCCACGGCTGACGCCGACCGGTCAGGGGGAGAGCCGGTGCCGGAAAGCCACGCCATGAACGGGGGCGTCGATAGCCTGCGGCACCGACGCCCCGGCCGACGCCAACGCGGGGCTGAAGTGCTCGCTCATGCCGATGTCCGCGCGGAATCACGGACACTTGTCGATGCGGACTTGTGGAATCTGGCTCTCGATGTCAGAGGCGCGCCTGGCGGGCGGCCAGCTCGCCAACGAACCGGGGGCACCACAACGGGGCGCCATCCAACGAGCCAGCTTGCGGGAGTCAGGCGATGGACCGTGGGAGGCCCCGCACTCTTCGCATCAGTCTTCGGCGTCCGCCTCGCGCGTCAAGGGCGCTCTTACGTCGCGCGGCTTCGTGATCGGGCAAGTCCGACGCTTGACCTGCTCGGCTTCGGCCTACGATCGGCAGCTACGGGGGTGCAAGGCCGGGTGTGGCCGGTATCGAGCAACCTTTACAGCTCCCTGGGCTGTTATTACAGAGACGGTGAGGGGGCGCAGATGCAGGAGCCGGTCGGGTTCGGCGAGTTCGTCGCGGCGCGCTCGCCCGCTCTGCTGAGGTCTGCGTGGCTGCTGACCGGTGACGAGGCGCTGGCAGAGGACTTGGTCCAGGCTGCCCTCGCGCGGGTGTGGCCGCGCTGGGACCGCATCTATCGCACGGACAGCAGCCTCGAGGCGTACGTGCGGAAGGTCATGGTGACGACGTACGCCAACTGGTGGCGGCGCAAGTGGCGGGCCGAGCAGCCGACGGCGCGAGTTCCCGAGCACCCGGCCCCGGTCGACAGCTATGCCGAGGCCGATGACCGGGCAGAAGTCCGCCGGGCGCTCGCGGTCCTTCCGCCACGGCAACGTGCGGTGATTGTCCTGCGCTATTACGAGGACCTGACCGAGACGCAGACCGCCGGCGTGCTCGGCTGCTCGGTCGGCACGGTCAAGAGTCAGACATCCAAAGCCCTCGCGAAGCTGCGCGAGCAGCCCTGGGCGTCCCTCGATACGTCGAAGGCGGCTGACCAGTGACCAACGTTGAGACCAAGCTCCGGACCAAGTTGCGCAAGGCCGTTGAGCCGTCGCCTGCGCCGATCAGCGTCGATGCCGTCGCCGACAGGGTCCGAATTCGTCGTCGCCGGCTCACAACCATGGCCTCCGTCGGCGCACTGGCCATTGCGATTGCGACGGCCGGAGTTGTCGCGGTCGGAGTGACGCAGCACAGCGACAGTGGTGGCCTCCGAGATGGTGTCGTGTCCGGACCCTCCGGGATGTTCACCGCGTCGAAGATCACCTACGCCAACGGCTCCACGATCCACTACGGCGACCAGGCCATCGATGTCTCACCGCACCAGGTCTTCGCCTTCGTCCAGACCGACGACGGTTTCGTGTTCGTGGACGAGAACCTCGAGGTCAACGTCACCGACGGCAGTGCCGTGGCGGAGATCGGACACGTCGAGGGCTTCACCGGCGACCTCGTTCTCGCCGCCGACGACACCGGGTCGTACGTCGGCTGGATCGACGGCGACGACGCCGTTGTCTACGACACCGCCAAGGGCGCCGAGGCGCTACGGGCGCCGGTGTGGCCGGGAGCAGACGGTGAGCGCACTGTAGCGGCCATCGATGGCGAGTTCGCCTATGTACAAAGCGGCAACGGCGTCGACGTCTGGAACCTCGTGACGCAGTCGAAGACGACAACGATCACCCGATCCGATCCGAGGGATGTTCTCGGCGATGTCGCCAACGGCTACTACCTGTGGCACCACTTCAACGGGTCGAGCGTCGTCAGCCGCGACCCGGACGCCCAACAGCCCGTCTTTGGCAAGATCATCGGCGAGGACGAGGCCCAGCTGTCGCCGGACGCCACGTACGTCGCCGGCTCGATCATGCTCTTCGAGCGAGCCACCCAGCGGGACATCACACCGCGCGAGACCCGGCCGCTGCCCGAGGTGAAGCTGCAGTGGCTGGATGACGAGAGGTACGTCGCCGACACCGACAACATGCACACCAGCGCGCGGTCTGATCCGCACGACCTGCTGATCTGCACCGCGTCCACCGACACCTGCAGGGCTGTCGTCGAATCGCTCGGCGACATCGTCTACCCCGACGGCATCGCCCAGGAGGGCGCCTGGGAACAAGACCTATCCACGGCCGCCAGGGCCCTATCGTCAGCACAAGATCAGCGACGGCTCTGATGCCGGCAAGGGACAGGCTGCGATGATCGACACACGCCCCACCTGGGTCAGACGAAGCCGACAGCGTGTTAGCGGCCGTGCGCTCATGCGCCCGCTCATGCCGCTGATCGCGCGGAAGGGGCCATGCCGCTGAGCAGCGGCCGCCGCGGACTGAGACACTGCGAATCTGTGCGCACTCGACGTTCGCACCGACACAGCGCGAGAGGAAGGAACAACACCAGTGGCCGAGGCGCTCACCCGCTCCCAGACCCGCGAGCGGCAGCCGGAGGGCTGGGAGGTCCTGCTTGGTGCGATCGAAGCGGTGTACGCCACCGGGGACTTCGCGACCGGGCTGGCCTTCGTCAACCGCGTTGCCGAGGCCGCCGAGGAGGCCGACCACCATCCCGACATCACCCTGGCCTATTCAACCGTCCATCTCCGGCTGCGCAGCCATGACGCCGGCGGAGTGACCGACCGCGACATCGCATTGGCCGCCAGGATCCGCGACATCGCCGCCGACCTTGGCATCGACGCGACGCCTGAGCAGCTCAGCCGAATCGAGGTCGGCCTCGACGCCCACGACAGGACAGCCGTGGGTGCATTCTGGGCGGCGGTCCTCGACTACGACCTCGACGAGGACGACATCGCCGACCCGCAGGGCCGGCAGGTGACGCTGTGGCTCCAGCAGACCGACGCCCACGACGAGCCACGGCAGCGCTTCCACATCGACGTGACCGTGCCGCCGGACCAGGCGCAAGCGCGGATCTCGGCGGCGCTGGCGGCTGGCGGCACTCTTGTCTCCGATGACCGCGCACCGGCGTTCACGGTGCTAGCCGACCCCGAGGGCAACAAGGCGTGCGTGTGCACCTCGCTGGGCCGAGACTGACTGGCCGCCGCCTCTGTCACGATGACTCCGTGAGCGGTGGGTCAGGAATGACATTCAGCCAGATGCTCGCCGTGCTTAACGCCGTTCGTTCTGTCGGCTGCCGATTCTGGGTCGAAGGAGGCTGGGGTGTCGACGCGCTCGTCGGGCACCAGACCCGACCGCATCGAGACGTCGACCTCGACATCGACGGCACTTTCGAGGATCAGGTGCTCGGCGCGCTTCAGAAGCTGGGATACACCATCGAAAGCGACTGGCGACCGAACCGCGTGGAACTTAGGGCACCGGGCCGCGGATGGGTCGACGTGCATCCCTTGGTGCTCGACGAGCAAGGGAACGCGCGACAGGCAGCCCTCGCGGGCGGCTGGCATGAGTTCGGTCGCTCGTGCTTCGCTGTCGGCCGCCTCGGCCCGGTGACGGTTCCCTGCTACTCCATCGAAGCCCAGCGCCGCTTCCACTCCGGCTACCAGCTACGCGAGGTAGACCGCCACGACCTTGCCGTCCTCGACCAGCTCGAAACGCACTGATCTGCCGCTGACCGCGCTGTCTTGCCGAGAGTCGGATGTTCCAGACGCGCGTACATTGAGCGGCATGACTGACAGCTCCGCGGATCGAATCGCGGTTGAGTTCACCACCGCCGAAGCTAAGTTGATCCTCGCCGCCCTCAGACAGTTCGAGCCGTACTGGCCAGCAGATGTCGACGACCTCAATCGGGCACAGTTGCTCGCCGGCATACGCGAAGGAATCGAACACGTCGTCGGCGTGCTCGACCACGCGGACAGACCCACTTCCTGAGAGATCGAAACGTCCGCTCATGCCGCGCTCCGCGCGGTCCTGCCGAGTGACGAGCACTCGCCGCGAGCACGGGTTACTGGGTGTACACCTGTGTTGTCTGGCCACGGCCAAGGCAAATCCTGCTCTTGCGTGGCGGGTCTCCCTCGATCAGACGGTCGGGTCGGGCATGAACTCCCGTACCTCCTGGGCACAGCGGCATGCGACGGCGATCTTTGCGGCCCATTTCAGCGCCTCCTCGCGCGAGGGCACGTCGACGACCGCGAACCCGCCGATGACCTCCTTGGTCTCCGGGTATGGGCCGTCGGTGATCGTTCCGTCCGTGGCCACGATGCTCGCCCGCTGGCTTTCCAGTCCGCCGCTGAAGACCCACACCCCGGCATCCTTGGCCTCCTGGTCCACCGCCTGCGCGGCCTTGGCCACGTCGAGCCAGTCTCCCTCGGGGATGTGGTCCATCGAGCCGTCATCGAACGAGATCAGGTATTGCGTCATCGCACAGCTCCCTTGTCCTGGCGGCCTTTCCGGCCACCCTCACCTGTTCTACGAACGCATCGCTTCGGATCCAACAGGCTGTCGACAGAAATCTTCACCGGCCCTCCATCGTTCCGGCGCGCGGGCCTCATGTGAGACCGGTTTGCGGAGATCCGCCATTGCCGCCGGCTACGAACAGTCCAACCGCGTCGGTGAACCGTGCGGCTGGCAGATCGGAGTCGGTGGGCTTCTCGTCCCTTCCGGGCGAGCCCGGTAACGGAAAGGCAACAGAACACCAGGTGCATCAACCAAACCCGCGTACGCCCGCGTCCTGTCAGTAGCGAGCGCGATGCCCAAGTTCGAGGCATCGGAGGGGGCGGGCGAACGATGTGTGGCGCAATCTTGGGCGGTAGCCCACTGCAGTGTGTGCGACTCGAGGGTCATTCCGGCGGCCACGAGTACCACTCACACACCGGCTCCTGGGTCGACGACAAGCATGGGGACGGCGGCCACGGCTGACGCTGGCCGGGCAGTGTGCTGCTGCGCGTTACGACCATGGTTAGTCTCGCGGTGTTCCGCTCGCTCCTGCTGATGACAGCGCGTGAAGTTCAGCCGCGTTGGCCTCGTATCGCATTCACCAGGGTCGTGCGCACGAGTACGTGGGCGGGAGGAGGCAACTCCTCGAGGCCGAACCATCCGATGTCGTCGTGTTCCTCGGGAGCGACGTTCGCCGGCATCCCCTGCCAGTCACGCACAAGCCAAGCGCTCAGGAGTGCGGGCTCTTCGGCAGGTCCTACGGCCAGCCGACACAGATGAGACGCCGAGCCCGTCGCTATCTGCACGCCGAGCTCCTCATGCAGTTCACGCCTGAGCGCGCCCAATTCTGACTCGCCAGCCTCAATGTGTCCACCGGGCAAATCCCACACGTCCGGGTACGCACGCTTGTCCGGGCACCTATGCACGAGGAGGACACGACCGCCACGAACCAGAGCGCCGACAACGACCTTGTGCACTCGCGGATTAGAGCACGGACATCCGACAAGCAAACGGCCGCTCATAGCCGCTGATCGCGCGCTCGTGCCGATGAGCGCTCACTTATGACCAGGGCTGCGGGGTCCCAATCTGATCAGCCGCAGGAAACGAGTCGGGCTTCTGATCGGTCGTCCACCAGTACTCCAGCCCAGACAGCCGACCCTCATCTGCAACAGGATCAACCCGTTGCGGGGCGTGCCGTCGTCGGCATCGACGGGAGCCTCAACATGCACACGGGACTTGACGGGAGCGACAGGCAGCGAGGACTCAACGACCAGGTCGATGATGAGTCCACTCCCGTCCGCCATGACCGTAGACGCCTGCCGACGAAGCTCGGGTGCCCCGTCGAAGTCGCAAGTCAGCAGTGCATCCAGCGCTGCGCGTTCGTTGGTGAGAAGGGGGCGGGTCATGCCCTGGTACTGCCGCATCGACGGACCTCTCATGCCGCGTTCCGGGCGGTGCTGCCGATGAGCGGTCAGGTCAGCGACGAGGCGGTACCGTCGCTCCGTGACCTACGAGTTCGATCTCATCTCGGAGCTGGGCGAACTTGGATTTGTCGACCACGGGTTCGAGCGGGCCGCGTATCTGCTGCGAGAGTTCCAGCCCGCGACACGGGTGCGGCTCATCGGATCGCCGCCCTCTCGGATGGGAGTACGGGCCCAGGGAGAACCGTCCGAGGTCGCGCCAGGAATCCTCGCCGAGGTCGAGATGCTCGCCGAGCGTTTTCAGATCGCTTCGGAACGGCCCGTTGGCGGAGGTCGATGTATTCGTCCGCCTCGTTCGCGATGGCGGGTCCAATCGGTGCCCGGGACGCGGCGCTCTCGATGCGATGCGGGTCGCCGCAGCTGCGGAAGGATCGTTGGCCGTGCATCGGCCAGTCGCAGTGACCGAAATCAAGTCATCCGAGCGATGATCGGCCGTTCGAGCCGATGAACCAGGGCACCCATCGCGAAGAGCTGCCGGCCGAGGTCCTGGACGACGTGGCCGGCGTGGTCGGGGCAGAGGTCACTCTTCTCAGTCGCCTACCCGGAGGCGTCAATGTGGGTGGCATGCGCGTCCAGGTGGTCGGAAGGGCAGACGCGGTGCTCAAGGCAGTGCCCCGGACACACCCCAACCACCTGGACGAGACGTTGCGAGCCCAGCGAGTGGTCGAGCACATGCGTAGGCGCGGCTATCCCACCCCGGCCTGGCTCGGAGTGGGGGCCACAGCCACTCATGTATGGCATCTGATGGACTTCGTTGACGCGGCTCCCGTGCCGGAGCTGACCCCGTCCATCGTTGAGCAGCTGATGGAGATCATCGAACTCCAGGCTGGCCAAGCCTCCGAGCCCTACGACCACTGGTGGTACGCCTGGCGGGTCGCCACCGGTCAGGAGTCGGCCGTCGCCGGGCTCTCGGGGTATTCCTCCGTGGTGTCGGCCTTGGTCGAGCGCCTGCGGCTGGTGTGTGCCGATGTCCCACCACCACCAGAGGCACCTGACATGGTCCATGCCGACCTCAACCCGAGCAATGTCTTAGTCCGTGACGGCGCGGTGGTGGCGGTCGTGGATATCGGGAACGCGGGTAGCGGCACGCGGGCGACCGATCTCACCACCCTCCAATGGCACACCTTCCAGGATCCGCTGGACCGTGTCCGAAGGCAGCTGTGGACGAGAATCCTCGACCTGGTCGGCTGGGAGTGGGCGGCGGTGCTCGCAGCGACACAGATCCTCCTGCAGCTCGAGTGGCCCATCCGTCTCGGGCGCCACGATGTCATTCCACGAGTGGTCAACCGCGGCCATCGCGCCCTCGACGAGCTGAACGCGCTTCGCTAACTGTCGCCGGTGGAGATGGTGTGCGATGGGGATCCCGACTGCAATCAGCCGATGTGCGGGTGCCGTCGCAGTCGTACGGGCCGGAAATACAAGCTGTCGTGGAATTGCTCCTTGTCGAACACATTGGCGTTGGTCGGGACGGCGGTGGCCGAAGCGGCGGCAACGGCAGCGACAGTGGCGGCAATTTCAGCGCCGTCGAACGGGCTGACATGAGTCGAGATCGGGTCATGGTTCTCTCTCCCTCGTTGTGGTGGCAGCGAGTCCACCTCGCCCATCGGAACCTCGGTGCGCTGGGTGCTCGGACACGGGTTGGTCCGAGGTTCAAGACACCTCGACGACAGACCGTCGGGCGGTACGCCGGGCCCGCACATGGGCGCCACCCAGAACGAGGCCGACGCCGACGAGGGTGATGACCAGGTTGACGATGCCGTAGGCGGTGAGCTCGCTGGTGGAGTAGTCGATGGGGAACGTGCCGGACGGCGAGTCGCCGAGGCCCGAGGCTCCGCCCATGCCGCTACCGCCGGACATCCAAGTCAACAGAACTCCGAGGGTCTGGAAGGTGAAGAGGAACGAGTCGGTGATCAGGTAGGCCGTGAGCGCCGGCTGGCGGCGGGCGATCAGGTAACCGAGTGGAAATGCGGCGATGAGGGTGAAGAGGAGGTTCATGGGGGTCTCCTGATTGGGGTTGAGTCCTTGCTTCTTCAGCCTCGGGCGAGGGCGGCTGCCGCGCATCGGCGTGAACGCCGGGCAGAGGAGCGGATTGTGCCTAAGTGCCAGCACTGGTCCGTGGGCCGTTGTTCTGCGCGACCATGTACGCATGGCACCGTCGATCAGCCGCGGGCTGACCGTCCTGGCGACCGCCGTGGTCGCCGGCGGTGTCGCGCTCGCTGTCGCAGTCGGTGACGGTCCGGCGACTTTGGCTTGCTTGGCTGGCTTCGTGGCGGTCGCGACCGGCTGGGTCGTGGCATGCCGAGAGCCCCGGTCGGCGGTCGGGCCGGCCCTGGCCTGGAGCAGCGGGGCGGTGGCCTTGGTGCTCTCGATCGAGGTGCTGGCCCGCTCCTCCTACGGTTCGTCGCCGCTGCCTCTGGCAGAGGTCGCGCGGCCGCTGTGGGTCGGCGTCTGGCCGATCCACCTCGCCGGCGTACTCGTGTTGCTGCTCGTCTTTCCGGACGGATCCGTGATCAGCCGGCGATGGATCGCCGTGCCGATGGCCTACGCCATCGGCATCCTCGCCTCGGTCGCCAGCTCGTGGGGCGCTCGTGAGATCGACGGGCAAGTCGTCGGCGGGAACACCGGGGCGTGGGGGACGTCCCTGGCGGTCCTCGGGATCGTCCTCACCGGCGCCTGCTTGGTCCTCGCGGTCGCCTCCGTCGTGTTCCGCTACCGCAGCGGCGACGAGCGTCGCCGCGAGCAGGTCCGCTGGCTGATGCTGGCCGGCGCGGCCACAGTCGCGCTCCTGCTGTTGGGCTGGCTCGCCCAGGCATTGGGGGCCCCGATCGCGGTCGCGTACACGCCGTTCCTGGTCGGGGTCGTCGTGCTGGTGCCGCTGGGGGTCGGGATCGCGGTCGTGCGACATGACCTCTTCGACGTCGACCGGATACTGGGCGCGACTGCCGCCTGGACGCTTACGCTGATCGGGTCCGCGGCGGTCTTCGCGATCGTCGTGCTCTTCGCCAGCCGGGTCGTCGGCGCAGGCACCGGGCTGGCGCCGAGCGCTGCGGCGTTCGTGACGGCACTGACGCTGCTACCACTGCAGCGATACCTGACCTCTGCCACCGGCCGGTTCGTCGACCACGACCGCTTCGTCGCGGTCGCCGAGGTCGAGGCGTTCGCGGCGCAGGTCCGCGGCGGCCAGCGGGCGCCAGAGGAGATCGAGGAACTGCTGCGTACCGCTCAGCGCGACCCGGGACTCCGGCTCTTCCTGGCTCGCCCGGAAGGATTCTGGTCCGACATGACCGGGGCTCGGGTGGAGCCTCCCGAGGGGCTCGCCGTCCAGGCGAACGGCGCGGTGATCGCCAGGATCGTGCTCGGGCACGACACGGCCCGGGCTCGGCGCCGGGTCGGCGAGCTCGCTCGGACCGGATGGGTCCCAATCGAGGTCAGTCGGCTGCGTCTTGCGCTCCGAGACGCACTCGGCGAGGTCGAGGCGAGCCGCGGCCGCCTCGCCGAGGCGACGGCGGAGGAGCGCAAGCGGCTGGAGCACGATCTGCACGACGGCGTCCAGTCACGTCTCGTCGCGACCGGGATGCGGCTGCGCTCACTGCAGCACCACGGCCTCGACCACGCCCAGTCCGGCGAGGTCGACGCGGCCGTGGCCGAGCTGGAGTCGACGGTCGCCGAGATTCGGCGGCTTGCGCAGGGCATCCGTCCGAGCCGGCTCGACGACGGTCTCGGCGCCGCTCTCGCCTCCCTCGGCGAGGACAGCCCGGTCCCGATCGAGCTCACCGTCGAGGAGTTGCCCGAGCTGGACGACACCAGGGCGATGACGGCGTACTTCGTGGCCTCCGAGGCGGTAGCCAATGCGCTGAAGCACGCTCACGCGAACCGGATCGAGGTCGGCGTACGCGCCACCGACGGACGCCTGGTCGTCGAGGTGTGCGACGACGGTGTCGGCGGGATCTCACCGCTCGGGCTGACCGCCTTGCGCGACAGGGTCGACTCTCTGGGCGGACGGCTCGGCATCGACAGCGTGCCCGGGCTCGGCACCACGATCAGGGCAGTGCTGTGATGCGGGTGGTCGTCGCAGAGGATTCGGTGTTGTTCCGCGAGGGGCTGGTCAGACTCTTGAGGGATCGCGGCCACGAGGTCGTCGACGCAGTCGGCGACGCGCCGTCCCTGATCGACGCGGTCGCCGCGACCGAACCAGACCTGGCGATCGCCGACATCAGGATGCCACCACGTCACCAGTCCGACGGCGCTCTCGCCGCCCTAAACATCCGGGAACGGCATCCACACGTCGGCATCGTGCTGCTGTCCCAGCACATCGAGCTGCGCCACTGCCTCGAGCTCATCGGCACGCCCGGCTTCGGCTACCTCCTCAAAGATCGGGTGCTCCGTCTCGACGAGTTCGACGACGCCCTCGACCGGGTCGCCATGGGAGGCGTGGCACTCGACCCCGAGGTAGTCCAGGCGTTGGTCCGGTCACGACAGGCCCCGACAGCGCTCGGGACGCTCACCGCCCGAGAGCACGAAGTCCTCCGACTCGTCGCGGAGGGTCACACAAACACCGAGATCGGCCGCATCCTTGGTCTGTCCGGGCGGACCGTGGAGACCCACATGCGCTCGATCTTCGGCAAGCTCGGCCTCCACGACGACGGAGCGACCCACCGACGAGTCCGCGCGGTCGTCACCTACCTCGAGTCCGGGATCGGTCGCTAACGCCTCGGGCAGGGCTGGCCGACTCGACGGGGTCGACTGGGCCACGGCGAGCTGGACCCTCGACCCGCTCTGCCAGCGGCTTACGTAGTCGGTGGCTGCTCGAAACCCCGAGTGATTCGCAGTCTCGGCAGGTCGTCAGCTGGCCGGCACCGTGTTGGTCGTGGGCAAGTCGAACTGGTCGACGTTGTCCTGGGCTGGCCATCGTTCACCGACAGGTCCCTTGGCGTACTTGCGAATGAGGTTGTCGGTGACTTGCTGGGTGAGGTCGCGTGCCGAGTCGGGATACTTGCTCTGACCGCAACGAGGGTTCATCGCGCAGGACCAATCCTCGGTTCCGGCAGTGAAGACGCCGGCGCCGGAGGGCGTCGTGTAGTAGACCGACTGCGCCGAGGTTGGGACACCGCCGCAGTCATACGGGCTGTGCGACAGGATCTGCAGCGGCCGGGGTGTGGTCGAGATGGGGTAGACCCAGTCGGCTTCAACTCCCACCAGATGTGGGATCGCGTCCCCCTTTTGAACGCCGGTGTGGCGGAATCCCCACCAGTCAGGCGACGCGATGACGTATGGGGCGTCCACCGGGTAACACTCGTAGAGCGTGCCGGTCAGCGAGTTCTCCGGGTTCGGGTGTGGTGAGTCTCGCCAGCGCGCCGTGGTGGCTGCAGGACGCCGGTTGCGGGCCGGGTCGGCGCTGGTGGCATCGTGCTTGTAGCCGATCACGAGACGGTCGGGCCCCAATGGCGAGTCGGCGAGTCGGATCCGCCAGTACATGGTGTTCGCGCTCAGGAAGGCCAGATTGGTCCCGGCATCACGCGCGTCGGTGACGGCCCGTCGCATGGGCAGCGTCCAGTACTCGTCATGGCCCAGGTCGACGTACCCGGATGCCCCGTCGAGCGCCGCCGGGTCTGACTGCAGGTCCACGTTGGTCAGATATGCGAGAGGAACGCCCAGGCGTTCAGCGCGCAGGACAGTCGGTACCGAGCTGAACAGCACTCGCCCCGCGCCCGGGGACTGGTAGGGCCGGTCGAAGCTGACGGCCCAGCTTCGAGGTCCTCCGGGATCGGGCCCGGTGTAAAGGCTGTATCCGCCCCAGTCGTTGTAGGCCTGCCACGTCGCGACCGGAGCGACCAACGCCACCCTTCCGCTGGTGGACTCGGATCGCACCACGAGAGGGATGTGGAACTCGGTTCCCTCCGCCGACGTCAGCTTGAACAGGTAGAGGCCCGGTGCCCAGCCGTCCGTGGAGACCGACAGCGACGGTTCCCACGGAGCGACAACGGTGTGCGTGCGTGGTGACACCGTCGGCTCCTGCTGCTCTTCGCCATCAATCTCGTCGGACGCCCACACCTCACGCCCAGTGCCACCGTCGTACCAGCCGAGTCGGTAGGCAACCACTCGGAAGAACGTCGAGGACGTGGATACCAGCAGCGAGACCTCTTCGCCGGGGAGCACGCTGACCCGGTCCGCGTAGCCCTCAAGCTCGCCGACGCTGGCCGGTCGAGTAATCCGCCACGCTCTTGTTCCTGGCAGGCCCCGCTCGGCTGCGATCGCATCCTCGCCGCCCTCCGGAAGTGCTTCGGAGGCCGGGCCACCCCTAGGCCCATCCTCGGTCGTTGTGGATGGCGGCTCACCCGCAGAAAGCCAGCTCACGACGGCGACGATGGTCAGAAGTACCGCGGCCAGCAGCAAGCCCACCCGTGTCCACCGAAGACGCATCACGTCCTGCCCCAGTAATGTGCGATCCAACAAGTCTTTGAGGCGCATACGCGGAATTCACGCGCACGGCGTCCGTCAGAAATGGCGGTGCATAACCTTCGTCCCCCGGCCTCTTCTGAACCCGGCCGGCCAGGGGACACCACCATGCAACGGCGGCGGCCGCAGTCAGTCAATGGTCCAAGGTCCCAGCCGGCACAGGAATGTGAGGATCGGCCCGGTCAGCAACACCGAAGGCACTTCGACCGATGTGCGGGATGCGACCGCCGGTTTGTATCCCGAGACAGCACCACCCCGCTGATCCAAACTTGAAATCTACAGCGTGTAGAGCAACCGTTGTCCACACGCCGTCGAGTTTGCGCGGACTCCCCGCCAACCCGCTCGCCGGATACCCCCTCCCCGATCGGAGGGCGCCATGAGGATCGCGCACGACTCGGACACCTACCTGTCCTGCCTGGAACCTTGGGGCGACGTTCAGGATCGCGTTGCCACGACCCTGAGGCGACGACCGTCCACGTCTCGCGGCGCACTCGTGGCACTCCGCGATGTCTTGTTCCGGATCTATGGTCAGACTTCGGACACAGGTCGTAGCATGCCGGTATCGACCGGAAGCTGGGGCGGTTCCGCCGACGATGGGAGTCCGGACGGTGGCCGGTCATGATGACGGTCAGCCCGCTCGTCTCACGCCGAACGGTCGGCCGGGCGGTTGCTTCGATCCTGTCGGTCGCGGCCACGATCGGTCTGCTGGCTCTGGTCTTTCCGGCGGCGACGGGCACGAGTTGGTCAGCGGTGTACGACCGGCTGCTGGGTGTGTCGGCCTGGCAGCTCGCCATGCTGTCGGTGGTGTGGTTGGCGGGGTTGTACGCGCACACGTTCGTCATCGTCGGTGCCTTGCCGCGACTCACCCACCGGCAGGCGTTCGCCCTCAACTTCTGCGGAAGCGCCGTATCCAATCTGGTGCCCTTCGGCGGAGCGCTCGGCATGGGGCTGAATTACTCCATGTTGCGCTCGTGGGGCTTCAATCGGATCAACTTCGCCGTGCTCACCGTGATGACCCATGCCTACACCGTCGCGGTCAAGCTGCTCCTTCCCGCGCTCGCGCTCGGTGCCCTGGTCCTCACCACCGACGTCATGAACACTCGGCTCGTCATCACCGCAGCAGTGGGCCTCGCGATCGCAATCGTCGTGACTCTCCTGCTCGCCGCAGCAGCGGTCAGCACTCGATTCCGGAACGGACTGGGGCGGACGGTCGAGGCGCTGGGCCGCGGCCTCGGGCGCCGGGCTGTCGCCGCCGTGCGCGACGCAAGTATCGCCGTTGGGGCCGGCGTCCGGGCGGCGGCCTGCCAGGGTTGGCGCCGCATGACGCTGGGAGCCGTCACCTACTCCGCGCTCCAGGCACTGCTCCTCTATCTCTGCTTCGTCGCCCTCGGCGGCCAGGTCAACCCGCTCGTCGTGTTCGCCGGCTACGCCATCGGCCGCACTCTGAGCATCGTGCCGATCACACCCGGCGGGATCGGGGTCTCAGAGACCGCCACCGCTGCCGTCCTGATCGGACTCGGCACGGATCGGCCACTGACCGCGGCGGCCGTCCTGCTCAACAGCACGTTCACCTTCCTCCTCGAGATTCCCGTGGGAGCGGCCGGAACCGTCGCCTGGTGGCTCGGACAGGGACGGATCGCAACGCCGTCCTCTGCCAGCGCCTAATGAGCTCATCAGAGGCCGCCCGTGAACCAACGCGAGCACCCCTCTCGCACCGCCAACAGATTGCCCTGCCCGCCCGCGCGTTCATGCCGGCCAAGCGGACCGGGCTCAAGCAGGCCGCGTCTACTGCTTCTCGTGCTTGTCGACGGCTTGGTCGATGGCGTCGAGGATCAACACGAGCTCGACCGCAGACGCCAGGTCCATCGCCCGGTCGCCGGCTGCGACCTGACGCCCGATGGCGGTCAGATGCTCGATGTCCGCAGGGAGATCGGTCACGGCTCGTTGCTCCCTCGCTCGACTGGGTCGCCCCGATGTCCGGCGTCTAGGTCTGGCGGCGTCAGCATGGCTGGCCCTCCGCCCGGAACCTGGGTTGGCGGTCCAGGTCGCGCAGTCCAAGGCGGCGAGCCACCACCTGCAACGAGCCAGCCAACGCAGGGTTACGGACACCATGTCCAGCGGTCGATATGTCACCCCGACACCCAAGCGCGTGAACGCTCGACCGAGCTCTCCGACCGCGCGGCGCTGCGCGCGGAGGGCTGGGCCCTTTCGGGCTGATGACGGCCCCAGGCACGCGTACCGGGGGCCGTCGCTAGCCGGGGTCGGCGGTAGGTGCCGCCGTAGGTCAGATGTCGCGCCACATGACGTGTGCTTCACCGAGTGCGTCCTTCGCCATGGCGATGATTCCCTCGGGGAGCTCGTCGGCGATCGCGTTGTCGAGGGTGTCGTAGTCCGAGAGTGATGCTGGCCACGCCTTGTTCACATGCGCTCGATAGACCGCGATTCGGCCTCGCTTGGTGAGCGCCACTCCCCAGTAAGCGCCATCCTCCAAACCAGCTTGGGTCTTCTCTCTGTCAGGCTCGACCAACCAGCGGCCCCGGAACCCGATGTCCACTGCGGGCTCACCGAGCTGGACGATGATCCCCACAGCTTGCTCGATCGTCTGCAAGTGCGAGATCTCCGCCCTCAACGCCCGCTGGCAGATGGCCGAGACCGGGAGTTCCCGCCTCCTGACCTGCACGGCCAGATCGTCGGGAAGGTCGACGTTGATCGCGGGCATCTGGACCAGCTTCCTCTCATCGGCTAGGTCTCGGAGTACCCCAGACGCAATTCTCCAGTCAACGCACGCGTCGGCGACTGAGCGGCAGTCGACCGTCGCACACCACCGTCACCCGCCACGCTCGTTGGACTTCGATGGGCCGCCCCGGAGACACGCTTTCGTGTGCTGCGCTGCCCGGGCGGCGGTTCTCGGAGCTCACAGGCCCTCGGCACCTCTGCCCAGAGTTCTGCGTTCGCTCGGCCAAGAACACCTACTTGGCCTGCTCGACGCGCGTACGCCGACGCCGCCGAACGACTCGCCGCCCCGGACGTCGCAGCGAATACCTAGGCCGACCAGATCGCCGAATCCGGCGTCATCACCCTCGGCGAGTCGATGCTGCCGCCCTGCGCCTCCTCGCCCAAGACACATCCTCTCGCCAGCTCGCCAGCACCACGAAGCGCCCCACACCACGGCGCCAGACCGCCCGCCGGCACCGACGGCCGCCGGCCAGCTGATGGACTGTGGCGTGGATCTCCTTGCGTTCGAGCGCGCTCGAATGTCTAGCGTCCAGGACATGACATCGACAACTGACACGAGAATTTGGATCATCACCGGTGCGACATCGGGTCTGGGCTCGGCGCTGGCCGGGGCCGCCCTTGAGGCGGGCGAGCGCGTCGTCGGCACGGCGCGGCGGCCAGAGCGGTTCGACGCCTTGACGGCCCGCTACGGCGACCGCCTGTTGCCTGTCGAGCACGACGTTCGCGACACGGAGAACGCATCCCCGGTTGTGCAGCAGGCGATCGACGCGTTCGGGCGGGTCGACGTGCTCGTCAACAACGCAGGCGTCGGGCAGGTCGGCGCCGCCGAGGAGGTCACCGATCACGAGCTGCGTGACATGCTCGCGCAGCACCTGCTCGGACCTGCTGCCTATGTGCGCGCAGTACTCCCGCACATGCGTCAGGCGGGTTCGGGCGCGATCGTGCAGATGAGCAGTCAGGGCGGGCGAAGGTCCTTCCCCGCCGTCGGGAGCTACTCGGCCGGCAAGTTCGCGCTCGAGGGGTGGTCCGAGGCCCTCGCCGGCGAGGTGGCACCGTTCGGCATCCGGGTGCTAATCGTCGAACCCAGCCGATTCCGCACCGAGTTCAACGCCGACGGCGTGCTTCGTGCCGCCGCGCAGCGTTCCGCGTACGACGGCGTGATCGGTGCGGTGCGCGCGGACATGAACGGAGCCGATGGCAGCCAGGAAGGCGACCCGGTTCGCGCCGCCGCCGCGATCCGGCGCGTGCTCGACGATCCGGACGCCCCGCTGCGGCTCCCACTCGGCGCCGAAGCCGTCCGCAACCTCACCCTGGTGTATCAGCACGGCCTGGACGAGGTCCGACACTGGTCCGCGGTCAGCGAAGCCGCGGACTTCCCCGATGCGGCGCCCTCGATCCGGGCGTTCGACCGGCCTAAGGTCTGAACATGGCGACCGAAGCATTGGTCGAGCGGCTCCTGGCAGCTCCGACAGATCCCACGGCGTCTGTCATCGAGGCGCTCCACGAACTGCTGGACGACACGACGATCGACACCACCTCGCCACCGCGCGGCATCACGGAGGCCGCCGAACTCGTCGGCCTGACCCCGCACACCCTCCGCTATTACGAGCAGCAGGGCCTCGTGCGGCCGACCCGCAACCCGTCCGGCTACCGCGAATACTCCTCGTTCGAGCTTCGCCGACTCGTCTTCCTGACCCGGATGCGGCTGTCCGGGATGACGATGCACGACCTCAAGCACTACATCGCCCTCGTCGAACAAGGCGACGCCACGATCCCGGAACGACGCCGCATCATGCTCGACCAACGCGACCGCATAAAAAGGCAACTCCGCGAACTCGCCCTCGCCCTCGAAACCACCGAGTACAAGATCCACACCTACGGCGGCCACCCCGAAGACTGACCTTGCGACACCTACACGCTCACGTGATGGACGTCCCGGACCGATCTGTGGCTAGAGTCCTGTCTGGATGATCCGTACGTGCCGCCGATCTGTGCAGCCCGGACGCCGCGTGCTCGCCCGGCTGACCGGCCGCCTTCCCGCTCGGTGCTGTCGAACCCTCATCGAGCCGCCCAAACGACATGCCGGGTTGTCTTGGGGGAACATGGCTGCGCATCTGGCGTGCTGGTGATGCGTTGGCCGCCGACGGCGCGCCTGCGGAGGTTCCGACGATGAATTCGGCGCGCGGCGGAGATCGACGTCCCTCAAGCTGCGATGACCCGGTCATCCAGAAGCGTCTGGCTGGGTCGCCGCCGACGACGAGAGTTCGAATCTCTCCAGCTCTGCATCGCGCCTCGCCGGTCGATGCGGCTCTAGCGGAGGCACTCCGGGACCGGTCTCGCCGGTCAAGTGCGCCAAAACCGCCATTGGACCTGCCAACCGCGACGACATCCATTTGGCGAGGACCGAAGTTGAGTCTCCGCTCACCATCGCGTTGCCACGACCGCGCCGCACTCGGCGTACCTTATGTTCGCCATGGTCAAGTGGGCTCCGGTCCCAAGGTGGCGGCTCGACTGGACACGCGTCGGCGTGCAGCCAGCCGGCAGGAGACAGTCTCTGACCTGCACGGATGGGGCTCCATCTTGCCTGTCCGCCTGGCTACTGAGGCCGGATGTTGTGGTTTCGGGCGAACAGGTTGTCGGGGTCGTACTGACGTTTGACCGCAGCAAGCCGCTGGTAAGTCTCGGCGGGATAGATCGCGGAAACCTCCTCCGCGGTGGCAAGGGCGAGGAAGTTTGCATAGGCGCCGTTGACGTGTGGTGCGAGTCTTGCCCAGATCGCGTCCAGAGCTGGACGCGCTGCCTCGATCGCCGGCTTCGGACCCACGGTTGAGGTAGCGAACATCAACTCCGCTTGGCGATGTGCATAGGCGGTGGCACCGTCGGCGACTCGCGATACGGCGCCGCCAACGCTTCGGACGGCGATGATCGGAGATCCCTCCGACGTCCCAACCTCGACGAGAATCTGAAGGACATCCGACACTGATTCCTTGTCGACAAACCCGCTTCGGGTGAAGATCTCGATACCTGGAGGCGGGACCATGCCGTCCGCGAGCACGTCCGCGTAGGGCTTCAGCGCGACATCGTCCTCGATCACCGTGCCGAGCCGGAGGATCGGGCCAAGTGCCTGAGTCGCGAGCATCGGGTCATCGCCGTCGAAGGCGACCTCGATCTCGACCGGTGCCTGGGGTCCGCCGGCGAACGGGTTGGCGAAGTTCGCGACGGCGGTGAGCTCTTCGGGTGCCGTGCGGAGGTAATCCGCCCATCCCTGGAGCACGGTGCCTGCCTCCGTTGCCGGAAAGGCGATCCTGCCGTGGAAGACGTCTGTCGTCGGGTGTGCCGCGAAGTCGAAGGCGGTCACGATCCCGAAGTTGCCCCCGCCACCGCGAATCGCCCAGAACAGCTCCGGGCTCTCCTCCGCGCTTGCGCGCACGAGATCTCCCTTTGCAGTGACGATCTCGGCACCGACCAGGTTGTCCAGGGCCAGACCGTACTTCCTGACCTTCCAGCCGATGCCACCGGTCAACGTAAGCCCGCCGACCCCGACACCCCTGGTGTCGCCCGAGGAGATCGCCAGACCATGTGGAGCCATGGCGGCCACGACCTGACCCCATGTCGCGCCGCCCCCGATCCGCACGAGATGGCGTTGACTATCGATGACCTCGACGCTCTCGAGCTTGCTCAGGTCGATCACGACGCCGCCGTCGTTGGTGCCGAAGCCCGCGAAGCTATGGCCGCCGCCTCGCACCGACAGCGAGAGCCCTGCATTGGCTGCGAATCTGACACCTGCTTGCACGTCCCCGACGCTCTCGGGCCGTAAAACATAGACCGGACTTCCCGCAGCCAAAATGGTCCGACTCGCGGACTCGTACTCCACTCCTCCCGGTTCGATGATGATCCCGCCGAATTCACGACGAATGGTTTCAAGCGCTGAGCTCATGACGTTCCTCCACACAGCAGAATCTGGATTCATACATAGGGCTGACGAAACGCCGGGCACAGATGGGACTCCGACCAAGTGTGACCTGTGTCTCCCACTGCCAACGTCGCGGCGCGAGTAGTGGAGGCGGGTATGTCGTAGCAGTGGTTGGGCACGACCGTGGCGGTCATGTCGCCGCGTCGAGGTGTCGGATGGCAACGACATGACCGCCTGCGCTCTCCTCCCTGTGTCGGTGGCTTCCGCTGCGCAGATCCCGGTCAGATCTGGGCCTCGTCGAGGTCGGCACGCCGCACGCGGATCGCGATGATCGCGATGATCAGCGCGAGCACCATGCCGCCGGCCGCGACCTCGAAAGCACGGGAGAAGCCGGCAGCGAGTGCGTGGTGGTAGACCGCGGCGATGGTTGCCTGACTCGGACGCGCCGGTTGGCCGTCATTACCCGCCACGGCCGCGGCCTGGCCGGTCTGGTCGCGGACACTGCTGGCGACAGCGGTCCACGCGACGGTGCCGAACACGGCAAGCCCGAGTGAGCCGCCGACCTGTTGTCCGGTGTTGCGGAGGCTGGCCGCGACCCCGGACTCCTGGACCCGCACCTTGGACATGGAGACCAGCGTGACCGGGACGAACAGCAGGCCCAGACCGGTGGCGGTGACCAGCATCGGGCCGAGCACGCCGTCGGCGTAGCCAGCCTGCTCGCTGAGCCGCGACAGCCAGTACAAGCCGACTGCGGCAATGGGAGTACCGGCTAGCAGTAGCGGTCGGGCGCCGATCCGCGAGACGAGCTGGGCGGCCGCGGCCGAACTCACCAGGACCATCGCGGTCAGCGGCAGATAGGCCAGGCCGGTCTTGAACGCCGAGTAGCCCCAGACGGTCTGCATGAAGACGGTCAGGAAGAAGAACATGCCCGCGAGTGTGGCGCCTACACAGAGCATGATCAGGTTCGCGCCGGTCCGGTCGCGGTCGCGAAGCAGACGGAGGGGCAGCAGCGGGTTCTCGCTGCGGACCTCGATTACCGCAAAGGCGGCAAGCAACACCACCGAGCCCGCCAGCGACATGACCACGTTGGCATCACCCCAGTGCGAGACACCGTCCGGGGTTGTGACCGCCTTCGACAGCCCGTAGACCAGGGTCGCCAGACCGGCTGATCCGGTGAACGCCCCAGGCAGGTCGAACCGCCCTCGCTGCCGCTTGGACTCGCCGAGCACTCTCAGCGCAGCGAGAGCGGCCGCCATGCCGATCGGCACGTTGACGAACAGCACCCAACGCCAGGACACGTACGAGGTCAGAAGTCCACCGGCGAGCAGCCCGATGGCGCCGCCCGCGACGCTCATCGCGGAGTACACGGCCATCGCCCGGTTCCGGGGTGAGCCCTCCGGAAACGTGGTGGTGATCAATGCGAGTGCAGTTGGCGCGGTGATCGCGGCACCGGCTCCCTGTACGACCCGGGCCGCGAGCAGCCATGCCTCGGAGGTCGCGAACCCGCCGACGAGCGACGCCGCAGAGAACAGCAGCAGTCCGGCAATGAAGACCTTCCGGCGGCCGAGCAGGTCGCCGGCCCGGCCGCCGAGCAGCATCAGCCCGCCAAAGGCCAGTGCGTACGCGTTGACCACCCATTCCAAGCCGGAGCCTGAAAAGCCAAGCGCCTCCTGGATGTTTGGCAGCGCGACGTTGACGATAGTGGCGTCGAGGACCACCATCAGCTGCGCGGTGGTGATGACGAGAAGGGCCCAGCCGAGCCGAGGCGCCGCACCAGTCGACGCGGCGCCTGGCGCGGCGGTTTGCCTTGGTATGGATTGTGTCTGGGACATCTTGGGTTTCTCCTATAGATAAATGGGGCCAGCCTCTGTGCACCCATGGATGCGTGCCTGGCACGACTTGACCTGGATGCCGGCGCCGGTGCGGTGGTACAGCTCGCGCAGGCCGGTGGTAGACGTCGTCGTCCACGCCCTTGCGACGAACGAGCACCCACCAGAGGGACAGCTCGGGTCAGAGTTGTTCGACCTGCCGCGTTAGAGGACGCGGTGTCGGAAGCCAGCCTCAGCGAGTAGCGTCTGGGTTGTCCGTGAGTGTGGACTCGGCGGTGTCCCGTGCGCTGCGGCTTATTCGTCGTATGAGTGAGAGTCCATTGCCGTGGAGGTTGCGATGCAGTACGCACTGGCGATTTACATAGAGCCCGGCTACGAAGAGGCACTGTCCGATGCGGAACGTGACACGATGTACGCAGAGTTCTTTACGTTGGGCGAGGACCCACGCGTGATCGGCGGTGCACGGCTGCAGCCGGTCGAGACCGCGACGAGTGTGCGCGTGGACGGTGGCCGAACGCTGGTGACCGACGGCCCGTTCGCGGACACCAAGGAGGTGCTCGGCGGCTTCGCCTTGGTCGAGGCAGCCAATCTGGACGAGGTGATCGAGTTCGCGGCGCGTGTTCCCCCCGCCCGGCTCGGTGGCGTGGTGGAGATCAGGCCGGTGATGCAGCGCTGACTGTGCTGGAGGAGGTCTTCCGAGACGAGTGGGGCCGGGTGCTGGCTTCGCTGGTCGGGTTCCTCGGCGACTTCGACAAGGCCGAGGAAGCCGCACAGGAGGCGTTCGCGATCGCGGCGGAGCGTTGGCCCACGTCGGGCGTGCCGGCGAACCCGGGGGCGTGGCTGGTGACGACGGCCCGCAACCGGGCGATCGACCGGATCCGCCGGGAGCGAACACTGTCCGAGAAGATCCACCTGCTGCCGGTAGCCATGCCCATTATGGACGAGTTCGACGACACCGTGATCAAGGATGAACGCCTGGAGCTGATCTTCACCTGCTGCCACCCGGCCCTGCCACTGGAAGGGCAGGTGGCGCTCACACTGCGGGCCCTCGGGGGGCTGGACACCGCCGATATCGCGCGGGCTTTCCTGGTCTCGGAGGAGACCATGAAGCGGCGCCTGTCCCGCGCCAAGGCCAAGATCAAGGCGACCGGAATCCCGTTCGCCGTTCCCGACGAGCACCGGCTCCCAGATCGCCTCGATGCGGTGCTGGCCGTCGTCTACCTGATCTTCAACGAAGGCTACAGCGGCCGGGTCGACCTCGGTGCTGAAGCCATCCGCCTGGGACGACTGCTCGCCGCACTCATGCCGGACGAGCCGGAACCACACGGGCTGTTGGCGCTGATGATGATCCACCACGCCCGGCGGCGGGCTCGGTTCTCCGGCGAGGATCTCGTCCTGCTCGACGACCAGGACCGGTCCCTGTGGGACACGCCCCAAATCGCAGCCGGTCGGGCCGAACTCGACCGGGCGATCGCGATGGGCGGGCGCGGCGCCTACGTCGTCCAAGCGGTGATCGCGTCCCTGCAGACCCGCGAGAGGATCGACTGGCCGCAGATTGCTGAGATGTACCAGCGGCTCGTCGACCTCACCGGCTCACCGGTGGTCGAGCTCAACCGCGCCGTCGCAGTCGCCCAGGCCGGAAACCCCGCCGCGGCGCTGCGCGCCGTCGACCGCCTCGACCTGGACGACTACCTCTACTTCCACTCCACCCGCGGCGAGCTCCTGCGGCGACTCGACCGCGAACACGAGGCCAAAGCGGCCTACCGCCGAGCGCTCGATCTTGCCAGATCCGCCCCCGAACGGCGGTTCCTGACCCGGCGGCTCGAACAACTCTGAGCCAGGCTGTCCTCCGAACGGATGCGGCCCGTCACGATGCCTCCAGGTCAACCGAAAGAGCGGGTTGCTTCGGTCAAGTGCGCTACCGACTCCAAAAACAGGGCCGGGAAGCCCGCCGCGCGGCCGGAGAAAGTGGCTCATCGCGCTGCCCGTACGTCTGCTGGCCTGCGACGATGGCGTCCAGAAAGCCACCATCGGGTGGTCGGGCTGGCCGGATTCGAACCGGCGACCCCTTGACCCCCAGGAACATGCGCTACGCACCACCAGCGAAAACAGCGACAGCAGGAGCTGAAAACGGTCTCCCGTCCCCTTGGTTTCGCGCCTTTCGCCAGTGTTTTGGGGACACCGGGTCCCAAGGTGGTCCCGCAGGTCCCCAACCCCCGCGGCGGCACCAGACGATTCCTGCTCGAGGGAATCGGCGACAGACATGACTGACTAGCGCGATAACCAACGGCGACGGTTGACCCGCCTATCGCATCCGCATTCAGTACGAGCGACCAGACGAGACTTTGGGCGGGTTGATGGCCTGGATGCCAGCCCGCCCCCTCCAGCTTCAAGGGGTTCTCGTCTGGCGGACGTCGGCGCTCACTGCGTTCGCTTATTTCCTCGTCCGCCAGCCGAGATTCCCCTTGAACCCGGAGCCTCTGGC
>Ga0209382_10001882_pt1 | contig 31859 bp, 30 predicted proteins | sample SoiMetdeltSBSDD5_FD_187599 | JGI IMG/M metagenome (GOLD analysis project Ga0209382, IMG submission 187599) | Bulk soil microbial communities from a Populus tree surrounding site in Tennessee, USA - Soil MetaG P. deltoides SBSDD5 (SPAdes) (version 2) | ecosystem: Environmental > Terrestrial >...
GACGACATCAAGAAGCGCATGGACTACTCCGAGTACGGCGGCGCTCCGCTCCTCGGCGTCAACGGCGGCTGCATCATTTCCCACGGCCGGTCCAACGCGAAGGCGATCAAGAACGCCATCCGCGTCGCGCGCGGGTTCGCCATGAACCGCGTCGACACGAAGATCCGCGAGAAGATCAGCGACCTGCACACGCGCGAGCACGAGTCCCAACTGCTGGCAACGTAGGGCGGGCTTTCAGCCCGCCCGCGCGCGATATCATCCGCGCCGCGATGGAACACAACACTGCATTCGTCTTCCCCGGCCAGGGGTCTCAGTACACCGGCATGGGTCGGGACGTCGCCGAAAAGTATCCGGCCGCACGGCGCGTCTTCGACGACATCGACGCGGCGCTCGGCTTCTCGATCTCGAAGCTCTGCTTCGAAGGTCCGGACGAGGATCTCAAGCTCACCGAGAACACGCAGCCGGCGATCCTCGCGGTGTCCTCCGCGTTGCACGCGGTGCTCGAGGAGCACGGCGCCACGCGACGCGATCTCGTCGCCGGACACTCCCTCGGCGAGTACAGCGCGATCGTCAGCGTCGGCGGGCTCACGCCCGCCGAGGCCGCGACGATCGTGCGGGCGCGCGGGAAATTCATGCAGGACGCGGTGCCGGTCGGCACGGGCGGCATGGCCGCGCTCATCGGTCCCTCCGTCGAAGACGCGCGCGCGATCTGCGAAGAAGCCGCGCAGGGCGAGGTCGTCTCGGTCGCGAACATCAACGCGCCGGGACAGATCGTCATCGCGGGCACGAAGGCGGGCATCGAGCGCGCGATCGACGTTGCGAAGAAACGTGGCGTGCGCCGCGCGCTGCCGCTGCCGGTCTCCGCGCCGTTCCACTGCGAGCTGATGAAGCCCGCGGCAGATCGCCTCGAGCCGATTCTCGATGCGGCGAATTTCAAGGACCTCTGGTTCGCGCTGGTGTCGAACGTCGACGCTTCGCCGATCGGGACCTCGACCGCCGTGCGCAACGCGCTGCTCCGGCAAGTCGCGTCGCCCGTGCGCTGGGTGGAGTCGGTCGAGAAGATGGTCGCGATGGGCGTGAAGCACTTCGTCGAGATCGGACCGGGCAGCGTGCTCACGGGTCTCATCAAACGCATCGATCCAACCGCGGAATTGATCAACGTATCGGACGTGCCGACACTCGAGGCCTTCCTGGCCAGCCACGGGAGCTGACATGAAACGCGACTTCGCGTTGCTGTTCGGACTTGGCGCAATCGCAACGCTGCTTTCGTTCCCGTTCCCGCCTCCGCTCCTCGGGTTGCTGATCGCGGAGGTCGCGGTGGCGCTGCTCGTTCTCGCCGGGATTTTCGCGCGAGCGCGCGTCGGCCTCGACGTTCCGCCGACCGCGAAGCGGCTGCTGCTCGCGTTTCCGATCGGCGTCGTCCTCGGCGGCGCGACGCTCGCGCTGCTTCCGCTCACCGGTTTGCAGAGCCGGATCATTCAGGAGGCGGCCATCCCGCTCTGGAAGCGATTCATCATCGCCTTCGACGCGGGCATCCTCGAAGAGATCGTCTTCCGTCTGTTCGTCATGTCCGTCGTCGCGTGGGCGTTGTCGCACGTGATGCGGCGCAACGCCGCGATCTGGACCGGCGCGATCGTCGCGGCGATCGCGTTCGGCGCGGTACATCTGCCTCGTTGGCTCGCGGCGAATGCCAACCCAACCATGCTTGTGTCGGTGATGCTCGTGAACGGAGCCATCGCCATCGCGCTCGCGCTCGTGTATTGGAAGTGGGGCATCGAAGCCGCAATCGTTGCCCACTTCGCCGGCGACGTCACCGTGCACATCGCCGGTCCGTATCTGTTCACCTGAAAGGAATCGAAATGAAGATCGACCTCACCGGGAAAACTGCTCTCGTGACCGGCGCCTCCCGCGGCATCGGCGAATCGATCGCCCGCCGCCTCGGCGAAGCCGGCGCGCACGTGCTCGTCGCTGCGCGCTCGCTCGATCGCGTGAATCAGATCGCCGGCGAGATCGGCAACGCGACCGGCGTGGAGCTCGACATCTCCGCCGCCGACGTGCGCGAGCGGATCGGCGCCCTGCTGAAGGAGCGGCCGATCGACATTCTGGTCAACAACGCCGGGATCACGGACGACGATCTCTTCATCCGCATGAAGGCCGAAGCGTGGACGAACGTGCTGCGCACGAATCTCGATTCCGCGTTCCACATCACCCAGGAAGTGGTGAAGAAGATGATCCGCACGCGGTGGGGCCGCGTGATCAATATCTCGTCGATCGTCGGCCTGATGGGCAATCCGGGCCAGGTGAACTACGCGTCGTCGAAGGCGGCGCTGATCGGCTTCACGAAATCGCTCGCGCTGGAGATCGGATCGCGCAACGTCACGGTGAACGCGGTCGCACCCGGCTACATCCAGACCGCGATGACGGACGCCCTCGGCGACGACGCACGCGAGAAGCTGACCGAACGGATCGCGCTGAAGCGCCTCGGCACGACGGACGACATCGCGTACACGGTGGTGTTCCTCGCGAGCGAGCAGGCGGGTTACATCACGGGCACGGTGGTGAATGTGAGCGGCGGGTTGTATACGTGATCTAAAACTCCAGATCGCGCAGGTGGAAGGGCGACAGCCCTCGCCGATACGCCGGCGCCCACACCACGCACACACCGGTTTCTCCTTCGAACTTGTGCGCGCCTGCCGCGAGCACGCGCGCACCCGCGTACGGCGTGCCATCGAGCGTGCCTCGCGCTTCGCCGCGATCGTTGAGGACGACGTACTCGCCCGGAACGCCGATCGTGAAAGAGCCGTCCGGCTTCACCCACTGGCCTGCCGCGCGAAGGCGTCCGAGGTTCACGAAGTGGTCGCTGAGCCAGGCGCGGCCCTCGGGAGGCCACATCGGACCGTCTGCCTGCGCGGCGTAAGTACGCGTGCGGACCACGTCCTGCGCGATCGTGTCGGCGATGCGGCCCTGCGCGATCTGCGAGCGCGTGACGACTTCCAACGCGTAATAGAACGGGCGCTCGCGATAGATCGTCTCGCCTTTGACGTCGATCAGCCGCTCGCCGGGATGAGTCAGGCGCAGCGCCTGACTCATCATCGTCACGTGCCAGTCGGTGTTGTTCTCGAAACGATCGGCGTAGTAGTAGAGCGCGCCGAGGAAGATCGCGATTGTGGCGGCGATGGCCATGAGTGGCCGATGCGCGCGTGTTAGCGCCGCGGCAGTGAAGATCGCGGCGAGCGGCATCAGCGGCAGAAAGTCGCGCGGAGAAATCAGAGGCCAGAATCCGGCGAGGGTCACGGTGAAAACGCCCATCGCGATCGCGAAGTACCAGCGCCAGCGATGCGGAGCGTTGCGCGTGCGCCATCCGGCATACACGAGAGCCGCGGAAGTGAACGGAAAGAGCGCGCGGCCGATCCAGAGATATTTTCGCGTGAGGACGACGTCGCCGTTGAACGTGACGATGCAGTAGACGAGTTGGTCCCACGCGCCGGCGCTGATGAAGTAGATCGCGAGAGCGCCCGGCACGATCGCGAAGCCGACCGCCGCCTCGAGCCATCGCGCGTTCCAGCGTTCCCGTCGAAACACGATCATGAAAATCGCCGCGCCGATGAGCGTGATCAGCAGGAGCGACGTTTTCAGCGATGCGGCGAGCGCGCATCCGAGGAGCAGGCCGATGACGAACGGCCTCCATCCGCGGACGAGACCGACGACCGCGAGCATCCAGAGCGCGTTCCAGAGATTGTCCGGCCGGAACTCGAGCGACTTGAGGAAGAACGGCGGGAAGAGCATCAGCAGCGCGACGCTCCACAGCGCGACGCGTTCGTCGTAAAGGCGCTTCGCAAGGTCCCACGTCGCCCACACGACTACGGCGAACGCAACGAGCATCGGCAATCGCATCCAGAGGAGGATGTCGGCACGCTCACCGAGTGTCGCAAGAACCGGCGCAGTAACGATGTGGAACAGGGGCGTGTGATTGTCGAAGAGATCGCGATACTGAACCTTCCCCACGGTCCAACCCCAGGTCACGTGGAGGTGCTGCTGCTCGTCCGAGTCGAAGCGATAGCGGAAAAACGCGAACGCGCGCAGGACAAGCGTCGCGGCGAGGGTGGACCAGAGGAGAAGGCGTTCGGATTTCGGCAAAACGTGCGGTTGGCGCGCCCTGAGGGATTCGAACCCCCGACCCGCGGTTCCGAAGACCGCTGCTCTATCCACTGAGCTAAGGGCGCACTCGGCGCGGAGTTTAGCGCCAGTTCGGACGAAATTTCTCGACAGACCGGAAGGCCGTGAATAAAATCCGCGCCCGCGCAGTTCAGGCGTGGGTCCGCGCGGGCCCCTTCGGCCCGCAGGCGATAAGCCGTTGTAGCTCAGTTGGTAGAGCAGCTGATTCGTAATCAGCAGGTCACCGGTTCAAGTCCGGTCAACGGCTCCACTCGTCCCCATCAGCCCGCGAACCAGCGCGAAGAAGCGGTCGGGCTGCTCCAGGTACGCGACGTGGCCCGAATCCTCGATCAGCTCGAAGCGGCTGTTCGGCAAAATCGCCGTGATCTTCTTCTGGGCCTTCGGCGCCATGACGCGGTCCTCGTCGCCGGCGATGACGAGGGTCGGCGTCGGGATCGCTCGATACTCCGGCAGTCGCGATTCGAGCGCGGCGAAGAATGGATCCTGCGCCTCGGTCAGCCGGATCAAAGCCGTCGTCCGATCGCGATAGCGCTCGAAGAAATTCTGGCGCATGGTCTCCAGTCGGGTTGCGCCCACGGTGGTGACGAACGCCTCGCCGAAGATCTTCTCGTACATGTAGCGCGTGTAGAGATCGAACGCTTCCGGTCCGCCGCGATAGAAGCGCAGGGACAGGTCTTCGTACATTTCGAACAGCGTTTCGGGACTGAGGATGATCCCCGAGAGAACGAGCGTGTGCAGGCGCGATGCGAATTGCCGCGCGAACTCCAGCGCGACGAATCCGCCGTACGAGATACCCACGAGGTGGATGCGCTCGACGCCGAGCTCCTCGACGATGCGCTCGAGGTACGAAGCGATGCGATCGAGGTGGTACGGAACGTCCTCCGTGCTCGACCGGCCCTGGCCCGGATAGTCCCACAGCAAAACGTCGTAGTCGGGACGAAACCGCGGGAGGAATCCGTACCATGCGCCCGTGTGCATGGCCAGGCCGTTGAGCAGGCAGACGACTTCGCGATCACCGTGGCCGAACAACTCCCAGTAGATCGTGTGCTCGTCCGCCGCGAGGGAGCCGCTGCGGTCAGGCTGAGGAACGTCGTTCATGACTTCCGAGCTTCGAACGCACGCCGCGCCTTCGCAACATCGTTGCTGTGGCGATCGACCCACTTCCAGACGCTGCAGACGGCTTCGCCGAGGCTTTCGCCGAGAGGTGTGAGCTTGTAGTCGACGTGCGGTGGAATGACGGGATGCACGTGACGCGTGACCAGACCGTCGCGCTCCATGTCCCGCAGCGTCTTGGTGAGCATCTTCTGACTGATCCCATCGATGCGGCGGCGCAGCTCCGTGAATCGCATCACATCCTGCCCCTCCAGCGTATCGATCACGACGAGCGTCCACTTGTCCGCGACGCGCTCGAGCACCTCGCGCACCAGTTTTTCGGCATCGGCTTTGTTTTTCATGGTTTCCGAATGGGAAGTATGGCTCATTCGGGTGCCTTGCCAGTGGGTACTGAAGACCTGAGAATCCTCCGCATATGCGGAAACCGCGACAACTCGGAGCGAATGGCCCGACCGTCCACCCGCTGGCCCTCGGATGCATGGGGATGTCGGCGATGTACGGACCGGCGGATGAAGACGAGAGCATCGCCACGATTCATGCGGCGCTCGATCGCGGTGTGAACCTCCTCGACACCGGCGACTTTTACGGCATCGGGCACAACGAACTGCTCCTCGGCCGCGCGTTGAGAGACCGGCGCGACCGCGCACTGATCTCGGTGAAGTTCGGGGCCCTTCGCGCTCCCGGCGGCGGATGGATCGGTGTGGACAACCGTCCCGTCGCGGTGAAGAACGCGCTTGCGCACACACTCACTCGCCTCGGTGTCGACCACATCGACATCTACCGGCCCGCGCGGCTCGATCCGAACGTGCCGATCGAGGACACCATCGGCGCGATCTCCGAGATGGTGCAGGCCGGATACGTGCGCTACATCGGGTTGAGCGAAGTCGGTGCGGAGACGATCCGGCGCGCGCATGCGGTACATCCCATCGCGGATCTGCAGATCGAGTACTCGCTCATCAGCCGTTCGCCGGAAGAGAAGATCTTTCCCGTTCTGAGCGAGCTCGGGATCGGAGTCACGGCGTACGGCGTCCTGTCGCGCGGACTTCTCAGCGGATCGAAACCCGGCGCCAACGACTTCCGCGCCTGGTTGCCGCGATTCACCGGACCGAATCTGGAACGCAACCAACAACTCGTGGCGAAGCTGCAGGAGCTCGCCGCGGCCAAGGGCGTCACCGCGACGCAGCTCGCGATCGCGTGGGTGCTCGCGAAGGGCGATTCGATCGTCCCGCTGATCGGAGCACGCAGACGGAGTCAGCTCGACGAATCGCTGCGCGCCGTCGACGTCGAGCTCACGCCCGACGAGATCGCCGCGATCGAGGCCGCGATTCCGGCGTCCGAGGTTGCGGGGACGCGGTACGACGAGCACCAGATGAAGATGCTCGACAGCGAACGGTGAAACGGCGTTTGCGTTCATAATCGCCGCGATGCCGTGTCGGTCCGCGGTGATCTCTCTGCTGCTGGTGATGGCGCCGGCGTTCGCGTACGCGCAGCGTCCGGGGGTCGTGTCGTTTCAGCGGCTGGCGATTCCGGAGGACGTGCCGGCGCATCTCTGCAGCGCGATCGCTCAGGATGCGCGCGGGTTTCTCTGGTTCGGCACGCAGCGCGGATTGGTGCGGTATGACGGCTACGAGTACCGCGTCTTCCGCGCGAACCCCGCCGATCCGAAATCCCTCGGCGGCAATTACGTCCGCGCGTTGCTCTCCGCGCGCGACGGCCGGCTCTGGATCGGTACGTTCAGCGGCGGGTTGTCGGTGTTCGATCCGAAGACGGAGACGTTCACGCGGTTTACGTCGCTCGCGTACGACCGCGTGGAAGGTCTCGCCGAAGATGCGAGCGGAGGGATCTGGATCGCGACGACGGCGGGGCTCGATCGCCTCGATCCGCGCACGCGGCGCGTGGAGCACTTCACCGCCGAAGCCGCGCGCGCGTTGCTGATCGATCGCCGCGGCACGCTGTGGGTCGGCACGCGCAACGGACTGCTGCGGCGCGATGGAGAGACATTCAACCGAGTCGCGTTGTCCGGTCAGAGCGTGGTGCGGCTCTTCGAAGATCGACGCGGGCGCATCTGGATCGGCACGGACGAACATGGCGCGGCCGTTCTCGATCCGCGAACGGGAGCGCTGCGCCGCATTGCGCCAAAGCCGATCGATCCGAACGGGTTGAGTCATTACTGGGTCTACGGCTTCGCCGAAGCGGCGCCGGGGGAGTTGTGGATCGCGACGTTTGGCGGCGGCATCGACATCGTCGACGAAGAGTCGCTCGCGATCGTCGATCGTCTGCGCCACGATCCCGTGCTCGCCGACACGATCGGCGCGGACCGCGTCGGCGCGGTGTTCCGCGACCGCTCCGGACTCGTATGGGTCGGCACGTGGGGCGAGGGGCTGGCGCGCCACGATCCGCGCACGCGCGCATTCCGCTCGTTGCGCTTCAGTCCGAATCGTCCGGATGGACTGACGCACGCGGCCGCGGTGCGTGCGATCGAGACGCGCGACGGGAGGATCTGGGTTGGAACCAACGGCAACGGCATCGACGTGCTCGATCGCGATCTACATCGCGTTGCGGAGTTTCGTCCGAACGCGAGCGGACTCACCGACGGTGCGATCACGTGCCTCGCGGAATCGAGCGACGGAACGATGTGGGTGGCGACGCTGAACTCGTCGCTGCACGTCCTGCGTCCAGGCGCGAAGCAGTTCGTGCGCGTCGAGAGTGTGCCGGGCGGCGCGATTCGCACAATCGCGTTCGGTCGCGACGGCACGGTGTGGGCGGGCGCCGCGCAGGGAATGGCGCGCATCGATCCGCGTATGCTCGCAACGCGCGTCTATCGAACGTGGCCCGGCAAAGCGAAGTCGTCGCCGGCGATCGAGGCGATCGTCGTTGCGAAGGATGGGCGGCTCTGGGTCGGCACGGACAACGGGCTCTATTCGTTCGATCCGCGCACGGAGTCGGCCGTGCGCATCGCGAAGGACACGTCGCGCGCGGACGGACTGCCCGACAACTGGGTGCCGGACCTGATGCTCGCTCGCGACGGACGGTTGTGGGTCGGCACGGCGAGCGGCGCGGCCGTGCTCACGCATTGGGACGGAGCCACTACGCGCTTCGAGCGCGTGTCGACGCCGCCGGCGGAAGCGTTGATCGAAGACGATGAAGGAAATGTCTGGAGCGGTCCCTTGCTAAGGATCGAGCCCGGCTCCACGCGAACGTTTGGTCCGGTGGATGGTTGCGCGTTCCGGTCCTTCTTCATCGCCAGTCGTGCCAGGACGCGCGACGGTCGACTGCTCTTCGGCTCCCCGGAAGGATTGTTGATCGTCGATCCGCACATGCTTCCCGCGCCGAAGGAGGCGCAGCCAATCGTCGCGAGCGGGCTGCGAGTCGAAGGCACGCCGCGTCCCGGCGCCGCCGTCCTCTCGGCCCTGACGTTGTCGTCCTCGGAGCGGAGCTTCACGCTGGATGTCGCGGCACTCGATTTCGCGGCGCCGCAGCGACTGGCGTATCGCCATCGACTCGATCCGCTCGAGGATGACTGGACGAACCTCCACTCCTCGCAGCATTCGATCACGTACAGCCGCGTCCCGCCGGGCCGCTACACGCTGCGCGTCGGCGTGACGAACCGCGATGGCGCGTGGAGCTCGCAGGAGCTGCGATTGCCGGTCGAAGTGCTGCCGGCGTTTTATCAGACGGGTTTGTTCCGCGCGGTTGTCGCTCTCCTTGCCCTGGCGCTGCTGTATGGCGCGTATCGCTTGCGCGTCCGTCAACTGCGCGCTCGCGAGCGCGCGCTCGAGGAGATCGTTGCGGCGCGCACGCGCGAGCTCGAGACCGCGTACACGAAGATCGAGGAGGCGAGTCTCACCGATCCGCTGACGGGACTGCGCAACCGCCGCTATCTCGAGCAGACCATCGACGCCGATCTCGAAATTGCCGCGCGCGGAGGCGTCGAGCGCGACCTGGTGATCCTGATGGTCGATCTCGATCACTTCAAGAGCGTGAACGATCAGTACGGACACGCCGCGGGCGACGCGGTGCTGGTGGAGCTCGCGCGCCTGCTGCAGCATACGTTCCGCACCTCGGACCACATCATCCGCTGGGGCGGCGAGGAGTTCCTCATCGTCGTGCGCTTCGTCGATCGCGCGATTGCCGCGGAGCTCGCGGAGAAATTGCGCGCCGCGGTTGCGGAGCGCGAATTCGCGTTGCCGGACGGCACGGTGCTGCACCGCACTTGCTCGATCGGGTTCGCGGTGTGGCCGTTCGTCCCCGCGGTGAGTTGGGAACGCGCGGTCGATCTCGCGGATGCGGCGCTGTACGAGGCCAAGCGCGGCGGACGAAACAAGTGGAGAGCCGCCTAGACCTCGTACTCCACGTACAAATCCTTCACCACGAACTCCACGTACAAATCCGTCACTACGAACCCATCCAGCTCTCCCGGAGCGTCACTCCGCACGACGGTACTCTTCTTCGCCAGAGCCGCCAGGAGCGGATCGCGCGGCACCTCGGTTCCTTTCTCCGGGTTGCCGTACGTGTCTGCCTGCGTAGAGCACATCGAAATGAAAGTTCCGCCCATCGCGTCGACGGCGGTGATCGGCGTGGCGTTCGTGCTGCCGTGGTGACCGACCTTGTAGAAGTCGAGATTTCTGAGGACGCTCTTTCCCTCGGCCGACAGATCGTCGAGCGACGGCGTCTTCGTCGGAGAGCCGCCGTACATCCAGTACGTCCAGTTGCCGGCCTGCGCGTCGCCTACGAAGAGGAGCTTCTTTCCTTTGAGCGTGAACAGGACGACCAGACTCTGATTGTTGAGAGAGTGCTCGAGCTCCTTCACCGCGGTGAGCAGGATCGCCGGTTGGGCGGCGTTCACCGCTGCCGCCAGTCGCTCGTGTGCGGGCTTCGCCTTCGGGTCCTCGACGCGCGGCAGCCACTCGCGAAAGGCGGATTCGGGATACGACGTCGCATCGGTCCGCCACATCTTCCCGAACGGCTCGAAGATCTTCGACTGAGTGCCCGAGCCTTCATCGGAGCCGAGATACTGGCCGACGCCTTTCTTGAGATCGTTGAGCTTCATGAAGTCCATCGCGTCGGGCGGAGGCGGGCCGAGGATCACGGCCTCGAGACCGGAGTCCTCGAGACTCTTCGGGAGTTTCGGGACGTCGCCTTTCTTGTAGTACTCGGGCTTCACGCCGAAGCCGTTCTTCAGCATCGCGAGTGATTTCGCATTCGTGCCGCCGCCTTTGCCGGGCGTTGTACCTGCGGCGGCGAACAACTCCTCGTCCTCGAGACCGGTCGCGTTGCGCAGCATGCCGAGCAACTCGTCCACCTCGGCAGTCTTGTGCGCGGAGAAGGCGAGGTGATGTTGCATGTCCGTCGCGAGCTCGGTGAGGCTCGCCTGGAACTTCACCGCCTCGTCGTACTCCGATTCCCAGTACGGCATCCAGATCGATTCGACCTCGATGTCCTTGAACTCGGGGCAGCGGCTGAAGCCGATGATGTGATCCATGTGCCGGTGCGTGACGATGATCAACGCGAGCTTGTTCTTCGTCTCCCTGGCCATGTGCGCGACGGCTTCCTTGATCGTTCCGATGTCGCCGTTGTGCGTCGTGCCGGGCGTGACGCCACAGTCGATGAGGATGTATTGCGGGCCATCGGGGGTGGGGACGTTCAGGAGAAAGAAATCGCCGAAGCCGACGCGATACATCCGCACGGTCAGTCTTCCTTTGATCTTGGTCATCTCAAGCTCCGTGCACCATCGCGAAGTCGATCTGGAAGCGCTCGTCCCCCTGGCCTTCGGCGAGGCCGAGGCTCTCCGCGAAGCGGCGCTGGCGGTCGGCGCGGTCGGCGCTTGTGTCTGGATCTTTCAGATGCTTGCTGATCACGTAGCGGATCGTCGCCTCGTTGTGTTTCGCCTCGGGCTCGGTGGCGCGTGGCTGCTGAATCAGTAACGTCGCTCCTCCGCGCAGTGCCATCGTGCCGAACTCCGGTACGCCCGGTTGCAGAGGAATCTGACGCGTTTGCACCATCTCGACAACCATGTCGGTACGCGGTCCGCCGTCGGCCGCGATGCGGAACAGCGGATGGAAGGACGTGACTCGGATCGGCACGTCGAGCTCGAACCCGAGCTTTCGGCGGACGTCCTCACTCTGGAGGTACTGACGCAGCGCGTCGCCGGTCGCGTCTTTTTCCTCTCTCGTCAAACCGTTCGGATCGCCGAACATGAGGCCCGGGACCAGTGGGAGGTGGAGATGTTTCGCGGACGGCCACGCGATCGCTCCCTCCGAGAATGCCCCCACTCCTTCGGGGTAGATGCCGCGCAGGCGGAAACACTGGATGAGGGCGTCGCGGATCCCGACCTCGTCGCGCGGACGCAGATCGAAGTCGGCGGTGATCAGCGCGCGCAGATAAGCGCCGAAGGTGATGTCGACTGGCGGACAGTAGTCGAGCGCGCGCACGCAGATCTGGAAGAACTGCTCGGCGAGACGCGTCGCTTCATCGCACAAGCGGTCTGCCAGCGGCGCGGGAACGTCAGTCGGGTTGTCGTCTCCGCCGCCGGCGCGAAAGATGCGCCAGAGGTCGGCGGTGCGTTTCTGATAGATCGTGAAGTAGGCGTCGAAAACCGCAGCGACGAGGATGGAGCCGCGAAGATGCGGCTCGCTGATCTTCTTGATGTCGTCGGAATTCGGCTTGCTGCCGAGTGCGGAGCGAAGAGCGCGCTCCTTTCCGGTGGCCTCGCCGTACTGCTGCGCAATCTCGACGAGCGGATTCCGTCGCGCGAACTGAGAGCTGAGCACTCGCTTGGCAGGATCTGGGCTGTTGGCGTAGTCGTCGTACGCGGAGACCTCCACTTCGGGTTTCAGCTGATAGCGATAGAGCGCGCCGCCGGTCCGATGAATCGTGTCACGCAGCACTTCGCCGTGGGTGAAGTGCCGGAAGAGCGCCGCGAGATCGGCGAGTGCTTCGTGAAACGCGACCACATCGGGATTCGTCCGCTCGGTGAAGTACTTCCGCATGCCGTCGACGATCGCGTGAGTCGTCTCGTGAACGATGATGTCGTGCGAAAGACAGGTGAAGACGGTCTGCCCGGGGATATTGCGGCCGACGTTCTCTTTCTCGGCGCGGAAGTAGCCGAAAAGGATGCCGTGCGCGCGAGGACTGTAGAACGCGTTGCGGCCGATGAACGCGTGCGGGTAGAGGTTGAGCGTCCAGATGTGGTCGGGGTTGCGTCCGGGAGGTGCGCCTTCCTTCGGGTCCGCGCGACGCCAATGGATCCGTCGTCCGAGTGCGGTCTCGAAGTGCTGGATCGTCTCGGTGACGACGCCGTAGACCATCTGCTGGTGAAAGCGAGGATCGGATTCGGTAGGATCGAGTCCACCGCGAATGAGAATGCGCGGATCTTCGAGGTCGACGGGCTGGTAGTAGGTCTTGTTCGCACCGTCGTAGTCGATCACCGCGACCGCGTCGCCCTGCCTTTCGATTTGATCGGAGATCTTCACAACCGGGCCGGGCTCGAGCGCTTCGTAACGGATGTTCATCGTCATCTCGTTGCCGAGGAGCTTCCCTGCGCTCGGGTCGAACGCGTATGCCTTCAGCGGACGGGTCTCAGGCGCGTCGATGTCAGGGTAGTCGGGCATGTGCGGACCTCTTTCAAAAGGAGAGACCGCGGGGCGGGGTTTCCCTACCCTCGGCCCTGGCGGTAATCGACCACCCGGAACTGAACTGCTTTGGTCGCGGTCGTTGCGGTGCAGGTGAGCATCGAGCCTTCCGGCGAGTCCGATCGCTCGATCGTCACGTCGTGGATCGTTCCGGAGGACTCGCGCAGGCGGACCATCCATCCGTTCTCGAGCTTCTCGCGTGACACGAGCTCGAAAGCATCGCGCGCGAGGACGTTCGTCTCGCGGCGCACGAAGGTTTCCGCGGCCTGCACGACCTTCGACACCGAACAGCGTCCGCGATACGCGGGGAGGAAGATCTCGTCGCGTGCGAGCGAGTCCGCGAGAGGGTCCGCGTCGCGAGGCTCGACGGGACCGTAGTAGATGCCCCACGGAAGGACGACGGCGTTCGCCGCGAAGCGGTCGCCTCCGATGTGCGAGCACTGCCAGAGATCGATGTCGTCGCGTTGACGGAGCGCGTCGAAGAGCGGATAGCCGCGGCGGCCGCAGCACGAATCGTGTTGTCCATGTGTGCAAACGAGGACGAGCGGGCGCGTCGCGGGCGACGTCGTGTTGTTGGCGATGGAGACGAACGGCACGGTCGCGACGTCTTCGAGCGCGTCGAGGTCGAGTCGCGTCACGCCGACGTGCGGCGCGCTGCGGACGATGTAGACGCGCGTTGCGCCGAGGCATTCGACGCGTTTGCGGATGAAGACGACGCGGCTGCGCGGGATCTCGTGTGACGCGCGCTTCAGCGCGGCGCGCACCGTCTGCGGCAGCGCGGCCTCGGTGATCGGATCGCGGCCCCAGGTGATCGGGAGCTCGACGAGGATCCAGACATCGATGCGCGCGGCGGTGGCGGTGTTGTCGTCGCCGCGGAGGCGGGCCGCGTCGGAGCAGTAAACGCGGCTCACGCGCCGGGCTCGCCCGTCACCTGGACGAGGCCCTGCCGCGCGAGCTCGACGACGAATTGCTGCACGGTCGCGCCGTCCAGCGCTCCCGCGGTGGCGCTGCACAATTCGGCGACGGTGGCGGGACCGCGCGCGAGCGTGTGGAGGAGAGGCTCGGCCGCGGCGGCGAACTGCCACACGCGTCCGTTTGCATCGAAGCGGATCGACTCGTCGTCGCGGACGAGATTCAATTCGCGCGGCGCGGAGAGCGTGACGCGCGCGTTCATCGGCGGCGCCTCGCTGCTCGCCACGGTCCACGGGAGACTGGCCCACCCGCGAGTTCGCGCGCGCGCGTTCTGATCGGTGAAGTAGCGCGGCAACAGATCGCTGTCGATCGCGGCAACGAGTTGGCGGCGCAGTTCGGCGAGTTGTCGCTGCTGTTCCTCGGGCGATGCGAAACGGCGGAGCGGCGCGCGGAACTCGGTCGACGCGCGGAGTTGATCGGCGAGCCATCGCACGAGGTCCACGCCCGTGCGCTGGTGGATGCCGAACGTCAGGTGCAGCGTGACCTCGCCGACGCCTGACGCCTCGTGCCACCATCCGCGCGGGATGTAGAGCGCGTCGCCGTCGTCGAGCATCCCTTCCCACACGACCTTCTGCGGCACTTCCTTGTTCGGCGCGATGTCGTTCTTCAGCGGATGCGGGCGCCCGCCTTCGTACACGCGCCAGTATTTCTTGCCGTAGACCTGCAGGACGACGACGTCGTGCGTGTCGCAATGGCGGTTGAAGCCCTGTTGCTCGCGCCAGCCCGCGTACAGATTCACCTGCACGGACTCGTGCAGCACGCGCTCGAAGTCTTCGGCCGCCTGCATGACGCCGTCGGTCATGTCGTCGACGGCGTCGATGATCAGCGTGTAGCCGTCGCGAAGCCGCTGCGAGAGTTTCTCAGGCACGACGAACGGCACGTTGCCTTCGAAGCGGAGGTAGTCGCTCTTCGACGCGAATTCGCCCCTGCGCACGAGCCGCAAGCGCGGCGGCTGCAGCCGGTGCTTCTGCAGCATTCCATTGACCTCGGACCAGGAGAGGATGCCGTGGAAGCGGCCGCGCGCGCCCGGCAGGTGCGCTAAGGTGCGCCCCCAGGTGCGCGCGAGGAAATCGTCGACGCGAGTTGCGCCGAGGGTTTCGGCGAAGGTGATGGTCACGGCGGTGTCCCTGATGGTTTGAAGGTTGCGCCGCCGCGTTGCGCGCGGCGGCGCATGGAGAGGTCAGGCGTTGTCTTCGCCGTCCCCGTCGGCGTCTTCGCCGTCGCTGTCGGCGCCGTCCTCGCCGTCGCCGTCGGCCTCGCTGTCGTCCGTGCCATCGGCGTCACCGCTGTCGGTGCCGTCGTTGTCGGCGGTGTCGGTGCCGTCGCTGTCGGCGGTGCGGATCGGCGCGGCCGCAGCCAGCACCACAGGGTCAAGGTCATGGACGTCTTCCAACAAACCGGATTCGATCTCTTCGTTCATGCATACCTCCAGATGAGAACGGTGCACGTGCAGTGCGCGTGCCCGGCTCAGGCGAAGACTTCGCGGACGTCGAGGGAGAAACCAGGGAGGAGGGGGGAGGTGATCGTTTCTTCGACGCGCTCCGAGGCGCCGCCGCGATTGATCCACACCTGCTCAATCACTGATTCAACGATCCAGTACTCTTCGACGCCGGAACGCTCGTACAGCTGGCGCTTTTTCACTTCGTCAACATGGCGGGTTTCCTCGGAGAGGACTTCGATCACGATGTTCGGTGCGCCTTGAACGTTCTTCTCGCCTACGATGGAGGCTCGTTCTGATTTGATCACGATGATGTCCGGCTCGACGATGTCATGCTCGCTCAGGAGGACGTCAATGCGTGCCTGAAAGACTTCGCCGTTGCCGTGGTGCCTGAGGTACGGATGAAGGTGCATGAGCAGGTTGAGTACGATTTCCTGGTGTCGAGGCGTGGGCGAAGCCTGCAGATACAAATCGCCGTCGATGATTTCGTATCGGCCTTCCGGCAGCTCGGCGTAATCCTCGTACGTGAGCTGCGCCATGACGCCGAAGATTCTACGCCTCTGCCATAATCCCGCGCCCGATGATCGAGAACGCCCAGCCCGCCGTCCTTGCCGACCGTCCGCCGGTCGGGCGCACGCTTCTGTTTCGCATCGCGCCGCAGTCGGACGTGCCCGCGGCGCTGCGGCGGTTGCGCGACGGACTGTCGATCGAGTGCGGCGTCGTCGGGATCGGCGAGCCGCTGGTGCTTGCGCTGAAGAAAACGATCGACGGATTGCACACGTTTCCCGCGATGTCCGGGGCCGCGTGCAGCGTGCCGTCGACGCAGGAGGCGCTCTGTTTCCTTCTCCGCGGACCGGACCGCGGCATCGTCTTCGATCTCACGCAGAACATCCGCGAGCTCCTCAGCGACGCGTTTCTGCTCGTCGATTCGAACGACACGTTCACCTATCACGGCGGACGCGATCTCACGCGCTTCGAGGACGGGACCGAGAATCCGAAAGGCGACGATGCGGCAACGGCCGCGCTTCGCGAGGACGGCTCGAGCTTTCTCGTCGTGCAGCGCTGGGTGCACGACCTCTCGCGTTTCCGCAATCTCGACGAGGAAGATCGGGAGATGCTCATCGGCCGCCGCGCGGAGTCGAACGAAGAGATCGAGGACGCGCCGGCCTCCGCGCACATCAAACGCACCGAGCAGGAGAGCTTCGACCCGCCGATGTTCATGCTGCGTAAGTCGATGCCGTGGGCGAACGCGACCCAGGAAGGCCTCGAGTTCGTCGCGCAGGTGAAGTCGCTCGACGTCTTCGAGATCATGATGAAGAAGATGGTCGGGCGCGAGGACGGGATCGTCGACGGCCTGTTCACATTCTCGCGGCCGGTGACGGGCGGGTTTTACTGGTGTCCGCCGATCGCGGGCGAGCGATTGGACCTGAGCGCGCTCGGGATCTGAATGTAGGGCGCGGCTTCAGCCCGCCTCCCCCGTGGAAGGGCGGGCTGAAGCCGCGCCCTACGTTACAATCGTTGCGCGTGATTCGGATTCTGGTTCTTGCGATCGCAGTGCTCGCGGCCTTCGTGCCGTTCGTGCCGGTGATCCTCGTCGCGGCGACGCTCACGCTCTCGGCACTCGTCGTAACGCGCACGCTGGGCCGCACGAAGACGCGCTGCGACGATCAACCAGTCGCGCTCCTCGCGCTCGTCTCCTTCCGCGCTCCTCCGGCATTCGTCTGACCTCAGGTCCGACGAATCGCAAACGGAGGAACCATGTCTTTCAGAAAAATCGTGGGAAGGATTCTGCTTGCCTGCATGCTGCAGATGGGCGCGCTCGCCGGCGTGAAGATGACGCCGGAAGAGATCGAGAAAGTCATGAACATCATGCATCGCACGAAGGTCGTGCACATCCTGAAGCAGGACGACAAGTTATGACGTCACGGTCATCTCGCCGCGCAGGTCGCGTTGCATCTCGAGCTTTGCCCTCTCGATGTCGTAGTTGCGGCTGAAGAGATACGTCAGTTTCGCGACCGCGGCTTCGACAGTGAGGTCGTAGCCGCTGATGACGCCCGCGTTCGCGAGCGCGGAGCCGGCGGCGTAGGAATCGAGATCGACGCGGCCGGTGATGCATTGGCTGCAGTCGACGACGACCACGCCGCGCTCGGTCGCCTCGGAGAGCGCGGCGAGAAAGTCCGCGTCTCGATCGGGTCCGTTGCCGACGCCGTAGGCCTGCAGTACGACCGCCTGCACGGGCGGCGCGAGGACGTTGCGGATGAAGCTCGCGGAGATGCCGGGGATCAGGCGCACGACACTGACGACGGCGGAGCGGAGCTCGTTACGCGCAGCCGCGCGTCGAGCTTCGGCTTGTGCACGAGGTCCCAGCGGATCTCGATGTCGACGCCGAACGTGCCAAGGGGTGGGAAGTTCGGGGAGGAAAAGGGGGCGAGGCCGTGCGTGCTCACTTTCACCGCGCGATTCCCGCGCAACAGCGAGCGTCCGAAGTAGAGACAGACCTCGGGGATGTCGAACGACGCGGCGGTGAGGAGCGAGCTCACGAGGTTGTCGCGTCCGTCGCTGCGGAGCTCGACGAGGGGGATCTGCGATCCGGTGACGACCACGGGCTTCCCGAGTCCTTCGAGAATGAACGGCAGCGCCGATGCGGTGTAGGCCATCGTGTCGGTGCCGTGAAGGACGACGAAGCCGTCGTAGTCGTCGTAGTGATCCGCGATGTCGCGCGCGATCTTCATCCACTCGGCGGGCGTCATGTTCGACGAATCGAGCAGCGGCTCGTACTCGTGAATCGTCACTTCGGGCATCGCCGCATCGCGCAGCTCGGGCATGCCCTTCATCTGCTCCTGCAGCGAGCCGGGGGCCGGCGCGTAGCCGTCCGGCGTCTGCTGCATGCCGATGGTGCCGCCGGTGTAGATGACGTAGACGCGCTTCTTCATCGAGCGGCGATTCTAGCTTCCAGTTCCGCGACGGCCGTGATGAGCTGCTCGGTCGGCGCGGCGTCGGCGGACTGCAAGGAGCGCAAGAGGCTCGCCGCAGCGGTTCGCAGCTCGCCTTCTTCGAGTCGCTGCGTCCACTCGTACACCTTCATCGACAGCGCGAACTGCTGCGCGAGATCTTCACGCGTCGCTTTCACGCGCGGATCCATCTCGACGACGAGCGGTTGCCTCGAGGACTTGCCGTCGACGGTGAGACGCACCGTGTACGTGCCGGGCATCGCGTACGGCGAAGTCGGCGACGGCGGCGTGTCACGCGGAATCGCGGCGATCGGATACGACGGCCGCGCTTGTGAGACCGGCGTGTAGCGGAGGTCCCACGTCACGCGATGATGACCGGCTTTCACGGGTAGGGCGCGCGACGGACGGATCCAGTACCACGGCGCGTTGCCCGTGTCCTGCGGCGCCGTCGCGGGATCGTTGCTCGTGTAAACCCGCACCACCGCATCGTTCGCGTCGTCGAGAATCTCCAGCGTCACTTCCTTTGCGTCGGCCGCGAGCCGGTAATCGAGGATCGCTCCCTCGGGCGGATTCTGTCCCGCGGGCTCATCGGCCGGCAGCGGCGTGTCGGTGTTCTTGTTCCAGCGGAAGCGCCACGCGCGCTGCGGCTTCAAAAGGACGTTCCTGGAGCTGAGCTGCCGCAGAGGCTCGATGTCGTCGAGGATCCAGAAGCCGCGGCCGTGCGTGGCGACGGCTACGTCGTCGTCGTGCACGACGAGATCGCGGATCGAGGTCGCGGGCATGTTCAGGCGGAGCGATTGCCACTGCTCGCCGTCGTCGGTCGAGAAATAGACCTGCGTCTCGCTGCCCGCGAAGAGGAGGCCGCGCGTCTTCGCATCCTCGCGCACGACGTTGATGATTCCGCCGTCGGGGATGCCGCGCGTGATGTGCGTCCACGTCTTTCCGCCGTCGCGCGTGCGGTAGATGTGCGGGCGGAGATCGTCGAGGCGGAGCGTGTTGATCGCGGCGTACGCGGTGTTCGCGTCGAAGTGCGACGCTTCCATGATCGAGACTTTCGCCCACGGCACGAGTGCCGATGGAGTGACGTCGCTCCAGTTTTTGCCGCCGTCGGTGGTGACGTGAATGAGTCCGTCGTCGGTTCCGGCCCAGATGCGATTCACGTCGAGCGGCGACGGCGCGACCGCGTAGATCACACCGCGCTGTCTCGGCTGTGCGGCAGTCGTGCCGATGTACTTGCCGACGTTTGCCGGCACGGCCCACTCTTTTCGCGTGAGGTCGGGACTGATCTCGGTCCAGGCGCGGCCGCCGTTCGTCGTTTTCCAGAGCATGTTGGATGCGAAGAAAAGAATGCGCGGATCGGCGGCGGAGAAAACGAGCGGCTGCGTGCGGACGACGCGATATCCACTGCCGCGCAAAGGCTTTGGCGAAACGTCCTCGTCCTGCCGCGTGCGGCGATCGTAGCGCGTGACCTTGCTGCCGTAGACGATGTCGGGATCGAGAGGATCGGGCACGGCGTAGCTGTATTCGTCGGCGGCGACCGGCGTCCAGTCGCGGTACGTGATCTGCCCTTCGTCGCCACGGCTCGGCACGCACGCGGAGCCGCTCTCCTGCTGTCCGCCGCAGACGCGATACGGGAACGCGTTGTCGGCGTTGACGTGAAACATCTGCGCAGTCGGCTGGTTGTACCAGGAGCTCCAGGTTGCGCCGCCGTTGACGGTGATCACCGCGCCCTGATCGGATGCGTTGAGGATGATGTTGGGGTCGCGCGGGTTGATCCAGAGACGGTGATAGTCGTCGCCGCCCGGCGCGCCGCGAAGTGCTTTGAAGGTCTTGCCGCCATCCGTCGACTTCCACGTGACCACGTTGCCGACGTACACGATGTCGGGATTCGTCGGATCGGCGCGCACTTCGTTGAAGTCACCGGGACGTCCCCATAGGCGATCGTCGTCGTTGACGCGTTGCCAGGTCTCGCCCGCGTCATCGGATCGATAGACGCCGCCAGATTCTTTGTTCGTGCCGGCGATCGCGTAGAGGCGACGCGGATTCGAGCGCGCGATCTCGAGCCCGGCTCGGCCGAGGAGCTCGCCGGTGGCGGGAAGACCGCTGGTGAGCTGACGCCAGGTCGTGCCGCCGTCGGTCGATTTGAAAACGCCGCTGTTGGGTCCGAAGAAGGCGCCGTTCTCCCAGGGCCCCTGACGCGCTTCCCACAACGCGGCGTAAACGATCTGCGGATTCGACGGATCGAGGACAACGTCGATGGCGCCGGTGTTTTCGTCGCGATAGAGAATTTTCTCGAACGAGCGTCCGCCGTCGACGGAGCGGAAGAGGCCGCGCTCTTCGTTCGGACCGTACGGATGTCCGAGAACTGCGACGAAGAGGCGGTTGGGATCGCGGGGATCGACGGCGATCATCGCGATCTGCTGGCCGTCGCGGAGACCGAGGTGCGTCCACGTTTTGCCGCCGTCGACGGATTTGTACATGCCGTCGCCGGTGGAGAGGTCGGGGCGATGTAAGCCTTCGCCGCTGCCGACGTAGAGAATGTTCGGATCGGACGGGGCAATGGCGATCGCGCCGATGGAGCCGCTGGGCTGATCGTCGAAGATCGGCGTCCAAACGCGTCCGGAGTCGGTGGTCTTCCAGACGCCGCCGTTGTTGACGCCGATGAAGAAGACGTTGGGTTGTTCAGGGATGCCGACGGCAGCAACGGTGCGGCCGCCGCGGAAGGGTCCGATGTGGCGCCAGCGCATTTCGGCGAAGTCGAGCTGAGCGGAGAGGAGGACCGCGGCGAGGTGAATCATGCGCGGAAGTATAGGGCGGCGAAATAATTGCGCGCGCGCCGCGCTTTGCCTATCCTTGCCGGCCCGGACTCCGTTCGGACGCCGGACATTCTTTAACAATCTGCCAGCTCCTTGGACCCCGCCGAGGCGAGGTCCCGCTAGGCCAGAAGGAGGATCCATGAGGACTTATGAAGTCCTGTTCATCCTTTCTCCGCAAGTGACGGAGGAAGAAGCGACGACCTTGATCACCGATTTCAAGGGCATCGCCGAGAAGAACGGTGCCACGCTCAAGAACGAAGAAGCGTGGGGCCGCCGTCGTCTCGCATACCCCATCCACAAGTCCAACGAGGGCATCTATCACCTCTTCGTCCTCGAGAGCGATTCGTCGCTTTCGGAGCTCGATCGGCGCATGAAGAACGTCGATCGCGTCCTGCGCCACGTCATCGTGCGCACGGACCTCGAGCACAAGCGCGCGGAGAAGCTCGCCAAGCGCAACCCGAAGAAGGAGCGCGTCCGTCCCGCCGCCGCCCCGGTCGCCGCATCGCCGGTCCCGGTCGTGGCCGACATCGACAGCGCAATGCTGGCCGGTGCCGACGAGACGGCGCCGCAGGCCTAAGGAGGAGATGAGCCATGGCTACGACGATGCCCCAGAGAAGAGGTCCCGGCGGTGGAGCCGGTGGTGGTGACGATCGCCGCGGCGGAGGACCGGGCGGCGCGCAGGGCGGCAAGAAGAAGTTCTTCTATCGCCGCAAGCGCGTCTGCAAGTTCTGCGTCGAGAAGATCGAGTACATCGATTTCAAAGACATCAAGACCCTGCAGCAGTTCATCCCGGAGCGCGGGAAGATCCTTCCGCGCCGCATCTCCGGCACGTGCGCGCTGCATCAGCGCAAGCTGCAGAACGCCATCAAGCGCGCTCGTATCGTGGCGCTGCTGCCGTTTACCGCGGATTGAGTTGATCGCCAACCGTCAATCAAATGATCGAATCGTCTCTCCCCCAGAGCGAGCCCGTGCTGCTGCCGGGCCGGCCGTTCGGCCGGCAGGTGCGCAGCGTGGTCGGGTATTCGCTGTTGATGGCGCTGATGATCGTCACGCCGATGCTGGTGTTCGTACCGGCCGCGCTGCTGCATTGCGCGGCTCGGAACGGGCGCCGCGCGGCGTGGGCGGTGCTGGTGCTGTCGATGGTGTTCGCCTCGCTCTACGCGGTGGCGGTGCCCGAAAGCACGCCGGACGCGCAGAAGATCGCCTGGTCGTTCCTGGCCGCGGTGGCGTTGGCGGTCATGCTGCCGGCGATGGCGGCGATTCCGCTGGTGGAGCGCGGCGAGTCGTTCGGCCGCGTGCTGCTGTTTCTGCTGGCAGGTGCACTCCTCGGCCTGGCCGTCACCGAGGTTGCATCGCGGATGCTGATCTCGTTCTCGCCGTACGCGGCGCAGGTCGCGCAGACGAAGGAAGTCTGGCGGCTCGTCGCACAGCTCTATCGCGAGAACAAGATGCCTGCGGACCTGATCCGTCTCGCGGAACGGGCCGGACCCGTCGCCGCGTATCTGTTCGCGGCGCAGCTGCTGGCGTCACTGACCGTGGTCTTCACGCTCAGCCTGATGATGTTCGGCCGGCTGCGCGCGTGGCAGAACGAGCCCGCGCGTCCGTATCTGTTCAGGAATCTGGCGCTGCCGGACTGGCTGCTGTTCGCATTCGTGTTCGGCGGCATCGCGCCGCTCGCAACGGGATTGCTCCAGAAGCTCGCCGCGAACGTTCTCGGTGTGGTCGCGTTCCTGTACCTGTTGCAGGGACTGGCGGTCTTCCGCTCGATGCTGTTGTCGATCGGCGCCGGCGTTCTGGGGACGGTGTTCGGCTGGACGCTGCTGGCCATCACGATGCCGTTCAGCATGCTGTTCGTCGCCGTGGCGGGACTGTTCGATTCATTCTTCGATTTCCGACATTTCAAGAAGCGAAAGGACGACTCTCATGAAAGTCATTCTGACTGAGGAAATCCGCGGACTCGGCACGCGCGGAGACGTGGTCACCGTCAAGGACGGCTACGCGCGGAACTACCTCATTCCGAAGAATCTGGCCCAGGAAGCATCGAAGGGCAACCTGAATGCGATCGAGCACCAGCGCCGCAAGTGGGCGATGCTCGCGCAGCAGGAGAAGGACGCCGCGCAGAAGGCGGCGGATCGCGTCAAGGGCGTGAAGATCACGGTCGAGAAGCGCGTGGGCGAGCATGGACATCTGTTCGGCTCGGTCACGGCGAACGAGATCGCGGACGCGCTGGCGGAGAAGGGCATCGAGGTCGACAAGCGCCGCATCGAGCTGGCGCAGCCGATCAAGAACATCGGCCTGCACGACGTCGAAGTGCGCCTGCACCGCGACGTCACCGCCTCGATCCAGGTCGAAGTCGTGCCGATGGGGGTGGAGAAGCTCGAGGAAGCTCCCGCCGCCGAAGAAACGGCTGCCGAGTAACGAACACGTAGGGCGTGGCTTCAGCCCGCCCCCCTTCGCCCGCCCGCCAACGTGGGGGCGGGCTGAAGCCGCGCCCTACGTTATTCTCCTCCGCGCATGGCTGACGATCGCTACGTCGACGCTCCTCCCGCCGGTGCGGATGGCTGGCGCGAGGTGTGGCGCGAAGATCGGCGCTATCGTCCGCGCGGATCGAGGCAGGAGTGGATGCTCGCGCGGCTCCGCCGTCTTGTGCGGCGCGCCAGCGAGCCGGACGACGAACGGCAGAAGAACTTCAATCTCGTTCTGCTCGACCTGTTGTCCGACATCCACGGCGACGTCGAAGCGGTTCGCCGCGATCTGCGCGCGGACATCGACTCGCTGCAGCGCGATCTCGCGGGTGCATTGGCCGCGGAGAGCGCACGCCTGCGCGAGCTGATCGTCACCGCGGCGAAGCGCAATGACGCGCTCATCGCGGCGCTCGATCAGAAGATCGAGACCGTGGCCGTGCGGGTGCGCGATGCCGTGAATCCCGCCGCCGCGCACTCACCGGACGTCGTGTACCGGCGTCTGGAAGACGCGTTGCGCGGCAGCGAACCGCACGTGCGCGGCGACGTGATGCACTACGTCCACCTCGCCGCCGATCATCAGCCCGTGCTCGACGTCGGTTGCGGCCGCGGCGAGTTCCTCGCGGCCTGTCGGGAATCGGGCATCGCCGCGCGGGGTGTCGATACGAACGAGCGCTCCGTGGTCGATCTGCAGCAGCGCGGCTTCGACGTCGTGCTGGCCGCGGTGCCGGAGTGTTTCGCGTCGCTCGAGGAGGCTTCGATCGGAAGCGTGCTGGCGATGCATGTCGTCGAGCACCTGCCCGTCGACGCGCTGCTCGCGCTCTTTCGCGAGTCCGCGCGCGTGCTGCGTCGCGGAGGCCTGCTGGTGATCGAGACGCCGAATGCGGAGTCGATCCTCGCCGCAGCCTCCGACTTCTGGCGCGATCCGACGCACATCGCGCCGAGGCATCCGGCCGCGCTGACGGTGCTCGCGCGCGAGCACGGGTTCGAGATCGAGGAAGTCCGCGCCGTGCACGAGCTACCTGAGGGGGCGAAGATCGCGATTCTGGAGAGCGATCCGCCGGAGTTGCAGCGCGTGATCCACGCCGTGAACGATCGACTGTTCGCGCCGCAGGACCTTCGCCTCGTGTTGCGTCACTCGTCGTAAGGCATCACGTCGATCACGACCTGTGCGGGCGGGGGTGGGGGCGGCGCGGGTTGCGGCCAGACCAGACCGAGGAGCAGGCCGGCGAGGAGACCTCCGATGTGCGCGGCATTGTCGATCTGCGGGATCTGCGAGGCGACGGCGATGTTGAGGACGATCCAGAACAAGAGCTGCTTCACGATGCTGCGCGCCACGCGGTCATGACGCCAGCGCGGCGAGCGGCGCACCGAGAAGATGAATGCGCCGAGGATTCCGAAGATCGCGCCGCTGGCACCGACCGAAGGTCCACCGCTGACGATCATGCTGGTGAGCGATGCGACGATGCCGGTGACGAAGTAGATCCACACGAACCGTCGCGTCCCGAACATCGTCTCGTACAGCGTTCCGAGCTGAAACAGTGCCCAGAGGTTCATGGCGATATGCAGGAGCGTGCCTTTGACCGTTCCGTCGCCGTGCAGAAACATCGCGCTGACCAGACGCCACCACTGGCTGTCGCCGAGGATGCGGTCCCGATCGATCGCACCGAGCTCCGCGAGCACGAAGTGGTTCTTCCAGGCTCCGGTCAGGATCTCGATGCCGAAGCCGATGAGGATGGCGACGATGAGAAACGTTGTCGCCGGTGTGCGCCTGCGGCGACCGTTCATCTTCTGCGCTCCAGGAGCGCGGAGACCCAGCGGAACAGCAGGTGTGCGAGACGAGGGGACACTTCTTTCATGCGCATGTAGATCGCGGCCAGTGCAGGCAGGATGCGGCGATAGCGACCGTCCTCGGCTGCATCGCACACCGCGCGTGCGACGCGCTCCGGTTTGACGGCGAGCATCAGACGCGAAGCGCCGGGCATCTTATCCCGCTCGGCTTTGACGAAGAACTCGGTGTCTGTCGTTCCTGGGCACACCAGTGCAACCCGCACACCGCTGCCGATCACTTCGTCGCGCAATCCCTCGGTGAACCCCGTCAGCGCGAACTTGCTCGCGCAGTACGCGCTCATGCGCGCGAATCCCATCAGTCCCGTGATCGAAGACACGTTCACGATCGTGCCGCTGCGGCGCGCGAGCATGCGCGGCAGCACCGCCTGCGTGCAGTGGAAGGCGCCGAGGTAATTGGTCTCGATCATCGCGCGAGCCTCGTCCGCGTTTGCGTCCGGGATCGAGGAGAAGATCGCGAAGCCGGCGTTGTTCACGAGCACGTCGACTTCGCCGGCCGTATCGATCAGGCGACGACACTCGGCCGCGTTCGCCACGTCCGTCGGGACGACGATGGCGTTCACTCCCAACGCACGGCATTCCGCCGCAACCTGTTCGAGCCGATTGGCGCGGCGAGCTGCCAGCACGACGTTCGCTCCGCGACGGGCCATCTCGAGCGCGGTGGCTCGTCCAATGCCGCTCGAAGCGCCGGTGATGACGACGTTTTTCCCGCGAAGTTCCATATCCCAGGAGCGATCTTATCGGCAGCCTTCTCGCATTTGACACTGCAAAAGAGCGGCACCTATACTCCGGCCGAAGTTCATCCATCGACTCAAGCGAGTCCCGCCGCGCCGACCAGGGAGGTCTCATGCCATTCGAAGAAGTCAAAAAAGTCTGGATGAACGGCCGGCTGGTCGACTTCGCCGACGCCAAGATTCACGTCTTCACTCACGCCGTTCACTACGGCTCGGGACTGTTCGAAGGCATCCGCTGCTACAACACGAAGCGAGGGCCGGCAATCTTCCGGCTCCAGGACCACACCCGCCGTTTGTTCGACAGCAGCAAGATCTATCGCATGGAGCTGCCGTACACCCCCGACGAGATCAACAATGCCTGCATCGAGCTGATCCGCGCGAACGAGTTCGAGGATTGCTACCTCCGCCCGGTCGTCTATCGCGGCTATCACTCCCTCGGCGTCTTCCCCGGCGCCTGCCCGGTCGACGTGACCATCGGCGCGTGGCGGTGGGGCAAATACCTCGGCCCCGAGGCGATCGAACAGGGCGTGGACGTGCGGGTCTCCTCGTGGAACCGCATGGCCCCGAACACGTTCCCCGCGCTGGCGAAGGCCACGGGCAACTACATGAACTCGATCCTCATCCGTCAGGAAGCGGCGATCGACGGCTACTCCGAGGGCATCGCGCTCGACGTCAACGGCTACGTCAGCGAAGGCTCCGGCGAGAACATCTTCGTCGTCCGCGACGGAAAGGTCTTCACCCCGCCCCTCGGCTCGTCGATTCTCGGCGGCATTACGCGGAACAGCATCATCACGATCGCGAAGGAGTTCGGATACGAGGTCGTCGAAGGGCTCATCCCGCGCGAGATGCTGTACATCGCGGACGAGGTGTTCTTCACCGGCACCGCGGCCGAGGTCACGCCGATTCGCTCGATCGACCGCATCAAAGTCGGCAACGGTAGACGCGGCCCGATCACCGAGCGGATTCAGAAAGAGTTCTTCGCCTACATCGGCGGCGAGATTCCGGATCGGTTCAACTGGCTCACGCCGGTCTACGTCGAGCACGAGGCGGAATCGCGGAAGCCGGCGCTCGCGGCCACATAAGAACACGTTCAAAGGTCTCCTCTCTCCTTCATCGACATGAAGCGGTGTGTGCTGACCACGAGGTGATCGACGAGCTCGATGTCGATCATCACCAGCGATTCCTTCAGCTTTTTCGTGAACTCGACGTCCTCCGGTGACGGCGTCGGATCTCCGGACGGATGGTTGTGAAAGACGACCACCGCGGACGCACCATCGACCAGTGCGAAGCGCATGATCTCGCCGGGCGACACGAGCGCCCGGTCCTTCAGTCCGACGAAGATCTCCTTCTGGCGGCCGACGCGATGCTTCGAATCGAGCAGTACGGCGCCCATTCGTTCCTGCGGATAGTGCCCCCATCCGCTGACGAGCTTCGGCCCGAGGACCGTCGCGTCGAATCGTGACTTCTGCGTCGGTGTGTCGAGTGCGAGGCGATGCACGATCTCGAACACGGCCGCGATCCGCGCCGCCTTCGCGGGGCCGACGCCGCGCACCTTCGACAACTTCGCGGCGCTGCGATGCCGTAGGTCGCTCATCCCGCTGAGGAGAAGCTCGCGCGCGAGCTGGATCGCATTCTTGCCCGGCGCGCCGGTCCCGAGAATGATCGCGAGCAGCTCGGAATCGGAGAGCGTCCCGGCGCCATGGGCGAGCAGCCGTTCGCGAGGACGGATGTCGGTGGGGATATCGCGGATGAGATACATGTTCATGCCTCCAGAACTGCTTCGATGAGCTTCGGGGTCGCGATCGCGGCGCGCTCGGCGATGACGAACTTGCAAGCGGAGCTGACGCCGCTCGCTTCAGGGTTGATCTCGATCGAGAGGCCGGCGTGCATGTTCACGAAGCCCGCAGCGGGATAGACGACGCCGGACGTGCCGATCACGAGAAGGAGATCGGCGGAGCGGATCGCGCCGACGGCCCGCGCGACCGCATGAGGAGGCAACGCCTCGCCGAACCAGACCACGTCGGGCCGAAGGAGCGCGCCACAGTCACACGACGGCGGGAGCTGCGCTAAAGGCTCGTCGCGCACGTGCGTCGTCTGCTCGCGCAGGCAGCGCACGCGAAAGATGTTGCCGTGGAGCTCGACGATGTCGCTCGAGCCCGCGCGCGCGTGAAGGTTGTCGACGTTCTGCGTGACCACGACCGCGTCGGAGAGGCAGGCGATGGCCTCGTGCGCGGCGTTCGGCTTCGCGTTGCGAATGAGATCGCGGCGCCACTCGTACCACTCCCATACGAGCTTCGGATCGCGACGGAATGCTTCCGGCGTCGCGAGCTCCTCCGGACGGAAGTCGCGCCACAGACCTCCCGGGCCGCGGAAGGTGGGGATGCCGCTGTCGGCGGAAACACCGGCGCCGGTGAAGACGACGACGCGGCGGGGACGCGCGTTGCGGATCGCGCGGATGGCTGCTTCGATCATGACGAAGCAACTTTAAGGTGGCTGTGTCAAGGACACCGCCGGAATCTACCGCAGAGGGGGATCGGCGCTATCCGAGGGCAACGAAAGTTGTGCAGTCGAGATACGAGAGGTAGAGGCGGCGCTCAGCCCTTCGGGATCATCTCGTCGTTGATCTGGATGAACGCGTCCTTGCGCAGATTCTCGATGTACGTCTTGTAGTCGCGTTGGAATGTCTCTTCGCTTGCGTTTTTGCGAAGCTGGTCCTTGATCGACTCGAACGCCGGCACCTCGGAGGGGAGACGCTGTTCGACGCGCACGATGTGCCATGCGGACTTCGACTCGATCGGTCCGATGATCGAGCCGGACGGCGCAGCGAAAACCGCTTTGTCGAGCTCGGAGACGAGGTCGCCCTTTGCGACTTCGCCGAGGTCGCCGCCCTTTTCGCGGGTGCTGGACTCGGACATCGTCGAGGCGAGATTGCTGAAGTCCGTGCCCGGCTTGCGAACCGCTTCCCCGAGGTCGGTCGCGCGCTGGCGGGCTTCCGCGAGTTTCGCCGCGTCGGTCGTATCGGGCTTCAGCACGACGATCTCGCGCAGGTGTGCGCGTTCCGGAAGGCGGTATTGCTCCTTCTCGCGGTTGTAGCGGTCGCGGAGCTCGGGGTCGGTGAGCTCGTTACGGTTGCGGAGCTCGCGGCTGAAGACCTTGTTCGTGATCAGCGTGTCGCGCAGGCGCGTCTCCATTTCGGCGCGGGTGAGGCCGGACTGTTGGAGCGACGAGTTGAACTGCTCCTCGGTCGTGATGCCGTATTGCTGCTTCAGGCGGGTGACGGCGTCCTTCACCTCGTTGTCGGTGACGGTGAGGCCGAGGCGATCCGCGCGATCCTTGATGAGCAGCTCGCTGATCAGCTCATTGACGAGGTTCTTGCGCGCCGTCTCGCGTGCTTCGGCGGCGGCCTGTTCGGGCCGGCCGGCGGCGGCGATCTCCGCGTAGAGGTCACGGAGGCGGCGCTCGTACTGCGTGCGCGTGATGATGCGGTCACCGACGCGGACGACGATGCCTTCGAGGATCTGGGCGGCGGAAGCACTGAACGTGCTCAGCGCCAGGACGAGGATCAGAATGATTTTTTTCATGATGTTGCTCGAGGTGAGACGGTTGGCCAGCACAACAAGTTCTGAAACGATTTATTCGTCTTCCGCCAGAGGGAGGGATCCGGAGTAGCGGAAGGGGAGTCGCCGGGTCAATACGGCGAGGGTCATCTCCCGCCGGCTCGACCCGACCAGCTGCGCCATGCGCTCGCGGACGGCATCCTCGCGCAGACGGGCCTGGATGAGCGGGGTCGCGGCTTGTACGTCGAGCATCCCCGGAGGACGGCGCGCGTCCACCTTGAAAATGTGGAAGGTGGAGTCGGTGCGGATGATGTCGCTGACCTGTCCGGCCTGCAGGCGGAAGATCTCGTCCTCGAACATCTTTGGGACTTCGCCGCGGCTCACGAACCCGATCTCGCCTCCACGCTTGGCGTTCGGCGCGCGGGAGAATTGGGTCGAGAGGTCCTCGAACGACGCTCCGCCCTTCAGCTTCTCGACGATCTCCTTCGCGACCGCCTCGTCGTTGACGAGGATCTGCCGGACGCGCACTTCCTCGCCGCTCTTGAACTCGCTCTGGTGCTGTTGATAGTAGTTCTGCACCTCGGCATCCGTAGGATCGGGGGTCTCGGCGCTGAGCTTCGCGATCAGCCGCTGGCGGCGCATCTCGTCGCGTTTCTCGAGGACGGTCGCTCCGGCCTCGGTGCGAACCGCCTCGGCGATCTTCTCGCTCGGGACTTCGACGCCGTGCGAGGCCGCGTACTCGGAGATGATGACCTCCTCGACGTACTGATCGAGCATCGCGCTCGCGACTTCGGGCGTGACCTGCGCGAGCTCGGCGCCGGCGTTGCGGTCGAGGTAGCGTTTGAAGTCCTCGAGCGTGAGCATCCGCTCGTTCACGCGCACGATCACGTCCGGCGGAATGGACGGCTTGCGCTTGCAGGCGGCAAGCAGCGAGAGAGACACGAGCAACAGGATTGCGACGCGGCGGGCGAGCACGGGCGGACGAAGTTTAGCAGATGGTTTGGAGTGCGGAGGCAGCGCCTCCGCTTTCCAATCGCGTGAATAGGAAAGCGGAGGCGTTGCCTCCGCACTCCACATGGCTACTACGCGGCAATCGCTTGAAGCACGCCTTCCACCGCGCCGATCACTTCCATGCCGTGCTCGCGCAAGGGGAACGACAGCACGCCATTCGGCGAGAACTTCGCGTCCGGGTTCTCGCTGAGAAACACCAGCAGCTTGTTCGGATCCACCTTCGCGTGCTGCGTCAGCTTCATGACCCCGCGCGCGCCTTCGCGGACGACCGAAAGGACGCCGAGCTGCTTCGCGCGCCACTTCACCTTCACGAAGTGCAGCAGCGCGTCGACGTTCGGCGGCAGCGCGCCGAAGCGATCGCGCATCTCGTTGCGGATGTCCGTCAGCCGCTCCTCGGTCGAAGCCGAGGCGATCTTCTTGTAGAAGGTCATGCGCAGGTTCTCGTCGCCGATGTACTCGCGGGGGATGTAGATGTCGACGCCGAGGTTCATCGAGGTCTCGACCTCCTCCTCGATCTTCTCGCCCTTCATCTCGCGCACCGTCTCCTCGAGCAGCTTCGTGTACATCTCGAAGCCGACCGCGGCAATCTGGCCGGACTGCTCGCCGCCGAGGATGTTGCCGGCGCCGCGAATCTCGAGGTCGCGCGCGGCGATGCGGAAGCCGGCGCCGAGGTCGGAGAACTCCTGAATTGCCGCGAGGCGCTTGCGTGCATCCGAGGACAGCACGCGGTTCGAGGGAACGAGCAGATAGCAGAACGCGAGACGGTCACTGCGGCCGACGCGTCCTCGCAACTGGTAGAGCTGCGACAAACCGAAACGCTCCGCGTGATTGATGAGGATCGTGTTGCACGCGGGGATGTCGATGCCGTTCTCGATGATCGTCGTCGCGAGCAGCACGTCGTACTCGCGATTGATGAACGCGAGCATCGCCCGCTCGAGCTCGCGCTCGTCCATCTGCCCGTGGCCGACGATCACGCGCAGCCCGGGGACGATCTTCTCGAGCAGCTCCTTCATCGCGTAGATCGACTCCACGCGGTTGTGGACGAAGAACACCTGGCCTCCGCGGCCGACTTCGAACTCGATGGCCTCGCGGATGAACTCATCGTCGAACGGCACGACCGCGGTCTGGATCGCGAGTCGATCCTTCGGCG
>Ga0209382_10001883_pt1 | contig 31818 bp, 27 predicted proteins | sample SoiMetdeltSBSDD5_FD_187599 | JGI IMG/M metagenome (GOLD analysis project Ga0209382, IMG submission 187599) | Bulk soil microbial communities from a Populus tree surrounding site in Tennessee, USA - Soil MetaG P. deltoides SBSDD5 (SPAdes) (version 2) | ecosystem: Environmental > Terrestrial >...
GCGCTCGGATTCCTGGTTGGCCTGCTCGCAGTCGTACCCAGCTATCTCAAAGGTCGTCGCCGTGCGCGCGATCTGGAGCGCCGGCTGGCCAAGCACGACACCATCGGACCCGTCAGTGCGTCGCAAGCAAGTCCGATGTCGGCCGACGTTGCAGGGCGAGGGCCGTCGGAGCGGCGAGCCGCTCGATGAGGCCCACATCGGCGTCGCCGAAGCGCGCCGCGGGATCGTGATGAAAGACCCAAAGCGCGCCGAGCGGCGTGCAGTCCGCGTCGTACAGGGGAGCGATCAGGGCTTCGATGATCGTCGGCTGCACTCGGGCCAGGTAGCCAAATGCCCGCTCGGGGCGCGCGAGGACGATTGCCGTGCCGATGTCCAGGCACAGCCCGCAGGGACCGAAATCGCTCGGCGTTCCGTCTCCCTGGTGAGGAGTCAACGCCCCTCTCACCACCTCCCAAACGAAGTCCGAATGCCCGCCGCTCCCGGATTGCAGCACGCTCAGGCCCGCGCTACCTGCAGCGCAGAGGCGCAACACACAGTCCAGCAGTCGCTGCAGGACACGCGCAGGATCGTCGGCAAGAATCATTGCCAGCTCGTCGAAGGCGGCCCGCTCCGCGCGCAGATTCGGCGTGCGGTTACGGCCACACAACACCTCACGTGTAACGAGCAGATCGCAGGGACTAGTCATCGCAGGACCGCGCACCGGCGGTAGTTTGACCGACGCCGCGGCGCTCTTCTGTACGCTGCCATACATAGTGAGAGGCTGCGTTGGCGCATAGTGCAGCGTGACAGACGACAGGCAGCAGCTCGTGTTTGCCGAAGGCTACGATTCGCCCAGCCTCGCAGCCCGCGTGCGTGGCTTCCTGCGCCTCGCACCTCAGCTTTCGCCGTGGAACAGCGACGCGCCGATTCGCGAAGAGCTGTTCAGCGTGGAGCGGCTGGAGCAACACGCGTCGAGCTTGGCGTGCGCTCAAGGCATCACAAGCAAGCCGCCGCCGCGCCGCTCCCTGAACGCACGGTTGCGCGACAACGAATCCGTCTTGCTGAAGGCCTATCGCACCATTGCCGCGACGGTTGGCGAAGGCCACGCCATAACGCCGGCGGCGGAATGGCTCATCGACAACTATCACCTGGTGGAGGAGCAGATCCGCCAGATCAACGACGACCTGCCGCCGCGCTTTTATCGGCAACTGCCCAAGCTCAGCGACGGGCCATTCGTCGGCTACCCGCGCGTCTTCGGTATCGCGTGGGCATATATCGCGCACAGCGATAGCCGCTTCGATCCGCAGACTTTGCGGCGCTTCGTACGCGCCTATCAGCAAGTGCAGCCGCTGACCATCGGCGAGCTGTGGGCAGTTGCGATCACGTTGCGCATCGTCCTGGTGGAAAATCTGCGGCGGGCTGCGGAGCGCATCGTGCGCAGCCGCGTTGCGCGTCAGCAAGCGGACGATGTCGCGGACCGGCTGCTGGGCGTCAACGGATCGACCGCAGATCTGCTGGCGCTGATTCGCTACCACGAGCAGTCGCCGAGCGTCTCCCCCTCCTTCGTCGTGCAGATCGTCAAACGCCTGCGGGACCAGGATCCGCGCGTGACCCCGGCGCTCATGTGGCTCGAAGAGCGGCTGGCTGCGCAGGGAACGACCTCGGACGCCCTGGTTCGCGACGAGCATCAGCGACAGGGCGCGTCGAACGTCACCGTGCGCAACATCATCACCAGCATGCGGATGATCTCGGATGTGAACTGGCCCGATTTCTTCGAGGACTCGAGCCTGGTCGATGCGGTGCTGCGCGAGGCGAGCGACTTCGCAAGCATGGACTTCCCGACGCGTACCTTGTACCGAACAGCGATCGAGCAACTCGCGCGCGGCTCCGCACATACGGAGCTGGAGATCGCGCGAGCAGTGATAGCCGCCACACGCATCGGTGTCGAGGATTCGGGCAGCGGCTCGATCCTGCCCCCGAACCGCGCGGACGATCCGGGTTATCACCTGCTCAGCCACGGTCGCCGTGCCTTCGAGCGAGCGGTGGGCTATCGCGTGCCCATCCGCGCCAGGTTGAGCCGCCACAGCCTGTCGATCGGGCCCGGCGGTTACATCGGCGCGGTGCTGGCGCTCAGCGCGATAGTTCTCGCACTGCCCTTGTGGGCCTTGATCGGCCACGCCGTGGAGGGCTCGCGGCTGGCGTGGCTCGCTCTGCTGGGTGCGATTCCGGCCGTCGACGTCGCTGTTGCGTTGGTGAATCGGGCCGTCACTCGCGGCTTCGGCGCGACGATGCTCCCAGGCCTCGCATTGCGCGACGGGGTTCCAGAGAACCTGAGAACCCTGGTCGTGGTGCCGACGCTGCTGACGACGCGGGAATCCATTACGACGCAGATCGAGCGTCTCGAAGTTCACTACCTGGCGGCCGCTCACGGCGAAGTGTATTTCGCGTTGCTGTCCGACTGGACCGACGCTGCGACTGCGACCACCGACGGCGACGCCGCGCTCCTGCGGATCGCAACCGACGGCATCGCCCGTTTGAATCGGGTGCACGGGCCTGCTGCCGCAGGACCACGCTTCTATCTGTTCCACCGCAATCGCGTGTGGAGCGAAGGACAACGTCAGTGGATGGGATGGGAGCGCAAGCGCGGCAAGCTCCACGAGTTGAACCGACTGCTGCGGGGCGCGGCGGATACCACGTTCATCGGCCTCCATGGTCAGCCGCCACTGGTCGCCTCAGGTGTGCGCTATGTCATCACGCTCGATGCCGATACGAGATTGCCGCGTGAGACCGTGCGGCGCCTGATCGGCAAGCTCGCGCACCCGCTCAATCGACCGCAGTTCGACCAGACGACAGGTCGTGTCGTCGAGGGCTACGCGGTGCTGCAGCCCCGTGTCACTCCGTCTTTGCCGATCGGTCGCGAGGGATCGTTCTTCCAGCGCGTGTTCTCCAGCATGACCGGCATCGATCCCTACGCTGCCGCCGTGTCCGACGTGTACCAGGATCTGTTCGGCGAAGGCTCATATGCCGGCAAGGGCATCTACGACATTGACGCGTTCGAGGCCGCGCTGGCCGATCGCGTGCCGGAGGGCTCCTTGCTCAGTCACGATCTGTTCGAGGGAACATTCGCGCGCGCCGGCCTGGCGACGGACATCGAGGTGGTCGAAGAGTTTCCCTCGCGCTATGACGTAGCCGCCGCGCGCAATCACCGCTGGGCACGCGGCGACTGGCAGTTGCTGCCGTGGATACTGGGGCGCCGCGACGCTGTCGAGCGCAATGGACATGGCAACAGGCGCGGCAGCGGCCGATTACCGCTGATCGGTCTGTGGAAAATGCTCGACAACCTGCGCCGGTCGTTGTCCGCGCCGGCTTGCGTTCTTGCGCTGATCGCCGGCTGGTTGTTACCGCCCGATGCTGCAGTGCTGTGGACCGCGTTCGTGCTGACGACCGTAGCGTTGCCGGCTGTGCTACCCGCGCTCGCGGAGATCGTGCCGCGGCGACGCGGGATTCTTGCACGCAGTCACTTGCGCGCGCTCGGGTCGGACCTGTGGCTGGCGGCGATGCAAACTGCATTGCTCGTCGCCTTTCTCGCTCATCAAGCCTGGTTGATGACAGACGCCATCGGCCGAACGTTGTTCCGCCTCGTCGTGAGCCGTCGCAACCTGCTCGAGTGGGTGACAGCCGCACAGGCGCAACTCAGTTCGCGACTCGGCCTGCTCGGCTTCTATCGACGCATGAGTGCCAGCGTAATCATCGCCGCCCTGGCATTCGTGGTCGTCAGCACACTTGGACAGGGTGCGTGGCGAATAGCGCTGCCGTTCGCTTTGCTGTGGGCTGCGGCGCCGGCCATCGCACGCCGGATCAGCGTTTCGCCTCGCGTCGCCGGCCGTCTCCCCGTACGCCCCGCCGAGCTGCAATACCTGCGGCTCGTGGCGCGGCGCACGTGGCGCTTCTTCGAAACGTTCGTCACGGCAGAGGACAACATGCTGCCGCCTGACAATTTTCAGGAAGACCCTCAGCCGGTCCTCGCGCATCGAACCTCCCCGACAAACCTCGGCCTGTATCTGTTGTGCGCGGTCAGCGCGCGGGATTTCGGCTGGATCGGCGCCGCGGAAGCCGTCGAGCGACTGGAGGCGACACTGGCGACGATGCAGAAGATGCAGCGCTTTCGCGGTCACTTCTATAACTGGTATGACACGCGCGATCTGCGACCGTTGGATCCGCCGTACGTCTCGTCGGTGGACAGCGGTAACCTCGCGGCCCACCTGATAACGGTCGCAAACGCCTGTCGTGAATGGGTCGGCGCTCCCGCTGCCGGCGCCGCGGCTGTCGCCGGCGTGGAGGATGCGATGCAGCTCGCGCGCGAGGCGCTGCTGCTGCTGCCAGACGATCGCCCTGCCCCGTCCATGACGCGGCACCAAGTCGAAGATGCGCTGAATACGCTCGCCAGCCTGCTTCGGTCAGGTGAGTTTGCGACGGCAACTGTCCCGGCACAGCTGAACGATCTCGTTGCGCACGCCACGAGGCTGACCGATGACGCGCACACGCTGGCAAGCGATCAGGAGGACGCTGCGCATGCCGACATGTTGTTCTGGGCGGAGGCTACGCAACGCGCGATCGAGAGCTGGCGTAACGAACTGGCGCAGACCGAGGCCTCGAGTCATGCGCTCGATCGACGCCTGCTGGCGCTGGAGGCACGCGCGCGCATGCTGGCGCTGGCGATGGAGTTCGACTTCCTGCTGGACGCGGAGCGCAAGTTGCTGGCTATCGGCTATCGCACAGCTGAAGGCACGCTCGACCCCAGCTGCTACGACCTGCTCGCGTCGGAAGCGCGCCTGGCGAGTTTCTTCGCGATCGCGAAGAACGACGTTGCGGCCCGACATTGGTTTAGATTGGGGCGGTCAGTCACGGCCGTCGGTCACGGCGCGGCGTTGATCTCCTGGTCGGGATCGATGTTCGAGTACCTGATGCCTTCGCTGGTGATGCGGGCGCCGGCCGGGAGTCTGCTGGAGCGGACCAACCGCCTGATCGTGCGCCGTCAGATCAGCTACGGGGCGACGCTGCTCACGCCGTGGGGAATCTCCGAATCCGCCTATAGCGCCCGCGACCTCGAGCTCACGTATCAATACTCGAACTTCGGCGTGCCGGGTCTCGGCCTGAAACGCGGCCTGAGCGAGAACAGGGTGATTGCGCCCTACGCCACCGCGCTGGCAGCGATGGTCGATCCGCACGCCGCCACACGCAACTTCCGACGGCTGACCGCGGCGGGTGCACGCGGCCGATATGGCTTCTACGAAGCGCTCGACTACACACGCTCGCGGTTGCCCGAAGGCGAGGACGTTGCGATCGTGCGCGCGTTCATGGCGCACCACCAGGGGATGACTGTCGTCGCGATCGCCAACGTGCTCTTCGACGGCAGAATGCGTGCGCGGTTTCACGCGGAGGCCAGCGTGCAGGCGACGGAACTGCTGCTGCAGGAGCGCACGCCGCGCGACGTTTCGGTCGCGCATCCCCGGGCCGAGGAAATCAAGACCGCGGCACGCAGCGGAACCGCACAAACGGATGTGCGCCGGCTGCGCACGCCTCACGATGCCACGCCGCAAACTCATCTCCTGGCGAATGCCCGCTATGCGGTCATGCTGACTGCGGCGGGCTCCGGATACAGTCGTTGGCTGGGTCAAGGTATCGCGCGCTGGCGCGAAGACGCGACGCGCGACGATACCGGCAGCTACATTTTTCTGCGCGACGTGGCAAGCGGCAACGTTTGGTCGGCTACGTACCAACCCACCGGCGTCGCGCCCGACAGCTACGACGTGGCGTTCACCGAGGATCGCGCGGAGTTCGGCCGCACCGACGGCACGATTGCGACGGTCCTGCAAGTACTCGTCTCGCCCGAAGACGATGCGGAGGTGCGGCGCCTGACGATATCGAACACGGACACAGTCGCTCGCGATCTCGATATCACTTCCTACAGCGAGCTCGTTCTGGCGCCGCCCGCCGCCGACACCGCGCATGCGGCCTTCTCCAAGTTGTTCGTGCAGACCGAGTACGTCGCGAAGCTCGGCGCGCTGCTGGCTACCCGTCGCCCGCGCGCGCCGGACGAGCCTGCAATCTGGACGGCGCACCATGTGGTGGTCGAGGGCGAAGTGTTGCGCCCGCAGGAATTCGAGACGGATCGCGCTCGCTTCCTCGGCCGGGGACGCGAGATCCATGAGCCGATCGCGGTGATGGACGGACGGCGGCTCTCCAACACGGCCGGCACGGTCCTGGATCCGATATTCGCGCTCCGCAACCGGGTGCGCATTCCTCCGGGCGCGAGCGTGCGCTTGTCGTTCTGGACGGCGGCCGCCGCGTCGCGCGCCGAAGTGCTCGACCTGTACGACCGGCAACGTGACTTCAACGCCTACCCGCGCGCGGCAACCCTGGCATGGACGCAGGCACAGGTGCAGTTGCGACATCTCGGGATCGACGCGGAAGAAGCAACGCTGTTTCAGCGCCTTGCCGGTTACATCCTGTACGCGGATGCCTCGATGCGACCTTCCTCCGACACGCTTGGACGCGGCAGCGGCGGACGCACCGCGCTATGGGCGCAAGGTATTTCCGGCGACGTTCCCATTCTGCTGCTGCGGATCCATGACGGCGAGGACCTCGGCATCGTGCGGCAATTGTTGCAGGCACACGAGTACTGGCGGATGAAACAGCTCGCGGTCGACCTGGTGATTCTTAATGAGCGCGCCTCTTCCTATGTTCAGGATCTGCAGACGGCTCTGGAGACGGCCGTTCGCATCGGCCAGTCACGGCCGCTCACCGAAGCGCACCGTGCGATCGACGGCGCCAGAGGTTCCGTGTTCGTGCTGCGCACGGATCTGGTGTCCGCGGAAACGCGAGCGATGTTGTTGTCGGCGGCACGCGTAGTACTCGTCGGACAGCGCGGCAGCGTGGAGGAGCAACTGGATCGTCGTGCGTCGCCTGCTAAGGTTCCCGCCGACATGCCCGCGAACACAGTGCCGCGCTCCGTGCCTGCGCGTGCAGCGGCGCCGCGCGAGCTGGAATTCTTCAACGGTCTGGGCGGCTTTGGCGCCGGCGGACGCGAATACGTCACGACTCTCGATGCGCAGCAGACCACGCCGGCGCCGTGGGTCAATGTGATTGCCAATCCGCAGTTCGGCTTCCAGATCGCCGTCGAGGGCGGCGGCTACACCTGGTCGATGAACAGCCGCGAGAACCAGCTGACGCAGTGGTCGAACGATCCAGTGACCGACCGACCCGGGGAAGTGCTCTACGTACGCGACGACGAGACCGGTGAATTGTGGGGGCCGACGCTGGCTCCCGTCCGCGATGCTGGCGCTCCTTACCACGTGCGCCACGGCCAGGGTTACAGCCGCTTCGAACACAGCGGGCATGAGATCGCGCTCGATCTCCTCGTGTTCGTACCCTTGCGCGACGCCGTCAAGATCTCGCGTCTGGCCATTCGCAACACGTCGCAGCGCCGCCGCGAGCTCTCGATCACGACCTACGTCGAATGGGTGCTCGGCATGACGCGCGCGGCCTCGGCGCCTTTCGTCGTGACCGAGATCGATTCGCAGACTGGCGCGATGTTCGCCCGCAACGCCTGGAACACGACATTCGGCTCGCGTGTCGCCTTCGCGGATCTGGCCGGACGCCAGACGCAATGGACCGGCGACCGGCGCGAGTTCCTCGGCCGCTACGGCCGATTGGACCGGCCCGCCGCGCTCGCCGCACAGACGCAACTCTCCGGTCGCGTGGGAGCGGGTCTCGATCCGTGTTGCGTCCTGCAAGCGCCACTGACTCTGGAGCCGGGCGAGACGGCGGAAATCGTATTCCTGCTCGGCGACGCCGCATCCGCCGGCGAAGCACGAGTGCTGCTCACACGCTACCGATCGATGGACCTGGACGCCGTGCTGCGCGAGGTCGGCGACTACTGGGACGACGTGCTGGGAACCGTTCAGGTGCAGACACCCGATCGGTCGATGGACATCATGCTCAACCGCTGGATGCTGTACCAGACCCTGGCATGCCGCATGTGGGCGCGCTCCGCCTTTTATCAGGCGAGCGGTGCCTACGGATTTCGCGATCAGCTGCAGGACGGCATGGCGCTGGTTGTTTCACAGCCGTCAATCACGCGGCGGCACTTGCTCCGCGCTGCGCAACGACAGTTCCCGCAAGGCGATGTGCAACATTGGTGGTTGCCGGCGACGGGTCACGGTGTTCGCACGCGGATCAGCGACGATCGCATCTGGCTCGCGTACACGGCGGCGCACTATCTGGTCGTCACCGGCGACCTCCCGATCCTCGACGAAGTCGTGCCCTTCCTCGAAGGCGCGCAACTGGCGGCCGGCGAGCACGATGCTTATTTCCAGCCTGCCAGCTCTGAAGACAGCGCGACATTCTTCGAGCACTGTGCTCGCGGGCTCGATAGCAGCCTCGCACTCGGCGCGCACGGCCTGCCGTTGATAGGCACGGGCGACTGGAACGACGGCATGAATCGGGTGGGCGAGCGAGGCCACGGCGAGAGCGTCTGGCTCGGCTGGTTTCTGCATGCGACCCTCGTGGTTTTCGCGCCGCTAGCCCGTGCGCGCAACGAGAGCGCACGGGCCGCACGCTGGCTGGATCATGCCGCGGCGCTGCGCCTGTCACTCGAGCGCGAGGCATGGGATGGAGCGTGGTATCGGCGCGGTTATTTCGACGATGGCACTCCTTACGGATCGGCAGCCAGCGAGGAATGTCGCATCGACAGCATCGCCCAATCATGGAGTGTGATGTCCGAAGCCGCGGATCCACGTCGCGCTGCGCAGGCAATGTCGGCCGTCGCAGAGCACTTGATCCAGCGCGATACCGGCCTGGCACTGCTGTTCACGCCGCCTTTCGATCGCACGACGCTCGATCCCGGCTACATCAAGGGTTATCCGCCCGGCTTGCGTGAGAACGGCGGACAATACACGCACGCCGCCGCGTGGTCAGTCATCGCGTTCGCCATGCTCGGCCAGGGCGACCAGGCCGCGTCGCTGTTCTCGATGCTCAATCCCATCAACCACAGCCGCACACGCACGGGGTTGCAGCAATACAAGGTCGAGCCTTATGCAGTCGCCGCGGATGTCTACTCGGTGGCGCCGCTCGTCGGTCGCGGCGGGTGGACCTGGTACACCGGCTCGGCGGGCTGGTTGTACCGCGCCGGCCTCGAAAGCATTCTTGGCTTTCATAAACAGGGCAATCGTCTGCTCCTGACGCCATGCATTCCCAAGCACTGGCCTCGATTCGAAATCGCCTTCAGGCACGCTTCTGCCCGCTATGAGATTGCAGTGGAAAACCCCAATGGGGTCAGCCGCGGCGTCGTCAGCACCGTGGTGGATGGCAAACCGCTGTCAGAGGGAACGTCGCTCATCCCGTTGCAGGATGACGGTGCAACGCACCGCGTACGGATCGTTCTCGGGTGATGGCGCGCAGGATGACGCTTCCGAGGAACAGGATGACGTTGCGACGGGTTGATTGTTCGAGCTCAATCAAGGAAGTGTCATGCCCGCACGCAAATCGACTCGCAAGAGTGTCTCCGGATCCCGCCGTGACGCGATCAGCCTGCTGAAGGCAGACCATCGGCAGGTTGCGGCCTGGTTCTCGTCCTTCGAGAAGACGCGGAGCGAGTCACGCAAACAGCAGCTCGCAGGCAAGATCTGCGCTGCGCTCAAGGTGCACACTCGCATCGAGGAAGAAATCTTCTATCCAGCCTTCCTCGAGCAGGCCCAGGATGAAGACATGCATCACGAGGCTGTGGTCGAGCACGACGGAGCAAAGAAGCTGATCGCCGAGATCGAAGCGACCAGGCCGACAGATGAATACTACGACGCCAAGGTGACCGTGCTCTCCGAGATGATCAAGCATCATGTCAAGGAGGAAGAGCAGCCGGGCGGCATGTTCGCGAAAGCGAGAAAGAGCGAGATGGATCTCGCGGAGTTGGGCAAACGCCTTGCTGCGCGCAAGAAGCAGCTCATGAATTCCTCGGGCTCTGCGCCGGAGCGCGCACGCGGCCGCAGCGTCGGTGCGGAACGCCGCCTCTGACTGAGGACCGAACTATCGAGCCAGACGGCGCGAATGCGCGGCCGCAAAGACGATCTGGTTGCCGTCCGGATCCTGAATCACTGCAGTACTGACCTGCTCGGTACGGGTCACCTGATCCGTCGGAATTCCCTTCTTCTTGAGGTCATCGAGCTGCTCATCGAGATCAGAGACCGCCAGGGTGACAGATGAGGCGCCTGCGCGCCGATTGTCCTCAAACACCTGCAGTGATCCGCCTCGCTCGAAGTGAAACTCCCCGACTTCCTTCATCGGCCGAAAAGCTGTGTCGTCGAGCAGATGCTCATACCAACGAAGTGAAGCGCCTAGATCTCTGACGGCTACTCCCGCCAAAGCGTTGCGGATGGACATGACTGATACTCCGGACTGAGCAATACATTCGGAACGCCACACTTGCCGAGCGGTTCCAGGCTGCGAATGTCCGTGCACAGCCGGCAGAGAACTACCGACGCGCGCCGAGCTCGTCAATGTGTTGCAGGAGGTGCGCCGGGTCGTCGAACACGCGATAGGCGCCGGCACGTTCGAGCTCGTCGAGGCCGTAGCCGCCCGAGAGCAGGCCGATTCCCAGCGCGCGCGCACGTTGTGCTGCAAGCATGTCCCAAACGCTGTCCCCGACGACGAACGTCGCAGCAATGTCGATGCCCAAACTCTCGGCAGCCGCGATGAACAGATCGGGGTCAGGCTTCGCAAATCGCACTTGATCGCGCGTGATGATCGGAACGTTGCTGAGGTCGATGCCAATTTTTGCCAAAGCCAGGTTCGCCGTCTCCAACCTGCCGCTGGTGGCAACGGCCCAGGGAATTCGCGCCGATGTCAGGAAGGAGAGAAGCTCAGCCGCGCCGGGCAGAGGACGAACTTCGTCCAGGCGGCGCTTGTATGCTTCCGAGTGCAGGCGCTGCAGGCGCTCGATCCGTGCCGGCTCGATCTCGAGGCCGGTTTCCCGCAGCAGCATATTGGTGAGCAAGCCGCCGCTCATGCCAATCCGGCGATGGATGCGCCAGATCGAAAGCTCTATGCCTTCCGCGGTGAGGGCTTCGTGCCACGCCAGGACATGCTGGTAGACGCTGTCGACAAGCGTGCCATCGAGATCGAACAGAAACGCAGTTTGCAGGCTCACCCCGGCACGACGCAAAGGCTGCGGGTCGCTTAGTGCGTGGGTTCGCGGCCGCGGTCGGCCTCAGCTTTGGCAAGATGCTCCTTGAAGCCAGGGACGACCTCGCCAAGAATGCCTTTGAACTTGGTGGCGGCTGCACCGACCAACGCGCTCTTGATCGAATCGACGTTCTCCAGGACCTCGTGTTTGGTTCCTGTTCTCCACGGGCGCCCGGGCTCCGAGGAGCCGACGGCCTGACTCGGCGCCGCACGGTTGCCGCGCCCACCTACCATCGCTGCCAGAAGGACCCCGCCGCCAAAGGCGGCCGCGATCATCGTCCCGGTATGCTCTGCGAAGTAGTGCCGCCAATCCGTTGCAGTCTTCACGCGGGTCTGCAATTCCTCGAGATTCGACTTCAGGTCTTCGCGTTTGTTTTCGATCTGATTCTCTATCTGATCAGTTGTTTGGCCCATCGCACATTCTCCTTCAAGCTGGCCGCCGTCTCAGGCGCCATCTGGATAGTTTTGAAACGCTTCAAGCCGACGCCCAGCGTCACCGCAGCCACGACACCGACTGCTGCCGCGACTACGAGCGCCGCAGCCCAATTCGGCATGACGCGAGCGAGCGCGTACACGCAGGCAAGCAATAGAAACAGCGCACTGAAAATCGCAGCAACCGCGCCCGCGCCGATCAACAGACCCGCGGAGCGAGCTGCGTTGAGCTCTTCGCCAAGCTCAGCTTTGGCAAGGCGCACTTCGGCGCGGACGATATCCTGGATATTGGCAAGGACGTCGTGAAGGATTTCCGGGATCGAACGAATGCCGGCGGCCATGATTCCTGGTCCTGTGCAATCAATCTCGGGAGAACGTCCGCGCTATCAGGAAGCCCAAAGCCGCGGCGGTCAGCAGTGCCACGCCGGGATTGTTCTTCACGAGTTTCTGCACGTCTGTCAGCATTGCTTTCACATCGTTCTCTCGCACGTAATCGGCTGCGACACCTACCGCATCCGCCGTCGCATGCGCGGCGTTCGAGATTTTTTCGCCGCCCGGGAACGTGTTGGCCTTCTCGCGCAGCGCGCCGGCCGCTGACTCCAGCCCGCTGGCCGCTGCCCCGCGGTTCTCATCAATCTTGTCCGCAACTCTCTGACCCATCTCCGCAGCCTTCCCCTTCGACACGTCGAGTGAGTCCGCATTGGGTGTTGCCATTTTCATCTCCTGGTGTTGAACCGATGATCGAGTACAAAGCAGGACGCGCGATGCGCGTCGCTGTTTGACGACTCATACACAACGAGTATCGGAGCGTTCTGTTCCGCAGACTGCGATCGAAGACGGCCGTTGCCACTTCAACAGTGAGCGGTGGTAGTCCTGTAACTACAACGCGTGTCAGCGAACTTCATCAGTTGGCCAACTTGGTGTTGGGCCAACTCTGCCGATCCGTGCGTTGCATCTTGGTACTCTCCCGTGAGTGCGGCAAGGACGCGTACTTGAGCAGGACAGCAGAAGCATACGAGGATCAAGCAATGCCGAACACACCAGATCGCGGAAAGCAGCAACCCGGTTCGTCCGAGGAGGCAAAGCGTCAGCACTTGAAGGACCGACCGTTGGAGGAAACGGACGACGACACGGAACAAGGCCGCATCGAAGGGCCAGGCATCGAGGAAGATGACGAGCCTATTCCCCTGAGAACCGAGCAGGGAGACACGGGTGAAGACGAAGATCTTCCCGACGATGAGACTACGCAGGTGAACTCGAATTCTGCCAACCGCCGCAACGATCGCGAGCAGGCCAGAGAAGCGGGCCGCAAGGCGAACGACGCGAGTGATTGAATGCAACTGGGCTGGCGTAGCACACCAGCCCCTGCGCCTCCTCTCCACGAGGGCCGTTGCTGTCAGCGAGGTAGGAAGAGAAGTAAACGGCGCATGTTTGCGTAATGCATCGGAACAGGTATCGACCTCGTGCGTCACTAGTGCACACATCGAAAGTGCGCTAGGAGATTTAAGTGAGAAAGCTGATTTTGAGAACCGTCGTAGTGCTGGCGATAGCCGGAGCACCTGCCTTTGCGGTAGCACAGGACACAGATTCGGATGCCCGCCAAACGACTCACGCCGCCGACCGTGGCGACAGAGGCGACTGGGGCTGGATGGGCCTGCTCGGACTCGTGGGCTTGCTCGGCTTGAAGCGACGTGATCGCGAAGAAGTAGTGCGCAGCGAACGCGCCACCGCTCGATAGACATCCGACAGAGAGCGCGCTGCGAGGCGCGCTCCGCTCTGGGCAGCAACACTCGCCGGTGCGGGCTCGTCAGGCGCTGAATGTCGGCTGGCATCTCTCGCGCACGAGCGTGCGGCGGCGTACAGACGGCCTTCCGAGGCACGCATAGCCTGCAGGTTGGTCATGGCCTGGAGCGCACGATATGGTTTTCCAGCCGAAACACGGCATCGCAGTCGCCGCACTTGCGATCATCGGGTTGTCGGCGGCGCATGCGCTTGCGCCCGTCAAATCGAAGCAGAATGCGACGCGCGATGCATCGGGCAACGCGCAGCTCATCGCCGAAGGACTGCACATTTTCCGTTACGACACCTTCGGTGACGCGCAGCTCTGGACGGACAAGTTACGCCTGCACGAAGTAGTCGAGAAAAGCGTCGACCCGACCACCGCACTGTCCGTCGGGCTCAAGGTCGATGCTGACGTGCTGCCTGCGGGAATCCTGCAGGAGGCTGACCTGAAGAGTCCCGCAACGACGGTCGCACTCCTGAAAATGAATGCCATCGTCGGCATTCAGGCCACGGTCGACGCCGACAATCACATCACTCGGCTCGGGATCACCTGCGCACTGTGTCACTCGACCGTCGACGACTCCGTCATGGCCGGCATCGGTCACCGCCAGGATGGCTGGCCGAACCGCGACCTCGACGTCGGCGCAATCATTGCCCTTTCGCCCGCGCTGACGGCGGCGCAGAAGGCCGTGTACTCGTCGTGGGGTCCGGGCAAGTACGACCCGCGCTACAACCAGGACGGGCAGAGCACGCCGCTCGTAATCCCGCCAGCGTATGGGTTGGCGGAGGTCAATAACGAAACGTACACAGCCGACGGACCGCTCTCCTATTGGAATGCGTACGTCGCCGTCACTCAAATGGGCGGACAAGGCAACTTCACGGATCCGCGGCTCAAGATCGACATCACACACTCACCCGATCTCGTCAGCTCCAAGCTCCCGGCGTTGCGCGCGTATCAATACAGCTTGCCGGTACCCCGCCCCCCGCCGAGGAGCTTCAATGCCGACGGCGCTGCGAGCGGCCGCGCAGTGTTCAATCGGAACTGCGCGACGTGCCACGTCGACGGGAGCGGCACAGACAACAACAGCGGCAAGCTGCACAAGGCTGTGGACATCCGCATGGACGGAGCCTATGCGGCGCGCACTGCGAACAAGGCGTACCGCACTACTCCGCTGCGTGGACTGTCTCAGCATCCCCCGTACTTTCATGATGGGAGCGCGGCAACGCTGGAGGACGTGGTTACGCACTACGACCGCACGCTTGCTCTGCAACTCACAGAGCGTCAGCAGGCGGAGTTGGTCGAGTTCCTGAAGTCGCTGTAGAGGCGTTGTCAGTCTGTCACCGAGGTCATCGGCCTGATTACCAGAAACGCGAATTGCATGGCAGCCACACAAAGAAGCGCCAGCAAACCGGCAAGATAGGGCCCGGCCCCGCGGTCGACGAACAGACCGACGACATTCAGAAGCTGCAGAATCGCAGTCACGCTCAATGCAACGATGAAGACTGCCGATCCCCAGGTTGGCATCAGACCGGGACGATCGCGACGCAGACGCAGGTTGGCAGGTCTCGCGTACAAGAGATAGACGATGCTCCCCAGGCCCAATAGCAAGCTCACGACCCCCCAGGTACGCGCCACTGAAAACTTCCACGTCATGAGGACGAGGGGGGCAAAAGCCAGGAGGCAAACGCTCAACGAGAGGAACATCAGGTTTCGCAAGCGGAACAGATCCTCTGGAAGCCATTCGCCGTGCGCCCGCCGCCCAAACACAGCCACTACCCCGCTGAAACCCGCAAAGGTGGCGCCGACGCCGGCAAAGCCCAGGAGGATGTGCAAGACATGCTCGTCCACGGAGGGATTCTGCGCGCTTTCTGCGCGGCGTGCGTGCACGACTCCAAGAAGCTGTGTGTTCGACAGCGCACCGATCTTCGGATCGCAGCGAGGCACACTTGCCCGATGGAGACCTATCTATCGCCGCGCAAGAGTTTGATTGCCATCGGGGTCGTGTGTGCACTGTCAGCGATTGCGCTGTTGGTCGGGCGCACGCCTTCTCCAGCCCCGGCCAGGGGTGCCGACAACCCAGCTCAACTGCACGCCAACCCGGATCTGGATAGCCAGACGCCGCACCGAAAATGAAGGCACATCCTTGGAGGAAGTCTCAATGGACGCCATTCACCTGACTCACATGCAGCTCGCGAAAGTCGAGCCCGGCTCGCTGGTCCTCGTCGGAGCGACGGACGCTGATGCCGAACAACACTTCGCCATCGCGGTTCATCGAGCCGGTGAACCCTCCGCGCCGCGCCTGGTGTCCTTCCGCGGCGACCGCGGCGCCTTGCGAGCCATACGCACCGATCTTTCGGCAACAGAGTCGCCGGAGCGCTTCGTGCTGAGTCTGGGACGACACTTCAGCGTCGAGCCCAATCTGCTCGAGCCGATACGGACCGATTTGCGCGAGCAGTCCGCACTCGCGGCCGGGGATCTGCTGATACACGACGGACAGCAACTTCTCGTGGTCGAGTCTGCGCAAGGCACACCGCCCCTGGTCGTTGACCTGGCCGGAGGAGAGGTGAGCGAACTCTCGGCCGCGTCGGTCGCAGTCGTCACTCACTGGAACATCTGTGTTCATGACGCAGAGGGCCAGAGAACTTGTGTGGTCGACACCAAGTCGCACAAGAGCACCACCACGCCTGCAACCGCGAGTTTCCCGCTACAGCGCGCGGGATGAGCTGAACGGCGGCGAGAGACCGAGCAATTGCAAGCGTTCGAAATCCGCCGCTGGCAAGGCGGCTAACAGGTGGTTTTGTCGGGGAGTGTGCGGGGCGGACATCGAATGACCTCCTTGCAGCTGCAAATGTAGGGCATTCGTCTGCTCTGTGTGCGCTCGCGTACCACAGGCTTCCGGCTGGCAAGCGCCCACGTTCGCAAGCGCACAGACGCGGGCCGGAGTTGGCCGCAACCTGACGGAATGAATGTACTTGCCGACAAAGTCGCTATCGTCACCGGCGCGAGCTCGGGGATCGGCCGCGCAACCGCGTTGCTGTTCGCGCGCGAGGGCGCAAGGCTGGTCGTGACCGCGCGCCGCCGATCGCAGCTGGACGAATTGGTTGACGAGATCAAGAAGGCCGGAGGCGAGGCTGTTGCGGTCGCCGGCGACGTGAAAGACGAGGTGCTCGCGAAGGAACTGGTCGACACCGCCGTCCACCGTTTCGGCGGGCTCGACATCGCATTCAACAACGCAGGATCGCTCGGCGAGATGGCGCCGACTCCGCAGCTCTCACTCGCCGGCTGGCGCGACACGATCGAGACCAATCTGACGAGCGCATTTCTCTGCGCCAAGTATCAGGTGCCGGCAATGATCCGGCGTGGCGGTGGCTCGCTGATCTTCACTTCCTCATTCGTGGGCCACACGGTCGGCATGCCGGGCATGGCCGCCTATGCCTCCGCGAAGGCGGGACTCATCGGCTTGACTCAGGTGCTTGCCGCCGAATTCGGTGCGCAGCGTATTCGTGTGAACGCCGTCCTGCCCGGCGGCACCGATACGCCGGCGAGCATCACCAACGGGCCGGACGCCACGCCCGCGGTGCTCGCGTTCGTCGAGAACCTGCACGCATTGAAGCGCATGGCACAGCCCGAAGAGATCGCACGATCCGTTCTTCACCTCGCGTCCGAGGCGTCGAGTTTCATCACGGGCACGGCTCTGCTGGTCGATGGTGGCGTGTCCATAAGTCGCGGAGCAGCGTCATGATCCGGGTCGCGATTATCGTTGGCAGCACACGTCCCGGTCGAAGGGCCGAAGTCGTGGCGCGCTGGGTCTACCACATCGCCAGCAAGCGTAGTGATGCCGAGTTCGAAGTGGTCGACATCCTGGACTTCAACTTGCCGCTGCTCGACGAGCCAGTTTCGCCGGCGCGCGGTGAATACACTCAGCCGCACACCAAGGCGTGGAGCGCCAAGATCGACTCCTTCGATGCGTTCGTCTTTGTGACACCGGAATACAACCATGGACCTTCCGGAGCGCTGAAGAACGCCATCGACTTCCTTTACCGCGAATGGAACAACAAAGCGGCCGCGTTCGTGAGCTACGGCGGCGCGTCAGGGACGCGCGCGGTCGAACAGCTGCGGCTGGTTATGGGCGAACTGCAGGTCGCGGACGTGCGCGCTCAAGTCGCCCTCTCGCTGGCAACCGATTTCGAGAATTACGTCGCGTTCAAGCCCGCTGCACGTCACCATGCGCTCGTCGGCACGATGCTCGACCAGCTCATCTCCTGGGCGGTTGCGTTGCAGACCGTGCGCAGCGGTGAGCGGGCACATCCAGTGGATGACACGACTCGCGGCGAACCGTTCAACCGTGGAGCAAGGGAGCAATGGCATGACAGAGCAATCTACTAATCGAGTTCTCGTCCTCGGCCGAATGCCCGAAGTCTTGCAGGACGTCACGCAACAGCTGGTTGCACGCGGTGTGTCAGCTCGAGGCTCGACCGATGCGGAGCACGCCGCCGATCAGTTCGACGCCATGGATTTCGATTTGATCTCGTTCGGCGGTGGCGTCGTCGGGCCGTTGAATGAGCGATTGCGACTGGAATTCACGCAACAGAATTCGCAAGTGCAATTTCTCGATTTGTTCGCGCCCGTCGCAGTCAAGCAGATCATTTCGGCGCTCGAAGGCCCGGACAAGCCACTGCAGTATGTCGCCGACTTTCACGTCGCGGAGGATGGTTCGGACTACGTGGTGACAGCAACGATTCTGCAGCCGTGCGAGGTGCGGATCGAAGTTCATGAGACGTTGGAAGCGCCGCTGCCTCGCGTAAAGGTCGTTGAACAATCCTCAGCGGCGCCCGGTCCCTTCGAGCGGCGGATAGACGCTCACTACCGCATCCATGGACACATGCTGTTGATGATGCTGAATGACGACGAGTGCTGCTTGTATCGAATGCAAGCGCGGCACCAGACCTGGCAATGACCTGAATCCCCCCAGCACGGCCGAGCAGAACACTCGGCCGTGCCGGAGCACGATAGCAAGAACGGGTTGGGGCTTAGTGTCTGTGTCAGTGACAGGTGTCGCAGTCAATGGGCGGGAGCGCTTGGACTGGCCTGCTTCCGACTCGACCGTCGACCTTCGCAAGAATGTCAGTCCACGGGTCGCCATGAAGCATGTTCTGTGTGAGGCCTTCCTGCGGACTCAAGGAAGAATCCAGCTCACCGGGAGACTGCGCGGCAGCCGCGCCCGCAATCCCGACGATCGCACCCAGCATCGCGACGAATCTGCTAGCTTTCATTAGGGGCTCCTCCAGGCTGAAGACAGGCACGAGTCTAAGGAGCTCAACCCCACGAAAAACTCACACGGATGACTGCGTGCTGTGTCCGGATTCGCTGATGGATCTCGTTTATTGAGACGTCGGGCCGGCCACTCAAATTGCTAAATCAAAAATAACATGCAGACACAAACCATCCGCCTCCGAGGCATTGCCGTCGCCGCGGCCGTGACCGCGACTTACCTCGTAGTCGGGGCCTACGTGAACCTGCCGCTGCGCGAAGCGCTGAAGCGAGCCGTCGGCGGGGTGCCCTACTGGTTGGACCACATCACGTTCATGCTCCTCGCCTACCTGGTTGTCGCAACCTTGCTGGCGTGGAAGCTCGTGGGCCTGGATCAGATCTATCTTCGCCGCCCGAACGATCAGCGTGCGTGGCTCGTGGGTGCCGGGGCTGGTTTCCTGATCGTCCCCGTCATCGCCGCAGCGCTCGCGGCCGTCGGCGCGCTGCAGCTGATGTTCGAGCCGAACTTCTTGTTGATGGTTGGCAACGCCTTCAGCAACTTCTATGAGGAGTACATCTTCCGCGGCGCGCTGTTGGCGATCTTGATGAAGTACGTCGGCAACAAGTCAGTCGCAATCACCGTCTCCGCGCTGGTCTTTTGCCAAGGACATCTTCATTTCCCGCTGCCGCTGCTCCTCGTCGTATTCCTGGCCGGCGTGCTCTGGGGAGCAATGGTGCTCAGGTACCAGAGTATCTGGCCCGCTTGGTTGAGCCACTGTGTCATGGACTTCATCGCGGATAGCATCTTCCAGGTCTGATGGTTGTGTGACGCGCTTCACGACCGAAAAGAACCAGAGAGAGTCAGATAGCACTTCAATAAAAGATGCCCGCTGGCAAGTAGCCGCGCAGAGACGAGGAAATGCTGAGGGCGCCTTCGCGTCGCGATTTCTTGAAGATGGCCGCGCAATCGGCCGGATTGGCGCTGGCAACACCTTTTGCAGGACGCGCGGCACCCTCGGGCGGCGGCCGGCCGAACATTCTGTTCCTGCTGACTGACGATCAGCGCTTCGATGCGGTGGGCTACGTCAACGAGGCAGTCCTCACACCCAACATCGACAAGCTCGCCAGGACCAGCCTGCGCTTCCGTAACATGTTCGTGACGACGCCGATCTGTGCGATCAGCCGAGCATCTATTTTCACGGGCACGTATGGCCGGCGTCACCGCTGCGATTTCACCACGTCGCTTTCATCCGAGCTCGCCAGTCATTCCTATCCGGCTCTGCTGAGGCGCGCGGGATATCGGACGGGTTTTTTCGGCAAATATGGCGTCGGCGACGGCATGGTCACCGGCAAGATACTCACAGACCGCCCGACGGCGCAGGAGCGGGCTGGCTTCGACGAGATCGAGAACTTCGGCTTCTCCTATTTCTTGAATGACGACCCGGAGCGCAAGCATCACATTCACGACATCCTCACGAAACGATCCGAGGCCTTTCTCGACTCGTGCGTCGAGGATCAGCCATTCTGTCTTTCGATCAGCTTTGTTTCTCCCCACGAAAATATGGTGGGGCGCTTTCCGGAGATCGAGCAGCTGCTGCCGGCCGAGCCTGACTTGCTGAGCCTGTACCGCGGCAAAACGTTTCCCGACAGGCCGCTGATGAATGAAGCGGCTTTCGAGACGCTTCCCGATTTCCTTCGCCATTCCTACGCCCGGTTGCTTTGGCAGAAACTCCTTTCGACCCCCGAACAGCGGCTCGACTATCACAGGAAATACAACGCACTGATCTCGGGCATCGACCGGGTGGTTGGCAGGCTGGTCGATAAGCTCGAGGCGTTGGGCCTGCTGTCGAACACGGTCATCATCTTCACCAGCGACAATGGTTTTTTCCTCGGCGACTATGGGCTCAGCGAGAAGTGGTTCGGCTATGAGCCTTCCGTTCGGGTTCCGCTATTCATACGGCTGCCGGGGGCGGTCAACGGCAAGGACATTCACAAAATGGCGCTGAACATCGATCTGGCGCCCACCATGCTTGCCCTGGCGGGAGTGCCGAGACCTGAGCGGATGCAAGGGCAAGATCTGTCGGCGTTATGGACCGGCGCATCGACTCAATCATGGCGAACCGACTTCCTGTACGAATTCATGACATCGTACGACCCGGCCACTCAAGCTCGGGCCGAACGCGGCCGGAAGTCGATTCCATCTTCAGAAGGCGTCCGCGACGAGCGCTACACGTACTTGCGCTATCCCTTCCAAAAACGAAACAACGAAGCCTTGTTCGATCGGCACAGCGACCCGGGAGAACTGTCCAACCTCGTCGGCAAAGCGCCCCTTGAGCTGCTGAACTACTACCGACGCCGCACTGATGAGCTCATCGCTTTGAATAGTTGAGAGAGCGTCGCCAGTTCTGGTTTCTCAATTCGTGCCCGCCGCGCGGACGTTCGCTGCACTTGCCTGCGCCTTGCAGCGCGGGTCGGCCTTCTGGATGCCGACGATGCGCTCAGTGGAAATCGGCAGCGGTGCGCAGCCGTGGTCCTTCTCGCAGATGTAATCCCACTGCGGCTTCGCGGCGGCGTGGCAACCGAAGCAGTTGCCGCCAAAGCGATTGACGACTTCGGTTACACCGCGAACCTTGATCTTGCTGGCGCTTGGGGAAACTTCGAGCTCGAAGAACTCCCAATCGTTGGTCGCAGGACTGAAGCCTTCCCGGTGTTTCACCATGACCTCTGTCGGCACGAGCTGGATCACGGTGCCCGGTGGGTAGCGTCCACCGCTCGGTGAGTTGGCCGCTTTCAGCGTGTCCTCGAGCTTGCCGAGCAGGTTCGCGACGAAGAAGCCGCGGACGGGCGTCATCTCCGTCAGGCATTTGAACGTCTCGTCCGTCACTTCGATTTTCTTGGCATCGTCGGCCGATGCATTGAAGCTGAATGCGAACAAGAGCGCGCAGCACGCACGCCAGGCGGCTTTACCGTACGAGTTCATCGCTCCCCCTGTGGTCGTCATCGCGACCTTGATGGGGGAACAGTACACCTGCTCGGTCTCAGCGTCGCTTTATCTTTGCAAACACAGCTGGCCAGGCCGCGTCCAGTCGCATGACTCTCTGCTTCGGAGTGTCGTAGCGCCGAAACGGGATCAATACGTCCGGCGTGATGCCTTCGACTTCGTTGCGGCCGTCGGCGCGGAAGCGCGAGCAGTCCGGCATTTGGAGGATGCCGCCGCTGCGAGGAAGGATTGTCGGCTGAGGATGGAGCATCCAGCCACAGCCGGCGCCGAACGTCGGACTGCCGATCACGAGCGCTCGCCGGGCATCCTGGAGCATGGCGGCGAGCAACTCGGCAGACGAGGCGGTGTTGCCATCGACCAGGAATGCGACGGGCCGCGACCAGAGTCCCGGCGTGAAGGAGTATCGGGAGGTCGCAGAGATCAGCTCGCTGTCCTCGCTGTGAGCAACGACCGCGCGATCGACGAGGCCGCCGGCGTAGAACGGGCCGATCAAGCCGGCAAGACGTTGTCGCGAGTGGTATGGCGGTTCCCATCCGTCCATCTCGGTCTCTGGTCCGGGCAGCGTCCCGACTATTCCTGGCCCCAGGTAGTTCGCGTCCATCAGCCTGGTGATACGCAGGAGAGCTCTGAACGAGGACGGTCCAATGAGGAAGGCACTCGCGTCTCTTTGCGTTCTCGCGTTCGCCGTCTGCGTCGTGGCAACCTCGCCCTCGCCAACCGGGTCATTGAGGCAACAGGTGTGTAATTTTCGTCCGCGACGAACGCGGCGACCCAACGCTGACGGCTGACCTGGAGAACGACGCGGAGTTTGCGAGCGTCGCGGTCACGATCGGGCGCGTGATCGGTCCGGCCTTTGGAGGCTCCAGCCAGGTGTACGTGAAGCCCAGCGTATTTGCGGGCCCGTGCGAGGCGGTGATTCGCCCCGTTCGAGCTGCACATGCCGCCGCTCTAATGCCGAACCCTCCGCAGACGCAGGTAGCTGACGCGTGTACTTTGAACGGGCGTAGGAAGAATCCGTTGCGGAGGTCGCGAAAACGGCCTGCTTGCCTTGCACACTCGGCACAATGCGATAAGTCGCCCTGCGGTGTGACTATGCAGCTGCCGCGAGATACGTGGCAACACCTGCCTCTCGCGCTTTCCTGTGAAAATCTCGTTCCAGTCCCGGCCGCTCGCGTCGACGCGCATCGTTGTTGCGGCTAAGCATGCTCCCGTGGGGTCAGCTCGAAGAGGTGAGTGTTCGGGATTTGCAGCGTGATGCGTCGGTTCAAGGTCCAGCCGGACTTCTCGAACACACGGTCCCAGTCCTCCAGTTGCGGCAATGTCTGCCGCAGGATGCTGTGCACGGCCTCGACCCCGAGTTGAAAGATGGGGCAGGCCTCCAGCGGCAGCTGCGCGGCAGTCACGACGTCGGCCAGCAGAAGTCTGCGGCAGGCGCGGAACTTGCGGCGGATATCCGTGAAGACCTCGACCACATTGTCCTCGGGCCATAGATCGTGACCCATGAAGAACATCGTAATCAGCTCCACGCAGTCGGCAGCTTCGGCGGGAGGCTCCAGGTTATTGACGTTCATTCCGATGATGCTGATACGGTCGCTCAGATCAGCCTCCGCCACCGCAGCGCGAGCTGCGGCAATCGCCTGTGGATTCAGATCGATGCCATATCCCTTGATGTCCGCACGCGCCTTGACGATGTTGATGAGACGGCTGGCATCGCCACAGCCCAGGTCACAGATGGCCGTGAAGGGCATGCGGGCGATCAGCGGATAAGTAATGGGATCCACATCCGAATGGCCCATAACCGCGCTCGACAGTGCAACGGCGCCGCCATTGCGGCTGTGACGCGCGCGCTCGGCTGCGCCGATCTTTGCCAGCTCCGCCCAACTCAGAAGGGTTGCGCCACAGCCTTGATTGAGCCAGCAGAGATAGCCGCGGCGCAGGTACACATCGTCGAGTTCCGGCCCCGCCGCGTATTCGTCCGGCGTGTCGCCCGGCACCATGACTTCGGCAGCGGTAAGGACCCTGAACAAAGCGCTGACGACACCCGCTTCCACGCGCTCGCGCTGGCACAGATTGGCAACCGACACGCGCCGCGATCGATGCAGCTCGTCCAGAATGCCCATCCGACGAGCCGCCTCAAGCGCATGCCCGAGCAGCGAATAGTTGAACGTTCGCTGCGACAGCGACACAGCATTTCCAACCGAATAATTTGTGCGTGGATATGGACTGAAATGTCGGTGATGTCGATACCTGTCACGCGACTATGGGTTGCGGCATCCCGACGAACCCGGGCGAGACCTCATGCGGTAACACACACATCCCCAAGTTACGTTCAATGCACGGCAAGAGAAGCAAGAACAACAATAGATTTGTCGACAGCGAAGCTCCGTGCTGCGAAATCTCCATCCGGGGACTCTGACGTAATCGAAATAGCATGTCCGAAAGCCGACATTGCCTCGAAACGGTCAGCGGTCCACTTCGCATGCACGCCGCAGATACCGATTAAGCTGGCAAGGCATTTGCCTGTGTGCATAGTTTCTCGCGTAGATGGACCAGGCTCCCGCAAGAGTCCCGCAGTCACATGCCGATCACCGTCCTGGCTGCGTGCGGTGGCCGAATTCCAAAATGGATCTCGATCTTATTAGCCGACCACGTGTGGCGATGCATTGCCTGGGCGTTGTCTGGAACTGCTGCAAGGAATGAGAGGCAAAGTGAAATCGGGCGCACCGTCGGGCCGGCCAACTCAAATTGCTAAAATCAAAGTAACATGCAGACACACGCTATCCGCCTCCGAGGTCTTGCCGTCGCCGCGGCCGTGACTGCGACTTACCTCGTAGTCGGGGCCTACGTGAACCTGCCGCTGCGCGAAGCGCTCAAACGAGCCGTCGGCGGACAGGTGCCTTACTGGTTGGACCACATCACGTTCATGCTCCTCGCCAACCTGGTCGTCGCGACCTTGCTGGCGTGGAAGCCTGTGGACAAGGTGTGTGACGCAAAGTCCCACGAAAGTCCCGCGACCACATGGCTACGTCGTCGCCCAAGTGCACCAAGTGATTGAGAAGTTGGCGCGCCCGGAGAGATTCGAACTCCCGACCTCATGGTTCGTAGCCATGCGCTCTATCCAACTGAGCTACGGGCGCGTGCGGTGAAGGCACATATATATGTAGGGCCTCGCGCCGAGAGCGCAGATCTGCCCTGAAATCAAAGGGTTGCTTTCGCGTCGCCCCTCGATCCGCTCGAGCTTTCCGGTCGGACGAATGCCGGCCGGGAGCCCTCACGGGGCGCGCATCCTACCACATCGAGCCTGGAATCAAGCCGGCCGCGAGCGACTTTTCTGCCCGCAGCCGGCCTCCGACTCGGTCACTTCCCGAACGAATACTTCAGGTCCAACCCGATCGCCATGCCCGGCGCCTCATGCGAGAACGTGCCGCCGAACTCGGGCGCGGGAATCACCTCGGCCAGGTATTCCTCGTCGGTCAGGTTGCGCGCCCACGCCATCACTTGCCACTTGTCCGCCGAAATTCCGAGCCGCGCATTCACGACGGTGAACGCATCGCGACTCGTCTTCGAGTAGTCGCCCGGCACGCCGAACTCCGTCACGACGGAATCTTCCTGCACGGCGCTGAACCACGTCTCTCCGGTGAAGCTCGCATCGAGTCGCGCGACGATCGACATGCCCGAGTCGCCGATCGGCACGACGAAGTCGACGCCCGCCGTCGCGGTGTAATCCGGCGCGTAGGGCACCTTGTTGCCTGCCGTGTACGGCCGGCCCGAGTACTTGTCGATCTCGCTGTCGAGCAGTCCGACGCCTGCAAACAGATTCACATACTGATTCGCCCGCCAACGCAGATCCGCCTCGACACCTTGCAGCGTCGCCTCATCGACGTTCGTCACGACGCGCAGCAACCCGAACGGACCGGCGAGGAAATTGAAGATCTGCATGTCTTCGACTTCCGTGTGATACGCAGCGAGGTTCAGCGACAGCGTTCGATCGAGCAACTCCGCCTTCAATCCGATCTCCGCCGCCTTCGCGACTTCTTTCTCGTACTCGTCGTAGTCGATGCCAGCCGTGACGAGCGACGGAGTGTTGGTGACCGTGCCGTCCGGCGCGACGTAGCGCAGTCCGCCGAGGAATGTCTGGATCGTCGCGTTGCTGCCAGTCGAGTTGAAGCCGCCGCTGCGGAATCCATAGCCGTACGACGCGAACGCCGTCCAATCCTCGGAGAACTTCCAGTTCAGCGACACCTTCGGTTGCAGCTGATCGAACGTCCTCTCGCGATCGGGAATGCCGCTGGTGGCCAGCGCGGGATTCACGGTGTACGCCGGATTGATGAACGGCGCAGTCGGCCCCGGCCCGAACAACGGCGTTTGCGCCAGCGCTTGCGCACCGGTCGGCACGTTGTTGTCGACGGAGCGCTTCTCCGAGTCGTAGCGCACTGCCAGCGCGAGCTCCATGCCTGGAGTCAGGTCATATGCGATCTGGCCGAACACCGCTGACACCTTGCTGTTCAAGTCATCGTCGTAGAGCAGGTCGGTCGGATTCGGCCCCGTGCCCGGCACGAAGGCCTGCTGCAGGAATCCCAGTCCACGATCGCCGCCCTGCGAGACGACGACGCGTCGATCGATGTCCGCGTAGTACACGCCGGCAAGCCAGCGGAACGCCTGATCTCCCGGCGACGCGAGACGAATTTCTATCGACGTGTCTTCCTGATCGCGCTGCTGATACTGGTAGCCGTCGCACCGCGACGGGCTGTACGGCGGCAGCACCGAGTTCGCGCCAGCGTAGAACGTCGGCGACGGCAGCGGCCCGCCCACCTGCGCGGCGATGTCAGCCTGACACTCGGACGTCCGCGCGTACAACCCAAACGCGGCGCTCGTGCCATCCGTCAGGAAGAAGTTGGTCTGATCGTTGTACGCAACCCACGTGGTCAGGGTGCCGACGTCGAGCGTCCACTCGCCCTTCACGGAGATCTGCTTGTTCTCCTGCTCGTTGGCCGGAACGATGTTGCTGATGTATTTGAACTCGTGGTCGTTCACGTCCTGGAAGAAGTCAGGGTTGTTGGTGAACGTCGCGAAGAACGGCAGCGCGAACGTCGCGTTGAAGTTGATCGCACCGGCTTCGAGCTTCGAATACTTCGCCTTCACGTCCAGCTCGCCGTTGTCGCCCATCGGCATGACCAGGCGCGGCGTCACGCCGTATTCCTTGTAATAGTCGACGCAATCGTCGCAGCCCAGGAAGCTGTTCTCGAAGAAGCCATCGGTCTCGCGATAGAAGCCGCCGACGCCGATCTGCGCCGCCTCGCTGCCGCCGCCGAGATAGACGTGCGCCTTCTTCGTGTTGTTGTTGCCGAAGCCGACGTCGATGTCGCCTTCGAAGTCCTGTCCCGGTTTGCGCGTCGTGACGATGATCGCGCCGGCGACAGCGTTGCGGCCGTAGATGGCGCCTTGCGGTCCTTTCAGCACTTCGATCTGCTGAACGTTCGCCAGTTCCTGGTTGAACGCGGTTGGATTCGTCTGCAGCACGCCGTCGATGACGAGCGCGAAGTTCGTCTCTGCATCGCGGCCGGTGTTGATGCCGCGGATGCTCAACTGCAGGTCGCCGACCTCTGCGGTCTGCACCTGCGAAAGCCCGGTCGTCAGCGCGACGAAGTCCGTCGGCCGCTCGATGCCGGCGATCTCGATGTCGCGCGCCGTGAATGCCTGGATGGTCGCGGGCACGTCCTCGATCTTCTCCGCGCGTTGCCGCGCAGTGACGACGATCTCCTCCAACACGGCCGCTTCCTGCGCTTGCGCGTAGCTCCATCCCAGGGTCGTCGCTACGGATAAGGTCAGCAGTGCTCGGCTCTTCATAAGTGTCCCCTTCAAGTTTGTTTGAGCCCGGCGAGATAGGTGCGCACGCGATCGAGCGTGACCACCTCGGCATACTTGGTCTGCAGATCGAACAGGTTCGCTTCGTGCGGTCCGGCGGCACGGTCGCCTACGGCCTCGCGCACGACGAGCGGAATGAATCCATGCTGTACGGTGTCGACGGCGGTCGCGCGCACGCAGCCGCTGGTCGACATTCCGGCGATCAGGAGCGTGTCGACGCCGAGCGCAGTCAACGTGGCGGCGAGCGTTGTTCCGAAGAACGCGCTGGCGTACTGCTTCGTAATCACGGTTTCGCCGCGCTCGGGACCGACGCCCGGTGCGAACTCACCGAGCGGTGACCGCGCGCCGCGTTCGAATACTTTCAACGCAGGCACTTTGCGGAAGAACACGCCACCGTCGCGCCCGCCATCTTGATATGAGAGGTTCGTATGCAGGATCGGAATGCCTGCGCGACGAGAAAGCCCGAGCAACTCCTCACAACCGCGTCGAGCGTCTTCGACAGTCGGCCCTGCGTAAAGCGGCGAATCCGGCTGCGTGTACGCCTTGACGAAATCGACGACCAGCAGCGCAGGCCGCACGCCCGGCTGGAGCGTTCCGCCGTAGCCGCGTGCGTCGACCGGGCCGCCAGGATGCGATGTCATATGACCTTCGCTGCCTGCAATTGCGCGTAACGCTCTGCGCTCATGCCCATCAGGCCGCGGTACACGTCATCGTTGTGCTGTCCCAGCTTGGGACTCGGCGAGCGCACGCTGCCAGGCGTACGTGACAACTTCGGCGCGACGTTCTGCATCTTCAGCTCGCCGAAATCCGGATGCGGTGTGGAGATGATCGCCTCGCGCGCCTGGAAGTGCGGATCCTCCAGCATCTCGGGTGCGCGATAGATGAGTCCCGCCGGAACGCTGAACTCCTCCATCAGCTCCAGCACCTCCACGCACTTCTTCGTGCGCGTCCAGTCGCCGATGACTCCATCGATCTCCTTCTGCCGCACGCCGCGTGCGCCGTGCGTCGCATACTCCGGCTGCTGCGAGAGCTCCGGCCGGCCCATCGCCTGGGTCAGCCGCTGGAACACGGTGTCCTGATTCGCCGCGATCAACACCATCGAGCCATCGCTCGTCGGATACACATTCGACGGCGCGATGTTCGGCAGAATCGCGCCCGTGCGCTCGCGGATGTACCCGGCCTTGTCGTATTCGGTGATCAACGACTCCATCATCGTGAGCACGGCTTCGTAGATCGCAGAATCGACGACCTGGCCGCGTCCAGTCACTTCGCGGTGATGCAGAGCCGACAGCGCACCGAGGCACGCGAACGTTGCCGCAAGCGAGTCGCCGATGCTGATTCCCATGCGCGACGGCGGCGTGCTCGGATCGCCGACGACGTAGCGCAATCCACCCATCGCTTCGCCGATCGCCCCGAAACCGGCGCGCCGCGAGTAGGGCCCGCTCTGCCCGTAGCCGGAGACGCGGATCATGATCAGCCGCGGATTGATCTTCGCGAGCTCCTCGTAGCCGCAGTTCCATTTCTCCAGCGTGCCGGGACGGAAGTTCTCGAGCAGGAAGTCAGCCTTCGCGACCAGCTCGTGCAATACCTTCTGGCCTTCGGGCTGACGCAGATCGAGCGTGATCGACTTCTTGTTGCGCGCGACGACCGGCCACCACAGCGACTTGCCCTGAGCCTTTTCTTGCCCCCACACACGCAGCGGATCGCCCTGCCCCGGGGGCTCCACCTTGATGATTTCGGCGCCCATGTCGCCGAGCAGCTGGCCGCAGAACGGTCCAGCGAGCAGCGTGCCGAGCTCGATGACGCGCAGGTCGCTGAGCGGTCCGTTGGCGAACGCGTCGGTCATGCCGCACCACGTTGCGTCCAGCGCGCAAACTGCGGCTGCTGCGGCGGTTCGAGTCCGGTCTCCTCGCGACAGCGCGCTTTCAGATTCTCGATGGTGTCGAAACCGCGATCGAAGAGCTTCTTATCGCCACGTTCGCTCGCCATGCGCTTGCGCAAAGCCGTTGTCGCCGCGGCGTCGACCGACAGATCGTCCTTCAACACGACGCCGTAGCGACGCGCACCGGCAACTGTCACGAGTCCTGCGTCGACGTCGAACTGTACGAGCGATGGATCGCGCTCTAGCGGATCGCCGCATCCGCCGCCGCCCCACGTATCGGACAGCAGCAGATCGCCCGCCTCCACTCTTATGCGATCGACTTTCGCAGGCAGCAGCTCTTCGCCGCCATTCGCGCGGATCAGCGTCTTCTTGCTGCGCTGACCCGGCAGTCCGCCGTTCACGCCCCATGGATACGTGAGCCAGCGATCGTCATGAATCGAGATCTCACCCGGCTCGAGGAAGCGATAGCCGATGCGCAGCCCGTTGCCGCCGCGGAATTTCCCCGCGCCGCCGCTGTCCGGAATCGTCTCGTAGGTTTCGATCCGCAGCGGGAAGTAGCTTTCGAGGAACTCGTTCGGCACATTCGTGAACGACGGCCACAGCGAATGCCCGTCCGGCCCATCGCCGAACGGCTTGCCCGGAATTCCGCCGAACGTGATCTGATAGAGCTGATACCACTCGCCCTTGCTGTCGTAGCCCGAATACATGAAGTGCGGGCTGTCGGAGAATCCCGCCGCGCACAGGAAGTCCGGACTGCCCTGCCCCAGCAAGCCACCAAGAATGTCGAAGATGCGACCGAGGGCATGCGTGCGACACGACAACGCAGCAGGCTTGAGCGGCTTCAGCAGCGTCCCGGCCGGGATACGCACTTCCATCAAATCGTAGAAGCCGTCGTTGAACAGGATCTGCGGGTCGAACACCATGATCATGTACACGCCCGCGAACATCTTGAACATCTCTTCGTTCAGCAGGAAGTTGATCGAGGAGATCGACTGCGGATCGGTGCCGGTGAAATCGAAGATGCACACATCGCCTTCTCGCCACATCGCGCAGGCGATCTTGTACGGACCCATGCCGCGGCCGTCGTCGCAGATGTAGTCCTCGAAGTACTGCCGCTTCTCCGGCACGGTGCGTCGGATCAGCTCGCGCATCGCGCGCTTGTTGCGTTCGAGCATGGCATCGAGCGCTGAGTAGAAGACGTCGTCGCCGAAGCGCTGCGCGATCTGCAGACAACGTAGCGATGCTGTGCGCAGCGCGGCGACGATCGCGTTGAAGTCGGAGAGATTCCAGTGCGGCAGACGACAGTTGTGCAGGATGATGCGCAACACGTCCTGCTGCAGCTCGCCGCCCTTGTAGATCTTCACGGGTGGCACGCAGATGCCTTCCTCGTAGATCTGCCGTGCATCGGTCGGCAGGCTGCCCGGCACTTTGCCGCCGACGTCGGTCATGTGGCCGAACATCGCAGTCCACGCGAGCAAGCGTCCGTCGCGGAAGATCGGCATCAGCATCAGCCAGTCGTTCGCGTGCGAGATCGCGCCGTTCACCGAGTACGGGTCGCTGGTGAAGAAGATGTCGCCGTCTTCGATTGTGCCGTCGTAGCCCTGCAGAAAGCCGTAGATGAACGAGCCGAACTGGCCGACGACCATCTTGCCTTCGACGTTGGCGATCATCGGGAACTCGTCGTGCTGCTCGCGGATGCCCGGCGACATGGCGGTTCGGAACAGCACGGTGTCCATCTCGAAGCGCGCGTTGCGCAACGCGCTTTCGATGATGTCGATCGTTACCGTGTCGACGTCGATCTTCTTGTACGGCTGCGCGTTGCGCTGGACGAGTTGGGCGGGCATGGGGGCACCTACTTCACAGCCGGATGCGAATCGGGATAGATGAGGATGTTGCCGTGGGCGTCCACGTGGCCGCGGTGCTCCGGCAGGATCACCGTCGTCGAGTCCATCTCCATGACGATGGCGGGGCCGGACATCACGTTGCCGGCTTCGAGCTTGGCGCGATCGTAGACGCGTGCGCTGAGGCTCTTGCCCTCCATGAACACGGCCTGCGATGCCACTTCCGCCGCTTTCGGATCCTTGCCGCCGCGCTTCACTGCCGGTCGTTCGACCTGGATGCTCTTGCCGCGCACCGCCGCGCGCAGAGTCACGAGTTCGTGTTCGAGCGACAGCGTGAAGGTGAACAGTCGCTTGTGCTCGGCGTCGAACTTCTCGCTGATCGCCAGCAGCCCGCGTTGCTCGAGCTCGTCGAGCCGCACATCGACGCTCAGGCGCAGGCCCTGACCACGATAGCGGACGTCGACCTGGAAACTGGTCTGCATGTCCGCGGCCGCGACGTTCTCCTGCTTGAGCCCGTGCGATGCATCGGCCGCGAGATCACGCAGGA
>Ga0209382_10001884_pt1 | contig 31746 bp, 30 predicted proteins | sample SoiMetdeltSBSDD5_FD_187599 | JGI IMG/M metagenome (GOLD analysis project Ga0209382, IMG submission 187599) | Bulk soil microbial communities from a Populus tree surrounding site in Tennessee, USA - Soil MetaG P. deltoides SBSDD5 (SPAdes) (version 2) | ecosystem: Environmental > Terrestrial >...
GACCAGCGCGGCCCGCAGCCGGGCGTCGGTGGCGAGGTCGAGCGCCGAGAACGAGTCGTCGAACAGGTAGATCTCCGGCTTGGCCACGAGCGCCCGGGCGATGGCGAGCCGCTGGCGCTGGCCGCCGGACACGTTGGTGCCCCCCTGGGCGATGGTGGCGTCGAGCCCGCCCGGCATGGCGGACACGAAGTCGGCGGCCTGGGCCACCCGCAGCGCCTCCCACAGCTCGTCCTCGGAGGCGTCGGGCCGCCCGTAGCGCAGGTTCGAGGCCACCGTGCCCGAGAACAGGTACGGCTTCTGCGGCACCAGGCCGATGCGGCTCCACAGGTCCTCGGCGGCCAGGTCCCGCACGTCGACCCCGTCGATGGCGACAGAGCCCTCGGTCACGTCGACCAGCCGGGCGACCAGGTTGACCAGCGTGGTCTTGCCGGCGCCGGTCGAGCCGACGATCGCCGTGGTCTGGCCGGCCAGCGAGGTGAACGTCACGTTGCACAGCACCGGGGCCTCGGCGCCCGGGTAGCGGAAGGCGACGTCGCGCAGCTCGAGCGTGCCCCGGGTGCCGGGCTCGGGGGCGACGGGGTCGTCGCTGGGCCGGACCGACGGCTCGGTGTCGAGCACGCGGACGATCCGCTCGGCGCACACCGCGGCCCGGGGGGCCATCAGCGCGACGAACATGCCCATCATCACGGCGATGAGCATCAGCGTGAAGTAGGTGAGGAACGCCACCAGCGACCCAACCGACATGTCGCCGCTGTCGACGCGGTTGGCGCCGAACCACAGCACGCCCACGCTGGAGGCGTTGATGATCAGCATGAGCGTCGGGAACATGAGCGCCTGGAGGCGGCCGGCCCGCAGCGAGACGTCGGTCAGCTCGTCGTTGACCCCGCCGAACCGGGCGACCTCGTGGGGCTCCCGCACGAAGGCCCGCACCACCCGCATGCCGGTGATCTGCTCCCGGAGCACGAGGTTGGCGTCGTCGATCCGCCCCTGCATGGCTCGGAAGAGCGGGATCATCCGCCACACGATCACGCCCACGCTCAGCCCGAGGGCGGGCAGGCTGATCAGCGCCAGCCACGCCAGGCCGACGTCCTGGCGCAGGGCCGCGAACACGCCGCCGACGACGGTGATCGGGGCGGCCACGGCGAACGTGCACGTCATGACGACGAGCATCTGGACCTGCTGCACGTCGTTGGTGATGCGGGTGATCAGCGACGGGGCGCCGAACAGGTTCACCTCCCGCTGCGAGAAGGCGATGACCCGGTGGAACAGGTCGCGGCGCACGTCCCGCCCGAACGCCATGGCGATCTTGGCGCCGCAGTAGACGGCGCCGACCGAGAACACCACCTGGATCAGCGTGAACAGCAACATCTCGACGCCGGTGCTGCGGATGTAGCCGTTGTCGCCGGCCAGGACCCCCTTGTCGATGAGTTCGGCGTTCAGCGTCGGCAGGTACAGCGAGGCCCCGGCCTGCACGGCCTGCAGGATGATCAGGAGGATCAGCATCCCGCCGTAGGGGCGCAGGTGGGACCGCAGCAGCCGGGTCAGCACGGGGCGCCCTCCTCGGCCCGGGCGCGGATGCCGTCGAGCAGCAGGGACACGATCTCGGCCGGGTCCAGCGGGTCGCCGGCCACGAGTGCGGGGTGGCTCATCGCCAGGGTGAGCGCCCACAGCCGGCGGGCGGCGGTGACCGGGTCGCGGTTGACGCGGTCGCCGTTGGTGGCGATGAGCTCGGCGAGTGCGGTGAACTCCGGCGGCCGGCGGGGCGGCTCGGGCGGGCCGCCGACGGCGGACACCAGCGCCCAGATGTCGGCCAGGCGGCGCTGCATGACGGCGACGGCCTCGGCCAGTTGGTCCTCGAACGGGAGGTCCCGGTCGATGGCGGCCAGCGCGGCCTCGGTGGCGGCCGGGTCGAAGGCCCGGTCGATCGCGGCGCGGACGAGCGCCTCCTTGTCGGGGAAGACGCGGAAGATGGTGCCCTCGGCGATGCCGGCGGCCTCGGCGATCTGGCGGGTCGTGACGGCGTGCCCGCGCTCGACCAGCAGCGGGATGGTGACGGCGAGGATGTGGGCTCGCCGCTCGTCCGGGGGAAGGGCGGTGGCGCGGCCTGAGTGAGTCCTCACTCAGGGCACGCTAGCGGGTTCCTGCGCGCTCGCGGTAGTCGCGGGGGCTGACGCCGTTCACCCGCTTGAACGCGGTGCTCAGCGCGAACGGGGTGGCGTAGCCGACCTGCTGGGCGACACCGCCCACGGTGGCGCCCGGCTCGCGCAGGAGGTCAGCGGCCAGCGCCAGGCGCCAGCCGGTGAGGAACGTCATCGGCGGCTCGCCCACCAGCTCGGTGAACCGGCGGGCCAGCGCCGCCCGGGACACGCCCGTGGCGGCGGCGAGCGACGCCACGGTCCAGGCCCGGGACGGGTCGTTGTGCAGGTGGCGCAGCGCGGGGCCCACCACCGGGTCGCCGTGGGCCCGGTACCAGGCCGGCGCCGTGGCCTCGGGCCGCGAGAACCAGAGGCGGAGGACCGCCACCAGCATCAGGTCGAGCATGCGGTCGAGCACCAGGTCCTGGCCCGGCTCGTCCTTCACGATCTCCTCGGCGAGCAGGTCCGGGAGCGGCGAGGAGCACTCCTCGTCGCGCACGACGGCGAGCGGCGGCAGGGCGTCGACCAGCCGGCGGCTGACCGCCCCGCTGACCTGGTAGGTGCCCACCAGCATGGTGACCCGGCCGTCGGGGTCGTTGCCCCAGGTCCGCACGCCGAGGGTCATCGCCTCGGTGGTGGACACACCCTCCGGTGTGGTGCAGCGCTGGCCGGGGTGGACGACGACCTGGACCGGGGTCGAGAGGTCGTCGGCCATCGTGTAGTGGTCGGGACCCCGCAGCACCGCCAGGTCGCCGGTGGCGAGCAGGGTGGGCTCGCTGCCGTCGTCGAGCGCGACCCAGGCCGAGCCGCCCGTGACGGCGACCAGGGACAGCGGGGCCTCGTCCTGCACGCGGATGCACCACGGCGGGGACATCACCGCCCGCATGAGGAAGGCGTCGCGGGCCCGGGGGCCGTCGAGCAGGCCGCTGAGGGCGTCCATCGCCCGATCGTAGACGTTGGCGTATGGATCAGAGCCGTTCGGCCATTGTCCGTCTACGGGTCGCGGGCGTTCACTCAGCCCATGACTGCAACGGACACCCCCGTCACCTCCTCCACGACCGACGCCGCGCTGCGGGACAAGGTGCTGCGCTCGATCGCCCGCCGCTCGTTCTGCGTGCTTGCGACCTCGGCGCCCGGGGGCCGCCCGCACGCGGTGAGCGTGCTGTACGCCCCCGTCGACACGACCCTGTGGGTGCACACGTTCCGGGATACGAAGAAGGCCCGGAACGTGGCCGCCAACCCCGAGGTCGCGGTGTGCATCCCGGTCCGCCGCCTACCGCTGGGCCCGGCGATGGTGGTCCAGTTCACCGGCCGCGCCGACGTCGTCGACCAGGACGACCCCGCGGTGGTCCCGCTGATCGAGTCGGGCCGGCTCAAGAAGATCCTGGTCGACGGCGCCCTGGACGACCCACGCGGCGTGTTCCTCCGCATCACGCCCCACGGCCGCATCGGCACCTACGGCATCGGCGTCCCCCTCCTCCGCGTCCTCCGCGACCCCACGTCCGCGGTCGGTAGCGTGTCGCTCTGACGTGTCGGAGTGGCGAGCGAACGCTCGAGGCCCGCGTAAGCGATCCTTAAGGACTGTTGTGGACACAGTTGTGGACCCCGCGGCGGTGGCGGACGAGGTGGACCGGCGGATCCGGGGCCTCGACGCACCGTCGGTGGACACCGTGCGGAGGGTCCGGCGGGACGTGTCGGCGCAGCTCGAAGGCGAGAGCGGGGCCGACGTCGTCGCGGTCGCGCTGGCCCTGATCGGGCGGCAGCGGTGGGTGGCGTACGAGATCGTGTACCACCACCCCGCGGCGCTCGACGCACTGACCGTCGCCGACGTCGAACGGCTCGGCACAGGGCTGGCCGACTGGGGGAGCGTCGACGCCTTCGGCCGCTACCTGTCGGGCCCGGCCTGGCGGCGGGGGAGCATCCCCGACGCCACGGTCCGCGGCTGGGCCGCCTCGCCCGACCGGTGGTGGCGGCGGGCGGCGCTGGTGTCGACCGTGCCGCTCAACCTCGCCGCCGCCGGCGGGACCGGCGACACCGACCGCACGCTCGACATCTGCGAGCGGCTCGTGGCCGACCGGGACGACATGGTGGTCAAGGCGCTGTCGTGGGCGCTGCGCGAGCTGGTGCCCCGGGACCCGGACGCGGTGCGGGGATTCCTCCGGGACCACGACGACGCCGTCGCCGCCCGCGTCCGGCGGGAGGTCACCGCCAAGCTGGAGACCGGGCGCAAGAACCCCGGCCCCGCGCGGCGTGACGGCGGCGGCCATCAGGGCGACAGGCGCTCCGCCAGCCAGGCCAGCGACAGCGGGTAGCGGTACTCGATCCCGCCGTGGCCGGCGGGGAACAGCTCGAAGCGCATCCGCTCGCCGGGTAGCCCGGCGCCCAGCAGCGCGTCCCGGAAGGCGGCGGCCCCCAGGTCGAGGTAGTACTCGTCCCGGCTGCCGGCGTCGATCCAGACCGCCCGCAGGCCGGCGGCGACCTCCGGGCGGGACGCCGCGATGCGGACCGGGTCGTGCGCCAGCCACCGGTCCCACACCTCCGGGACCAGGGCGCCGGTGCCGGTGTCGAACGGCAACCGCACCGTCCCGCCCTCGTCGGCGGAGTAGGCGGCGGCGTAGGCCCACAGCTCCACCAGCTCGGCGTCGCTCTCCTTCGTGAGGGCCACCCGCGACCGGAGGTCGGCCCAGAACCGCTCGTACGAGCCCCGGTGCTCGTCCCGCAACGCCCGCGCCGCCTTGGGGAACGCGGGGAGGTAGCAGACCTCGAACAGCGCGTCGCCCGCGTGGGTGGCCAGCGCACCGAACACGTCCGGCCGCCACAGCGCCGTGACCATCGAGCCGTAGCCGCCGCTCGACTTGCCGGCCACGCCCCGGTGCTCCGGCGCCGCCAGTGTCCGGTAGCGGGCGTCGACGCAGGTCACGACGTCGTCGCAGAGGTAGGTGTGGTACTGACCGGTACCGGGCGAGTCGACGAACTGGCTGCCGCCCAGCGCGGTCCAGGCGTCGACGTACACGACGATCACCGGCGGGCACGCGCCCGAGGCCACCGCCGCGTCCGCCGTCTCCACGAACGGCTGGCGGAACGGGTTCCGGTTGCGCCACATGCCGAGGTGACCGGTGAAGCCCTGGATCACGTAGACGGCGGGGTAGCGGCGGCCGGGGTCGTCGTCGTAGCCCGGCGGCACGTACACCCACAGCGGCCGGCGATGCGGGTCGCCGAGCGGGTTCCCGGCCAGCGCCGCGCTGTCGATCACGTGCTCGTCGAGCCGCCCGGCCAGCGGCGCCCGCCACGGCAGGCCGAGGTCCTCGCTCGCGTCCCCGGTGCTCTTCATGGCCGCCGACCCTACGGCGGCCCCGCGGGTTCGCGCTCCCGCGCCCGGGGTAGCCCTGCCGTGACGGAAGGAGCAGACGATGCTGGGACCTGCCGACCAACCGAAGCGCCGGTGGTGGCCGTCCGCCGGGCGCGGGCGGGTCACGTCGCTGCTCGCGCTCGTGGGCGTGATCGTCCTCGCCGTGGTGATCGGCCGGATCGCCAACCTGTTCGACCTGCCCGGCTGGCTCGACGGCGGCCGCAGCGACCCGGCCCCGCGGGGCGACGTGATCTACGAGGGCCAGGAGGCCCGCTCGGCCTCCGAGCGGTTCCTCATCGACGTGGGCGACGGCGAGGCGGTCGTATCGGTGAAGGCCAAGCAGGACCACGACAAGTCGGGCTGGCTCATCAACGGCGACTTCCAGTCGACCAACGGCACCTCCAGCGTGGCCGACCCGTCGGACCGGGACGTGCCGGCCAAGCTGCGGGTGGCGGTCGACTACTGCGCCAGCGGCGTCATCTCCACCGAGGGCGAGGGCGACGGGCGCGCGGTGACCTTCGACATGGGCGAGCTGTTCGTGTGCGACGCCACGCTGGAGCACACGGCCGAGAACGACGCCGCGTTCCAGCAGGACGACACGCCGACCGACTTCCACGGCGACTTCGTGAGCTTCGTGGCGGGCGCGGTGGAGGCCGCCGCGGTCGCGTCCCCGTGCCCGGCCGACCAGCTCGAGCAGTTCCAGACCCGCGACTTCACCGCCTACGTGACCGAGAGGCTGGTCGACCAGCTCGGCGTCCCCGCCGCGGACGTCGACGTGGTGGCCCCGACGCCGGGCGCCAGCGACGGGGAGACCCGGGCCGCCCTGGACGAGCGGCTGACCAGCTTCCTCGAGCGCCGCGACCCGGACGACCCGGACCGGACCTACGAGGCCCTCTCGATCCAGTACCTGAGCGGCGAGGGCACGGCGGTCGAGGACTCGTGCTACCGCGACGCGGGCGCCACGGAACTGGACGACATCAACGACGTCAGCCTGCCGGAGTGATCGGTTGTCGGTGGGGCGTCAGCCCGCGTAGCGCTCCATGGCGGCGCGGGCCCGGCGGGTGGCCGTGCGCCGCTTCCACATCTTGAGCTTCCAGTGGCGACGCCGCCGGACCGACGGGCGGCCGCGGTCGGGGTCGTGGTGCCGCTCGGCACGGAAGCCCACGGACGGCTCGACGATGTCGTCGGGCTCCGTCCCGCCGTGGATCTGACCGGTGACATCGGCCAGGGCGGTGGTGACCCGGTGACGCTCGGAACGAGCCTGGACCCGGCGCTCCTCATGATGCGGCAAGACCACTTCACTGGTGCGGTGACGATTGCTCATCGATTCCCTCTCTCGAGAGTTCCGACTGATCTCGCTGCCGTTCCCCCGACGGTAGCCGGGCGTCAACCTGCCTGTCTCGGGTCGAAGGTCAACTTCTCGAAAAGGGCCCTGACCAGGGAGGCCGGTCCGGCTTGGGTCGTTTCCGGCCTGAGGGCCTAGCCTCGCGTCCGTGCAGAACGTGGCCACCGCCCCCCGCCCCGCGGCCGACGTCGCGGTGCGGCGGCTGCTGCGGATCCCCGACGGCCCCGCGGCCCCGGAGGGGGCCGCCCAGCGGGCCTTCTCGACGTCGATCCTCGTGTCGGCCACGCGCTGCCTGCTCACCTACATCGTCCTGCCGTTCGTGGCCCCCGCGCTGGGCCTGGCGGCGGGGGTCGGCCCCGCCATCGGCATCCCGGTGGGCATCGTCGCCATCGCCTGCAACGTGCTGACCATCCGGCGGTTCTGGGCGGCCGACCACCGCTGGCGGTGGTCCTACACGGCCGTCTCGCTGTCCGTGATCGTTTTGCTCACGATCCTGCTCGTCGAAGACGTCGCGAGCCTGATCGGGTAGCGGTCGTGCTCCGCCGGGTCGGCCTGCTCACCGTCGGGTGGCTCGCGGTCGTCCTGGGCGGCATCGGCATCGTCGTGCCGGGGCTGCCGACGACCGGCTTCTTCGTGCTGGCCGCGGCCTGCTTCGCGAAGTCCAGCCCCCGGTTCGAGCGGTGGGTGCTCGGCCTGCCGACCATCGGCCCCCTGGTCCGGGACCACCGTGCCGGCCTGGGCATGCCGCGGCGGGCCAAGGTCCTGGCCATCGCCATGATGCTCACCGCCTGCACGCTCAGCTCGTGGGCGATCGGGTCCTGGCCGGCCGCCGCCGTCATCCTCGGCGCCGGTGCCGTCGGGACCTGGTACGTCGGCTGGCGGGTCCCCACCCGCGAGGTGGTGCTGGCCCGGGCCGAGCGTCAGCCCACGTAGGCCTCGGCCTGGCTCGCCACCAGCGACTCGATGTCGCCCATGGCGATGTTGGCGTCGATGATGTGGAGCCCCCAGCCGCCCGGCAGGTCGCCCCCGATGTCGTCGGTCCGGGGGTCGGCCGGGTCGCCGTTCACCGTCAGCGCCAGGTAGGTGACGTCGCCCGCGGTGACGCACTCGGCCTCCAGGAAGTCCGGGTAGGTGACCCAGGGCGTGGTGACCTCGGACGACCGGGCCGGGTCGGCGAAGGGCTGGCTCGTCCCGCCCAGCAGCCCGCCGGCCTGGGTGTCGGCCAGGAAGTACGGGTGCAGCGCCGCCGGCCCGCCCCCGGCCAGGTCGGCCGGGTTGACGCAGGCGGCCGGGCCGACCTCGTTCGCCCGGCCGAAGAACGACTCCCCGTCCGGCCCCGAGGGCCGGAACGTGGCGTAGGACACCACGCAGCCCACCTGGTCTGGCGCCTCGCACAGCGGCACGTTGGCGAAGTCGCCCCCCACCGCCTCGCCGTCCGGCACGTTGACCGTCGAGCCGAGGATGTAGGCGGACACCAGCCGGTCCCGCAGCAGCGGCTCGTCGTCGATCTCGTCGGCGATGATCCGGGCCAGCAGGCCCGCCCCCTGCGAGTGGCCGATGAGGACGAAGCCGCGGCCGTCGCTCTCGTTGGCGATGTAGTGCTTGAACGCGTCGACGGCGTCGCCGTAGGACGTGGCGCCGGCCGTCTCCCGGTCGGCGCCCCCGCCGCCGCCGATCATCGACAGCGTGACCTGGCGGTAGACCGGGGCGAACATCCGGCAGGTCGAGGTGAGCCGGGCGGCCTGGTTGTAGACGGTGTTGATCTCCTGGGCCTCGGCCGGCACCAGGTCGCTGTTGGGGTTCGGGTCCTCGCTGACGGTCGGGTACAGGTAGAAGCAGTCGATGGCCGGCTCGTCGGCCACCTCGTGGGCGACGACCTCGGTGGTGCCGTCGGCCGCCACCGACGTGGCGTCGAGGTCGCGGCTGCACACGTCGTCGGCGAGGGTGGGCTTGCACATCCAGTTGGCGTCGTCGCCATAGATGTCGCTGGTGTAGCCCTCGTAGCCGGCGGGCAGCTCGGCCGCCTGGGTCGAGGTCGTGTCGTCGCCGCCCTCGGTGCCCGTCCGCTCACCGCCGCCGCCGTCCCCGCCCGAGCACGCCGCGGCCGCGACCGCCAGTGCGAGCGCGATCCGCCCCAGAGCTCCCCTCATCGCCATGAAGTTACCCGGCGTAGGCCTCCGCCTGGGAAGCGACGAGAGCTTCGATGTCGCCCATGGCGACGCTCACGTCGACCAGGTGCATGCCCCAGCCGCCCGGCAGGTCGCCGCCGATGTCGTCGGTGCGGGGATCGGCCGGGTCGCCCTCGACCGTGAGGGCCAGGAACGTGTAGTTCCCCGCCGTCGAGCACTCGCCCCGCACGAAGTCGGGGTAGGTGACCCACGGGGTCGTTATCTCGGCCGCCTGGGCCGGGTCGGCGAACGGCCGGGCGTTGACCCGGGCGCCCTGGACCAGGAAGTAGGGGTGCAGCGCGACCGGCTGGTCTCCGGGCTCGCCGGCCACCAGGGCGGCGGGGTTGACGCAGGCCGCCGGGCCGGTGGCGTTGCCCCGCCCGAAGATGGCGCCGTCGGCCGGCGGGGCGGACGCCCGGTACGACGCGTACGACACCAGGCAGCCCACCTGGTCGGCGGCCTCGCACAGCGGGACCTCGTCGTAGCTCCCGCCCACCACCTCGCCGGCTGGCACGTGGACCGGGAAGCCGAGCAGGTAGGCGGCCACCAGCCGGTCCCGCAGGAGCGGCTCGCCGTCGATCTCCTCGCTGATCAGCGTGTTGAGCATGCCGGCGCCCTGCGAGTGGCCGATGAGGATGAAGCCGCGGCCGTCGCTCTCGTTCGCGACGTAGTGCTTGAAGGCGTCGACGACGTCGCCGTAGGCCGTGGCAGCCGGGAGACGTAGAAGCAGTCGACCGCGGGCTCCTCGGCCACCTCGTGGGCGACGACCTCGGTGCTGCCGTCGGCGGCTACCGACGTGACGTCGAGGTCACGGCTGCACACGTCCTCGGCGCCGGGCCGGCACAGCCAGCTGGCGGCGTCGGCGTAGGTGGCGCTGCGGTAGCCCTCGTAGCCGGCGGGCAGCGCCGCCGGCTCGGCCGGCGCGGTCGTGGTGGCGGCGTCGCCGCCGCCGCCGTCATCGGCCTCGTCGTCGCCCCCGCCCGAGCACCCGGCGGCCAGGACGGCCAGCGCCAGGACGGTGCCGGCCAGCGTGCGCGGCGCCATCAGGCTCCCCCTTCGTCGGCGTGCGAGGGTATCCGCATGCGGTTCCTGATCTATGGCGCGGGCGCCATCGGCGGCGGCATCGGCGGGCGGCTGTTCGAGGCCGGCCACGACGTCACCCTCATCGCCCGGGGCGACCACCTGGCGGCGCTCCAGCGGGACGGGCTGACGCTGATCTCGCCGGCCGGGTCCGAGACGCTGAAGGTGCCGGCGGTCGGCCATCCGGGCGAGGCCGAGCCGGCGCCGGGCGACGTGGTCGTGCTGGCCATGAAGAGCCAGCACACCGAGGGCGCAGTGGCCGAGCTGGCGGCGGCCGCACCCGAGGGCGTCGCCGTGTTCTGCGCCCAGAACGGGGTGGACAACGAGCGGATGGCGCTGCGGCTCTTCCCGGATGTCTACGGCGTGTCCGTGATGATGCCGGCCACCCACCTGGAGCCGGGCGTGGTGATCACCAACTCGGTCGGCCGGACCGGGCTGCTCGACCTCGGGCGCTACCCGCACGGCGTCGACACGACGGCCTCTGCAGTCGCCGAGGCGCTGACCGGGGCCACGTTCGCCTCCGAGGCCCGGGCCGACATCATGCGCTGGAAGTACCGCAAGCTGCTGATGAACCTCGGCAACGCGATCGAGGCCGTGTGCGGTCCGGTCGGGCGGGCCAGCGAGCTGGTCACGCTCGTGCGGGACGAGGGCGTCGCCGCGCTGGCCGCCGCCGGCATCGTCGCCGTGTCGAGCGAGGAGGACCAGGCCCGGCGGGGCGACCTCCTGCGCATGCGCCCGGTCGAGGGCCGGCGGCGGGAGGGCGGCTCGTCGTGGCAGAGCCTGACCCGGGGGACCGGCTCGATCGAGGCCGACTTCCTCAACGGCGAGATCGTCCTGCTGGGCCGTCTCCACGGTGTCCCGACCCCGGCCAACGCCCTCCTCCAGCGCCTCGCCAACCAGGCCGCGGCCGAGGGCCGGGCCCCGGGCTTCCTCAGCCCCGAGGAGGTCCTGGCCCGCCTCTAGCTCGACAGGCCCGCCAGGCGGCGTCGGAGGAACGCCCGCTCCGGGGCCGTGCGGGCCCGGGTCAGGGCGTCGCGGTAGGCCGCGGCCGCGTCGTCGTCGCGGCCCAGGCGGCGCAGCAGGTCGGCCCGGGTGGCCGCCAGCTGGTGGCCCCGGGCCAGCCGGGGATCGCCGGCCACCGCGTCCAGCACCGCCAGGCCCGCCGCGGGGCCGTCGGCGAACGACACGGCCACCGCCCGGTTCAGCTCCACGACCGGCGACGGCGCCAGCTCCGCCAGCGCGCCGTACAGGGCGGCGATCCGGTCCCAGCCCGTGTCCGCCCACGCCGGCGCCCGGGCGTGCTCGGCGGCGATCGCCGCCTGGAGCCGGTAGGGCCCCGGCGGGCCCGCCCGCCAGGCCCGGTCCAGCTCGGCCCGCCCCTCGGCGATCCTGGCGCGATCCCACTCGGAGCGGTCCTGGTCCTCCAGCAGTACGATCTCCCCGCCCGCCGACAGCCGGGCCGCCCGCCGGCTGTCCTGGAGCAGCAGCAGCGCCAGGAGTCCCCGGGCCTCGGGCTCGTCCGGCATCAGCGCCACCACCAGCCGGGCCAGGCGGATGCCCTCGTCGCACAGTTCCCGCCGGATGAGGTCGTCACCCTCCGTCGCCACGTAGCCCTCGGTGAACACCAGGTAGGCACAGGCCAGCACCGACGGCAGCCGCTCCGGAAGCAGGTGGGCCGGCGGCACCCGGAACGGTATGGCCGCCGTGCGGATCTTGGCCTTCGCCCGGCTCAGCCGCTGGGCCACCGTCGGCTCCGGCTGCAGGAAGGCCCGGGCGATCTCGGACGTCTGGAGCCCGCACACCAGCCGCAGCGTCAGCCCCACCTGCGCCGCCGGCGCCAGGGCGGGGTGACAGCAGGTGAACACGAGCCGCAGCTGATCGTCGTCCACGGGCTCCACGGTCAGGTCCTCCTCGAGCGGACCGGCGGCGCCGCCCACCAGCGCCGCCACCGCCTCCCGCTCCCGGGGTCCGCGCCCCGCCTCCCGCCGGGCGCGGTCGATGGCCCGGTTGCGGGCCGTGGTGGTGATCCAGGCGCCCGGCCGGTCGGGGACTCCCCGGGCCGGCCAGGTCCGCAGCGCCTCGACGAACGCCTCCTGGACGGCATCCTCGGCCGCCCCGAGGTCCCCGAGGATCCGGGCGAGCGTCGCGATCGCCCGCCCGGACTCCTCCCGGAAGGCCCGCTCGACCGCCGGGGCCGGTCCCGCACCCGGTCGGCTCAGCCGAGCTCCCAGATCGGCCGGAGCTCGACCGCGCCGCCCGCGCCGATCGGGATGCGCTGGGCCAGGGTGACGGCCTCGTCCCGGCTCGGAGCCTGCACGAGGTAGAAGCCGCCGACGACCTCGGCCGACTCGTTGAACGGCCCGTCGCTCAGCAGCACCTCGCCGTCCCGGACCCGGACGCTCGTCGTGGTGTCGAGGGGGTGGACCGCGCCGCCGGCCAGGACTGCCGCGCCGGCCTCCTCGGTGAACCGGCCGTGCTCGGCCGCTCCCGCCTCCCACTCCGGGGTCTCCGGCGTGTCGCCGGGCGACTCCTTGCCGTAGATCCAGGCCACGTACCGCTCGCCGGTGACCTCGGCATCGTCGGCGGCCTGCCACATGACCATCGGTCGCAGCGCGACCCAGCCGGTGTTGACCGCCGGAATCTCCTTGGCCAGCTCGATGGCGTCGTCCAGCGTGTCGACCTCGAGGACGTAGAACCCGCCGATGGCCTCGGCCGTCTCCGCGTAGGGGCCGTCGGTGACCAGCGGGGCGCCGTCGCCGTGGCGGACCGTGGCCGACGTGGCGGCGGGCTGGAGTGCCTCTCCGCCCCGGATGGTCGGCCGCGCCAGCTCACCGAAGCGCGCGTAGCCGGCCATCATGGCGTCGAACTCAGGCGTGCCCGGCGCCGGGTCGAGGGACTCGTCGCCGCCCAGCAGTACCAGGTAGTGCATCGTGTGCTCCTTCGTCGGGCGACCCTCGCCCGTCACCCTAACGACGAGCGGCGGGCGGGGTCCTCGACATCGCCCGCGAGGTTTCAGCCCCAGGCGGGCGCGGGCAGCCGCGGGCCCTCGCCCCGGCCCCGCTTGAGCTCGAAGAACCCGTCGATCTCGGCCGCCGCCAGCACCAGGTCGAGCAGGCGGGCGCCGGCGTCGCCCCGGGGGCCCGGGTTGAGGATCGGACCGAACATGGCGACCCGGGGGTCGCCGTGGGCCAGGACCGGCGACCCGACGTCCGGCCCGGCCAGGTCGATCGCCTCGGCCGTCGACGCCTTCACCGCGGCGTCCCACGACTCGTCGTCGCAGGCGCCCAGCCACTCGGCCGCGCCCGCGGCGGTGGCGGCCTCCCGCACGAGGTGTCGGTGAGGTCCTCCGCCGCCGTCGTGCACCCGGGTGCCGATGGCCGTGTACACGGCCCCGACCAGGTCGTTCCGGTTGGCGTCCCGCAGTGCGGCCAGCAGCCGGTGGGCGCGGACCGCAGTGCGCATGCGGTCGGCGTACCGATCCGGGATCCGACCCTCGTTGACCACGGCCAGGCTGAGCGATCGCCAGCGCACGTCGATCCCCCGGCGGCGGGTGGCGTCGACCAGCCAGCGGCTGGTCAGCCATGTCCAGGGGCAGGCGGGATCGAAGAAGTACTCGACGTGCATCGGCCCAGTGTGCCGGGATCGGGCGCATCTCCACGGAGACTTGACCCGCCGGTCATGACACAATCCGGTCATGCGGTTCACTCAGCCCCCCGACCCGATCGACCTCGACGACGAGGGCATCCGTGACGCACTGACCCACGCCCGAGTCGTGCCGCTGCTGGCCGCGGTGACCTACGCGACGGGCGACCTCTCCCTGCTCCGGGACGACCTGCGGCCCGACCCGACGCGCCTCATCGAGCCCGACGGCGGGGTCGACGGCGAGCGGGCCGACCTGGGCCGGCAGCTGGCGCTCGAGGCCCTGGCCAGGTTCCGGGACGGCGGCAGCGTCGAGGCCCCGCCGCCCGACGACGAGGGGCTGCGGCGCATCCTCGCCTACATGGTCGGCGACCACGCCGTCGACGACTACCTGCCCCTGTTCCTCGAGGAGCTGGCGGTCCACGGCGACGACCTGCGCGCACCCGCCTGGCGCAAGGACGACCTCGCCCCCGGCGTCGACTTCACCGTCGCCGTCATCGGCGCCGGCATGTCCGGCCTGGCCGCCGCCCACCGCCTCGGGCAGGCCGGCATCCCCTACGTCGTCCTCGAGAAGGACGCCGACGTGGGCGGCACCTGGCTGGAGAACTCGTACCCCGGCTGCCGGGTCGACGTCCCCAACCACTTCTACAGCTACTCCTTCGCCCAGCGCGACGACTGGCCCCAGCACTTCTCCGCCCAGCCGGTGCTGCTGGAGTACTTCCAGGCCTGCGCCGACACGTTCGGCATCCGCGACCAGATCCGGTTCGAGACGGAGGTGACCTCGGCCGAGTGGGACGAGGACGCCGGCGCCTGGACGTTGTGCCTGCGCACCCCCGACGGCGACGACACGCTCGTGGCCCAGGCCGTGGTCAGCGCGGTCGGCCAGCTCAACCGTCCGTCGTTCCCGGACATCGCCGGCCGGGAGTCGTTCGAGGGGCCGTCGTTCCACTCGGCCCACTGGCGCCACGACCTCGACCTCACCGGCAAGCGGGTGGCGGTCATCGGCACCGGGGCCAGCGCGGTGCAGTTCGTCCCGGAGATCGCCGAGCGAGTGGCCGAGCTCACCGTGTTCCAGCGCACGCCCCCGTGGCTGGTCCCGACCGAGGACTACCACCAGGAGGTCTCGTCCCAGAAGACGTGGCTGTTCCGCCACGTGCCGACCTACACCCAGTGGTACCGGTTCTGGCTGTTCTGGCAGAACGCCGAGGGGATGCTGGCGGCCGCCATGGTCGACCCCGACTGGACGACCGAGGGGTCGGTGGGGCCGGTCAACGAGATGGTGCGCCAGCTGCTGACCGCCCACATCACCGGCGAGTTCGCAGCCAAACCCGAGATGCTGCCGCAGGTGCTGCCGACCTACCCGCCGATCGCCAAGCGGGTCGTGCGGGACAACGGCACCTGGACCGGCGCGCTCCAGAGGGACGACGTCCACCTCGTCACCACCGACATCGACGCGATCGTCCCCGAGGGCGTGCGCACCGTCGACGGCACCGTCCACGAGGCCGACGTCCTCATATATGGGACCGGGTTCACCGCGTCGAAGTTCCTGACCCCGATGAAGATCGTCGGGCGGGGCGGCGTCGACCTCCACGAGCGCTGGGACGGCGACGCCCGGGCCTACCTGGGCGTGACCGTGCCTGGGTTCCCCAACCTGTTCCTGCTGTACGGGCCGAACACGAACATCGTGATCAACGGCAGCATCACCTATTTCTCGGAGTGCGAGGTCCGGTACCTGATCGGGTGCCTGGAGATGGTGCTGGGCGGTGGTCATCGGGCGCTCGACGTCCGCCCCGACGTGCACGACGCGTACAACGAGCGCATCGACGCCGCCAACGTCCTCCGGGCTTGGGGAGCGTCGACCGTCAACACCTGGTATCGCAACGCCAAGGGCCGGATCGCCCAGAACTGGCCGTTCTCCCTGCTCGACTACTGGCGCGAGACGAGGGTCCCGGACCCCGCGGATTACGAGCTCCTGTGACCGCGGCCTCGCCGACCAGCATGATCCCGCCGTCGCGCAGGAACAGCACCGACGGGACGGTGGCGGCCCGGTCGCCCAGCGTCACCGTGGCGGCCCGCCCGTCGCGCCACGTGGCCGCGGCGCTGAAGGTGGTGCCGACGTCGATGCCGACGGAGTAGGTCACCGCCGTGGATCGGTGTCCGGCGCGCGCGGGGGGCGCGACCACCAGGCGTCGCTGCGAAACGCGTCGTCCAGGCCCTCGTCGTCGGGCGACCAGCCCCGCCTGGCCAGCTCCGCGAACCACCGGTCGCGCTTGGACGCCGGCAGGACCGAGCCGCACCACGGGCAGTGGCTGATCGGCGCAGCGTCGAGGCCGCCCTCCCTGACCAGGCAGTATTCGTCGAACACGGCGTCGTACACGACGTGGCGACCGGGCGCGGCGGCCGCGGCCGGGACGTCCCCGGCCTCCAGGTGCCGGCACATCTCGTCGCAACAATGGTCACGCATCGTGCCAACAGCGTGCCCCTGTGACGGCCGTCTCGCCCCGGGGAATCTCCCGGTTCCGACCGTGCCCCGATGGCAGTGGCGGGCACGTTCGTCGTCAACTGCCGCACGAGCGAGGACTTCGCCCGCGTCTGGAACCGCGGCGTCCGCAGCTAGGCGACCGAAGGCGTAGCGTCGGGGCGTGGCGCCCGCCCCGGCCCGCTACGACGGCCACGCCGACTGGTACGACCGGACGTTCGGCGTCTTCGCAGAGGACGCGGCGACCCTGGCCGACCTGCTCGGGCCGGGGGACGGTGGGCCGTGCCTCGACGTGGGCTGCGGGACCGCCCGGTACGCCGCGGTGCTGGCGGCGTTGGGGTACCAACCCGTGGGCGTCGACATCTCGGCCGATCAGCTGCGCATCGCCCGGGGCCGGCTCCGCGACCTCGCCCGGGCCGACGCCGCCGCGCTGCCGGTGCGGGCCGCCTCCGCCGACGCCGCCGTCGCGCTGTACGTGCACACCGACGTGGAGGACTTCGGGGCGGTGGTGGCCGAGGTCGCCCGCGCCCTGCGCCCCGGTGGGCGGCTCGTCTGCCTCGGCCTGCACCCCTGCTTCCTCGGCCCGTTCGTCGACCGGTCGACGGAGGACGCCGACGGTGCGCTGCAGTTCGTGCCCGGCTACGGCGGCGGCGGCTGGTCGTGGCGGAGTGCCCGCCGGGGGGCCGGGCTATGGCAGCGGGTCGGCGGGCACCACAAGACGCTGGCGGCGTTCCTGACGGCGTTCACGGGTGCCGGCCTTTCGATCGAGCACCTACGCGAGCTCGCAGGCGGGGGAACGGTCGTGCCCCGCAACGTCGCGGTCGCCGCTCGCCGCTAGCCGGCTACGCCGCCGGGGTGCTGGACAGCACGATCGCGGCCAGCTGGGTGCGGTTGCGGACGCCCAGCTTCCGGTAGATGCCCTGCAGGTGGAAGTCCACCGTCTTGACGCTCACGAACAGCTGCTCGGCCGCCTGGCGGTTGGACAGGCCGTGCCCCACGGCGAGGGCGACACGCAGCTCGGCGTCGGTGAGGCGGGACGCCAGCGAGCGGGTGCGGCTGGTGGCCTCGCCCCGGGCCCGCGACGCCCGCTCGCTCCACGACCGGGCGCCCAGGCGGTCGAAGTGGGACCGGGCGGTGGCCAGGTCCCGGGCGCCGGCGGCTTCGTCGCCCTCCCGGAGCCGGTGCTCGCCCCGGGCGAGCAGGGTGCGGGCCTCCTCGAACACTGCGGTGATCGACCGGAAGCCCTCGATGGCCGCCTCGAACCGCTCCTCGGGTGGTGCGCCCAGTCCCAGCACCGCACCCGTGCGATGGGCGGCCGCCGTCGGCCACACCCGCCCGGCGTCGTCGGCCTGGGCCTGCAGATCCTCGTGGGCCCGCACCGCGTCGGCCGTGCGGCCGGACAGGGCGAGCGACTCGATGTAGTCGGCCTGCCACCACAGCCAGCCGGGCTCGACGACCTCTGAGGCAGCCGCCACCAGGTCGAACTCGGCCGCGGCCTCGGCGTAGCGCCCTGCCCCCAGGTGCAGCAGGCCGCGGGCCGTCACCGCGTACACGCCGACCGGGGCGATGTTGAGCCGCTCGGACGCCTCCAGGGCGCTCTCGGCGTGGGACAGGCACTGCTCCTCCTGGCCCAACCCGGCCTCGAGCCGGGCCTGCTCGGCGTGGGCCAGCGGCACCATGTGCCCCTGCCCGACGGCGTGCTGGAGGGACGTGAGCTGGCTCATCTCGGCCAGGGCCTCGGCCCACCAGCCGATGCGCCACAGGGCTTCGACCAGCAGCAGCCGGGAGAAGATCGACCGCCCGGCCAGGCCCGCGGCGTCGCCGTGGTGGATCAATTTGCGTAGCAGCTCGATGGCGTCGAGCGGCTTGTCGCACACCAGGTCGGCGTACGCGCAGAGCTGGATGATGCTCTCGACGCTGTCGACCATCGAGCCGGGCGCGCCGTAGACGTCGATGGCCAGCTCGGCGACGGGCGCCAGCCGGGACGCCACGTCCTCGCGGCTGCCGGTGAACAGGTCCAGCACGGCGTAGCAGGCATCCGCGGCCAGCTTGAGCGGGCCGTCGTCGGCCTCCTCGGCGGCCGTGCCGGCATCGACCGCGGCCGCCATCGCGCCCTCGAGGTCGAGGGCCAGCAGGCGGGCGGCCGAGGCGCAGAGCAGCAGCACGGACGCCAGCGACGGGTCGAGCTCCCGCACCGCCTTGGCGTGGAACTCGAAGCGGGGCGTGGCCGTCGTGGGCCCGGACAACCAGAGCTCGGCCTGGCCCAGCAACGTGGCCATGCGGGCTTTGGCCACCGGGTCCTCGACCGCCCCGATGACCGGCTGGAGCGTGTCGCGGGCTTGGGCGTGGTTGCCGGCCGTGTACTGGCTGTAGGCCGTCCAGATCAGCCGGTCCCAGTAGGCCTCGGTGTCGGTCGTGAGCTTGGCCGCCTGCTCGAACGCCTTGGCGGCGGCAGGCAACGCGCCCCGCCGCATCGCGGCCTCGCCCAGGCGGGCCATCTGCGACGCCACGGCGTCGTCGGGGCCGAACACGCTCTCGGACAGGTGCCACAGGGCCCGTTCGTGGAGCCCCGCCTCGGTGGCCGCGCCCGCCAGCGCCCGGTGCAGGTTCCGTTGGGCCGACACGTCGAGCAGGTGCAGCACGGCCGCCCGCACCAGCGGGTGGCGCCAGCGCACCCGGCCCTCGCCCAGCTCGACCACCCCGGCGGACTCGGCCGGACCGAGGTCGTCGAGCGTGCCGTCGACCCGGGCCAGCGCCGCCGCCACCAGCGTGAGGTCGTCGTCGGACTCGAGCGCGGCAGCGCCCAGCGCGGACAGCGTGGCCGGGGGGAGCTGGCTCAGCCTGGTGCCGAACGAGTCGACCAGGCGGTCGCCGATGGGCAGCACGGCGGGCAGCGCGGTGCGACCGGTGCGCTGCTCCGGGGTCAGGCCGCGGCCCGCCTCGATGAGGGCCAGCGGGTTTCCCCGGGTGCGCTTCCAGCACAGGGAGGCGACCGCCTCCTCGACGCCCTCGGCGGCCAGCAGCTCGACCGCGGCCTCCCGTGGCAGCCCGGTCAGCGCCAGCCGGTCGAAGCCGGTGCGGTCGAGCAGGCACGGCAGCCCGCTGCGCTGGGCGAACAGGACCCCGACCCGGTCGGCGTCGCAGCGGTGGGCGGCGAACACCAGCGACTCGAGGCTGGACTGGTCGATCCACTGGGCGTCGTCGACCGCCACCAGCACGGGAGTGTCCTCGGCGGCCGCCGACACCAGCGCCAGCAGCGCCCCGTGGACGGTGAGCAGCCGGCCCTCGGCGTCGACCATGCCTAGCGCGCCCCGCAGGGCCCGGGCCTGGCTCGGATCGAGGTCGTCGAGCCGGTCGAGCAGCGGGCGCACGACCGCGGACAGGCCGCTGAACGCCAACCCCTGCTCGAACTCGATGCCGGTGGCCCGCAGGACGGCGAAGCCACGGTCGCGGGCCTGGCGGATCGCCCAGTCGACCAGGGCGGACTTGCCGAGCCCGGCCTCGCCGCTCACGACCATGACCCGGGACGTGGCGGACGCGACCTCGTCGAGCAGCCCGACGAGCGCCGCCATCTCGTGCCCGCGCCCCACCGGATGGTCGACCGACGTCGCCCCGCCCTGCTCGATCATGCTCATCGGTGCCCCCACCGTCGGCCCCTGACCATGGCGATCTGCCGCGCCCGGGAGCAGTACGGGGAGTGATGATAGGTCACGTGTGACGCGCTGTAACAGCGCCCGTTGCACAGGGCATGCAAACCGGGCATTCACCCGGTGCGCAGCGCCCGGAGCCCGTCGCACGATGTCCCCGGCTGGTGCGAGCGTCGGACAATACCCCTCGACCTCCACCGGCCCCTCTCTCGAAAACGACCCCGGAACGGCGGATATGCAGGCCAACAAGGAGCGAGCAGCCGAGATCACGCTGTGCTGCGCACTGACGTGCGTGGCCGGTGCGGCCGACGCCGACTTCTTCTCCGGCTGGCAGTTCGCGGTCCCGGTGGTGGGCGGTGCGGCGGTCCCTGCGCCGCTCGCCGCCGCCGCTACGCAGCGTGGTCGGCGACCCGGTGGCGCGGCCATGCTCGGGGCCGTACTGCTGCCGGTCGCGGCGGTCGCGCTCCTGCTCGTCCTGCCCGGCACCGGGGCGTCGTCGGTGGGCGACGCCGCCGGCACAGTGCTGGACGGGACGGTCGGCGGGTGGGCCGCGATGCTGGCGGCCGGCCTGCCCGCCGACCTCCACGGCGACCTCCTCGTGACCCCGCTGGCGTTCAGCTGGCAGGCCCCTCGTCCCGCTCGGTCCCCCGACCGTCGCCCCGGCGGCGTCGCTCGCCCTCACCGGCGAGGCGGCGAGCAACCGGCTGGCGCTGGCCGTCGCCTTCCTGGGTCTGGCGCTGGTGCTGATGCTGGTGCGGGCCGACCGGGCCGTCGCCACCGCCCGGAACGAGGCGCCCCCGGGCGCCGGCGCGCCCTCCCCGGAGGCGCGCGCGAGCTCGCCGAACGCGGCCCGGCTCCACACCCCGGCCGGCCGGGTCGCGTTCGGTGTACCCCTCGTCGTGGGGATCGCGGTCGCCAGCCCGCTGGCCGCCGGAGCGCTTCCGGCGATGGCGTCACCGCCGAGAGCACCCACCTGTTCAACCTCTGACCCACGCGTGCCGCGCGCGGCGCGCTGCGGCACGATGTGGCGCAGTGGTCACGGACACGCGCCCGGCGGGCAGCCTGCGGATCTACCTTGGCGCGGCCCCCGGCGTCGGCAAGACCTACGCCATGCTCAACGAGGGCCGGCGCCGGCGCGAGCGGGGCACCGACGTCGTCGCCGGCTTCGTCGAGGCTCACGGCCGGGCCGAGACCGCCGCCCAGGTCGACGACCTGCCGGTCGTGCCCCGCCGCACGCTCGAGTACCGCGGCGCCCGGTTCCCGGAGATGGACGTCGACGCCGTCCTGGCCCGCCGGCCCGACGTCGCGCTCGTCGACGAGCTGGCCCACACCAACGTCCCCGGCTCCCGCCACGCCAAGCGCTGGGAGGACGTCCGCGAGCTGCTGGACGCCGGCATCGACGTCGTCACCACGCTCAACATCCAGCACCTGGAGTCGGTGAACGACGTGGTCGAGCGGATCACCGGGGTCCGCCAGCGCGAGACGATCCCCGACGGGATCGTGCGGGCCGCCGACCAGATCGAGCTGGTCGACATGACCCCCGAAGCCCTGCGCCGCCGCATGGCCCACGGCAACATCTACGCGGCCGAGACCATCGACGCCGCCCTGGCCAACTACTTCCGGCCCGGCAATCTGGCGGCGCTGCGGGAGCTGGCGCTGCTGTGGGTGGCCGACCGGGTCGACGACGAGCTGGAGGCCTACCGCGGCCGCCACGGCATCGAGGAGCCGTGGGAGACGCGGGAGCGGGTGGTCGTGGCGGTCACCGGCGCGCCCAGCGCCGAGCAGCTCATCCGGCGGGCCGCCCGCATCGCCCAGCGCAGCCGGGGCGAGCTCGTGGGCGTGCACGTCCGCACCGAGGACGGCTTGGCCGGCGCCAACGACCGCATCGACGTCACGCGCACGCTGCTGGAGGAGCTGGGCGGCACCTACCACGAGACCGGTGGCAGCGACGTGGCCGCGGCCCTCGTGGACTTCGCCCGGGCCGAGAACGCGACGCAGCTGGTGCTGGGGGCGAGCCACCGGTCCCGGGCCGCCGAACTGGTTCGGGGCTCGGTCATCAACCGGGTGGTGCGGCTGTCGGGACCGATCGACGTGCACGTGATCTCGCACGCCGGCCACGGCCAGCGCGGCGACGACGAGGGTCGGGCCGTGCCCCTGACCCGGCGCCACCCGGCGGCGCTGCCGCCCCGCCGCCGCTTGCTGGCCTGGGTGATCGCGGCAGCGGGACTGATCGCCCTCAGTTCGACGCTCGTTCAGATGCGGGACGACGTGAGCCTGCCCAGCATCCTGCTGCTCTACCTGCTGCTGGTCGTGGTCGTGGCCACGGTGGGCGGGCTGGCACCGGCCGTGGCGACGGCGGTCGTCGGGTTCCTGGTCGTGAACCGGCTGTTCACCCCGCCGATCCACACGTGGACGATCGCCCGGGCCGAGAACCTGCTGGCGCTGGTCGTGTTCCTGGCGGTGGCGGTGGTGGTCAGCCTGCTGGTGGCGGCGGCCGCCCGGCGGTCGGCGGAGGCGACCCGGGCCGCGGCCGAGGCCGAGACGCTGGCCGGGCTGGCCGGCACGGTCGCCGAGACGGACCCGTTGCCGGTCCTGATCGACCACCTCCGCCGGACCTTCGGGCTGGAGGGCGCGGCGCTGCTGCGCCGCAACGGCGCCGGGCCGGTGCCCGACTCCTGGACGGTCGAGGCCGCCTCCGGCAGCAACCCCCCGGCCACGCCCGCAGCGGCCGACCGGTCCCGCCCGCTGGGCGACGACCTGGTCCTGGCGCTGCGGGGGCGCGGCCTGGCCGCCGAGGACCTGCGGGTGCTCAACGCGTTCGTCGCCCAGCTGGCCGCGGCCATCGACCGGCGGCGGGTCGGCGCCCAGGCGGCCCGGGCCCAGTCGCTGGCCGAGGCGGACGAGTTGCGCACCGCGCTGCTCCAGGCCGTGTCGCACGACCTGCGCACGCCGCTGGCCGGCATCAAGGCGTCGGCGAGCAGCTTGCGCCAGCCCGACATCGACTGGTCCGAGGAGGACCGGGACGAGTTCCTCCGCACGATCGAGGACGAGACCGACCGCCTCACCGCCCTGGTCGTCAACCTGCTCGACATGAGCCGCATCCAGGCCGGCGCGGTGGCGCCCGCCACCCGGCCCGTCGGGCTGGAGGAGGTCGTGCCCGCGGCGGTGGCCGGGCTGGGGGAGCGGGGCCAGCGCGTGGCGGTCGACGTGCCCGAGTCGCTGCCGGCTGCGCTGGCGGATCCCGCGCTGCTGGAGCGGGTGGTGGCCAACCTGGTGGCCAACGCCGTGGCCCGGTCGCCGGCCGGCGTCCCCGTGCGGGTCGAGGCCGGCGACGTGGGCGACCGGGTGCTGGTCCGGGTGATCGACCGGGGACCGGGGATACCGGTCGCCGACCGGGAGCAGGTGTTCCGGCCGTTCCAGCGGCTCGACGACCGGCGGGGCCACGGCGCCGGCGTCGGGCTGGGCCTGGCGGTCGCGCGGGGCTTCACCCGGGCCATGGGCGGCGAGCTGAGCATCGACGACACGCCGGGAGGCGGCACGACCATGGTCATCGACCTGCAGGCGGCGGTGTGAGCGAGCGGAGGGAGGGCGCCCGGGTGCTGGTGGTGGACGACGAGGCGCCGATCCTGCGGGCGCTGGCCACAAACCTGCGGACCCGCGGCTACACGGTCGACGCGGCGGCGAGCGGCGAGGAGGCCCTCGACCTGGCGGCTCGGCACCGGCCCGACGCGGTGATCCTCGACCTCGGCCTCCCGGGGATGTCCGGTATCGAGGTCGTGGCCGGGCTGCGGGGCTGGACCGGGCTTCCGATCATCATCCTGTCGGCCCGGGGGGCCGAACACGACAAGGTGGCGGCCCTCGACGCAGGCGCCGACGACTACGTCACCAAGCCGTTCGGCATGGACGAGCTGCTGGCCCGCCTGCGGGCCGCCCTCCGCCGGGGCGCCCCGCCCGACGAGCAGCCGGCGGTGGTCGAGACCCCGGACTTCGTCGTCGACCTGAGCACCAAGCGGGTCCGCAAGGACGGCGCCGAGGTCCGGCTGACGCCGATCGAGTGGGGCATGGTCGAGGTCCTCGTCCGCAACGCCGGCCGGCTGGTCTCCCAGCGCCAGCTCCTCCAGGACGTGTGGGGACCCCAGTACGGCGAGGAGACCAACTACCTGCGGGTCCACATGGCCCACATCCGCCGCAAGCTGGAGCCCGAGCCCGCCCGCCCCCGCTACTTCGTCACCGAGCCGGGCATGGGCTACCGCTTCGAGGGCTGAGCGTCAGAACGCCGACGAGCCCGGAATGCTCCCCCGCGCAAGAGCACGCCGGAGCAAGAGGAGACGTGCCGGTGACCGCGATAGTGACGAGCGCGCTCCTGCTGGCGCAGCAGGAGCCGGGGCAGGCCGAGGCCGACCCCAGCAACCCGGGCGACATGATCAACGACTTCTTCGCCAGCAACTCGTGGCTGACCGCGGCCATGGCCGGCCTGGGCGTCGTCCTCGTGCTGTGGGTCGTCCTCCGAGCCATCTGGCAGTCCAAGGAGGAGGGCACCAGCCGGGCCAGCCTCACAGCCGTGCGGGGCGCGCTGCTGGCCATGCTGCTGTTCGTGCCCAGCCTCATCGGGAGGATCGCCGGGCTCGCCTACACGGGCGTGACCGCTGTCGCCGACTGGTTCTTCAACCTCCTCGGCTGACCTCCGGCCGCCACAACCACCGAGAGCGGGGGACCCGTGCCCAGCACCGGCCCGAGCATGGTCTGCTTCAGCGAGGCCACCCGGAAGCCCGCGTGGCGCATCCGGCGGGGGGTGATCAACATCCCCGTCCGCCAGGCCGCCGGGTTTCTCGGCGGCGCGCTCCTGGCCGCGCCTCTGGGCGCGGCGCTGGTCGCGCTGTTCGGGTCGTGGAGCTTCCTCACCGGCGCGTGCGCCCTCGGCGCCGTGGGCGGCGCCCTCGCCGTGTCCGCCCGGCCCGGCGGCGAGCCGCTGCCCCACTACCTGTTCCGGGCGGCCCGGGCCCGCCGGGCGCTGGTCGAGTACCGGGGCCGCAAGGGCCGCCTCTACGTCGGGCTGTGCCCGGTCCCGACGAGTGAGATCTCCCGCGGCGACACGGTGGTGCTGCAGTCGTCCGCGGTCGAGGTGTCGCCGCGGCTGGTCGGCGAGCGGGGAGAGATCCTCACCCCGGGACGGCGCTGATGCCGGAGGCGGACGCGCCGCCGGAGCCGGCACCCTCGGACGCCCGGTCACGGGTGCGGCTCGGCCTGTGGGCCCTGGCGCTGGCCGCGCTGGTGCTCCTCGGGGCGGCGACGCCGCTGGGTGCCACGCCGTCCGACCTGGCGGCGCCTGTGCAGGAGACCGCGGGCACGGTCACCAACCCCTGCGTCGACGACGTCGTCCAGGGCATCGGCGAGTGGGACTGCCTCCCCTTCTACCGCTGGGCCAACGAGGCCGACAGCTTCTCCTCCAACTTCGGGGCCACCGAGATCGGCGCGGCCAACGTCATGCAGCCGCTGGTCACGTTCCTGTACGGGATGGCCGGCCTGATGTGGCGGCTGCTTCAGTGGGTGACACGCACGGCCCTGGCGTTCGACCTGTTCAACCGGCGCGACGGCCATGCCTCCACCCCGGTCGCGCTCCAGCCGATCGACGCCGGCTTCGAGGCTGCGTCCGACATCGTCCTGTCCGGCATCGGCCTCACGGTCCTCGGCCTCGCCGTGCTGGTGGTGATCGCGCGGTCGGCCCGCACCAGCGAGACCCCGTTTCGGGACCTGGTCCGCCCGTTCCTCTGCTTCGCGGTGCTGCTCGTCCTCCTGGCCCGGGCCGCGCCCGACGGCCCCGGTGGCGCCCAGGCGGGCAGCCCCGCGTGGGTGGCCGAGCGGGGCGTCGGCATGTCCAACCTCATCGCCGACCAGATCAGCCAGGTCGCCCCCCAGGCCACCAGCGGTGACGAGCCGGAGAACCTGCTCGACTGCCACCACTACGTGGCCACGCTGCGCCGGTCGTTCGAGGAGGACGGCGACTACAGCGAGGACATGGTGGGCTCGGTGGCGTTCCAGCCCCACCTGGCATCGCTCATGTCCTCGCTGTGGGAGACCGCCTACCTCGACCTGTGGATCGAGGCCCAGTTCGGCGGCGACACCGACCTCGCCCGCCGAGCCTACTGCCGCATGCTGGAGGACCGGTCCGAGATCAGCCCGGCGGACCAGTCCGCCATCCAGCAGGCCGCGCTGGCGGCCGCGGGCGCCTCGGCCCCCGCCGCCGGCCGCCAGGGCACCGCGCCGTTCGGCCGGTTCAACGACAGCAAGGACTTCCGCCGGGGGATGATCGCGTGGGCGGTGTGCGGCTGGTACCAGGACCGCAGCGGCATGAAGGAGGAGTCGGGCGGCGCGCTCCACGACCTGTCGGGCCCCGGCTTCGCGGTGAACCCCGAGTTCCGGCTGATGTGGAACCTCGGCTCGCCGCCGTCCGAGATGGGCGAGGGCACCTGCTCGGACTGGTGGGGCACCGATGGCAGCGGCACCACCAAGCCCGACCCCCGCGGCACCAAGTGGGGTGTGCGCGACGGCGACGGGCCGTTCCAGTTCGGGACGGCCGACGACATCACCGAGGCGTTCACCGTCTTCGACGAGGAGCAGATCGCGGAGGCGGCCGGCTCCGGGTTCACGGGCTCGGTGGCGCCGTACGACGAGTCCGACCGGGAGGACCTGCCGGCCGCCCGCCAGTGGGTCTTCGCCCTCAACGGCCACAACCTGACCCGGTCGGTGCCCCACGCCATCCTCGCCATCGTCATCGCCGCGGTCTACCTGTGGGCGATCGGCGGCCTGGCGCTGGGGACGCTGGTGGCGCAGTTCCTCACGGTCCTCGTGTGCGTGGCGCTGCCGCTGCTGCTGGTTGTGGGGATGTGGCCGACGGACGCGGCCGGCCGCATCTTCACCCGCTACCTCAAGATCGGAGCGGGCTCGCTGTTCGCCAAGGCCGTGTTCGTGTCGCTCCTGGCGGTCCTGCTCACGATCATCAGCGTGATCACCCAGCTGGGCGAGCTGACAGGGGCGTTCGAGGCGGCGGCCGGCGGCGGCGCCGGGTTCGGGGCGGCGATGCTGCAGGCGGCGGCGCCGCTGGTGGCGATCTTCGCCATGCGGTGGGCGCTGCGCGACCTGGGCATGGGCAACGTGTTCAGCCTGCGGGGCGCGATGGGCGTCACCGGGCGGCTGGCCCGGGGCGCCGGCGCCTACGCACCGGGGGCGCTGCGGGGCGCGGCCGCCGGTGCGGCCGGGGCCGTGGTGTCGTCCCGCGAGCGGCTGGAGGACCGGCGGCTCACCCGCCAGGCCCGGCGGACAGCCGGCGCCGCGGCTGCCGGTGCGGCCGGGGCCGCCGGGGCGCGGGGCGGCGACGGGGCCGAGGACGGGGGCGCAGCCGACGGGGCGGGCGCGGGCGGCGGAGACCCCGGAGATGCGGGACCCGGCGACGGCGCCGTGGCCGGCGAGATCGGAGCCGGGTCGTCGCCCCGGCGCCGGGGCGCGGCGCTGCTCGACGCCGTCACGGCCGGGGCCCTGACCACCGGCGAGCGGGGGCTCAAGGCCGCGGCCCCGCTGGCCGGGGCGGTGTTCGGCTGCGTCCGCGACCGCACGTCCCGCCCCCGGGTCTCGCCCCGCATCGTCCCCCGGCGCCACGGCCGGGCGCCCACGGCCGACGAGCTGGCCGGCCTGGGCGACGACAAGGTCGGCGGCCACCACGCCCGCCACGTGGAGACCGTGGTGGCGGCCGGCAACGGCGCCGACCCGGTGCGGTCGGCGCGGCATCCCGACATCCGCACGCCGTCGGTCATCACCGGGCGCCAGGTGGCGGCCGACGGGCGGGTCCGGGGCGTCACCGCCTCGGGCCTGCAGGTGCACCTCACGACGCCCGGCTGGGCCCGGCGCGACGGCCAGCGGCTCGTCGCGCCGTCCGGCTACCGGGACCAGTTGCCCGCAGCGAGGACCTCATGACGGAACCGACCACCCCGGAGCGGCCGGTGATCCGGCCGGGCGACCTGCTCAACGTGTACGAGTACCAGGAGATCCGTCACGAGTTCGCGGCGGGCGCCGGGCTGCGGCCGGACCAGGTCCTCATGACGCCCTACGGCTACCCGCCGCTGCCCCGCCCGCCGATGGGGTCGCCGGACGGGACAGGCCGGCTGCCGGCCGACCTGGCGCTGGAGTTCGCCGGCCATCCGGTGTTCTGGATCGACGACGCCACCAAGCGCCAGCGGCCCGACGAGTGCGACGACGTGTTCGCCATCCGTCTGTTCCTCGAGCTGGTCGACCGGGGCTACCTGCGAGACGACGACGGCTGGCTGCGCAACCCGCTCGTCGCCCACGGCCTCGACGTCCGCAACCCGGCCGACCGCGACCGGCTTGCCCGCTACCAGGCGGGCGCCTGGGACGCGCTGCTGTGCGACCTGGCCATCCCGCCCAACCCGGACACCGAGCCCGGGTCGATCGCCGAGGACGCCGCCCGGGCCCACGCCGAGCACGAGGCCGCCTACGCCGAGCTGATCACCGTGTACCGCGAGCTGGTGCGGGCCGCCCTGACCGACGCCCGGGACACGGTGCGGGCCGCCGACTTCGGCCCCGAGTCCGGGCGGCTGGTGGCCGCGGGCGAGGCGCTGCGGGCCGCGGCCGCCGCCGGGGTCGACCCTCGTCCCCACCGGGCTGGGCTCGACGACGCCTACCGCTGGCTGCTGGCCCGCATGGCCCAGATCGACGACGCCCGCACCGTGCTGCTGGTCGAGATCGAGCGGCGCACCAACCTCGACGCCCCCCGGGGTGCGGCGGCCTACGCCGACGACGTCCGCAACGCCCACGCCGCCCGGTGCCGGGAGCTCGAGCCCCAGATGGCGGCGGTGTATGCGGCGCCGGCCGACGAGCTGCGGCTGCGGGCCCTGCTGGTGGCGCTCCGCGACGCCTACCACCAGGCCCTGGCTGCGGCCCGGGTCACGCTCGACCGGGCCGAGCGGGTCCTCGGCGACGACCTGGACGTCGGCTCGCCGTAACGCCTCACCGGGTTCCCCTGGTCGCCGGGTACGGTGGACCGGCTCTCAGGAGGCCCATTCGACATGTCCCGACCGTTCTTCGCAGGCGTGGCCTGGCCCTACGCCAACGGGCCGCGCCACATCGGCCATGTGGCGGGCTTCGGCGTGCCCTCGGACATCTGGTCACGGTGGGCCCGCATGGCGGGGTACGACGTGTTGATGGTGTCCGGGACCGACGAGCACGGCACCCCGATCACGGTCGAGGCCGAGGCCGAGGGCATCACCCCCCGCGAGCTGGTCGACCGCAACAACGCGCTGATCGTCGACGACCTGGTCGGCCTGGGCCTGTCCTACGACCTGTTCACCCGCACCACGACCGCCAACCACTACGCGGTGACCCAGGAGCTCTTCCGGGGCCTGTACCACACGGGCGGCATCATCGAGATCCAGCAGCAGGCCGCGTACTCCGCGTCCGACGGCCGGTCGCTGCCCGACCGCTACGTCGAGGGCACGTGCCCGATCTGCGGCTACGAGCACGCCCGGGGCGACCAGTGCGACAACTGCGGCAACCAGCTCGACCCCGAGGACCTCATCGAGCCGCGGTCCAAGGTCGACGGCCTGCCGCCGGTGTTCAAGGTGACGACGCACTTCGCGCTGGACCTGCCCAAGTTCGCCGGCCTGCTGCGCGACTGGGTGGCGGCGCAGGACCACTGGCGCCCCAACGTCCGGACCTACAGCCTGGGCCTGCTGGACGACGCCCGGGTCCGGGCCATCACCCGCGACATCGGCTGGGGCGTGCCGATCCCGCTGCCCGAGTGGCAGGACGACCCGCTCAAGCGCATCTACGTCTGGTTCGACGCGGTGATCGGCTACCTGTCGGCGTCGATCGAGTGGGCCGACCTGTCCGGCGACCCCGACGCCTGGACCAGGTGGTGGCACGATCCCGAGGCCCGCCACGCCTACTTCATGGGCAAGGACAACATCGTCTTCCACTCGTTCCTGTGGCCCGCGATGCTGGCGGGCTACGAGGGGCCCCTCGGCGAGCTGCACCGGCCCGACGACGTCGTGGCCAGCGAGTTCCTCACGATGGAGGGCAAGAAGTTCTCCTCGTCGCGCCGGGTCGTGATCTACGTCAAGGACGTGCTGGAGCGTTATGGGCCTGATCCGCTGCGCTTCTCGCTGACCGCGGGCGGGCCCGAGTCCGGCGACGCCGACTTCACCTGGTCGGAGTTCGTGCGGCGCAACAACGACGAGCTCGTGGCGACCTGGGGCAACCTGGTCCAGCGGGTGGCCGCGCTGCTGCGGCGCAACGGCGGTGTCGTCCCGCCGCGGGAGAACCTGCCCGACGGCGGCCCGGAGCTGCTGGCCCGGGTGACGGCCGGCTTCGACACGGTCAGCGGCCTGATCGAGCGCTACCGGTTCAAGGCCGCGCTGGCCGAGGTGATGGCGCTCGCCGCCGAGGTCAACGCCTTCGTCTCGCAGCACGAGCCATGGAAGGTGGCGAAGACCGACCCGGCGGCGGCGCTCGGCATCCTGTCGGTCGCGTACGACGCGGTGTGCGACCTCAACGTGCTGTTCACCCCGTTCCTGCCCCACGGAGCGCAGCGGGTGTGGGACAACCTGGGCGTCGACGTCCGGGTCGCGCTGCCCGAGGTCGCCGAGGCGGGCGAGGGCGACGACCGCCACCGGGTCATCGTGACGACCGGCCCGTGGCAGGAGTGGGCCCCGGTCCGCATCGACCCCGGCACGCCCGTCGGCGACCAGACCCCGCTGTTCGCCAAGATCGACCCCGAGGCGGTCGAGCAGGAGCTGGCCCGCCTGGCGGACTGAGGTCTCTGGCGAACGCCAGAGTGACGCCTGCGACTACTGGAGCGGACCGGGCGCGGGGAATCGCGCCCGGCCCGCTCCAGGAATGTCGCCTTCCCCGCCTTCCACGAGCACACGTACCGAAACGCGCACGCTGCGAGCAGTGACCGATTCCGGCCGGGAGCGGAATGCTCACCGGGGATGGGCGCCGTCCGGGAGTGGTTCGACGTGGTGGGCGGCGTCCGCTCGGGGCTGAAGGACGAGCCGCCCTGGTGGGCGCCCGCGGCGATCGCCGTGTTCGGGGCGCTGGTCGTGGGTGTGTTGGCTGTCAGCCTCGTGCTCGGGGTCGACGGCGGCGGGTCCCCGGCGTCGATCCGGCTGCGCGCCCCGGCGGCCCCCGGCCCGGAGGCGGCCGGCCCTCCCGCCGGTGGAGCCGACGGTGAAACCGCCGTGGCCGGCGCGAGCGACGGCACCGACACCACCGAGGCCGGGGAGACGCTCGCCCTCGCCGACCGCAGCGGAACCTTCCAGCAGGTGCCGCGGGCCGCCGTGGCCACCGCCCGCACTGCGGGAGCGGACCGCCTCGGCCTGCCGGTGGACGAGGTCCGCCACCAGCTCGTCGCCGCCACCGCCGGCAGCGTCGAGCTCACCGTGGCGTCGCTCGACGGCCGTCAGGTGGTCACCGTGACCGCGGTCCCCAGCGCGGGGGGAGCCTGGCAGGTCCCGTGAGCGGGCGACGCGAGCGACCCGACAGCACCGTGCCCTGCTCGGCCCGGAGGGCCGGTGGCTCATCGCCCGCATCCCGCAGGGTGCGCCGATGAGTCCCCGGGCCCGCGACGTCGCCGTCCGGGCCGCGGCCACCAAGGCCCTGGGTCCCGTCAAGGCCACCAGGGCCGCGATCGCCGGCGTGCCGCTCGTCATCCTCGCCGTCGTCGTCATGCTGATCGCCGGCATCGTCCCGACCTCCGGCATGGGCACACCCGACTTCCCGCCGGTCGAGCCGTCCGAGGTCGCCGGCACCGAGATCCCCGCCGGCTACATGGACGCCTACCGCCAGGCGGACGAGGAGCACCGCGTCCCCTGGCCGGTCCTCGCCGCCATGGGC
>Ga0209382_10001885_pt1 | contig 31744 bp, 36 predicted proteins | sample SoiMetdeltSBSDD5_FD_187599 | JGI IMG/M metagenome (GOLD analysis project Ga0209382, IMG submission 187599) | Bulk soil microbial communities from a Populus tree surrounding site in Tennessee, USA - Soil MetaG P. deltoides SBSDD5 (SPAdes) (version 2) | ecosystem: Environmental > Terrestrial >...
CGCTCACCGACGACACGATGCGGGGCCGGGGGTGGACGGTCCTCATGGGGCTGGTCAGCATCGCCGCCGGAATTGTGGTGTTGGTATGGCCGGGCATCTCCCTGGTGACGCTCGCGGTCGTGCTCGGCATCTGGCTGCTGGTGTTGGGCGTGATGGAGATCATCCTGGCCTTCCAGCTCCGCTCGTGGGGTCGAACGGCCGAACAGATGATGGCACCGGCGACATAGATCCTCGACAGCGCTCCGGAGTACTGATCGGCCTCCGACAGCAGGTCAGGTGTCGCGACTCGCCGGCCCGAACCCGGGTGGCCGCGCTCCGCGTTCTACTCGGCACCTACGGTGAAGGGACGCGGCCAGAGACATCCCAGCCTGGGGCCCGGGTGACCGAGCATCCTTTCGCCGCCCGGCATGAGCTATCGAGCGTCCTTTGCGGCCCGGGCCCGCTCGTCGGCGTAGATGCGCGCGTCGATGGCGTCGAGGGCGGCGAGCCGCGCGTTTTCGACCGTCCATTGGGCGTAGTCAATGGCGTCGGCCGCATCCTCCTCAGCCCATTTCGCGTTGTCTGCCGTCATCTTGGCGTCGAGTTGCGCATTGCGCTTGTCGATCTTCGCCTTGGCGTCGTCCATCTTGGCGGTGGCGTCAGCCTTCATCTGCGCCCACTTGGACTTTGCGCGGTCGGTGGCCTCGCCCGCCTTCTGCTGGGCGTCCTTGCTGGCTAGATCGAGGTCGACCTGGGCCTGGTCGATCCGCGCGCGGAGCTGGTCGCGGGACTCGGTGGTCGCGCTCTTCACCGCGGCCAGTGCCTCGGCGGTCCGTGTCTCGAGGGTTTGAAACTGGGCAGGAAAGTCCATCTTGTGTCCTCCCTAAAGGAATCCTGGAGGCCGCGTCCGACAGGTTCAGCCAACGCCTCTGGAACGCATATGGCAACCCCTCCCTCCGCGAGGACCGCCGTCGGGTTCTCTCGGCTTCCCCGACCCGGACATCGGCCGGGTGTCGGTACGCGAGCGCGGCGGCGTCGAGGTGGGCGTCGGAGTGGTGGCGACGGCGTCGTATGCGGCCGGTCGACGGCGTGGAGCTCAGCCCGTAGGTCTGTGATCCGCGGGGCGAGACCGGCGCCGCCGCTTGCGTGCATGATTGCCCTCCCTGCCCGCCGTTGCGGCTCTCCACCCGCGCACCACAAGAAGCCGCCGCGCCACACGGACACTCGATCGCCCCGCCACTAGGCTCCCGACGTCTTGGTTCGCGCTCGCAATCCAGCACGCATAGGGCCAGAGGTCTGGTTCCGACGCCAGGTCACCAGTCCAAACCGATCGCCCAACTCCGCCAGCGCGCCGCACGTCACGAATTATGTTCCCACCGCAGCAACCGGAGGGCGAATGCGGTGACCTGGACGGGTGCCGCCTACCACGTGGCGGTTGCGGGGAGTGGGAGCCGGGCGAGCCGCCGCGCCTCGGCGGCTCGAAGGCCCAGCAGTCGCAGGCATGCTTCGGTGAGCTCGTCGACCGAGTTCTCTTCGATCGCGTCGGGCTGGTGCTCGTGGAGCCGCAGCAGGCCGAGGAGTCCGCCGGCGACGGCGCTGAGGGCGATCTCGGCGTTCGGAACCGTGAAGCGGCCGGCGGCCTGACCGGCTCGAATGTCGCGAAGGGCTCTGGGCGCCAGTCCCCGGGGATCGTCGAGCAGGTGCAGGCCGGTGCCGGTGATGAAGCCCGCGATCTGGGGGTGGGTCCAGGCAAGGCGCCCAGAGATCCGGAGCGAGACGGCGAAGACGTGGGCGGGGTCGTCGAGACCTGCGCATGCTGCGTCGATCATCTGTCCCCAGCGTTCCAGAACCTCTTGCGATGCGGTCTGGAACAGTTGCTCTTTGGTGTCGAAGTGGTTGTAGAAGGACCCGAAGCCGATGTCGGCCTCGTCGGTGATCTCTTGGATGCTGGCGCGGTCTCCTCGGCCTTCAGCGATCAGCCGCACGGCAGCGTCGATGAGCGACTGTCGGGTGCGCGCCTTGCGTCGGTCCAGTCGGTTGGTCGCGGTGGCTGGCTTTGCCGGTGCGGTGCTCACTGCACCCTCCTTTCTGCGACGGTTACGTCAGCACTGATCAAACCCTACAGATGATGTCGTCGCGACAGGCGAGGAGCGGGCGGGTGCCTGTTCGGGAGCACCCGCCCGCCGTTGGGTTGCCATGACGCTGTTCCGGTCAGGCTGCCGCGTGGGTCTTCTCAAGCTTGTCCGGCGTGGGCAAAAACCGGAGCTTCGCGTTCGCCGAGCGCAGCTCGATGCCGTTGATCAGCATCGACGTGCCCGAGACGAGGTTGAACAGGCCGAACAGCAGCGCGAGCGAGATCGCGCCCATGCCGGGGTTGATGCAGAGCACGACGCCGAAGACCATCGACAGGAGGCCGCCGAGGATGTACATCGCGCGCGTGCCGGCCGCCTCGCCGCTCCGAAAGCCAGCGACGACCTCGATCACACCGGTGACGATCGCCCAGGTGGCGACGAGCAGGACGAGAACAAGGGCGGTGGCTCCCGGCCAGGCGAGCGCGACCATGCCGGCGACCAGGTCGACCCAGCCCAGCAGGAGGTGGGCGAACACCGGCTTGGCGGTGCGGCTACCGAACGCCAGGGCCGCCTGCAGGCCGGCGGAGACGAAGGCGTAGACGGCGAACATGACGACCAGGGCGAGCACCGTGACGCCGGGCCAGGCGACGGCCACGACTCCGATGCCGAGGGCGAGCAAGCCCCGCAGGATGAGCGAGTTGCCGAGTGACTTGAACATGACGTTCCTTTCGTGGGCCCTGCCGCGAGCCGGTGTATCTGCGACTCCCGAGCAGGACTGATGATTGATCACAGAACTGATGGTGCCGTGGTATTCTCTGGGTGTCAAGCCCCCGCGAACCGCTCATCAAGGAGGAATCCATGGTTCTCGCCATCTCACTGCTGCTGGCAGCCGCCTGCATCATCCCCGCCGCCGCAAAGCTGCTCGGACACCCGAAAATGCGGACGTCAGCCGCCCACTTCGGAATCCCCTGGTCCAGATACCGGCTCATCGGCATCGCCGAGCTCGCCGCCGCTGCCGGCGTCCTTGTCGGCCTCGCCAGGCCACCACTGGGCATCGCCGCAGCATCCGGCATGGCGGCGCTGCTCATCGGCGCCCTCATCGCCCACCGACGAGCCGAAGACCCGCCCAAGCAGGCAACACCCGCCCTCGGCCTGACCGCCGCATACCTAGCGGTCGCGGTCACCCCTTGAACGCGAGACTTCGTCACCATGGCCGACTATGTGCAGCGTCTGCAGTCCGCCGGCGAGCGCCTCTACCTCTGCCGGCGTCAACCCCGAGCTGCTCAAACAGATGTCCAGGACTGGACGAATCGACGTGACCGGCCCGGCACGTGTCTTCGCGGCCACCGAGGTGGTCGGTGAATCCCCGTTCGAGGCGTACGACGCGGCCGAGGCATCATTGATCGGGCGCATCGAGAGCCCGCGCGATCACGACGGCCACATGAGAAATCGGTTAGTCGACGAGCGGCACAGACGGGGCCCACGTCGGCGGCATCAGCGGCGGTGCGTCGGATCGTGTGCAGGCCGCAGGCGGTCAGGAGCACCGCCTGAGCGCCCGGTTCGAGCGGAATCTCGCGGAATCCTTTGTCGGCTTCCTTCAACAGCGCGACAGGAGTCAGGCGAGCTTCGCCCTCATGGGCGGTAGATCTAGATCCGCTCCTGCCGCTCGCGGAGCGTCGCATGGTGCACCTAGGCGGTGCCGAGGGTGTTACAGAAGGCCATCAGATGCCGCCTGGCCGGCCCTACGGATGACACTGTGTCTATTGCGTGGTGGATCTGATTTAGCGCTGTCGAACTCGGTGTAAAGGCCGGCTCCGCTACCGCTTCGGCCGGCCGCAGGCCAGAAACTCTAGGCGGGCCTGGGAGCCCGGATCGCGCTGGCTGACCCTCGCGTCGGCGGTGCTAGTGAGCCTGGCCCGCATGAGCACGTGGCGGTGCTGGTGGGTCGGGCTGGATGGATTCTGGTGGTCATCACAGCGCCTCATTGAGGGCGCGCCCGTCGGATACGGTCAGTGTCGAATCGATGGCGACAATTCGGCTTTCCCGTGATCGGGTAGGCATTGACCGGCGTCGTCCCCACCGAACACTCGATCCTGCGTGTCATGGTGATGTCAATCTCCCTGTGCTGCGTGATTCGATCGCTTTGACGCGTAGTCCGCGGCTGAAGATGAGACGGCCGCCGGCGAAGCCGGCCATGGTCAGTAGTACGAATCCGGCCGCGGTGAGTGCTAGTGGGGCCGCGGCGATGTCGCCTTGTTGGTAGCTTTGGTGGCCGAGTACCGCGGCGGCTCCGAAGCAGGGGAGTGTCGCCAGGGCCAGAACGAGGTGCCGGACGACGGCCGGGCGGGCCGGGTGGTGTCGTCCGAGGGTCAGGAATTCGGTGAGCCCGCTCGCGCTGGCCGGGATCGTCGCGAGGAGTCCGACGACGAGCGCCAGCCACCAGCCTTTGGCCGCGTCCGATTCGGCGACGCCGAGGACGCCGGTGAAAGCCAGAATGGTCGCCGTACCGTAGGCGCCAACCACAAGGTGCGCTAGCGGCGGGTGGACGGGATGCGCCGCCCAAAGCCGGACGAGCATGTGTGATGGTTGGCGATCCTTGACACCGGGGTCGGCCGGCCAGCCAGGTGTGTCGACCACACTGGTCCACGTCTGGTCTTCAGTGTCATTCATGTGATGGTGGCGCTCCGGTGCGCGGTCAGAGCTGTCCAGCTGTGGTCGGGTGCGGGTGCCGGCAAGCCAGCGAGCAATGGGGCGGTTGAGGATGGGCATGACGAGGTTGACCATGACGGTCACCACGACGCCACTTATCACCATCGCGCGTAGCGCAACCGGTAGCGCCGCGATCTGCGGGCCGAAGGTCACGAGCAGGGCCATCACCACGAGGTATGCGGCGATCCACGCCACGAAGGTGATCATCACCGGGACGAGCCGACGACGCGCCTGACCTCCCGTGCTCGGGTCGAGTGGTTCAAGCCGCTGCACAGTCACATGCTCCTTCTGCTGCGGTGGCGGTGACCCGGTGGGGGATCACGTACTCACCAAGCTAGGGAGGGTAGCCTGGATAAGGCAAAGACAGATTTGTTTGACTTCCCATAAGGAATCGTTATGGAGCTGCGCCAGCTCACATACTTCGTGGCCATTGCCGAGGAGGGACAGTTCACACGAGCAGCGGAAAGGGTCGGGGTTGCCCAACCGGCCGTGAGCGCACAGATACAGCGCTTGGAACGCGAGCTGGGTGAGTCGCTGTTTCACCGCGACCGACGGGCTACCCGGTTGACGGTGGCGGGCGAGGCGTTTATGCCGCACGCCCGATGCGCCTTGGCAGCACTCCAAGACGGACGAGACACGATCGCCTCGCTCCGGGGCTTGCTTCACGGTCGCCTGCGGATAGGCGTGTCGACACCGGTGGACCGACGACTGGCCGAGACACTCGGCGACTTCCACCGCGCGTACCCTGCGGTGGAGATCGCGCTTACCGAACAGCACAACCAGGTCGTCCTGAAGGCGTTGACCAACGGCGATCTCGATGCCGCGATCATCGGATACCACGGCCAGCAGATGCCGGCGACTGTCCGCATTCGTGTGGTCGCCATCGAGCCCGTGGTCGTGGGTGTCCGGCCAGGCCATCGCCTGTCCCAACGGCGCGGCATCGCCATCAAGGAGTTGCGAGACGAGCCGATCATCACGCTGGTCAGCGGCAGCGGACTGCGCACGGTGTTGGAGAACGCCTGCCGGGACGCCGGGTTCGCGCCACACATCGTGGCCGAGACGGGCCAGCTCGGCTCGCTTGCCGACCTTGCAGCGGAAGGGCTTGGTGTGGCCGTGATGCCGCTGTCGGCGACTCGCGGATATGAGCTCGACGTCGTCAAAATCAGCCAGCCACGCCTCACTCGACGAACGGCACTCGCCTGGAACCGGACTGGCACAACCCCAGCCGGGAAGGCCTTCCTGACGCTGGCCGGCCAGCACTATCCGCGTCAGCGTGGAGCGAGCCGCAAGCCAGAGTCGAGAGACGACAGCCGAAGGCTGTGAGGCTCGTGACTGCCCCGGCCAGACTCGCTTAACGCTCTCGCGCCGAGCCCCAGCCCGCCGATCGTGTCGTCAGGGCAGGAATGCAGCGACCGCGTCAGCCGCCGGCGTGACGAGGTTCGGGTCGTCGTAGAAGTCGATCTGGCCCTGCGAGTCGAGCCAGAGTTCATGCTTGGGAGACGCGACAGCCGAGTAGAAGGCATGGGCCAGGTCGGGCGCTAACGCGTTTTCTGAGTGGACCACCAGTACCGGCACATCGATCATGTCCGCCGCGGCCCGGACGTCGAACGGAAGGATATGGGCCAGCGACTGCACCGCGTAACCGTTCACGTAGTTGGGCACCTGTCCCCGCGGCGTCCCATAGAACTCGTACGCCTCCCGAAGCGGCATCGCGACATCGCCGCCATCGGGTGCTACCGCTGGGATGGTCTCGGCGTCGCCGGTCTCGCGCCACCGGCGCTCGGCCGCCTGGCCCCGCTCGACCGTCGCCTGATAGGCGGCTCCCATCGCATCCTTTGTCTTCGCGTTGTCGGTATAGACGCCGGCCACACCGGCAAAGCCATCGAAGCGCGGGTCCTCGGCGACGGTACGGACCATCGGCCCGGCGCCGAAGCAGACGCCAAGGCCGAACACCGGCAAGCCCGTCAGCCGGCTGTCGACAAGAAGCGCTGCCGCCGCGTGCTTGATGTCCTCGATGTTCGCGTCCGGGCTCTCAAACTGCCGCGGCCGGCCGCCGCTCTCGCCGAAGTACCGATAGTCAAACGCGAGCGCCGCATACCCGCGCTCGGCCATCGCCTCGGCATAGGTGCCGGACGCTTGCTCCTTCACCGAAGTAAGCGGCCCAACCGCGATCACCACGCCGGCGGCCTCCGTCTCTGTCGGCAAGAAGAGGTTGCCCACCACCGCCTCGGCCTCGCTTTGGAACGTGAAACGCTCCTTCGTTGTCTTATTCATGCTGTTACGACTCCTGTACACATGATCTGCTGAATAATCGCCCTCGCCCTAGCTCGGAGGCGGGCTCATAGTATGCGGGACGAGTGGTGACGTCGTTGGTGTGGTCAGATCGGCTTGAACTCGATGCGGAAGGCTCGGTTGCCGAGTTCACGGCGCTGTGCCACCCTGCAGCAGCCGGTCACGACCGCTAGTGCCTAACCCGCGAATGCCGGTCGTTGGTCACCTAGGTCCTCCAGGCCCTGAGGCGCCAACACGCGGTCGCAAGAGACGCACAGGAGGTTGCGAGTGGAGGCGTGGACCGGATTGCCAACCCCGTTCTGGTCCAATCTCTTTTCCTCGACGCGGCTGTGAACGGCGCAGATGGCAGCACCACAGTTCGCGCAGGTCGCGACCGCCGCCACGACTTCTCCTTGGGTTCCGTGGTCGTAGCAGTTCATGTTTGTTCCTTTCGATGTGCTCGATTCGTGCGCTGCCGGCGGGCGCGTCTAGCCCGATGCTTGGGTCGAGTGGTTGCAGCCGCTGTCGCACACACTCCTTCTGTCTTGTGAGCGACATCGCCGTACTCCCCACGCTAGGGACTAGCTCCGATAATGCAAAGACAGGTTTGTTTGATTCAGCATAAGGAATCGTTATGGGTGGCCCGTTCCGTGGCCGTTGCCGAGGAGGAGAGTTCCACCTGGGGCGGCACCCGATCATCGATCAGGTCCAAGTACGACTAACGGTTGGCGAAGCGCCGGTCACTGCACTACCTGCGTTGTGCCTCCTGAATCCTGACCGGCACACGCACGCCGGGATAGCCAGCTTCGACCTACCTCCCGTCGTTGAGGTCCGCGCTGGTTCCGACGGTGACGGTCAGGGTTGATCGAGCACGGGCGGATGGGTATGTGCCCGCGGCCGAGAAGAGCTGGGGTTTGGCGCTCGTCTTCGCCGCTGCCACGCGAAGCCACACTCCAACTCATGCGAGTCTTGGGCTGCCGCCCGCGGACGTGCTTTCAGCGCGACCGGGCTGCGTGTCCGGCTGGCGTCAGGCGCAGCAAAGACGCGCGGCGGTCGTGGGCGTTCGGTGGCGTTGCGGCCATCCGGTGGTTTCCATGGAGTCGACGAGGCCGCCCATGTTGTGCGGTGGATTCCGAGGGCCGACTCCCGCGGCGAAGGTCCTAGTCGACGAGCCTTCGGTTCGGTCTGCGGCTAGCGCAATCTTGAGCCCTGCTCGCCATAGCGCCCTTGACTTCGAGTGCGCTCGAAGGGGGACGCTTCAGTGCATGCGCTACACCACGATTGGATCCCCGACCACCGCCCGCACCGTCAGCGTCCTGGCACTGGGTGCGATGCGCTTCGGCACCACGACCGACGAGGCGACGTCGTATGAGATCTTGGACCGATTCGTCGAGGCGGGTGGCTCGTTCATCGACACGGCGAACAACTATGCGTACTGGGTTCACGGAACCCAGGGCGGCGAGAGCGAGGCCCTGCTCGGTCGCTGGCGGCGGAGCCGTGGCGTCACCGATGAGGTGGTGATCGCCACCAAGGTTGGGGGCCGGCCGACCAAGCCGATGGGCCGACTCGCCGACCACGCCGAGGGGCTCGCGCCGGCCGTGCTGCGGGAACAGGCCGACCGCAGCCGGGAGCGCCTTGGAATCGACCGGATCGACCTCTACTACGCGCACATCCCGGACATGTGGCACGGCACTCCGCTCGGGGACACCGTCGCCGGGTTCGGGGAGCTAGTCGCCGACGGCACGGTGGGTCTGCTCGGGCTGAGCAACTTCTGGGCCTGGCAGCTCGAGCGGGTGCGGCGGCTTGCGGACGCATCCGGCCTCGCGCGGGCCGACGTGTTCCAGTACCACCACACCTACCTGCGGATGCGGACCGACATCGCGGACCCTCGCTTCGGCGCAGACGGCGAGTTCGGAACCGCGGACGGATCGATCCTCAGCTACCTTCGCGCCGAGGCCGGCACCACGCTGGTCGCCTATTCACCGCTCCTCAACGGGGCGTATGTCCGCGACGACAAGCCGCTGGAGGAGGCCTATGAGCACCGGGGCACGACCAACCGGCTGGCCGCGCTCGACGCGGTCGTCCGGGAAACAGGGGCGACCCGAAACCAGATCGTGCTGGCCTGGATGGTCGGCGGCGAGCTGCCCATCGTGCCGCTCGTCGGTGTGTCGTCGCTCGCGCAGCTGGAGGAGGCTCTGGCGGCGGTCGATCTCGAGCTCACCGAGGATCAGCGGCAGCGACTCGACGAAGCTCACTGAGCGGCGTCGGGATCCTCGCAGGGGTCGATCGCCCTGGCGTAGTGGGCCAGCTTCTGGTTGATCGCCGCGAGATGCTCGGTGACCTCCGCGAGATGCCGGCACACCCGCTCCCGGTGCGCAGCGAGCAGGTGTACCCGCTCGTGCTCGTTGCCCGCGCCGTCGCGGACCAACTGCGCATAGCGTCGTATCTCCCGAATCGGCATGCCGGTCGCCCGCAGCTTGGTGATCAGCTCGATCCAGCCGAGGTCGTGCTCGGTGTAACGGCGGTGCCCGGACTTGGCCCGGTGAACGCCCAGCATCAGGCCGTCGCGCTCGTAATAGCGCAACGTGTGAGCGGTGAGGCCGGTGCGCTCAGCCGCGTCGGCGATCGTCATGCCCTGGTCCGTCACAGGATCAGGATGCGGCCTCGAGTGCACTCGAAGTCAACCACCCTGCTGAGAGTGTCCGCCAGCCTGCCGCGATGGAAAATGCACTGGCGGATCGGTGCGGGTCGGCTCGGCGGCGTTGCTGCGGGCGCGTGGCGCCCGGGGTGGCGAGAGCATGATCCCTGAATGGCACGTAGCGGCAGAGACTCCGAAGACGGTTGGCGGGCTGTCGGCGGCAAGTCACCGGGCGGCAACGACGGAGAGCCCGATGCGGGAAGCCGAGTGTGGGCCCACGCGGAGTACCCGCATCTGCCGCGATGTCGCTGGTCACCATGTCGAGACTCGCACTAACGCGTCGCGTGAGCAGAAGCGGTGCGAAGGTCTCGGAAGAACGCGCGGATGTCGCTCACGAGCGCGTGGGGCTGTTCGAGTGCGGCGAAGTGGCCGCCGTGCTCATATTCGGTCCAGCGGCCGAAGCGGTCGTAGCGAGGATCACCCGTGCCGGCGGCCGGTCGATCGCCATCGCAGCCGATGTCGGCAACCGCGCCGAATACGCCGCGATGGTAGACGCAACCGTCGACCGCTTTAGTAGCTGGGACGTCCTCGTCAACAACGCGGGGATCGCACTCCTCAAGCCGTTCGGCGAGGTCACCGAGGACGAGTTCGACCAGAGCTTCCGGGTGAACGTGAAGGGTTGTTTCAATGGCTGCCAGCTCGCCGTCGAGCGCATGGCCGATGGCGGCCGCATCGTCAACATTTCCAGCTCGACGACAGAACTGATGCTTCCCGGCTACGGCATCTACGACGCAACCAAGGGCGCGATCGAGGCGATGAGCCACGTGATCTCGAAGGAGTTTGGGCTGCGCGAGGTCAACGTCAACGTCGTCTCGCCCGGCGCCACCGAAACGGAGACCTACCGCAACGGCAAGAGCGATACCTTCCTCGCGAGCCTGGAGACGATGTCCGTCTTCGGCCGTCTTGGACAACCGGCCGAGGTCGCCGCCGTAGTCGCGTTCCTGGTCAGCGACCGCGGCCATTGGGTGACCGCGCAGAATGTTCGCGTCAACGGAGGCACGGTATAAGCCCAAAAGTGGAAACCGGCGGCCCTCGACGTTGATCACCTCAACCGATCCTCGGATGTGCCCCTCGGCCGTTGCCGGCCCACCATTGCTGGCCGGGGTGTCACAGCGCGGCGCTCAGTGAGTTGGCTGGACCGCGCTCTGCCACGACGCTGGCGGTGCGGTCTGCGGCCACAACGAGGAGCGTCGGATGGGTCGGGTCGATCATCGCCAGGTGGTACACCTGTCCCGCGGTTGCTGGCCGCTTGTCGATATCGACCGCGCCCGCGGCGTCGTCCACTGGTCGGCGTGTTCGGATTATCCGGATACTGACAGGGTGTCCCCGACGATGTCATCCGGCGCGCGGGACGAAGATCAACAAATCAAAGGCACAGCCGCCGTCAAGTGATCGCGCTGTCAACCATCGTCTCCGAGCAGAACCGTCTCGCCGGCGGCCGCGTCCGGTGCAACCCTCATTAGAGGCCTCGTCCTCGGCCGCGGGTGGGGCGCCGGACGACACCGTCGAGCTCTGCGTCTGGCGAGCTAAGCGGGTCCATGGACTACGCGGTAGTTGACGTGGGTGACGAGCGACGCAGGTCGAGCCGTGAGGAGTTCGAGGTGTAGTCGTGGTACGCCGTCGAAGAGGCGTTCGCCGGCGCCGAGGGTGATAGGTGCGACGTGGGTCCGGAGCTCGTCGATAAGACCGGCCGCGAGGTACTGGTTGATCGTGGCGGCTCCCCCGGCGATGGCGACGTCGCGATCCTCGGCGGCCGCGCGCGCTTGGTTCATGGCGGCGGAGATGCCGTCGGTGACGAAGGTGAAGGTCGTGCCGCCCTGCATCGTCAGCGGTTCGCGTGGATGGTGGGTGAGTACGAAGACGGGGGAGTGGTAGGGCGGGTTTTCGCCCCACCAGCCTGTCCAGGTGAGGTCCCAGTCGCCGCGGCTGGGTCCGAACATGTTCCGGCCCATGATGAATGCGCCGGCGGCGACGATTTGGTTTGCCTCGGTCTTGTTCTCCTCGGGGGTGTCGAACATCCAGGCGTGCAGACGCTCGACCGGTCCCTCGCCGAACGGTTTGTCAGCGGTTTGGCCGGGGCCAGCGACGTAGCCGTCGGCGGAGATGGAGATATCGCAAACAACCCTATTAGGCACAAAACTCTCCATCCGATCGGCGGTCGTGAAGGGGAACAGAGCCCATGGTGACAATCCGGCAGGACTGGGCGCCAGCAGCCGGATAGGGCGAGACTAATGGAGCGGTCGGCAACTTGCGGCCGGTAGCCCAAATACGTGGCGCGCCGCGACGTAGGCGCTCGCATAGACGCCGGCCCCACGGCCGGTGAGGCCCGTCTCGGAACCGTCGCGCAACTTCAGGAGGCAACCGGCTGCGACTTCGGCGAGCTGCCACCCTTGCGAGGTGCTGACGCATTGTCCGTTCAGGCCGATGCAGAGGCTGATCTCCGTGTGGGGGTCCGCAAGGCGCTGTCGAGCTGCCCGCGGGAGTTGATGTCGAGCTTGCGGTAGGCGTTGCTCAGGTGCACTTCGACGGTTTTGATCGTGACGAAGAGCGTTTGCGCGACCTCCTTGTTGCTCATCCCGGCTGCTGCCAGCTGTGCCACGCGTCGCTCGCTTGCTGTGAGCGCGTCGAGGCCAGTTCGGCGAACCTTGCGCGGCCTCGCACCGGCGGCGGCGATCTCGTCGTTCGCCCGTTCGGCGAGCCCAAATGCGCCGACCTCTCGCGCGAGATCGACGCCCGCGCGGAGGAACTTGCATGCCTCCGCGCGCCGGTTCGCGCGGCGAAGCGCTGCGCCGAGGTCGACCAGTGCGCGTGTGTGCGCGAGCCGCGCTTGTGAGCCCGCGAGAACCTCGACCGCCTCCCGGAGCAGCCCGATCCCTGCCGTGCCGCCCTCGACGAGGCCGAGCACGCGCAGGGCGGCGCCGATGGTGTGCGGGTCGCCCCAACGTCGAGTGATCGCGAGTTCGTCGGCGGCGAGTTCACGAGCCTCGTCGTTCCGATCGAGCAGTCGAAGGCCTTCGGCGGCCCAGCTGCGCCATGGCGCGGTGCCTGGATTGTCGAATGGAAGTAGCTGAACGGTCTGGCCCACCTGGCGTAGCTCCTCGACTCCCCGCTCGGGGCTTCCGGTCGCGATGCGGACACGGGCGCGGTGGAGCCGAAACCAGACGAGGTGGACCTGGTCGAGCGGTAGCTCCTCGGGGAAGCCACCTCGGTCGATGACTCGCGCGGCTTCGTCCGCCTCGCCGTGCTCCAGCAGGGCATACGCCAAGAAGCCAATGTTGTATGACCAGTTCAGGCGCGTGCCGTGCGCGAGGGAGAGATCGATTGCCTCCTTCAGGTCGGCGACCGCGGCGCGAAGATCGCCCCTGTCGGTCTGGCATACGCCGCGCCAGGTCAACAGAAACGCGAGGTTGAAGATGTCGCCGCGTCGGCGGGCCTGGGCGACCGCCTGGTTGAAGATGGAAGCTGCTTCGTCGAGCATTCCCGACCGGAACAGGGTCACCGCCGCGTACAGGAACGCGATCGGGTTGCTCGCCAATAGGTTCCCGGACGCGAGCGAGCGCCTGGCGAGCTCGACTGTGAGTTCGCGGTGCTGCGCTAGCCGGAACTCGTAAATGGCGATGGTTGCGAGCAGGATCTCGCTGCCGAGACCTCCGTGGAGTGCGTCCAGGTCGAGCTCCCCGATCGCTGCTTCGGCGATGGGGTAGGTCTGTGGGTTCCACCATGCCGAGCTGATCAGCTCCGCTTTGAGAAGCTCGTAGAGATCCGGATCTCGCTCTCGGTCGACCTCGTCGAGCGCCTGCTCGATGACGGCCAGCGCCTCAGGGATCCGGTCGGTGAACCACAGTGCGCGGCCCAGCTCGAGGGCGACGTTGCCGCGCCGCGTCGGGTCGGCGAGGTGCTCGAGGCCGGCTCGCAGGTGGTCGGCTGCGGCCGGGCCGTTCGTCCGCCGCTCTGCGATTCCGACCTCGACCAGCACCTCTGCCCGCGCTGCCGGATCCATCTGCTCGTCGAGCGCACGGGTGAGATATCCGACCGCGGCCTCGGCTGCACCCTGGGCGAGTGTGCGCTCGGCGGCTTGCCGGAGGGCCGAGACCACGAACGGATCAGCTCGTGGGGCCACACGCAGCAGGTGTCCCGCCGCCGTCTCCGGCGGGGCGCCGGCCTGTAACAGTAGTTCAGCGGCGGAGCGGTGCGCGGCGTCTCGTTCTACGACATCCAGCGTCTCGTAGACGGCGCGGCGCACGACGGGGTGGAAGAACTCAACCGGATCCTCGTGACGGAGGAGGTCGAGGTGAACGAGTGCGGACGCCGCTGGGCCAAGCTCGCTTGTTTCCACGGCGGCCAGCGCCGCCGCGTCGCGCAGCGCGACCCCGTCGCCCAGAACCGAGGCCGCCCGCAGCAGGGCCAGCGGTGGCGGCCGCAGCCGCCCAAGGCGAAGCCCGACGACCCGAGAGACGCCCTGCGCTCCAATATCCAGCAGACGCGCTGCCTGCTCGGCGGTCGGCCTGGTTCCCTCCCGTGCGACCGCGTCGAGCATCGCGCCGATGAAGAGTGGGTTGCCGCCGGCCGCCGTTTGGAGCGCGGCGCAGAACCCCTGGTCCGGCTCCAGCCCATGCAACTCGCGCGCAAGCACCGCGATCGAGGCACGCCCAAGCGGCTCGGGGCGAATCGCGGCGGCCTCCGGGTCCGCGATCAACTCGGCGACAAGAATGGGATCTTGGCCCTCTCCTTCGGGCGGCCGGGTCGCTGCGACCACGAGGAGCGGCGCTCCTTCCAGCCTTCGCGTCAGGTACAGAAGCCACCGCAACGAGGGAGTGTCCGCCCAGTGCAGATCATCGATCGCCAGCAGCGTCGGCTGCTGCAGGGCGACGTTGGCCCCGAGCCAGTAGAGGCCGTGGACGATCGCAAAGGAGCCCCCTGCGGCGGCGTCCCGCGCACCGGCGGGCTGCGATGCTTCGAACAGCGACGCCGCGAGCGCGGCAGGCCCTGAGAGCAGTTCAACGCGCAGATCCGCAGAGACCGCTGCGAGCAGTGGCTCAAACAGCTGCCGGACGATCCCATAGGCGAACTCGCCCTCAAGCTCGCCGCCGCGGGCCGTGAGTACGCGCATCTGCGCCGAGCGCGCGATCGTGCGCACCTCGGCGAGCAAGCGCGTCTTGCCGATGCCGGCAGTGCCCTCGATGACAACGAACCGCCCGCCACCGCTCGGGGCCGCGTCGACCAGAGCCCGCAGCTCCGCGACCTGGACCTCGCGCTCCAAAAGCAAGCTGGTTCCGCCCGATGGAACGACACTCGCCATCGCCACCACGACCAACCATAGAACTCGCAGACGAGTTTAGGGGGTGCGCTTGGGGTTGTCCCCAATGCGGGGAGCAGTCTCCAGGCACAGGATTGCCAGAGCGCCATATTCCACCAGAGCCAGCCCATCTCGCGTGCAGCTCCAGCCCACTGCCGTGTCGGTCGACGACATTGCTGTCACCTTGTCGAGGCGGTCGTGAGCCGACCTAGGGCAGGTCCACGGCTGTAAGCAGAACCACCTTGAGGGGAGATGAGACATGACTGCAGCATCAGGAATCGAACATATGCACGTTTGTCCGAGACGCTTCGCACAGTGGAGGTCCTCCTGGTCGGCCGTCATCAATTCCCTCCGCCCGTGGTCTGATTGTCAGTTTGGGACCACAGGGCGATGTGGCGACTACCCCGCTGGCACGAGCATCGAGCCATGTCGACCACACCGAGTCCGCAAGGACCGTCCTTCGACCTCGCTCGGCGAGATCGTCGGGGCCGCCCTGATCGGCGTTCTTGTGCTTCCGAGGTCGGCGGCGACGGGCCGGGCTGGCGACACTCATCTGGAATGCCGGAACAGGATCGGCCGACAACGCTGAGGAGTAAGGACTGAGGACCAATGTCCACCAACACCCCCGCCGAGAACCCCCACTACGAGGAACGGGATCGACTGGCCGAAGCCCACCGGTGGGTTCGCCGGAAGCGGATCCTCTACACGATCCTCGGGGTCTACGCCGTTCTCAGCCTGATGTGGTTCCTGATCGACATGGCCGACGGCACCGAGAGCCTGTGGTTCTACTGGCCGATGCTCGGCACCGGGATCGTGGTCGTGATCGCGGCCGTCGTGCTGCTCGGTGTCGGTGGCCTGTTCGGCGTCGACTGGGAGAACCGGCAGATCGACCGCTATCTCCGACAGCACGGCCGCCCAGGCGACTCGTCATCCGGCGCAGCGCCGCCAACCGCGGGCCGGGAGTCCGACACGCGGGGGTCATCATCTGAATGCGGCGGGGGTGCGTGATGACCGAGAGACTGGCTCGAGCATGTGGTCGCCGGCCGTGGTTGGTGGTGGGGGTGTGGCTCGTCGTGATCCTCAGTGCGGTTGTGGTGGTGGCGACGCTGTTGGCGTTCGAGGGCGACGAGGAGATCACCCGGACGACTGAGTCGAAGCAGGCCGAGCAGATTCTCGACGAGGGGTTTCCGCAGCAGGCGAGCGGCGAGCGGTCGATCACCGAGGTCGTCGTGGTCCGCGCTGAGGACGGCGACGTGCGAACACCGGCGACGCGTGCCCGGGTGGCTGATCTGGCCGGTGAGTTGGGTGCGGCGGGTGCGTCGCGGGTTGTCACCTTCGCCGACGACCCGAACCTGGTGTCGCGGGATGGGGACGCGACCGCGGTGCTAGTGGCGCTTGGCCGTGACGGGGAGGATGACGTCGACGGTGTGGTGGATGTGGTCGAGCGGCTGGACGGCGAGCCGGGCTATCGGGCGGCGGTGACCGGGGAGCGGATCGCCGACGCCGATGAGGACACGGCGTCGTTGGAGGATTTGAAGAACGGCGAACTGTTCTTCGGTGCACCGGTGGCGCTGGTGGTGTTGTTGCTGGTGTTCGGTGCGGTGGTGGCGGGTCTGGTGCCGCTGCTGCTGGCGAGCGTGTCGATCCTGGTGGCGTTGGCGCTGGTGGCGCTGCTGGCGCAGGCCTACGACCTGTCGGTGTTTACGCAGAACATGCTGACCGGCATGGGTCTGGCGCTGGGGATCGACTACTCGTTGTTCACGCTGTCGCGGTATCGGGAGGAGCGGGTGCGGGGGCGGCACAAGCTGGATGCGATCGCGATCGGGGGCGCGACCGCCGGCCGGGCGGTGCTGTTCAGCGGGATCGCGTTCGTGTTGGCGATGTGCGGGTTGTTGCTGGTGCCGTCCACGATCTTCCGGAGCCTGGCCGCGGGCGCGATTCTGGTCGGGATCGTCGCGGTGATCGCCGCGTTGACGCTGCTGCCGGCCGTGCTGGCGTTGCTGGGGGACCGGGTGAACGCGCTGCGCATCCCCATCTTCGGGCGGGCTACCGCGAGTGCCGGCCGGGAGGGCCGGATCTGGGGCGCCGTGGTCGCCCGGGTGACCCGTCGCCCGGTCGTGAGTCTGGTGCTCGCCGCCGGGTTGCTGCTCGCCCTCGCCGCACCCGTCTTGGCGCTCAACACCGGCACCTCGGGCGCGGCGACGTTGCCGGACCGATTTGAGTCCAAGCAGGGCTACCTGCTGCTTCGGGAGGAGTTCCCGAAGCAGACCACGGCCCCGGTCGAGATCGCGGTCGCCGGAGACGCCGACGGCCCGGCGGTGCAGGACGCGATCGCCCGGCTCGAACAAGAGCTCGCGAAGCGCGCCATCTTCGGGCAGCCGGCCGTGGAGACCAACCAGGCCGGCACCGTCGCCCGCGTCACCGTGCCGATCGCGGGGAACCCCGACGGCGAAGACGCGATCGACGCGGTCCGCTGGCTGCGCAGCGACGCCGTTCCCGACGCGTTCGCCGGGGTCGCCGCTGACATGTATGTGGGTGGCGACACCGCCGAGGAGCTCGACTACCACGACACCGTCAACTACTGGCTGCCGCTGGTGCTGGTGTTCGTGCTCGGGCTGAGTTTCGTGCTGCTCACGATCGCGTTCCGGTCGATCGTGGTGTCGGCGACCGCGATCGGGATGAACCTGCTGTCGGTCGGCGCCGCCTACGGCCTGCTCGTGCTCGTCTTCCAAGAAGGGATCGGCAACCAACTGCTCGGACTCCGCCAGGCCGACACGATCGACGCCTGGGTGCCGCTGTTCCTGTTCGCCGTGCTGTTCGGGCTGTCGATGGACTACCAGGTCTTCCTGCTCAGCCGGATCCGCGAACGCTACACCCACACCGGCGACACCGGCGGGGCGATCTCGTTCGGGATCGGCTCCACCGCCCGGCTGATCACCGGCGCCGCCCTCATCATCATCGCGGTCTTCTGGGGCTTCGCGATGGGCGACACCATCGCCTTCCAGCAGATGGGGTTCGGCGTCGCCGTCGCACTCCTGATCGACGCCACCATCGTCCGCTCCATCCTGGTCCCCGCCACGATGACCCTCCTCGGCCACCACAACTGGTACCTCCCGTCGTGGCTCGGCTGGCTCCCCGACGTCCACGTCGAAGGCGCCAAGCCACCAACGACGGTGTCCCAGCCGGCGGCCGGCTGACCCGACCCCCGACGTAGCGCAAGGAGAACCCTCATGTCGGACAGCTCCAACCAAGCAATGGACGACGCACGGCGGTACGTCCGCCGTGGGCGCATCTTCTGCACCGTTTTCGGAGTTTGGATCGCGCTGAGCCTGATGTGGGTTCGCGATCGACATGGCGGACGACACCGAGAGCCTGTGGTTCTACGGCCGATGCTCGATACACCGGCATCGCGGTGGCCATCACCCGGAGCGTGCTGCTCGGGATCGGCGGACTGTTCGGCGCCAACTGGGAACGCCGACAGATCGACAACTACCTCCGCCCCAGATCGGGAAGCTGACCGGGCGGACCTGGCATCGACCGCACTGCTGACGGCGACGCGCCGCCCGCGCCGGTCATACGAGCTGCACAACTAGGGAAGGACACGATCATGCGGATCGCACTGGCCAGTGTTTACGTCGACGATCAGGACCAGGCCGCACGGTTCTACACCGAGGTCGTCGGCCTCCAGATCAAGACCGACGCGCCGTACCGCCCGGGCGAACGCTGGCTCACCGTCGTCTCCCCGGAAGACCTTGATGGCATCGAGCTGGTGCTCCATCTGGCCGACGAACCAGCACGGACGTTCCGGCAGGCCAGCCACCAGATCGGTCGGCCGGCCATCTCACTGCGCACCGACGACTGCCAGCGAGACACCGACCGGCTCAAAGCCAACGGAGTCACGTTCGTCCAAGAACCGGCCAGGATGAACTACGGCGGTATCGATGCCGTGTTCGAAGACCCCAGCGGCAACCTCATCAACCTGCACCAAGACTGACCAGACCCAACCTAGGAATCCCTGCTCGATGATGCGGTCGCGGACGACGCTGTCTGTCTGTCGCCTTCCCGGGATTCGGTCAGGATTCGAGAAGCGTAGGGGTGTCGTCGGGCCTAGCGTTCCTCTCGATGGCCGGCATCGCGCCGGGACATGAATGTCGAAGGGTGGGTGAAAGATGCCTGCGGAGAGTTCCAGGGCCGAGTCCGACGGGTTCAGCGCCGAGGAGCGTGCCGCGATGAAGCAGCGCGCCGCGGAGCTGCGCGCCGAGGGGAAGCAGGGGGCCAGGAAAGCTGACGGCCTGCAGGCGGTCCTCGACAAGATCGCCGAGATGGCGCCAGACGATCGTGCACTCGCGGAGCGCGTCCACGTGACAGTGACCGCCGCCGCCCCGCAGCTGTCGCCCAAGACCTGGTACGCCCGCCTACGCCAACGCGGACGGCAAGATCGTCGTCTTCTTCCAGGACTCGGGCAAGTTCAACTACCGCTACTCCACCCTGGGCTTCCAGGACCCGGCCAACCTCGACGACGGCGACCTGTGGCCGGTGGCCTACGCACTCCAAAAGTGGAGCCCGGTAGTGGAGAAGAAGGTGATCGAGCTGGTCAAGGCCGCGACCTCGTAGCGTTTGCCGCCGCGAGTCTATGATGTGGACGGTCCTGCCCAGTACCGCACGCTCCTTGATGCCACCTCTCGAGGGCCGTCTCGCCGGCAGCCATGTCCGCGGACCGACAGCGGCAGCGGGGTGGGTCTGGTCTGGACTGTCCGTTGGGTCAGCTGGAGTGGTAGTAGCCGGTGGGGGCGCCAGGGATGGCACCGATCCAGGACTCGCCAAGCGGCGACGATACGTTTGAGTTCGAAGCGGGTTTCGCTTTGCTGGTCGTGGGGCATCAGGCGTGCCGGAAGGAGTAGTCGATGGGGCTCAGGGATGGCCGGGTGGCGGCACGACTTCCCGCCCGGGACCTTCGGCGGGCGCGGGCGTTCTATGCCGACATGCTCGGCCTCGAGCCCAGCGAGGAGCGGCCGGGCGGCCTGCTGTATCGGTTCGCGGACGGCGAGTTCGCGCTTTTCGAGTCGTCGGGCGCTGCGTCGGGATCGCATACCCAACTGGGGTGGGAGGTAGACGACATCGACGCCACGGTCGCCGAGCTTCGCAGCCGCGGTGTGGTGTTCGATGATGTCGATGCTCCCGGACTCGTCACTGTGGGTGGGATTGCCGAGGTGTCGGGAAACTATCCGAGCAAAGGTGTCGGCGAACGGGCCGCCTGGTTCCGGGACAGCGAGGGCAATGTACTCGGGATCGGCCAGCCGATCCGCTGACCATTCCGCGCCCTTCTACGTGCATCTGGCGCCGACGCAGACCACGGATGTTCGACGTGGAGAATCTCACTGGTGGCAGGGTTCGGCAGGACGTAAATTTGATGGTATGGATGTTGCAATCGTCGTAGCGTTTTCGGCGCTCTTCGGTGGCTACGTCGCCTGGTTCCTCCTAGCCGTACGCAACGACGGAAGGGGTTGGCGGCGGCCGCCCCGTCACGCTGAGGACCACTGGTCCGCTCGCGACGGGCTGACCGAGCTTCCCGACCGCCCGTTCACCGAGCTCGTACCGCACTGACCGGTTCCGCGCGACCCCAGCCTCCGATTCTTGCCAGGCCGCGAAGCGTTCGCGGTCTACCGCAACCTGCACGGTGCGACGAGGGCCGAACGCAGGGCGGCCGAGGCCAACGAGCTCGCCGCCCAGGAACACGGCGAAAACCTCACGGTGCCGCCGGTGGCGACCACGTACCTGCACACCAACATCCCGACGACGGCGTCGGTCGTGTTCGTGCCGGGTGAGCACCTGCCCGAGTGGTTGGAGTCGCCGTGACCGACGTGTCCGAGCCGCGGGTCATCGACGACGATCCCGACCGCATGAAGCCATGGAAGGTCCGGCCGGTGATCGTCCGCATCGAGGTGCCGCCGAAGGCCACGTCGCAGGGCTGCGGCGACATGTCGTGGCTCTGGCCGCAATGAGACGTGGCGGACCCCGCAGGGCCGGGTTTCTCGATGGTTCCCCTGGTCATCCCTGGCGGGGCCGCCACGGACAGCCTTTTGCGGGTCTCCGAGTTGTTGCGGCTGTCGGTGACGTTGATCCGATGCCGCATGGTCGTATTCGCGCTCCTGTTACGCCTAGTCCGCGTTTCGGCGCCGCGGCCCGACGCCCTCGGGGATCTGTCCGTGAAGGTGCGGAATGTATGCGAGCTTCTGCGTCCGACCGTCGAGCACTGTCGACTCGATGAGCTGCAGGTCGAACTCCGCCCCGCCGTGGAAGAGGGCCGCTCCGCCGGCGCGACCTGAGATGGCGGGGAACATGAGGACCTCGAGACGGTCGACGAGGCCGGCGGCGAGCAGTGCGCGGTTCAGCGAGATGCTGCCGTGCGAGCGCATTGGGATGTCCGTGGTGCGCTTCAGGCGCTCGATCGCGGTCACCGCGTCCTCGTTGAGAACCGTCGAGTTCTGCCACCCGAGCGGTTCTTCGAGCGTGCTGGAGAACACGATCTTCGGCAGTTCGTTCAGGCTGTCGTAGTAGGGCTCGTCGTACTCGACCACGAACGTCCGGAACTCCCGGAACGTCGTCGCGCCGAAGACGAGGACCTGGTCCTGAGCGAAGGTGCGCACCCGGTCCTCGCGGACCTCGGGACCCTCCTTCCCCCAATATCCGGGCCAACCTCTGGCCATGCCGTAGCCGTCCAGGGTGCAGAAGAAGTCGACGGTGAAGGTGGTGCTCATGGTGGTACTCCCTTTCTCGGGCCACCTCCGTTGGGCGGCTTCACTCCCTCTACGAACACCACTGACCCGATCCGACACCGGTCCCGAAGTGGGTTCGTCTACCGGCCATCGGGCAGCCGGGCTCGAGAACACGTGGGATCTCGGGCAGTACGGGTGCTTCGGGACCACACTTGACACACCGGCGAAGGGAGCCGCCATGAGTCGCGCCGATGACATCGCCCTCTGGCACGAGGTCAATGAGACCATCATCGAGCCGACCGGCGTCGTCGAGATGTTCGCGAGAAGAGTCCGCCGCGCCGATCGCCTCGGCCTGGCAAGACAGATGATCGAGCACTCCGACGAGCTGGCAGCGCGGGCCGAGCGCCAGACCGACGAAGTCGCCATGGCACGATTCGAAGGCCGGGCCCAAGGGTGGCGAGAGGCCGCCACCCGGCTGCGGACGCGTCCCGTCTGATCGGCACGCACGTCATTTTTCTCTCCTGCCAGCGGCCGGCCCGTTACCAATGGGCGCTAACCTCCCGCGTACGGCCCGCTGCTGGAGAGGATCGACTCCATGAATGACGAGGCCCCGAAGCTGTACACCTGGCGCGAGTACCTGACTCGGCGCACCGAGTTGAGGGGTAGTCGCTAGTACAACCGGGCGAGCACCCCGAGATCGACCCCGAAGCGCGGCGGACCTGGGACGCCTGGCAAGCGATCGCCGATGAGCCGGAAGATGACCGGCCGGACTTAACGTAAGCGATCCGGAGATGAGACGGCCCCCGGTGTAGCCGTGGTCGGCCAAGAAGCTGAGGTAGGGGCCGTGCCAGCCGGTGGTGCCGTCGCGGCGCCAGGTGTCCTTGGCGACGTGGGCCCCACACGCCGCCAACACGAGGGCGAGGGTGGGTGCCTGCGCCCGCCGCTCGTCGGCGTTGCCGATCAGGTCGGCCAGCCCCTGGCTGCGTCCGAAGCCTGATGCGGGCTGGCAGAGCCACTCGGCGGCCAGGTGGTTGGCGTCGACATCGGTGAGTAGGTGCGGATGGCGCCCGGGCGGGACGCTCCAGGTCTTCGTCCGGGTGGGACTTGGGGATGTCGAGCGCCCGATAAGGGCAGCCGTCGAGGAGCCAGGCCCCGTTGCCGATGCTGAGGCCGGATGGCCATTAGATGGCGTTTTCACTGCTCTTTGGCGTGCCGCCGTGCTTTACCGGGGTGGCGGCTGGGCGTAGCGTGAATGGGCCCGGGCCCGAGGCGCTGTTGGGACCCGGACCCAATCCCACCAGGCGCCGTTGGTGTGGGTGTGCTGTGGAGTGTTTCACCACGAGATCGCGAACACCGGCGAACAGTTCGCCGGTGTGCTCGTGGCGAGGTGTGCTTTCGCAGGTCGCTGGTGCGGTGGCCGCGCCGGCCCTGATGGGCACAGCGGTCACCGCCTCGATGTCCGCGGTCGACATCGCATGTGGTGTGCGGGGACGGCCGGCACCGCGTGCGCGTGGGCCGCCACATCGAAGCATCGTGCCCGGCCGTGGGGTGGGCAGCCGCAGCCTCCGCGACCACTGATTCGACTGACGGGCGTCCGACGCTGTCTGGCGACGCGTCGCACGCTCACGCAGAGAAACACTCGCACAAGTGCGCACAGACGTGCACGGGAGCGTGAATCATGACTTCAACACCACGAATCGTTGCCGCCGTCGCGGCACTTGCCGTCCCGATGACGGTGCTGCCCGCAGCGGCTGGCCCGCTGGTAACCCAGCCGCTGGTCCAGGTCTCCGGGGCCAGCCCGATCGCGGGCTGCACGCTGGACGGGCCGCAGACTGGGACGATCTTCGAGAACAGCGAGGTCGAACCCTATGTTGCGGTCAACCCCGCCGACCCGGACAACCTCATCGCGGCCTGGCAGCAGGACCGCTACTCCGACGGGGGTTCGCAGGGTCTGGTCACCGCGTCCAGCTTCAACGGCGGGCAGACCTGGACCCTGAACGCGGCCACCAGGTCTTCGCTGTGCACCGGCGGGACGGTCGCCAACGGCGGCGGGTATGAACGTGCGTCGGACCCGTGGATCGCGTTCAGCCCGGACGGGACGGCGTATCTGATGAGCCTGTCGGTCGACAACGACCCGACCGCCGGCGGGTTCGTCAACGCGAGGTTCAACGCCATGCTGGCGATGCGGTCGACCAACGGCGGATTGACTTGGGACAACCCGGTCACTCTGCGGCGCGACGACAACCCCAACGTGCTCAACGACAAGAACTCCATGACCGCGGACCCGAACGACGCCAACTTCGCCTACGCGGTGTGGGACCGGCTGGTCTCGCCGCCCGGTGAAACACCCAACCCGGAGCCTTTCGAGAACTCACGGGCGTTCCAGGGTCCGATCTGGTTCGCCCGCACCACCGACGGTGGAGACACGTGGGAGCCGGCGCGGCAGATCTCGCCCACCACCGCGCTCCAGCAAACGATCGGCAACGTCATCGCCGTGCTCCCGGACAACGCGAGGTTCGACGGCGAGCTCGTCGACATGTTCACGCTGATCCGCCAAAGCAACCGGCACGGCACCCGAGGGTTGACCATCGCGGTCATCCGCTCAGGTGATCACGGCGAAACGTGGACGAAGAAGGAGATCACCGTCTCCGACTTCCAGCGCGGCATCGTCGTCGACCCCGACGACAACCAGCCGGTCCGTACCGGCGACATCAACGCCGAGATCGCGGTCGACCCCACCACCGGCGCCGTCTACACCGTGTGGCAGGACAGCCGATTCGGCCCGCGCAGCAGCATCGCGTTTTCACAGTCACTGGACGGCGGGCTGACCTGGTCCACGCCGATCAAGGTGAACCAGACCCCAACCAACATCCCGCTCGGCAACCAGCAGGCGTTCACACCGATGGTCAAGGTGGCCGCCGACGGCACCATCGGGGTCAACTACTACGACTTCCGCAACAACCCCGCCGACCCGGCCGTGCTCGGAACCGACGCGTTCCTGGCCCACTGCCACCCCACCACACCGACCGCCTGCACCAACCCGGCCAACTGGGGCAGCGAGGTACGGCTAACCGACGCCACCTTCGACATGGCCAAGGCGCCGGTCGCACGTGGCTTCTTCACCGGTGACTACGAGGGCCTCGACGTCGACGGCACCGACTTCCTGCCACTGTGGTCAATGCCTCACGGCAACGACCCGTCCAGCGTCTTCGTACGCCGCGCCACGCCCTAACACACAACCGGACGGCTACGCCCCCACCAGCTGGTCGGGGCGTAGCCATCTGGGCCAGATGGTCTGGTGCACAGCCGCGACGGTCACATTCGTCCTGTGGTCGTACGGGTGGTCCCGCTGGATTGGAGGGAGCATCCGGGCTGACCCGCTCACGGGTTGTGTGCCCGGCTGGAGCGTCCAGGTCGCGATGCCGATGGCTTGCTAGTGGCCTGGACCGCCCGTGTGTTCAGTGGCGTGGTTGTGGCCGGAATCGAGGGATACTCGTCCTTGCGGCCATGGCGGCGACTCACGATGCTTGTTGGCATGTCATCGAAGTCCCGCCGTGTCGCGCTGGTCGCCTACGATGGCGCGGACCTGCTAGATGTTGTCGGCCCGGCGGAGGTGTTGGCCGGCGCCGGTCGTGTAGTCGGCGAGCCGGTATATGCCTTGACCATCGCGACACCCGACGGTCGCAGCGCACGTTCCTCGGCGGGCTTACGGCTTGAGGCCGACTGCGCGCTGAGTGAAATTGACACACGGCTGGACACCCTGATCGTCGCTGGTGGCTTGGGCTATCGCAGCGCGATGGACGATGCGGTGCTCATCGGCGAGGTGCGTCGTCTGGCGCGGCGTTCGCGGCGGGTCGCGTCGGTGTGCACGGGGGCGTTCATTGCGGCCGAGGCCGGCCTGCTTAATGGTCACCGAATTACCACCCATTGGGCTTACTGCGGTGAGCTCGCCGCCGAGTACTCCATGGTGCGTGTGGAGCCGGATCGGATCTACGTGCGCGATGGACCGATCATCACCTCGGCGGGCGTCACTGCGGGGATGGATCTGGCGCTGTCGCTGGTCCAGGAGGATCACGGTGACGAGCTTGCTCGACAGGTCGCGCGCTACCTGGTGATGTTCATGCATCGCCCCGGTGGGCAGTCGCAATTCTCTGAACGCCTCGCGCACCCGGTGTCTGCGTCGTCGCCGCTGCGCGCGGCGCTAGACGCGATTGTGGCTGAGCCGGCCGCCGACCATCGGCTTGACGCCTTGGCGGGCAGGTGCGACCTGTCCGAGCGTCACTTTCGACGGCTCTTCGCGCAGACCACCGGGACGACTCCGGGACGCTTCGTCGAACGGGTTCGGGTCGAGGCCGCACGCGATCTGCTCGAAGGCGGTCTGCCGGTCTCCACGGTGGCGTCACGCGCCGGATTTGGCAGCTCCGAGACGATGCGGCGCTCCTTCTTGAGGGTGATCGGCGTCGGACCCGCTGACTACCAGGCTCGTTTCGGCGACATCAATCAGCAGGGGGTGTCGAAGTGAAGCTGGCCTACCTCGCGTACGGCAGGTCCACCCTGCCGGACCTCGCGGATCCGTTAGACGGCATGGCCTTCGCATTGTTCGGATGGCAGTTCGGGCGCGAGGCTGCGAAGGTTGGGCAGCTCTGGATCGATTACGACCCGCAACCGCGAATCGACAGCGGCTCGCCGCACGAGGCTGTGGACGAGGTCACCGGCAGGTCGTCCGCCGGCTTCCTCACCGCCGGCCGCCTGTCTGCCGCGACCCGATTGAGGATTCGCGCCCAGTGTCCACGACGGCCCAGCCGACCGATGACGGTCTTCCTGCGTACACGTCGGCGGTTTCCCCACACGCAGAAGGCGCTGCCGATTGTGCGCCCTGCGAACGTTCATCGACCCGGCGGCCGAACAACCGCGTCGGCCGGCGATCAAGTGACATCTGACCTGACTAGTTGACATCGATCCGACCAGTTGCTGTAGCTGAGGAGTACCAAAATGAGCCACAAGGACCTCAACCCGACCAACCCCAACCGGCCCAAGCGGGTCGCGATCGTCCTCTCCAACCCCGCAGTGTCCACCACGACCGGCTGGCCGGTCGGATTCTGGTGGGGTGAGCTGACCCACCCGTACTTCCACTTCACCGAGGCCGGCTACCAGGTCGAGGTGTTCAGCCCCGACGGCGGGCGATGCGAACCCGACGCCATGAGCGACCCCGAGGACGCCAGCCAGTGGCAGGCCGAGGACGTCATCAGCCGCGGCTACAAGCACGACCCGCAGTTCGTGCAGCTCGTCGAGCACACCACCCCGATCGCAGACCTCGAGGTCGACCGATTCGACGCGATCGTCCTGGTCGGCGGACAGGGCCCGATGTTCACCTTCAAGCAGGCGACCGCGCTGCAGGCGCGGTTCGTGCAGATGTACGAAGCCGGCAAGCTGTGCGCGGCAATGTGCCACGGCGTGGCGATCCTGCGGTACGCCGAGCTGTCCACCGGACAGCCTTTGGTGAAGGGCAAGACCGTCACCGGATTCGCCAACGTGGAGGAGGACTCCGCCGACCAGGCCGAGTGGGACACGGGTGCACTCGATCGCAACACGCACATCATGCCGTGGCGGATCGAGGACGAACTCAAGGCCCTCGGCGCGAACTACGTCCAGGCCGGCCCGTGGAAGGGCTTCGCCATCAGGGACGGCAACCTCATCACCGGCCAGCAGAACTTCAGCGGCTCAGAGACCGCGCACCTGCTCATCGAGACGCTGGGCCGATGATTATGGAAGGCAGAGCCGTACGACCTGGTTGGGGTCAGGCGTCGCGCCCGCCTCGGCGACCAGCTGCCCGCATACCTCCGAGTCGACCTCACCGGCGGCAGGGCGCAGCCGGCAGCCCCGACTCGCCGTCTCCCGCACGCCGCGCCGGCGGCGCAGTCGGGATCGGTGACGCGGAGGGCCCGGTGCCATTCCCTGGGTATGAGCTCGTCACACTTTTCGAGCACCGCACGATCTGGCAGACCCAGTGGCAGCACTGCGCTCCACGGCTGCCCTGCCCGTTACCGGCGACTCGGATCTATCGGGTCGATCCTTGACCACCGATGCCAGCGCACATCACGGCTATGACCAGTGTTCCGACGCTCGCAGGGATCGCCTCCACGGTGATCTTCACGGGGAGCGCGTTGCCGATGCTGGTCAAGGCGCACCGGACGCGAGACCTTGCGTCCTACAGTCTTGGCAACGTCGTGCTGGCCAACGTCGGCAACGCCGTCTACTCGGTCTACGTGTTCAGCCTGCCGATGGGTCCGATCTGGGCACTACACGGCTTCTACCTCACGACCAGCGCCCAGATGCTGATCTGGTGCCTACGGTACGGCCGGCCTACACAAACTAGCCGTGGAACGCGAGTCGAGCGTTTCGTCGACGGCCGCAACCAGAAAAATACCGCTCACCGCCTCGCGGTTAGCGAGAGCAGCCGGGACACCAGGACCTACGAGGAGCACAAGCGCGCCACCGGCCTGATCTCGCCTTAGATTACGGGCTCATCGGCACCAGCGCACACGACGACCGATGGTTGCTTGACGACAAGAGCGTCCGGCAGCAGAGAACGGGCTATGCGGGAAGGCTACCGGGTCGATGGCCTCGCCCGCGATCGGCCGAGGCTGACGCCTTGCCCAAGCCCGACCGAAGATCGCGGCTGTGCTGACGGCAGGCTGCACCGGCTCGTGCCCACTCCGCCACGCGCCGATCGCCCACCGCTGGTGCTGCTTTCGACCGGTCGTCCATGGCCGGCACCCGAGATCGTCGTAGCGCTCCGTGTCGGCGACGCTCGAAAATGAAGCCATAGCGACGCTCGAAAACGAGGCCACCCAGACAGATTGGCTGGGTGATCTCTGTGGAGGATTGGGCGTTGATCCGTCGGCTGGTGGCGGATGGGGTCCCGCAGCGTCAGGTCGCGCGGGATCTGGGAGTTGGCAGGTCGACGGTCGCTCGGGCGGTGGCCTCGGATCGTCCGCCGAAGTACGAGCGGGCGCCGGTCACGACGTCGTTCACGCCGTTCGAACCACTCGTGCGGGCCCTGCTGGCCGAGCATCCGGACATGCCGGCCACCGTGATCGCGGAGCGGGTCGGCTGGACCGGGTCGATCACGTGGTTCCGTGACAACGTCCGCCGGCTGCGGCCCGAGCACCGCAAGCCGGATCCGGCCGATCGGCTGACGTGGGTGGCCGGGGACGCGGCGCAGTGTGATTTGTGGTTCCCGCCGCGCAAGATCCCACTCGAGGACGGCACCAGGGTGTTGTTGCCGGTGCTGGTGATCACCGCTGCCTACTCCCGGTTCATGCTCGGCCGGATGATCCCCACGAGACACACCGCGGACCTGCTGCTGGGCACCTGGGAGCTGCTGCGGCAGCTGGGGCGGGTGCCGCGGCGGCTGATCTGGGACAACGAGCCCGGCATCGGCCGTGGGAAGCGGCATGCCGAGGGAGTCGCTGGGTTCGTCGGCACCCTGGCCACCACGCTAACCAGGCTGCGGCCGAATGATCCGGAGTCCAAGGGCATCGTGGAGCGACGCAACGGGTTCTTCGAGACCTCCTTCATGCCCGGCCGCGACTTCGCCTGCCCGACGGACTTCAACATCCAGTTCGGCGAGTGGCTGACTCGGGCGAATACCCGGGTGGTGCGCACGATCAAGGCCCGTCCGGTCGACCTGCTCGACACCGACCATGCCGCGATGCTGCCGGTGCCGCCGGTGCCGCCGACGGTGGGCTGGTCGAACCGGGTCCGGCTGGGCAGGGACTACTACGTGCGCCTCGATGCGTCCGACTACTCCGTGGACCCGAACGCGATCGGACGGCTCGTCGATGTGGCAGCGGGCCTGGACCGGGTGCAGGTCCGGCTCGACGGGCGGCTGGTCGCCCAGCACGACCGGGTCTGGGCACGCGGGATGACCGTCACCGACCCCGACCATGTCGCCGCGGCCAAGCTGCTGCGTGAACAGTTCCGCCAGCCCCGCACCGATGCGCCGGCGCCACCGGTCGATGACCTGGTCCGGGACCTGGGTGACTACGACCGTGCGTTCGGGATCACCGAGGAGCTCACCGCGCCGGTTGACCTTGGCGGCGATGGGCGGGTCGCCTAATGGCTGCCGCGGAGAAGCCCCAGGGCGGCGAGGCGCTCAAGCAGATCCACTACCTGGCTGCGGCGTTGAAGGCACCGCGGATCTCCGAATCCGCCGCCCGCCTGGCCGACCACGCCCGTGATGCCGGCTGGACCCATGAGGACTACCTCGCCGCGGTCCTCGACCGCGAGGTTGCCGCCCGCCACGCGTCCGGGGCGCAGTTGCGGATCCGCGCAGCAGGATTCCCCGCCCGCAAGACGCTGGAGGAGTTCGACTGGGACGCCCAACCGGCCGTGCGTCAACAGGTCGCGGCCCTCGCCTCCGGCGGATTCCTCACCGAGGCCCGCAACGTCGTCCTGCTCGGCCCACCCGGCACCGGCAAAACCCACCTGGCCACCGGCCTAGGGATCGCAGCCGCCGGCCACGGCCACCGCGTCCTGTTCGCCACCGCGACCGACTGGGTCACCAGGCTCACCGAGGCCCACCGCCAAGGACGGCTCCCCAACGAGCTCGCCCGGCTACGCCGCTACGGGCTGATCATCGTCGACGAGGTCGGCTACCTGCCCTTCGAACAAGACGCAGCGAACCTGTTCTTCCAGCTCGTCTCATCACGCTACGAACACGCCTCGCTGATCCTCACCAGCAACCTGCCCTTCAGCGGCTGGGGCGGCGTCTTCGGTGACCAGGCCGTCGCCGCGGCCATGATCGACCGCGTCGTCCACCACGCCGACGTTCTCACCCTCAAGGGCGGCAGCTACCGGCTACGCAACCGCGGCATCGACACCCTGCCCAGCGTCAGAACCCAAGACCCGGCAGACTAGAAACACGACAACCGGTGGCCTCGTTTTCAACCGTCGCATCGGCCGATTCGAGCGTTGGCGGCTTAGCTTCCCTGGGATTCTTGGTCATGCGCTATGGGCTGGCGACGACCTTCTTGTGGGTTGGGGCACTTAGGTTCAGGGACTATGAGGTTGAGAACGCGGAGCCTCTGGTCACGGCGAGTCCGCTGACCTCGCGCCTTCATGCGAAGCTGGGCGCACAGAGGCTCGCGCGACTCACCGGGATCACGCAGATAACCTTGGGCTCTTTGATCGCGGCGAAGCCGGTCGCGCCGAATGCCTCGGCGGCTGGCAGCTTCGGGGCTGCCGGGATGATGCTCGGTACGCTCAGTTTCCTCGTCACGACGCCGGAAGCTTGGCAGGAGGGCCAGCGGAAACCGCGGTCGTCTATGCTGGGCGAGGCTCTACTGAAGGACAGTGTGCTTCTCGGCGCCTCTCTCCTGACGGCCGCCGACTCGCTGCGAGCCGCCCACGCCGATTCCGGAACCGTCAGAAGTAGGGGTGTCGCGCAAGATCCGGGCTAGTCCCATATACCGCCTTGCCTGCTCTGCCATGGCGACAGATCGGCGCGCCGTGGAGGAGAGCGACGTGCGCACGTCGGCCGGCGCTCGGTGTACGTGAACGATGGTGACGCCGCGCAGCGGGCGTTTGCCTGGAGCTAGCGTCGCGCGAACCGGCGTCCCTCGTTTACCGCGCGTTGGTCGGGGCGGCGGTCCTGGGGTGGACAGACCTTGGATGGCTCGAAGGGTGGCGCAGATGGGTGCGGCCGCGGTAGACATGGGCGGGGTCCTCCAGCTGCGTCCGCCCGCACGCTGCGTGGTCGGAGGGCGACCGGGGGATCGCCAAGTATGGGACAGCCCCCGGTGTCAGTCGTTCACCGGGGGCCGTGGCGGCTTTTGTTCCGCCTCCCTCGTATCGGTGGCATCGGTCGGGTGGCCTCGGCGTTACTCGCGACATCTCCCGAATCGGGAGACTCAGACTCCAGTTTGCTGAGGTCGATGATTGCGTCCCGTGACTTCGACGGAGACGGTCCTGGCGTTCCGCGGCGAACGAGCATGATCCG
>Ga0209382_10001886_pt1 | contig 31744 bp, 28 predicted proteins | sample SoiMetdeltSBSDD5_FD_187599 | JGI IMG/M metagenome (GOLD analysis project Ga0209382, IMG submission 187599) | Bulk soil microbial communities from a Populus tree surrounding site in Tennessee, USA - Soil MetaG P. deltoides SBSDD5 (SPAdes) (version 2) | ecosystem: Environmental > Terrestrial >...
ACGACTCGGCGCGCACCTGCTTGGTCTGCCGCAAAGGTTCCGGCTGAGGCACACGCCCACGGGCTGTGCGTACGCACTCGCGGACGATGTCTCGATGCTCAATCCGGAACATTGGGATCTGCTCACCCGGGTGAGGTCGGTGTTCCTGTCGCGCCGCTATCTGTCGCTGCTGCATCAGCACGCGCCACCGGGTGTGCGCCTGCACGCGGCGCTGGTGTATCGCGATGGACGTCCAGTCGCGGCAGTGGCCGCACAATCGATCCGCGTACGCGAGGACAATCTGCCGAAGAACGATCGCACCACGCGCAAGCGCGAGCGCACGTTGTGGCGGGCCGTCGCAGGAATCGATCAACGCGTGCTGATCTGCGGAAATCTCTTGTCGTGGGGCAATCACGGCGTGGCGTTCGCGCAGGACGTCGAGCCGCGTCTTGTTTGGCCAGGCGTGACAGAGGCGCTGTACCGGCTGCGCAAGGCCGATCGCATGTTCGGACAGACGGATCTGATCCTGGTGAAAGACTTGCCCGAGGAGGACGACGTCGCTGCGCAGGCCTTGCATCCTTACTCATACCGGCCGTTCGCGACGGAACCGGACATGGTGCTGACGCTGGACCCCGGCTGGAACACCTTCTCCGACTATCTCACCAGCCTCCGCAAGGATTACCGCAAGGCGATCAAGAACACGCACAAACAGATCGACGATGCCGGGCTCTCCGTACAACGGCTTTCTGCAGAAGAGATGCAGTCGGAGAGCGCCGCGCTGCACCGGCTGTATCTGGATGTATTGGAGAAGCAGCGCTTCCGGCTCGTCACCTTGTCGCCTTCGTATCTCCCCGCCATGGCCGGCGCGTTCGCCGAGGATTTCGTGACCAGCGGCGTGCGCGCGGCGGATGGGCGTCTGGTGGGCTTCGTCAGCACGCTGCGCGACGGCGAAGGAGCGGTGGCCTACTACATCGGCTTCGACAGGCAACTGGCCGCGACGGGAGTGCCGCTCTATCTGCGGCTGCTTCAGGCGGTGGTGGAGGATGCCATTGCGCTGCGGGCGAATTGCATCTCATTCGGCCGCACGGCGCTCGATCCGAAGGCGCGGCTCGGTGCCGAGCCGCGCGGCTTGCGCTGCTTCGTGAGGCATCGCATCGAGCCATTGAACGTCGTGGTGCGTGGGTTGATCGAGACGATGCCCGAGCCCGATCTCCCTCCGGAGCGCAATCCCTTCCGCGAGGTGTGATCGCGACGCCGCATTCAATTACACCCGCACACTCCCTTGTGCCCCGAACAACATCCCTGTTTGTTCGTGCAGCTGAAACACGTCGGCGAGCGTGTTCCGTCGCAGCAGAGAAGGCCCTGGTTTGGCGGTTCGGAGATGAAGATCGAGAGTGCACGCGTGACTAGACCGCAGTCGCCGTTCGCGTTGAACGTCACCGTGTCGGTTCCCTTCGAGCTCGCGGTGTAGGTGCTACTGAATGCGCCGGATTGCGTGCCCGAGGACGGCGCGATCGAATTGTGGAGCGTGGACGTGAGACTCCACGATGCCGCGGCTGACAGGGAACAGGACAAGCTCGCCGTTGCGCCACGCTGAAGACTGGATGGACCGGAGAGCGTGGGAACCAATCCACTGCGTACGTTCACCACGGCCACAGCCTCATCACCGGTGCCGCAGGCATTCGCGGCGCGACCCGAATATGCGCTGCTGACAGTGGAGTTGACCGTCGTACTTCCGGAGGCTGGCAGTCCGACTCCGATGCCGTCGATCGAGACGCGCGCGGAAGGATCAGACGACTGCCAGTTGAGCGTCACCGACTCCGCGGAGCAGACGCTGCTCTTGCTCGCGGTGAGAACCAGTGAAGGAATCGCGCACGTGGATCGGCGTGGCTCGACGGCGCGTCTGCGCGGGTACTTGGGTGGAACCGGCGGAACCAGAGGCCTGAAGCTGATCGACGTCACCGGGTGGAGACCAAGACCATTCGGAGCAATGCCGCGTTGGCCGTAAAGAAAATCGAAGAAAGCTACGCCGCGAATCTCGACCGGCACCATCGCCCGCTGATATTCGCTCTTCGGTGTGAAGCGAGCGTCGAAGGTGAGCCGCGCTGCTCTGATCTCGTTCGAGAAACGACTTCCGGACGCGCATGCCACCGACGGGATCTCGGCAACGATCGTTCGTCCTGTGAAATCGGAAAGGACGAGATACGCGTCTCCGTCTTCTTCAAGCCGGTACTCGGTCAGTGTCGCCGTGAGTGAATACATCGTCGTCTCCGCAGGCTTCACTCGACGGTCCTGCGGCAGCGGTCGTGTCGACGGCAAGCTCCGGAGAAATGCGATCGTTGTCGGAATCGCAACGTCGTGAATCGATGCGGCATCGACATCCATTGCGACTTTCACCGGCCACCGTTCGCCGACACATTCCGCACGAGCCGTAACGACTGCAGCGAGCGAGAAAAAAGTAAGGATCAACCGGCGCATGCTGTGCCTCCCATGCTGTGGGACCCGGCTTGCGCCAAAAGGTGGCGATGACTCCGCGACATGAGCATCACAAGGGAGCGCACTGCGCTCCCTTGCGATTCACAACTCACCGTTGCCGCGACGCGTCCCGGGTCACGTTTCCTTTCAGGTCCACGGTTACGGGCTGACCGTCGACGACGAAGCGCCAGAGCGGCTGGTACCGCGAGCCGCGCGACGGAGGCGAGACCAGCGTTCCCTGCACCGTGCTCGCGACCGGGCGGCCGAGGAAACGTTGCGCGGATGCTCGCGCCGCGTCTTCCGGCAGAAATGACTGCGGGTCGAACTGCGCGGCTTCCATGTACGCCCCGTTGTACGCGTTGACGAGAACCGCCATCGACGGCGCCCGTCCCGAACGCGCGAACGGAATGAGGTAATACCCGCCGTGATCGGGATCGATCAACAGCGGCCGTTGCGGACGCAGTTTCGCCAGCGTGCGCAGGAACTTCTCCGGCTTACGACGGGCGCCGCGTGCGAACTGTAATGCGGCCCGAGCGGCGCGCTCGGCCGAGATGAGCGTGCCGCTCACAGGCAGCGGCGACGCGACCGCGCGTCCGGACGACGGCGGCGGCTCGATCACCGCGATGAACTTCCCGGTCGACAGTCCCAGCTTGGTCACCGCCTTCAGCTCCGCTGCCCATTCCGCGCCGCTCAGGTTCCGGATGTGCGGCACGACGCTGACGCTCGGAAACTGGTCGACGATCGTGACGCTCAACAGCGTCACAGTGCTACTGGTCTCCGGATCCTCCAGGGTGTCGATACGCGTCACCGTGACCCAGTGCTCCTGATGCGCTGCAAAGCCATTGTGCGCCTCGGTGCTGAGCAGCACCGCTGCCGGGAATCTCCGCTTCTTCATCCAGTACGCAATGCTGAAGGTGAGCTCCTCGCGTGTGTCGCGCGCGAACCTGGACCAGCCGCCGCCAGTCGGCGGACAGATCTCCGTGAGCGCGTTTCGCATTCCGGCGGGTTCCGCGTTCCATCCTCCTTCACCTTGAAGGGCCGCGATGCGCCCTCCGATGAAGGTCTGCGACGAATCCGTGCATGGCGTGGGGTCAGCCGGATAGCTGCCCGTCGGATAACTGTCCATGATGGTTTCCAACGCCGCGGGGCCGCAGGACAGCGTGTCCTCCTCGGCGTGGGCATTGACCGTCAGGTCGGTCGTCGTACAGCGCGCTGCCACAAGGACCGCGGCTGCCGTGAGCAAGAGGCGAGCGATCGTGATTTTCATATCGCCCCCGGGCAGGTCACGCCGGTGTTCTGAATGGTGATCGACTCGTGCGAGCTTCCGCTGTAGATCTCAGCGTTGTAACCATTCGTGGTCCGCTTCGAGCCGTGCAGATAGAACGTGTGCGCGCAATTACACACCGCCGGCCATCCTGCCGCCGGTTTTCGCTCCGCGGAAATGCCCGTCCAGAGATGCGTACCGTCCTCGTTGACGTGATTCGAGTAACTGTCCGACGTGACGACCGCCGAGCCGTTGTTGCCCCATAACGCGACCACGCTGTAGCCGCTCATGTGCCCGTTCGCGTCGGATGCGGTGATGAGAACGTCGAATTTGTTTGTACCGTCGGCGGCATTGACGATCTTGCACGGCGTCAACAGCGTGTTGCTGTCGTGCAGGAAGATGTTCGCCAGGTCGACCTGCGGCGCATCGTTGTCGACGCGTAACGTCAACAGGTTGTCGGTCAGGCTGCCGGTGTGATTCGTCCAGCCGCTGGCACCGGGCCCTTTCTCCCAGATCTCCACGCGGAACGTGTACTCGCCATTGGCGCCGCTTGGCCAACGCATCATCAGGTGAAACGGCCGCCAGAGCTCCGGTTGCGCCGGAATCTCGTAGAGATCGGGGGTCGGCTCGGTGGGCAGCTGCTCGACCGGCGCAACCGGCGTCGCTTCATAGCGGGCTGTAGCGATATTGAGCCGCTGCGTGTTCCAGCTCTGCGTCAGCGGCTGGAACGGAGCACCGTTGTACGACACCAGCACGCGATAATGAGTGGCGTTCTCGCCTTTGAACTTCACGAAGTTCCCGATGAGGTCGAGCGTCCCTCCGAATGGCGCCTCGAACACACGAAGGACGTCGTTGTCGGGCGTCGACGCGTAGCCTCCGGTGATGTCCGTCGCCACGATCAGGCCGACGCCCTGAAATACATCGACGTCGGGCAGGGCCTCGCGATCGACGCGCACGATCCGTGTCGGCATGGCCACATAGACCACGCCCGCGATGAGATCGACCGCCATTGCAGACGGATCGTTCCATGCCGGCACCGGAGCCGGCGTCCCCGGCATCGCGTCGATGATGTCGGACGTCAGCAACTCGACGCGCTTCACGTTGTCCTCGGACGCGCGTTGCGCCACGAACACGGCGTTCTGGGACAAGTCGGTCCATCCAAGATGGGAGGGCGCCGTCAGCCCGGTGATGTTGCGGATGCGCGTGCCGGTGGCGATCTCGATCTCCGCGATCTGCGCCGGTGATGTCTCCACCACATACGCGCGCGTACGGTCCGCGGTGACCACCAGGCCGGTGGGATCATTGAGGCCGGAGGCAATCAGCGTCTTGACGCCGGTGGTGAGCTGTACTCTCCACAATTGTCCCGGATCGAAACCGACTACATACGCCGAGCTCGTGGCCGGATCGAGCGAAAGCTGCTGCGGTTGGTTGAGATTGAACGTGACCAGCGCCTTGACGCCGGTCGTGAGATCGACGCGCCACAACGCGCCGGTCGTTCCGACGTCGTCCAGCGTCGTCACATACGCCGCATTCTGCGTGAGGTCGAGCCCCACGTCCTGCGGATGACTGAACCCGCTCGCCACGATGCTGGGCATGCACGTGACGGGAGTACAGCCCGGCGTCGTCGCCACGCGCTTCAGCGCGCCGCTCCCCGATTCCACGAAATACACCGCGTTCCCGTTCGGGTCCGCGGTCATTCCGGTTGGGCCACTGAGTCCCGTTGCAATGTCCTGCGCCGTCGCCAGTCGTGCAAAGAACAGCACCGCCAGCGCAAGACCGCTGAACACAGTTCTCCTCTCTCTACTCATTTCATCCTCCTGTTTTTGGGCTTCAATGAGTAGTGACGGACGCGAGGCATTGGTTACGGGGTGGATTTCCGTATTTGGCGATCAGATGATGCCTACGTCTACGGACCGGTAGTCGGTTGGAGCTCGCGCGCTTTCACGGCGAAGCCTCTTTGTCCTCTGTGTCTCCGTGGTGAACGGTCTCCGCATCTTGCAAAGAACATGGATCTCGCCACAGAGGCACAGCGCGGCTGAGCCGCAACCAATGTCGAATCTAGGAGTGCGGTGGCGGGGCGGGAGGGCGGCGGAAGCCACCGCTCTGGTATGCCGGATACGCAACTACGCAACTACCAGAGCGGCGGCTCCCGCCGTCCTCCCTCCTCGCCACCGCACTCCTAGATTCTTCGCGGGCCGCGCAGAAATCGAGGGTGAGCGCTTCGACGGCGGCGAGGCGCACGTGCTCATCGCGGAGATTGTAGTCTCACGCTCAGCTCTTTCGACAGTCCGGCTGGGCCGTGAACGGCCGCGTCATCACGATCTGGAACAGATGGAGATACCGCGCCCGGAAGGCGGCGGCGCTCATGAGCAGGTAGTACGTCCAGATGCGATGGAAGCGGTCTCCGTATTTGGACCGCAGCGCCGGCCACGCCGCGGTGAAGTTGCGGTACCAGGCCATGAGCGTCGGGTCGTAATGAGGCCCGAACGTGTGGAGGTCGTCGAAGTTGAAGAGTCCCTCCATCGCGCGCGCGAGATGGGCGACGGACGGGACGTGCCCGTTGGGGAAGATGTATTTCTGCGTCCAGGGATCGGACGTCGGCTCGCTCGTGGAGCCTCCGATCGTGTGAATCAGCGACATTCCGTCCGAGGTCAGGCAGCGGTCGACGACTTCCATGTACGTCCGGTAGTTCTTGTAGCCGACATGCTCCATGATCCCGATCGACACCACCCGATCATAAGTCCCCTCGGCATTGCGATAGTCCTCCAGACGCAGGTCGACCGGAAGCCCCGCGCAGAGCTCGCGCCCGAGCGCGATCTGCTCTTTCGAAACCGTATACCCCGTCACCGCGACGCCGTATTTTTCCGCGGCGTATTTCGCGAAACTCCCCCATCCGCATCCGAGCTCCAGGACGCGCATGCCTTCGCGCAACCCGAGCTTGCGGCAGACGAGGTCGAGCTTCGCTTCCTGCGCTTCGTCCAGATTCGCGGCGCCGTTCCAATAGCCGCAGGTATAGACCATGCGCCTGTCGAGCATCGCCCTGTACAGGTCGTTTCCGACGTCATAATGATGCTCACCGACCTGGAACGACCGCTTCCGGCTCTGCAGATTGAGCAGCCGGGCCTTCAATACCGCGGCCATGAACTTCCAGTTCTTGCGAATGCACTCCGGGAGACGGGCCAGGTGAATGCGCGTGATCATCTCGTCGACGGCGGGCGAGTCCCACCAGCCGTCGACATACGATTCGCCGAGACCCAGTGCACCGTCGCGGGCGACCCTTGCGAAGAACCGCGGGTCGTGCACGACGATGTCGTGCGACGCGCTGCCGTTGACCTCGATTCCCGCTTTGTCGAGCAGCTCGCGGACGAAGCGCTCCGGATGACTCAGTCCTTCCAGATACGTGCGCGCCGCGCCGGCGACGTCCGTGGAAACCGCTGCGCTGGATTGAAGGATGCCCATGGTCAGGACGCCTATGGATAGTGAACCAGTTTCGCCTGCATCACGTTGTACTGCCCCGACTTGAACATGGCGTACCAGCCGGCGATGAAGAATTCCCACTTGCGCAGGAACTCCTCGTCGAAGCCGATCTTGCGCACGTCCTCGCGATTCCGCGCGAAGCGTTTCCACGCCTCGTCCATGGTCCGCGCGTAATCCTGCCCGAACGCAAGGTGTTCATCGCACTTCAGTCCCGCCTCCTCGGCCGCCACGATGAACGTGCCGATCGAGGGGAACTCGCCACCGGGGAAGATGTACTTGGAGAAGAAATTCAGCCTCTTCGCATTGCGCGGGTCGAATTTGTTGCAGAGCATCGTCTGCACCATGGCGACGCCGCCGCGTTTCAGATACTGCTTGACCCTGCGGAAATGCTCCACCCAGTACTGCGAGCCCACGTGCTCGAAAAAGCCCGTGGACATGACCGCGTCGTATTGACCGGGCATGTTTCTGTAGTCTTCGAGGAGGAGGTGGACGCGGCCGGCGGCGATGGCGTCTTTGTTCAACTCGCTCGCGTACTCGAACTGCTGCTTCGAGACCGTGCAGCCGGTCACTTCGTAGCCGCGCGACGCGGCGAGCCTCAGGAAATAGCCCCAGCCGCAGCCCATCTCGAGGATGTGTTGCGGCGCCGGTCCGAGCCTGCTGAGGATCCGCTCGTATTTGTTGATCTGCGCGTCCTCGAGCGACATCTCCTTGCCGTCCCACCAGCCGCTCGAGTACGTCATCATCTCGTCGGTGTACGACTGATAGAGCTCGGGTGGATAGTCGTAGCTGGCCGAAATGTTCTTCCGGCTGCCGTTGAATGAGTTGTGACTGGTCAGCGTCGCGACGCGCGACAGGATCTTGTTCACGAGATCGAAGTTCGTCACTCGCGCGAATTCGTCGCGATTGCGCTGGCAGAACGTGAGGAACTTCTGCAGATCGGGGGACTCCCAGAGACTGGCCATGTACGACTCGCCGAGGCCGATGTCTCCACGTTTCAGAATCGCGTCGACGGCCGCCCAATCCTTGAGCACCATCGTCGCGTCCTCGCCGTCGTCGCTGCCGGTGAAAGTGCGGGACGTTCCGTCCGGCAACACGACGGTCAGCCGCCCGAAGCGCGTCTTCGCAAGAGCATTCAGAAGGAGATCGCGTCCGCTCACGAGTAAGCTCCCGAAATCTTGTTTGGTGGAGGGCCGGAAGTATACAACGCAGGCGCTCAGGCCACGAAGATGCCCGACAACCCCGCCCCTGCCGCGCCGCCGCGGCTCGATGCGGCGAGGCAGCGGCGCACCGCGGCGATGAGGCGGCCGGGCATCACCGGCTTCGAGAGCGTCTCCGCGATCGTCGGGAAGAGCTTGCGGATCTCCTGCGACTCGAGCCCCGTCACGACGATGATCGACGTCAGCACCTCCGGCGTCGAGCTGGCGATGTACTCCATCACGTCCGTGCCGCTCATCTTCGGCAGGGCGATGTCGAGGAGGATCACGTCGTAGCGATGTTGCGCCAGCGCGCCCACTGCTTTCTCGCCGTCGCTGACGAGATCGATGTCGCAGCCCTCCAGCTCAAGCACGCGGCGCAGTGCTTCACGCGTGGTCGGGTCGTCTTCGACGACGAGGATCCTTGGGCGCATCTCCGGAAGTAACTCTAGCAGCATGGGTGCGCCAACGGGAAGAAGGAAATGAATCAGTGTTCAATATTGAACAAGACGGCTTTTGCGATTGCCTGAGGCAGTCCGCCCTTCAGCGAGTGGTCGCCGCGCTCGATCCACTCGACGTGAATCGCCGTCGAGAGGGGATACGCCGGCACCTCGTCGCGGGTCCCGAACGGGTCGCGCGTGCCCTGGAGGATCAGCGCCGGCGTGCGCATGTGCTCGAGGTGCGCGACGCGAAGCTGCTCCGGCTTCCCCGGCGGATGAAACGGATAGCCGAAGCAGATCAGCCCCCGCACGTTCATCTCGTCGGCGACCATGCTCGCCATCCGCCCGCCCATCGACTTCCCGCCGATGCACACTTTCCCGCCACCGCCATGTTCCTCGATCACGTTTCGCCACGTGTCGAGCAGCACCGGCTGCCGATCCGGCGCCCCGCCCTTCTTTCCACCGGTCCGCCGCGCAGCCATGTACGGGAACTCGAACCGCACGACACGAATCCCCTGCTCCCCCATCGCCTTCGCAACGCTGGTCATCCACGGATGATCCATCGGCGCACCCGCGCCGTGAGCGAACAGGAACACGTGCTTTGATGATTTGGGACCGTCTGTCAGGCTTTGCATGAGTTTTCGAGTCGCCGAGTCTTCAAGTCGTCGAGATTCCAGCCTCATAGGCTCACAGTCTCATAGGCTCACAGAGGTCCTATGAGACTGTGAGACTGTGGACCTATGAGACTCGACGACTCGACGACTCGTCGGCTCACCATCCCCGCACCGGCCTCCAAGTATCGACCACCTTCCCTCGCTCCACCACGTGATAGCGATCGAACATCGCGGCGGTGAGGCAGGAGTGATTCGGGATGATGCGCAGGCGCGTTCCCACCGGCACGTGAGTCGACACGGCGATCTTTCCGTGCTCCTGCGACAGCGACACGATGCGCATCGACGGCAGTGGGCGCAGCTCGGGGTCGCACACCAGGCCGTAGCCGAAGCGAGGGTCGATGTGATCGGGTCCGAGGTCTTTGGAGAGGGCGAGGGCGCCGGCGTCGATGATGATCGTCTGGCGCTCGGGATACGACCCGATCACCGTCGCCATCACGGATACCGCGACGTCCTCGAGCTTGCACGAGCCGATCGTCGCCTGGAACGCGTCGAAGAACACGTAATTGCCGGGACGCACTTCGTCGCATTCGCTGAAGCGGTCGACGACCGAGGCCGTTGGCGTCGAGCCGATGCTTCGGTGCGCGTCTTCGATTCCCTCGGACGCAAGCAGCGCCTGAAAGCGCGTGAGGCATCCCGACTCCTCGGCGGCTACGCGGCGGATCTCCTCGACGTCGCGCGCGTTGTACGAGTGCCCCGCGTGCGTGAGCAGACCCTGGAAGCGCACGCCTTCCGACCGCGCGATCGCGATCGCCAGCCGCACGCTGTCCGGACTCTCCGGATCCACGCCGGCGCGATGCGTGCCGCAGTCGATCTTCAGATAGACGTCGAAGGTGAAGTCGAACTGTTCTAACGCTCGTAGAGCCGGCTCGGAATCGATGAGAACACTCAGCCGCTCGACGCGTTGCGCCAGCGTTGCCGCGCGCGTCAGTTTCTCGTGCGTCGGCGCGATCGGCACGGCGTACGTGATGTCGCGAAAACCGTGCTCCGCGAACACCTCCGCCTCGGCCAATGTCGAGACGGTGATCGGCCCGGTCGCGCCTCCGTGCTGCATCCGCCCGACCTCGACGGACTTGTGCGTTTTCACGTGAGGGCGAAATACCACACCCGACGCGCGTGCCTTATCGCGCATGCGCGTGCAGTTGCGCAGCACGGTCGGTCGATCGAGAAGGAAAGCAGGCGTCGAAATGTCGGTTAGCATCGGTCGTGATGCGGAAGATACTCCACATCGACATGGACGCTTTCTACGCGTCCGTCGAACAGCGCGATGATCCTTCGCTGAAGGGACAGCCGGTCATCGTCGGCTGGCCCGGCGAGCGAAGCGTCGTCTGCGCGGCGTCGTACGAGGCGCGCAAGTTCGGCGTGCATTCGGCGATGCCGGCTTCGCGCGCGAAACGTCTCTGCCCGAGCGGAGTGTGGCTGCCGCCGGATTTCGAGCGCTATCGCGAGGCGTCGAATGCGATTCGCGCGATCTTCGAGAGGCATACGCCGCTCGTCGAGCCGCTCTCGCTCGACGAGGCCTACCTCGACGTCACGCACGAGCTGACGGGGATTCCCACCGCGACCGAGACCGCGGAGACGATCCGCCGCGAGATCCGCGAGGAGACGCGACTGACTGCGTCCGCGGGCGTCGCGCCGAACAAGTTCCTGGCGAAGATCGCCTCCGACTGGCGCAAGCCCGACGGTCTGTTCGTGATCAAGCCGCATCAGGTCGAGCGATTCCTGGTCGGCCTGCCGGTGCGGAAGATCCCCGGCGTGGGCAAGGCGACGGAAGCGGTGTTGACGGAGATGGGCATCGCGACGGTCGGCGATCTGCATCAATTCGATCAACCGCAGCTCATCGCGCGGTTCGGCAAGTGGGGCACGCGCCTCTGGGAGCTCGCGCGGGGCATCGATGAGAGTCCGGTCTCGCCCTCGCGTAAGCGGAAGTCGTGGTCGAGCGAGAACACGTTCTCGACGGATGTCACGCGCGAGGAAGCCGCGACGTGGATCCGCGAGCAGGCGCAGAAGATCTGGGAATCGCTCGAGCAACGCTCGATGCGCGGCCGCACGGTGACGGTGAAACTGCGCACGCCCGATTTCAAGACGCAGACGCGCCAGCAGAGCCCCGCGGATCTTCCGTCGAGCGGTGAAGACATCGCGCGCATCGGCGTGGAGCTGCTCGAGCGGTTTGATTTTCCCGCGGATGCGCGGTACCGGCTGGTGGGCGTGGGGGTGTCGAATTTTCTCGACGAGGATGACGACGCGGTCGAGGATGCGGAACCATCGTTGTTCACCGTTCCCCCGGCTGAAGCCGGGGGCTAGTGCCCTACAATGCGCGCCGCCATGAATTCAATGAAACCCATTTCCGTCGCTCAATACGGCATCGGCCCGATCGGTGCCGAGATCGCGCGCCTTCTGCTCACCAAGCCGTGGATCCAGATCACCGGCGCCGTCGACATCGACCCGAACAAGATCGGTAAGGACCTCGGCGAGGTGATCGGCCTCGGCCGCACCGTCGGCGTCGTCGTCACCGCCGACCTGCAGGGCAAGCCCGACGTCGTCTGCCACTCCACCGGCTCACGCCTCCGCGACGTCGTCGGCCAGCTCGAGATGCTCCTCGACCGCGGCTGCCACGTCGTCTCGACTTGTGAAGAGCTCTCGTTCCCGCTCGACACCGAGATCCGCGAGCGCCTGCAACACGTCGCGCGCGCGAAGAACGTCGGCCTCCTCGGCACGGGCGTGAATCCCGGCTTCGTCATGGACAAGCTCCCGCTCACCATCACCTCGGTCTGCCAGGACGTGAAGTCGGTCGACATTATCCGCATCCAGAATGCCTCGACGCGCCGCGAGCCGCTGCAGCGCAAGGTCGGCGCGGGCATGACCGTCGAAGAGTTCCGCGCCGCCGTCGACTCCGGCAAGATCAAGCACATGGGACTCAAAGAGTCGCTGATGATGGTCGGCTCGGGCCTCGGCGTGGAGTTCGAGCACGTGACGGACGAGAAGATCGAGCCGATCGTCGCCGAGCGCGAAGTGGTGACGCAGTACCTGCGCGTCGCACCGGGCCAGGTCGCGGGCGTGCATCAGACGATCTACGGCAAGGGCCGCATCGACGTGAGTCTCGAGCTGCGGATGTACGTCGGCGCGGAGGATGTCGCGGCCGATCGCGTGATCGTGCACGGCGTGCCCGATGTGGAGATGGAGATCAAAGGCGGCGTCCACGGCGACCGCGCAACCGCGGCCATGGTCGTGAACTCGATCCCCCGCATCGTGCAGGCGCGCCCGGGCGTGCTGACGATGGATGACATAGCGATCAGCTTCCGCTGAAAGAAGTTGGCAGTTGACAGTTAGCAGTCGACAGGAGACCGCCACCCGACGTTCTCCCGCTGCTCCTGTCAACTGCCAACTGCGAACTGCCAACTAATGAAGGTCTTCCTCACCGGCGCGACCGGATACGTCGGCTCCGCGATTGCCGCGGCGCTCGTGCGCGCGCGGCATGACGTGACGGCGCTCGTTCGTTCTTCGACGAGCGCCGCTCGCGTATTGAGCTACGGCATCCATCCGCATCACGGCGATCTGCGCGACGCCGCGTCGTATCGCGACGCGGCGCTCGCCGCGGACGCGGTCATTCACGCCGCCGTCGAAGGTGGCAGCGATCGCATCGATGTCGATCGCGTGTTCGTCGATGCGGTCGCTGGTCCGAACCTGATCTACACATCCGTGCTCTTCGTCCTCGGCAACTTCGACGACGCGGACGAGACCGCGCCCGCGAGCGGTCCGCGCGCGGAACATGAGCGCATCGTCCTCGAGCGCGGCGGCGCCGTCGTTCGTCCCGGCATGATCTGGGGCGAAGACGCGTGGCTCTTCAACCATCCGATCTACATCGGCGACGGCGACAATCGCTGGCCGCTCGTGCATCGCGACGACGTCGGCGAGCTCTATCGCCTCATCGCCGAAAGCGGTGCGCGCGGTGTATTCCACGCGGTGTCCGAGGTGCGGCGCGCGCGGGAGGTGTTCCCGGAAATCGAGGGGACGCCGCTGGAAAAGGCGCGCGAGGAGCTCGGCGGATTCGCGGACGCGTTGGCGCTCGACCAGAACGTCCGCGCACCGCGCGCGTTGGCGTTGGGATGGACGCCTACTTCTTACTTTTCTTCTGCATGTGAGCGATGACGGCCTTGCTCACGCCGCTCTTCGAAAGCGCGATCAACCCCTCCGGCGAGACATCGAACGAAGTCTGCGACGCGCCGTCGATGGCGAGGATGATGTTCTCGTCCGAAAGTCCCGCCTTCGCGAGATCGATCACCGTCTGATTGCGCATGCCCGATGACGAAGGCTGCGCGGTCGCCGATGACTTCGACGGCGCGGCCACCGGCTGGGTGCTCGCGACGCGCACGGCCGAACCGGTCGCGTTCCATGCGTCGTAGCGCGTCACCGAATCCGCCGCGCGCGTCAGCGGCGATCCGATCGTTCCGGAGGAAAGCAGGCTCGTATAGCCCTTCCGGAACAACTCCTCGCCGGGATTCAACGACGCCGCGGTCTCGTAGTGGCTCTGCGCCGCGCGCAGCAGATCGAGCGCCTCCGCACGATTCTCCTTCTGGTACGCGATCCCTTCTTTCGCGATCGCCAGCGCGTAGTGCCGGAACGCCTCGTCCTTCGGGCTCTTTTTCGCCGGCATCGCTTCGACGGCGGCGAGATAGCGGTCCCACGCGCCGCTCTCCGCGAGCGGGATCAGCGGCTCGAAGCTCGCCCGCGGGACGAGCACCTGCGTGCTCTCCTGCGTCGGCACGAGCTGCGCCGCGATCTTCTTCGCCGCGCGTTTGAGCATGTCGTCCTCGATCGACGACGGCGCCGGCGCGCTGTCGTAGTCGCCGTACGTCGAACGGAACTTGTCGTCGAGCGAGCCGCTGGTGATGTCCTTGTTCTTCGCCGCGATGTCGAACGTGCCGTTGAGCTGCGCGTCGATGACCTTGCGCTGCTTCTGCACGGCCACGTTGCTATAGACCGGCTTGTCCTCGTACTTCTTCTTGCTCTCGTTCCACTCGCGCTTCGTGCCGGTCTGCTGGCGCTCGTAGTCGGTGTAGGTTTCCCAGGTCTCATGCGACTCGAGGCGATCGATGGCCACGTTCAACTCGACCTCCGCCTTCCCACCCTCGGCCACCGTCCCGCCGCCGTTCACGATGAGATCGGTGAGGTATCGCTCGAGCGTGCGCGCATCATCCTGATCCGCTCCCCGCTCGCTCTCGACCGCGATCAACACGCGCCGCGCGCCGGCGTTCGTGGCGGGCGGGATCGTACGCATGATGGAGACCGCTTTCTTCGAGAATCCGAACCCTTCGCGCGCCTCCGCGGACACAGCGATCCCCACGAGCAAGGTCACCGTCAGCAGTCGTTTCATGAGGGCCGATAGTAACGCCGCAGCGCCAACGCCACCAAACCAAACACGACCCAGAGAACGATCCACGCCACGTGCGTCAATTCGAGCCAGTTCCACCCGGCGAGCGTGAACGCCCAGAGCGCGTAGACGAGCAGAAACACGCGTCGATGCCGCGCATCGTCCTCGACGCCGGCCGCGATGCTCGCGCCGAGGATGAGCGTAGGGATGAGGCCGAGGGCCAAGTTGAGGAGGATGGTCACTTCAGATCGGAGCGATGAACGATGAGCGATGAACGATGAACAGATTCGAATGCGGGCTTCCGTTCATCGTTCATCGTTCATCCTTCATCGTTCTAGCGATAGCGCAGATCGATCACCTTCCGCACCGCGTCCTTCGCCAGTCCCGGGAGGTTCTGCACGCGCGTCAGCACGTCGTTGAACGCTTGCGACTCGCCGCCGTGCTTGAAGCATTCGCCGCAGCGCGGGAGGTTCGAGAAATCGCGGCGGGTGAAGGCATCCTGCATCTCCGCGAAACGGGGGCCGTCGAGGATCTCGCGGAGCGAGTGCGTTTTCAGGTCGCCGAGGACCTGATCGCCGTGGGCGTCGTAGCAACAGTGCGTGACCCGGCCGTCGGCGAAGATCACGACCCAGGTGAAGAACGCGCCCTGCACGCAGCCGTAGAACTTCCCGTGCAGGTCCGTCTCCTCGTTCACGTCGAGGGCCTCGCACGTCCTTTCGATCACACGCGCGTTCTTGTACTGGCGCAGGTCGAACAGCTTGCGGAAGTCGTCGATCGTCTCGTCCTGCGTGAGGCGCGAGCGCATTTTCTGGATCTCGACGCGCAGCGGCGCGCCCTTCGCCTGCACGAGGAACTTCTTCGTGAGGTCGACGAGCTTGTCGAAGTCGCCGCCCGTGCGGAGCTGCGGATAGATCTTCGGATCGATCGAGTCGACGCAGATGCGGATGCGCTTCAACGGCGACGCGAGCAGCTTCGCGCCCACCTCCGGCGTCAGCACGAGCCCATTCGTCGAGAGACTGGCCTCGGGGAAGAGTCGAATCGCGTCGTCGATGCGCGAGTACAACAGCGGCTCGCCCATCTCGTGCAGCCATTTCAGCTTCAGGCCGTTCCCGTGGATCTCGCGCTCGGCCTTCTCGACCAGCGGCCACTCCATATCTTCATAGGGACGGCGCAGCACCGGCAGCGGGCACATGCCGCAGCGCAGGTTGCACTTGGAGGTGAGCTCGAGGCCCACTTTTATCCTTGACGGAGAGAACTTCATTCGCCAGCCACCAAGCGCCGATAGACCGCGCCGTATTCCTCCCACGAGTACATACGGGCGCACTCGGCCGCCCGTCGCTCCATGGTCTCACGGTCCGTGCGCGCGAAGAACGCGTCGACCGCTTTCGCCAGCGCAGCCGGATCCTCGGGCGGGATGAGCATTCCGTTCGCGCCTTCTTCGATGATCTCCGGCAGTCCGCCGACGCTCGTCGCGATGACGGGGCGCGCGAAGTGGAACGACGTCAGCGCGACGCCGCTCTGCGCCTCGACGCGGTACGGCGCGAGGACGACGTCCGCCGCGGCGAAATACGTCGCGATCTCCGCGTCGGGGATGAAGCGGAAATCGAGGCGGACGTTGTCCAGTCCCTTCGCCAGTTCGCGGTACTCCTCCTCGCTCTTCCACCATGCCTGTCCGGCGACGACGAGCGTGACATCGCGGTCGACGAGGTGCCACGCGCGCAGCGTGACGTCGAGCGCCTTGAACGGACGGAGATGGCCGAAAAAGAGCGCGACCTTGCCGTGGAGGCCGAGGGTGTGGCGCGCTTCGTCGCGGGTCGGAATCTTGCCGCCGCCCATCTCATGCACCGGAAGGAACGACGTCACGACGCGCCCACGCGACGACTTCACGCGCGGAATGGCGTCCTCCGCCTCCGTCTTCGCGTGTACGACGAGCGCATCGCCGCGGCGCAGCACGACGTTCGTCAGCCAGTTCTTCCAGAAGGCAGGCTCTTTGTGGCTGATGTTGTGGCACTGCAGGATCACGCGCGTGCGCTTCGGCAGGAACGCGAGGATCGCGAGATACGGCAGCGCCCAGACCCAGATGTACCAGACCAGGACCAGCGCGTCGGGCTTCTCGCGCCGGATCGTCAGCGCGGTGCGAAGCCACGTCAGCGGATTGAGGATGTCGAGGAGTCGTCGCGCGTGGAAGGACGGCAGGGTCAGATCGAGGTCCTGTTTGCCGGGATAGAGCGCGCGCGGGAACTGCCGCGAGAACGAGATCACGTCCACGCCCGGCAATTGCTTCGCGAGCTCGACCGTGCAGTACGAGACACCGCCGCGATAGGGATAAACGGGGCCAACGAGGATGGTCTTCACGCGGCGCTGAGGAAGTTCACGACCGTCGACTGCAAATACGCTCCCCACGTTCTCCAGTCGAACACGAGCGACGAGGACATGAAGCAGGAATGCGTGCAGTGGCACTCCTTCGCGCGGATCGAGCGTCGCTGCTCGTCCGCGGCCTCGGAGAACCACAGCTTGTCCCAGTCATAGCCGGTGTCGCGGACGTTGCCGACCGCGTCGCGCAGCTCGCACATCCGCACCTCGCCGCGCGCGTCGAGCACACCCGACACGCGACCCGCGTGGCATGGACGCACCTGCGTCTCCTGCTCCAGCACCGCCAGCTCCATCTGCCGCGAATAGATCTTCACGAATTTCAGGAAGCCGTCGTAGTTGCGGTAACCGTTCCAGTACTCCTCCATCTTCGGCAGGAGCGCGCGGTACTTCTCGGTCGTGATCGGCTGGATGTTCTTGTCCGGCTGATCGCCGCGCAACATCTCGAACGAATGGAAGGAGACCTTCGGGAAATCGCGGCGGATGCCCTCGAAGATCACGTCGAGATCGTCCGCGTTGTAGGTACAGAGGCACGTGTGCACGTTCACGGTGAGGTTCGCGAAACGCTCCTTGAGAGGCATCAGCAGCGCGTAGGTCTTCTTCGCCTTCTCGTAGTTGTTCGGGACGCCGCGGATCCAGTCGTGCTTCTCGCCGATGTGGTCGATCGAGAGGTTCACGACGATCTGCGTGCCCGGGCAGCGCTCCAGCGTCGACTCCACCTGCCGCGCGATCAGATCGCTCGTGATCGCGCCGGTGGGGATGGTGATCTGTTTGACCTTGTTGTTCGTCGAGAGATACTCGCAGATCTCCGGCAGGTCGCGCCGCAGGAACGGCTCGCCGCCGCTCATGACGATGAAGAGGAGATCGCCCATCGACGACAGCGTCTTCCGGATCTCGTCGAGCGACAGCTCATGCTCCTTGTCCTTCCGAAGCTGTTCCCAGTTGAAACAGGTGCGGCAGAAGGAGTTGCAGTCGTAGGTCAGGCCGAGGATCAGATAGACCGGGCGCATGCCGCGCTTGTCGACCAGGTATTTGAGGTACTGGAGCTTATCGGTGAACTTCATGCCGCGGATGGTCTCAACCTGCGGCAAGTGTAAGCAATTTCAGGGGGAGACATCGGAGCGCCGCCTTCCAGGCGGCCGGACCGCCGGCTTCCAGCCGGCACGTTTCGGTGGCGACGGCCGGCAAGATGCCGGCGGACCGGCCGGCAGGATGCCGGCGCTCCGACAAGGAAGCCTGCCCGGGTCGCACCGCGCAGCTACATGACCTCGGCCCCGACCGGCATTCCTGAATCCGTTTCGGAGTGTCGGTTTTCGAACGTGATCAGGGCAACGAGTTCCTCGAGCGTAGGCAAGGGCTCCATGGCGAAGAGAATACTCCGCTACGCCAGCGGGAACAGCGACCGGATCCGCTCCCCCACCTCGGAGCCCGCGTCGTCGGCGACTTCGAACGCGATCAGACGGAGCTGCTCGTAGTCGCCGCGTCCCAGCGCGCGGACGCGGCGGCGGAAAGCCTGCCGCGCGAGGCTGAACTTCGTCGTCGACAGCTCCGCGAGCGCGGGGAGCTCGGTCAGCAGCTTGTCGAGGGGGCGCTGCTGAATCGTCTCGACGAATTCGGCCATGTCGCTGATCGTGGCAGCGCTCACGCCGCGGCGGATGAGCGTGGAGTCGAGATCCTCCTGGTCGAGCATGGCAGTGCACGCTTGCATATCTCGCGCCTTACTTCCGGCCCGACGTGAGCCCGGTCACAATTCCCATCCAATACGTGAGGTGATGCATCGCAAATGCGACCGGAATCACGGGCCACCAGCGGAGCGGCAATCGCGTGACGCGCGCGCCGAGGACGAACGTCAGCAGCGCGTACGGGAGGGCGGTGAGCGGCGCGAGGAGTAAACCGATCGCGCCGGCCGCGACGAAGGCCGACACCTTCGGGTCACGGCGCGTGCGCTGCAGCTGTCCCGTCTTCACGCGATAGCGCCAGCGCTGACGCAAATACGGTCCGGGGAACGCGCGGCGGCGGTGAAAGACGCGCACGCCGTCGTGATAGACCACGCGTCCGCGCGCGCGCAGTTCCTCGAGCAGCGCGGTGTCCTCGCCGATGTAGCCGATCGCCTCGTCGAAGCCGGTGAATGCGCTGCGGCGCACGAACAGATTCACGAGCGCGATGTCGCTGGCGCGCTTCACGTCGAACACGCCGCGGCGATCTTCATGCGCGGCGACGCCGCTGCCGATCCATGGCGTCGCGAGCAGCGTGTCGGAGATCAGCTCGCTCACCGGCGAGTCCGGCGGCGCGGGATCCGGGCCGCCGACCGCGAGGACATCGGGGTGCGCGTCGAGGTACGCGCACGCGTTCGCCAGCCAGCTCGGATCGGCCACGGCGTCGTCGTCGATGAAGGCCAGGATCTCCCCTGCCGCGACGGAAGCCGCTCGATTTCTTCGAGTTGCGGGATTACGATTCCCCTCGACGACGTTCCTCAGCCGGGTCTCTGCGGCTGGCGCGAGCGGCTCGGCGGACACCACGATCAGCTCGAAAGCAAACGGCGGCTTCTGTTCCAACACCGACGCGATGGCACGTTCCGCGTCGCCGCCGATGCGCTCGACCGGCATGATCACACTGACTTTCATCACACTATGAAGCTTATCGTTCAAATCCCCGCCTTCAACGAGGAGGCTACGATCGCGCAGGCCCTGCGCGACATTCCGAAGAAGCTCGACGGGTTCACTTCCATCGAGACGCTGGTCATCGACGACGGCTCCAACGACAAGACCGTCGAGGCCGCGCGCAAGGCTGGCGCGAATCACGTCCTGCAGCTCAAGAGCCACCGCGGCCTCTCCGCCGCGTTCGTCGCCGGCATCGACGCGGCGCTCCGCCTCGGCGCGGACGTCATCGTCAACACCGACGCCGACAATCAGTACGCGGCGGCCGACATCGCGCGGCTCGCCGCGCCGATCGCGCGCGGCGCTGCGGACGTCGTCATCGGCGATCGCGAGGTCTCGAAGTCTCCGCACATGTCTCCGCTCAAGCGCACGCTCCAGCGTCTCGGCAGTTGGGCGGTCGGCAAGGCCTCGGGCCTGAACGTCAACGACGTCACCAGCGGCTTCCGCGCGTTCTCGCGCGAGGCGGCGATGCAGATCAACGTCTTCAACCCGTTCACCTACACGCTCGAGACGGTCATTCAGGCCGGCAACCGCAACCTCGGTGTGCAGAGCGTGCCGGTTCGCACGAACGCGCCGACACGCCCGTCGCGGCTCTATCGCGGCATCGGCACGTACCTGCGCAAGTCGGTGGCCACGATCTTCAGGATCTACACGCTCTACAGTCCGCTGAAGACGTTCTTCGCGATCGGCACGACGCTGATGCTTCTCGGCGTGCTGCTGGGCGGCCGTTTCCTCTGGTATTTCGTCCAGGGCGAGCGCGGTGGACACGTGCAGTCGCTCATCCTGGCCGCGGTCTTTCTCATCACCGGTTTCAACACCTGGCTCATCGCGTTGCTCGCCGACCTGATCGCCGTCAATCGGCGACTCAGCGAGGACGTGCTGGTGCGCGTGAAGCGGCTCGAGGTGCCGGAGAGCGCGAGGGCGCGACGCCGCGTCGCCGGCCTCTCGCAGCAGCCCCTGGAAATGCCGAAGCGCGAGGAACCGCGCGCGCCCCAGCCGCCGCCGAGGCCGCGCCGCGAGCCTGCGCCCGCAGCGGCGACAACGACGAAACCGGATACGCAGTGGGTGTGGCTGCTCGACGAGGACAAGCTCGAGAACCGCGGGGGCAAACCCGCGGCTCCCGAGATGAAGTTCGCGCCCCGCGAGGAAGACGAAGGCGAGGAAGAGGAAGTGACCGTGACGACGCCGAGCGGTCCGCGCCGTCGCCGCCGCCGCCGTGGCGGCGCCCGTCAGCACAACGAGCTGCCGGGCAACCGCGGGAAACATCTGGTCAGCGGCGAAGACGAACGCGGGGAGTAGTTAGTTGCCGGGCGGCTCGTTATTGATCTCGGGGTCGATCGTCACCTGGCCGCCGCTGTTCTTGATGATCGTGATCGAGTACTGCCACACGCGCCCAGGATCGAAGTTGTTGACGTAGGACGCCGACGAGAGGTTGTTTTCGCCCGACGAGGAGGGGCACGCGACTGACGGCGCCCCCGACGGACTGTTTTTCCACGCAAAGCAACCGCTCGTCGGGAAGGTGCCACCGATCAAGGTCCACTTGAGGGTGATGTTCGTGTTTGGGTTGTTCGGGACGTTCGTAAAGGTGGGATTCACATCGATTCCATCGGGCCGCACATTAATGATGATCGGGATCGTTGCCATAGCTCCTCCTTGTTCTCTCTGCCGGCTCAGCAACCGGCTTCTCTGCACAATGGATCAAGCTCCGTCGTCGTGTCGTAGCCAGTGCGACGGAGTTGGTTGAGGACCTGGCGCGCCTCGGTGAGGCGTCCGCGCCGCACGAGAATGCGCAACCAGAGGTCCAAGTCATGCGGGTTCCTGGAGTCTTCGACGAACGGCGCGAACTCGCGCTCCGCGCGCGCCCACATCCCCAACGCGTTCTTCAGTGAGCTTCCGGCGAGGCGATCGCCAAGAAGGTACGCGGCGCGCGCGAGCTCGATGCGCGCCAGGCGATCCGAGGATGGAAGAATCGCCATCCTTCGAATGACGGACCGATAGATGTCGGACGCCGCATCGACGTCCCCGGAAGCAGCCAGGGCAAAGGCGTACTCGTTATCGATCGCCGCTTCATCGACAAGCATGGATGTGCGCGTGGGCGCCCGCTGAATCGCGGTGCGGATGCCTTTGCGTGCGCTGCGGAACAGAGGGAGCGCAGCCGCGGTGTCGCCGCGAGCCATAAGAGACACGGCGATCCGTCGTTCCGTGATGGCGACGCTGCGCTGCCACGACACGTTCGTCGGGTCCCGTTCCGCGAGACGCCGCTCGATCTCCAGCTCTTCTTTCCAAAGTGAGGTCGCACGAGATTCGTCCCCGGTCGAGTGCACCATGCGCGCGAGGAAGGCCATGGCCGATGCCAGCCGATTCAACCAGTCGGTGTTCTGCGGATCTCGGCGAATCAGCTGGCGGTAGATCGCTACCTCGCGCTCGAACTGGCTGAGGGCGCCGCGCAGATCGCCGCTCATATACATCACCACCGCGACCTTGCTGTATGCGCGCGCGAGTTCCGCCTGCGCGTCCGCGTCGGTGGGATCGCGCCGCGCGAGCTCCTCCTTCACGATCAGGCTCACGTTGAAGTGCTTCAGCGCCTCCTCCAGCTTGTCCTGGGCCTGAAGAATCTGTGCGACGCCGCTGTGTCCGTACGCGCGCTCGAGTTGGTACTTCCCGTTTTTCGGATCGATCGACGCCAACGCGTCCCCGGCCCGCATGTACTCGCGCATGTGGTGCAGCGCTTTCTCGTTATCTCCCTGGAGACGAAGGCTGTCGCCGAGAAAGAAGTGTGTGGTTCCCTGGACCATCAGCGCCTCTGGATTGCGCGGCTCGCGCTGGACTGCTCTATCGACGAGCCCAAGCGATCGATCGAAGATCTCCATAGCCTCGGGCGTCTTCCCCTGCTTCAGCCGCACCTCGCCGAGCTGGTTCAGCGCCTTCGCGCTGCGCGTGAGCTCTTCGGGATTCATCTTCGCCGGGTTGAGGGAGTCGACGTATTCGATAGTGCGTTTGCCGACGTCGTCGAGAATGTCGAGGCGTCCCACCGAATCGAGTTTCCTGCGCATGTCGCCGAGCATGAACCCGAGGAAATCCTCGAGTTGTGCGCGCCGCTTTTCCGCCTCGCCCTGCGCGGCGACGGCCTTCGCGCGTTCGTGTTGAAGATCGGCCGTGTAACGCCACCCGCCGATCGTCGCCACCGCAGCGAGCGCGATCGCGATGCCGCGGCGCACGAAGCGCTGCGGCTTGTCGGTCATGAACTTCAAACGCTCCACCGCCTCGACCGCGGTCGGGCGGTCGGCGGGGGCGAACTGTTTGAGACGGGCGATCAGCGCCGTGACGTCGTGATCGACTCCGGAGGCCGGGTTCGGCTCGCCGCGTGCAACGCGAAGGATCACCTCGCGCGCGGACAGGCCCATCGGATGCGGCTCGTTGCCCGTGTACAGCGCCTGCAGCACGAGGCCGAACGAGAACATGTCGCTCGCGGGCGTCAGCGTGTCGCCGCGCGCCTGCTCGGGACTCATGTACAGCGGTGTGCCGAGGGTGACGCCGACGGCAGTGCCGCTGGGAGCGGCCGTGTCGTACGCGACCGTCAAAGCGTCGGCGCTGCCGCCGCGCGCCTGCTGGATCGGCACGACCGCGGCGAAACGGTCGGACCGCCCGCCGCGCGGGCGGTTCAGCCAGCGCGCGAGCCCGAAGTCGAGCACCTTCACCTCGCCCGACTTCGTGATCATCACGTTCTCCGGCTTGAGATCGCGATGCACGATGCCGGCGCGGTGAGCCGCAACGAGCACGCCGGCGATGGCGCTGGCGATGCGCAGCTTCTCGCCCCGCGAGAACCCTTCCGTCTTCACATCGGCGAGCGTCGTGCCGTCGATGAGCTCGAGCACGAGCAGATCGACGTTGTCGCTCTCGATGTAGTCGTAGATGCGGCAGATGTTCGGATGGTCGAGACGCGAGAGTGCACGCGCCTCCCGCAGCAATCGCTCGCGCGCGTCCTGGTCGAGACGCTGGTCCGCGTTCAGGACTTTGAGCGCGACCGTCCTCTCCAGTTTCTCGTCGTAGCCGGCGTAGACATCTCCCATCCCGCCCTGGCCGACGACCTCCGTCACACGGATGTGGCCGAAACGCTGTCCGATCAGCTCCATGAGGACTCCGCTTTTTGGTGAATGGACCGCCAGCATTCTATCCATTCAGACGGACACAGGCGGCAGTTTTCCAAGTGATTTGTAGGATGCACTCCTACAAGTAGGCGCATCCCTACGCGTACGCGTTCACGAAGTGTGCGCTCAACTCCGCGGCCGTGAGCAACTCGAACGGCACGTGCACCAGCGGATGGATCGCGTTGAAGGTGTGGCTCGCGCGGTGGAGGATCACCAGTGACGACTCGGCGGCGCGCGCGGCGATGAGTCGTCCTTCGTCAGGCGACACGCTTTCGTCGCGGCCGCCGTGAAGGACGAGCAACGGCGCGCGTAAGCGCGAAACGGCAGCAAGGACGTCGAGGCGCTCGGCGTGAGCCTCGTAGTCGTCGAGGATCACCGGCGACATGCGCATGATCTGTTTCGTGCGCGCGTTCTCGACTTCCAGCACGCCGCGCTTGCGCCAATCGCGCTGCGTCTGCGCGTCCCAGCGATCGACGCGCGCGATCGACGCCCACACGATCACGCCCCGCAGGTTCGGCACGTCCTCGGCGCCGAGAAGCGCGACGCCACCTCCGCGGGAGTGGCCGAGGAGAAACGTGGGAAGGTTCGGGAACTCGTGTTGCGCGTAACGCACCACCGCCGCGAGATCACGCAGTTGCGTGGAGTACGTGTCGTGCTCGAACAGATCGAGACGATCAAACGTCTCCGGATCCTCGCCGATCCCGCTGCGCGACATGTTGAAGCGACAGACCGCGAGCCGATGCTGCATGAGCCGCTGCGCCGTCCACGGAAAGAAGCCCCAGTCCTTGAAGCCCTTGAACCCATGCACGATGACCACGAGCGCGCGAGGCGCGTCCGCGGCTTCGAAATCGCCGCGGATGGGAAGGCCTTCGTCGGACGGGATCGTGAAGTGCGTCACACGTTGAAGCGGAACAGGATCACATCCCCATCCTGAACCTCGTACTCCTTCCCTTCGCTCCGCATCTTCCCTGCCGCCTTGGCACCCTGCTCGCCCTTGTTGGCGAGGTAGTCGGCGAACGCGATCGTCTCGGCGCGGATGAAGCCGCGCTCGAAGTCGCTGTGGATCTTGCCCGCGGCCTGCGGAGCTCGCGACCCGCGATGAATCGTCCACGCGCGCGCTTCCTTCGGTCCGACGGTGAAGAACGTCTCGAGGTCGAGCAGCTTGTAAGCGGCGCGCACGAGGACGTCGAGGCCCGGCTCTTCGAGACCCATGTCTTTCAGGAACTCGCCGCGCTCTTCGGCGGGAAGCTGTGCGATCTGCGCTTCGAGCTCGCCGCAAATGACGACCAGCTCGCCGCCTTTGTCCGCCGCGACGCGACGCACCTTCTGCAGCAGCGGCGTCTCCTTGCCGAGATCGTCCTCGGACACGTTCGCGACGTACAACACGGGCTTGAGCGTGATGAGGTTCACGTCCGCGAGCGCGGCCTGTTCTTCATCCGACAGCCCGGCCGCGCGCAGCGGCGTCCCCTTCTCCACCGCGACAATCGCCTTCGCGAGCGCCTCGGCTTGTTCTGCGTATTCTTTTTGCCCGACACGCGCGAGACGGCTCACGCGATCGTTGCGCTTGCTGAGCGCGTCGAGATCGGCGAGCAGGAGCTCGGTCTCGATCACCTCGATGTCGCGCTCGGGATCGACGCTGCCTTCGACATGCACGACGTTCGTATCTTCGAAGCAACGCACGACGTGCAGGATCGCCTCGGTCTCGCGGATGTTCGCGAGGAACTGATTGCCGAGGCCCTCACCCTTGCTCGCGCCGCGCACGAGTCCCGCGATGTCGACGACCTTGAGGTCGGTGAAGATGGTCTGCTTGGATGCTGCAAGCTCCGCGACGCTGACCAGGCGCGGATCGGCGACCGGCACGACGCCGACGTTCGGCTCGATCGTGCAGAACGGATAGTTCGCGCTCTGCGCGCCCGCGGCGGTCAAAGCGTTGAAGATGGTCGACTTCCCGACATTCGGCAATCCAACGATGCCGACAGACAAACCCATGGTTTTCAAACTCCTGCGAGGTATCGCCCGTGCCTCAACGGGAGAGGCCGCGGGCGGATTCCAGCGCCCGCGCGACCGCACCCATCAGGCCGACCTCCTGATTCACGATCAGGTCGACCGGCATCGTCGACAGCAGCTCGCGAAAGCGGCCCTTGCGCAGGAATGCTTCGAGGAAACGTCCGTCGGTGAACCACTCGCGGTTCTTCGCGGCGACGCCGCCGGCGAGGAAGATGCCGCCGCGCGCGAGGACGCTCAGCGCGAGATTGCCGGCTTCGGAGCCGTAGGCGTCGACGAAGATCTCGAACGTGTGGCGGGCGCGCGCGTCGCCGACTTCGGCGCGCTCGGCGATCTCCGCGGGCGTGAGCACGGCGCCGCCGAGGAACGTGTGGATGTTCGTGAGGCCCATGCCGGAGACGACGCGCTCCCAGCTCACGTGACCGTGGCGGCGATGCAACTCGAGGAAGAGACGCGCCTGCTCTTCATCCTGCGGCGCGAAATCCTGATGCCCGCCTTCGGTCGGAATGACCTGACCATGCACGAGCAGCGCTTCGCCCAATCCCGTGCCCGCGCCGAGAATGCCGATCGGCGCGTTGCGGTCGCGCGCTCCCTTTTGCAGCGAGAGCAGATCGGTTTCACCGAGGAGAGGAACGCCGAGTGCGACGGCGTAGAAGTCGTTGATGAGGGAGACGTGCGGAATCGCGAACGCGCGCGCGAGCGCGCTCTCGTCCATCTCCCAGCCGAGGTTCGTCACTTCCGCGCGGCCCGCGAAAACGGGACCCGCGACCGCGAAACACGCGGCGTCGACATCGCGTGTGTCGAACGCGCGAAGGAGATCGTCGAACGTGGCGTAGCCGGCGCTGTCGAAGCGCGCTTCGTCGACCGTCGCTCCGCTCTCGTCCACGCGGCGGAGGAGCGTCTTCGTCCCGCCGACGTCGCCCGCGATCACGCGCATGGCTTACATCTGCTCATCGGCGCTCGTTCCGTAGACGGCGGGGACCGGCACCTCGAGCAGGCGCAGGTACACCGTCAACTGTCCGCGGTGGTGGTAGGTGTGATTCATGAGGATGTTGCGGATGACTGCGATCTTCGGGATGGTCGTGAGCGTCTTCCCTTCGCGAGTCATCGTGAACGACTCCTTGAGGAACTCGTCCGTCAGCGTCGCGAGGTACTCGCGCGTGTCCGCGTGGTTGCGCTGAAACTCCTCGACGATCTGGGACGTGTTCTCGGGCGGCTGCGAGGGACGCGCCTGGCCGATGTCGAACGCTCCCGCGCGGAGGAGCTTCTGCACGGTCTTGGGAATCGACGCGATGTGCCAGGCCAGCTTCCCCAGCGACGACGACTTCGCATGCGGCGTCCACGACAGCTGGTCCGCCGGCACGCGCTCCAGCACCCTGGTCGTGACCTTCGCTTCATGATCGAGCTCAGCGAGGAATGAATGGATGATCGGCATCCGGCAAACTATATCGAAGGGGCTGGCTCATCGGGTGCTCCGAGCCGCAGACGCTGCTTCGCTCCTGCTGCGAAGCGGTCGTCAGTTACTGAAAAGAAGCGTACGATGACAAACATGGTCGGAGAGCGAATTCGGGAGTTGCGGCACGCGCAGGGGCGCTCGCTCGCGGATATTGCGGCGAAGGCGAAAGTCAGCGTGGCGACGTTGTCCCGGATCGAGAACGACAAGCAGTCCGTCGACCTCGGGCTCTTCCTCATTCTGGCCAAGGTCCTTCAGGTGACCGCGCACGACATTCTCGATGACGAGGATCTCAGCGACGACAAGGTCGATCCCCTCGCCCGCCGGATCGCTATGCTGGAAACGAAGAAGCGCACGGAGCTCTGGCGCGACGTCGCCGCCGAACGGCGCGCTCAAGGTCAGCGGAACCGCGGCCCGCAAGGTCGCGAGGTCGGCCAGCAGGTCGAGGAGCTGCTCGCGCAGGTGGACTTCCTGCGCGGCGAGCTCGAGTCCGTTCGCAAGCGCATGAAGAAGCGCTGAATAGTTGGCAGTTGGCAGTTGGCAGTCAACAGGAGAAAAGCTCCTGCAAACTGCAAACTACTTCGCTCGGTCGATCAGCACCAGCACCGCGCCCTCGATCCTGTTGTCGACGGTCTTGTATGGGCGGATGCGCAGAGCGAAGCGGCGACCCTGCCGGTCCTTCACTTCCTGCTCGCGCACTTCGAGGTTGTCGATCACGTCCTTCACCATCTGTTCGAGATCGTCCACCTCCAGCGTTGCCTTCAGATCGTCGATCGAGCGCCCGAGGTCCGTGGCGTTGAGGTTGAGCGTGCGTTGCGCGCCGGGGTTGAAGCGGCGGATGCGGAGATGGCTGTCGAGCATCACGATCGGCAGGTCCACCGACGCGAGGAGGTTGATCAGATCGTTGTTCACCAGCGCCAGCTCCTCGTTGCGATTCTCCAACTCGTCGTTGAGCGTGATCAGCTCTTCATTCGTCGACTGCAGCTCTTCCTTCGCCGTCTCCAGCTCCTCGTTCGTGCTCTGCAGCTCCTCGTTGGTCGACTGGCCTTCCGCGCTGGCCAGGCGGAGCTCCTCGTTCATCGTCTCCTGCTCTTCGATGATCGACTGCAGGTACTCGCGCGTCGCCTCGAGCTCGCGTTTGAGGCGCGCGGAATGCCGTGTATCGGCCTCCGCCTCCTTCTTCCGTCCCTTCTTCTCCTCGGCTTCCGGCGCCCGTGCCTCCTCGAACAGCACGATCTGATACTTCTCTTTCGTCGCGGAAAGGAACGGGATGACCTCGATGTCCACGAGGGTCGTGCCGCCGTTGTTCCTGACCTGAACGCCCTCGCGGCGTACGGCCGTCTCCTCCTTCCGCGCGGCGTGAATCGCGGCGCGCAGATCGGCGAGCAATCCTTCGCGCGCCATCTTCAACACGTTGAAGCTGGCCACGCCGGAGGGCGGCTCGAGGAAAAGACTGGTGCGGCCGCGGAACTGCAGCACGTCCATGTTCTCGTCGATCAGCACACCCGGCGGCGAGTACCGCGACAGCATGACCCGATCGGCTTCGCGAAACACATTGGCCGGCGGGACGACCTCTTCCTGCATGGGGACCCTTTCCACCCGCTCTCGCGGAGTCGTGGACTCGAAAGCGACAGTCAACCGGTTGGCCGAGGCTTTCTTGCGATAGATCTTGCGTCTGCGGTCGACGATCGCGAACATCTCGCCGTGGTTGCCGATCGACTCCGCGCTGCCGAGAAGCAGGGTTCCGCCGGGACCGAGCGCATAGTGAAAGATGGACATGACCTTCCGCTGCAACACCGTGCCGAGGTAGATCATCACGTTGCGGCAACTGATCAGGTCCAGCCGCGAGAATGGCGGATCGCGCGTGAGGTCCTGGCGCGCGAAGATGCAGCAGTCGCGCAGCGCTTTGGACACGCGATACGTCCCTTCTTCCTTCACAAAGAAGCGCTGCAGCCGCACCGCCGACACCTCGGCGGAGATGCTCTCGGGATAGGTGCCGAGCCGCGCGCGTTGGATCGCCGCTTCGCTCACGTCCGTGCCGAAGATCTGGAGCGGAGCGCTCACACCGGCGTCGTGCACCGCTTCCAGCAGCGCCATCGCCAGCGAGTACACCTCCTCGCCTGTCGCACATCCCGGCACCCAGATGCGCAGCGGCCGCGGGTCTTCGCGATCGCGGAGCATCAGCGGAAAAACTTCGCGCTGTAACGCGGTGAAGACTTCCGGATCGCGGAAGAAGCCGGTGACGCGGATCAGGATGTCGCTGCAGAGCCTCTCGAGCTCGCGCGGATTCTCGCGCAGCATCGTCACGTAGTCGGCGACGTCGTTGGTCTTGTGCAGCGCCATGCGCCGGCGGATGCGGCGCTCGACGGTTCCGGGCTTGTAGTGCGTGAAGTCGACGTCGTGGACCGCGTGGAGGAGACGAAAGATCGCCGACAGCTCGCCGTCCGGCAGGCTCGCCGGCCGTGCCGAGACGTACGGGTGACGGATGATGCGCAGCAACTCGGCACCGATCCCGTCGGGCGGAAGGACGAAGTCGACCGAGCCGGTGGAGACGGCCGCGTGCGGCATCAGCGCGAACTTCGCGCTGTCGTCCTGCGCGAAGGTGATGCCTCCCTCGGCCTTGATCGCCTTCGTGCCGAGTGCGCCGTCGGAGTCGGAGCCGGAGAGGACGACGCCGATCGCGCGTGTACCGTGATGTTCCGCGAGCGAGCGGAAGAAAAGATCGATCGGCATCCCGCGCTCGTCGCCGCGCGCGACCGTGACGAGATGTCCGTTCGCCATGGTGATCAGTTCGTCGGACGGAGCGACGTAGACGTGATTGGGCTCGACCTTCATGCCGTCCGCGGCACGCCGAACCGGCATCATCGTCGCGCGGGAGACGACCTGCGCCAGACCATCGTTGTGTTTCTCCTGATGCAAGACGTAGACGAACGCCATGCCCGGTCGTTCGCCGACAATGCCGAGCAGCTCGAGGAACGGAGCGATGCCGCCGGCGGAAGCGCCGATGCCGACGATGGGAAACTGCGCGAAGTCGGGCGGCGGTGCCGGTGAAACCGGCGCGGCGGGCGGATCGGTGGGCGCCTTCGGTTTCGATCCTCGTTTGGGCATTGGGGTCTCGGATCATCGTATCCGTTCTCGCACCCATACGGCTTAGACCGACGGCTTCCCTTCGCTGCAAACGTCGTGCACAACCTTTGCGTAAGCTGCAAGTATGTTGCGCAACGTGGACGAAGAAGAAGACGAGCTCCCACCCACCGATGACGACCTCGATGTCGATCTCAACCGGCCGACGGATCGCGATCTCGGTTTGGAAGACGACGATCCGGCGGATCGGCGACGGGATCCGTTGCGCGTGCCGTAAGCGTTGGAGCGCTCAGAATTTCCCCGCCGCGCGTTCCTTGGTGGGCAGCACTTCCAGACAAGTCGTCCACCACCCGCTCACGATCGTCTCGACGAACGCCTCGGGTAATTGCTCATCGCGCATTTCTGCAGCGAGCGTCGCGTGGTCATACGCGATCGGCACGAACTCCACGTTGAACGGCTCCGAATCGACGATCGTGATCCACACATTCGTCCGGCCGTCATTCGCGGGACGTCCAATGACTCCCGCGTTGATCACATGCCTGCCGTCGCTCAATGCCTTGTGCCAGTGCAGTCCGGTGTGCGTGCAGACGATGACGTCGGCGCCGTGATCGCGGCAGAGTTTTTCGAGAAACGGCTCCGGTGACGTCGACCGCCATAAGAACTCATTGATCTTCCGCGGCGAGCCATGCACGAGCAGAAACTTCCGGCCGCCCGCAACGAAGCGGATCTCGCGCGGCAATGTCCCCATCCAGTCTTTGTACGCGTCGCTCGTATTCGCGAAAGTGTAGTCGTACGAGATCTGCGCGTAATGGTTGTCGCGCGGATCGGTGTAACCACAATGACAATCGCTGGCGCGCGTGGAGAGCGATTCCTCGTAATTGCCTTGAATGCCGTGGATGCCGCGCGCGATGAGCAGCTCGGGGATGCGATCGGGATGCGGACCGAACGCGCCGAGATCGCCGAGGAAGTAGGTGGCGTCGCAGTTGCGGCGCCCGATCTCGTCGAGCGCCGCGGTCAATGCGTGATAGTTCGAGTAGATGCCACCGATGAACGCGACCCGCACAGGAGAATCTTAATGCGGACCGCCGGCGTCCTCGCCGGCTGAGCGGGCGGCGTCCTCGCCGCCCGGGTGGCGGCGCGGGACGCCGCCACATCAGC
>Ga0209382_10001887_pt1 | contig 31729 bp, 33 predicted proteins | sample SoiMetdeltSBSDD5_FD_187599 | JGI IMG/M metagenome (GOLD analysis project Ga0209382, IMG submission 187599) | Bulk soil microbial communities from a Populus tree surrounding site in Tennessee, USA - Soil MetaG P. deltoides SBSDD5 (SPAdes) (version 2) | ecosystem: Environmental > Terrestrial >...
TGTCGCACGCCTGGGGCATGACCGAGATGACGCCGCTGGGAACGGTGACGCGGCTCAAGAGTTACATGGGAGACTGGTCGGAGGAGAAGAAGTACGACGTCTACTCGCGCGTCGGCTACGCCTCGGTCGGCGTCGACGTTCGGATCGTGGACGACCTTGGGGCCGAGCTGGCATGGGACGGCCAGAGTATGGGCGAGCTCCAGGTACGCGGGCCGTGGGTCGTCGCCTCTTACTACGACAACCCCGAATCCGCCGATCGATTCACCGGGGACGGATGGTTCCGCACCGGCGACGTCGCCACGATCGACGCGGAGGGCTACATCCAGATCACCGATCGAACCAAGGACCTCATCAAGTCCGGGGGCGAATGGGTCTCGAGTGTCGACGTCGAGAACATGATCATGAGCCACCCGAAAGTGCTGGAGGCGGCGGTCATTGCGGTGCCGCACCCCAAATGGGTCGAGCGTCCCCTGGCCTGCGTGGTGCCCAAGCCGGGCTCAGTGCTCGAGCCGGGCGAGATCATCGAGTTTCTCCGGCCGCAGCTCGCCCGGTGGGCCCTCCCCGATGCCGTCGAGATCGTCGAGGCCGTGCCCAAGACGACCGTCGGCAAGTTCGACAAGAAGGTCCTACGCGAGCGCTACAAGAACTGGGCGCCGCGCGACGCGTAGGCACCGGCGAGCGTAACTTGGGGTAATATGACGGGCTAAATGGCCTTGCGGTACGCGGGATTCGGCGAGCAGCTTGCCCGCGCCATCGAGAGCAGTGAAAACGAGCCGGCCTCAACGAGGCCGGCATGCGCGACCATCCGCGAACGATAGGAGAAGTCATGCCCTCTCTGACCCGACGCAAATTCCTGACGACCACCACCGGGGCGGGCCTTGCGGGAATCCTTGCCACCGGCATTCCCCCTGCGCGCGGGCAGCAGCGCGAGATCCTCTACCTCTGCTGGAACAACTTCGCGCCGCTCTCGGACAAGAAGCTGGCCGAGATCGGCCAGCGTTTCACGAAGGACACCGGCATCAAGGTCAAGATCGACCACATCAACGCCGAGCAGCAGCCGGCGAAGTACGCCTCAGAGGTCCAGACGCAGGCCGGTCACGACATGGTCGAGATGCGGATGCATTTCCCGTGGCTCTACGAGCCCCAGCTCGTAGACGTCGGCGACGTCGTGGCCGACCTGGAGAAGAAGTACGGCAAGGCCATCTCCTCGGCCGAGGAGACCGCCAAGGTCAAAGGCACCTGGCGCGCCGTGCCCCAGTACCACGCGATGTTCGTGGCCACGTACCGCGAGGACCTCTTCAAGAAGGCCGGGCTCAAGATCCCGGAGACGTGGGAGGATCTCTACGTCGCCGGCAAGGAGCTGAAGAAGATGGGACACCCGGTGGGGATTCCCATCAACCAGAACCTCGACTCGATCTCGACGGCGGGGCCCATTCTGTGGTCGCTCGGCGGCATGGAAGTCGACAAGGACGGCAAGACCGTCCGGATCAACAGCCCGCAGGCCGCCCAGATGATCGAGTGGTATCGGAAGATGTTCCGCGACTGCATGGAGCCGGAGGTCCTCTCCTGGGACAACGCCAGCAACAACCAGTCGATCCAGCAAGGCAAGGCCGGCTGGATCCACAACCCGGTCAGCGCGTACATCGTCGCGAAGCAGATGAAGCTCCCGACCGCCGACACCATCAACCACCATCGGACGCCGGGCGGGCCTAACGGTCGCCACGAGACGGACGCGCCACGCCATATCGGCATCTGGAAGTTCTCGAAAAACGTCGAGCCGGCCAAGGAGTTCATCCGCTACCTCCTCGGCCGACCCGAGACCTACAACGAGTACATCATGTCCGGCGATGCCTTCAACTTGCCCGTGTACGAGAAGCTCCAGGACCATCCGGTGTTCAAGACCGATCCCAAGTACGCGGCGCTCAAGGCGGAAGGGGTTCAGTATCACGCCTATGGGTGGCCGGCGCCGCCGAGCGACAAGGTACAGCTGATCACCAACTCGTTCATCTTGCCGATCATGCTCGCCAAGGCGGTAACCGGGACGTCGACGAAGGACGCCATGGCGTGGGCCGAAGGCGAGATGAAGAAGATCATCGCGGGGTGAGCTGACATGGCTATCGGCAACGTTGGCGTCGTCACCGCGGCACCCCGTCTGTCGCTGAGAGCGCGGCTGAGCGGACTCCTCGACCGCGAGAGTTGGCTGGGCCCGATCTTCGTGAGCCCCGCCCTCGTCCTGCTCCTGCTCCTCGTCGCCTACCCCTTCTTCATGGCACTCTACTTCTCAGTCTCGAACGCCTTCATCGGGAGACCGAGCAACTTCGTTGGGATCCGCAACTTCGTCAGGCTCTGGGAGAGCGACGCGTTTCGGCAGACGTTCCAGAACGCGTTCGTCTTCTGCGGCGCTGCGGTCGGCGCCAAGATCGTCCTGGGGATCTCGCTCGCCCTGCTCCTCAACCAGCAACTCTGGTTCAAGCGCCTAATCCGCGGCGCCGTGCTGCTCCCCTGGGTCATCCCGACCGCGCTTTCGACCCTGGGCTGGTCGTGGATGTTCAACTCGCTCTACAGCGTCGTCAACTGGACCCTCCTGGCCAGCGGTATCATCGACCCGCCAGGGCCCAACTGGCTCGGCCAGAAGTACTACGCGATGGCCGCCGTGATCATCGTCAACATCTGGCGCGGCTTGCCCTTCTTCGCGATCACGCTCCTGGCGGGGCTGGTCGCGATTCCGAAGGAGCTCTACGAGGCGGCGGAGGCCGACGGCGCGGGGCCGATCGCACGCTTCTGGTACGTGACCTTGCCGCTGCTCAAAGGCGTGCTGGCCATCGTCGTGCTGTTCTCGACGATCTTCACCTTCAGCGAGTTCAACATCATCTACGTGCTCACCCACGGTGGTCCGATGAACTCGACTCACTTGTTCGCGACCTTGGCGCGTCAGGTCGGACTCGAGACCGGCCGGATCGGCGAGGGCGCGGCGATCTCTCTCTATCTCTTCCCCGCGCTCATGATCGTCGTGTGGGCGCAGCTCCGCTTCGTCAGAAGGCAGGCCAACTGATGAATCGGCGGATGCTCACCAACCGGATCCTGTCGCACCTGGCGCTGCTGCCGTTCATCATCTTCGCGGTGTTCCCCTTCTATCACATGGCGTTGACGTCGCTGAAGCAGAACCGGGAGCTTTACGATCGCAACGCGGTGCCCCTCCTGATCACACAAGGACCGACCCTCGAGCACTACACGAAGCTCTTGTGGGAGACCGAGTTCATCAACTGGACGAAGAACAGCCTCATGGTCACTATCCTGGCAACCGTCATCTCACTCGTCATCGGGACGGTCGCCGCGTACGCGCTGGCGCGCCTGAAGTTCTTCGCCGTCGGCAGCCTCGGTACCGGGATCTTCGTCACCTACCTGGTGCCGACCTCGCTCCTGTTCTTGCCGCTGGCCCAAGTCGTGAACTGGCTCGGGCTCGGCGACTCGAAATGGGCGCTGGTGGTCACCTACCCGACGTTCCTCGTGCCCTTCTGTACGTGGCTCTTGATGGGCTACTTCCGCACCGTGCCCAAGGAGGTCGAGGAGTGCGCGATGGTCGACGGCGCCACACGCATCCAGGCGCTCTGGCGAATCGTGCTGCCGATCGCGGTGCCTGGCCTGGTGTGCGCCGCGCTCTTCGCCTTCACGCTGTCCTGGAACGAGTTCATCTACGCACTCACGTTCACGTCGTCGTCCGAGCAGATCACCGCGAGCGTGGGCGTGACGACCGAGCTGATCCGCGGCGACATCTACTACTGGGGCTCGCTGATGGCCGGCGCGGTCCTGGCCTCGGTCCCGATCGTCGTCCTCTACGTCTTCTTCCTCGACTACTACGTCTCTGGCCTGACGGCCGGCGCCATCAAGTAAGTGTCGCAGCCGCCCGCGAAGCGGCCACATGGCCGCGGCTTCGCGGGCGGCGTCGTTGCCGGCGTCAGCGCGCCGATCCCACGAACGCCTCGAGCATCCCGTCGGCGCAGATCCGCCGCGCCGTGATCGCCCGGCGCATCGCGAGCCGGCCGCGCGCCTGAGTCTCGTCGGTCGTCGCGAGCTGGGACAGGATGCGCACGGCCCGATCGGCGTGGTCGCCCTCGACTTCCATGTGCACGTGGTAGAAGTCCAGCGCCGCGCGCGCGACGCCGTAGTGGCGCTCCATCGCGTCGGCCATCTTCTGCACGTGCATCGCGTTCAGCGACTCGGTCGCGATGTTGCCGCCGCACAGCGCCTCGATCGTGGACGATCGCTGCAGCAGGAACAGCTCGTTCTTCTCGATGATCGTGGTCGGCAGGTACTCGGTGGCGAAGAGCTCGTCGCGCGCGATGCCGAGGGCCTCGGCCAGCCGGATGAAGAGAAACGCGTGCGCCGTCGTCTTACCCCCGACGGTATCCTCGCCGCCCTCCTCGACCACCAGCGGGATCAGCGCGCGCTGGCGCTCGAGATCCTCGTACGTCGGTGAATAGCCGCCGACCGAGATGATCTTCCACGCCGCGTGGCGGAGGGTGTCGAGGAAGAAGCAGCCCTGCTGTCGGATCACGCTCTGCACCTGGGGCCGCGTGAGCTTGCCGTCCCAGATCATCTGGAAGAGCGGATGGTGGAGCCACGGATGTGTCTGGCGCGCTTCCTCCAGAAGCGCGTGGGTGAACGCGGCGGGTGTCTGCGCCATGCGATGCCTCCTGGGTCTGTGTGGCCGCGCCATTGTACCCGTTCGCGCGCGGGGGCCGCTCGGTCGCATGCATGACGCGAGAAGCCCGGATGGTCTATAGTGACGGCCGGGATAGGCGCTGGATTTCTGGAATATCCAGCCTTTGGCAAGCATTTGGCGTAAGAGACGACAACTCGTGGTTGAGGAGACAAGACACATGGACAAGACGCGAAGCATCCTTTCTGTCGGGCTCGTCACCCTCAGCGCTCTGCTGCTCGCAGCCGGGCCGGTGGCCGCCCAGGAAGGCACGTTGAAGAAGATCAAGGAGACGAACACGATCACGCTCGGCCACCGCGACGCGTCGATCCCCTTCTCGTATTTCGACGACAAGCAGCAGGCGGTCGGCTACGCGATGGACCTCTGCGGCAAGATCGTCGACGCGGTCAAGGCCGAGCTGAAGATGCCGAACCTCCAGGTGAAGCTCAATCCGGTCACCTCGGCGACGCGGATCCCGCTGATGGCGAACGGCACGGTCGATCTCGAGTGCGGCTCGACCACCAACAACCTCGAGCGCCAGAAGCAGGTGTCGTTTACGATCACCCACTTCGTGACGGCGAATCGCTTCGTCAGCAAGAAGGCCGCGAACCTCAAGAACCTCAACGACCTCAAGGGCAAGACGGTCGTCTCGACCTCGGGCACGACGAACATCAAGCAGATCACCGAGCTGAACGGTCAGCAGAATCTCGGCATCACGATCCTACCCGCGAAGGACCACGCCGAGTCGTTCCTGATGGTCGAGACCGGCCGCGCCGTCGCGTTCTTCATGGACGACATCTTGCTCTACAGCCTGGTGGCGAACTCGAAGACGCCGTCGGAGTGGACCATCTCCTCGGAAGCGCTGTCCGTCGAGCCCTACGGAATCATGCTGCGCAAGGACGATCCGTCCTTCAAGAAGGTCGTGGACGACGCCATGACCAAGCTGTACAAGTCGGGCGAGATCAACACGATCTACGCGAAGTGGTTCCTCCAGCCGGTGCCGCCCAAGGGGATCAACCTCAACGTGCCGATGAGCGACGTCTTCAAGCGCGTCGTCGCCAAGCCCACGGATTCGGGCGATCCGAACGACTACAAGTAGCCCTGGGCGCCGCGCCCGTCCGGCCGGAGAGCTGACCCGGTGAAGTACAACTGGAACTGGGGCATCTTCTGGCAGCTCTCGCCCGACGGGCGCGGCACCTATCTCGACACCCTCATCGCCGGCCTCGGCTGGACCCTGGCGACGGCCCTGGCGGCGTGGGTGATCGCGCTCATTCTCGGCCTGATCGTGGGCGTGATCCGGACCACGCCGGTTCGCTGGCTCCGGCTCCTGGGTGACGCGTGGGTCGAGCTGTTTCGCAACGTACCTCTCCTGGTCCAGATGTTCCTGTGGTTCTTCGTGGTGCCCGAGCTCCTGCCCGCCTCGGTCGGGGTCTGGCTGAAGCAGCTGCCGCGCTCGGCGTTCTACACCGCGGTCCTGGCGCTGGGCCTCTACACCTCCGCACGCGTCGCGGAGCAGACGCGCGCCGGGATCCAGGCGCTCTCGCGCGGCCAGGGCATGGCGGCCGTCGCGCTCGGGCTCACCTTGCCGCAGACGTACCGCTTCGTGCTGCTGCCGATGGCGCTGCGGATCGTCATGCCTCCCCTGACGTCGGAGTTCCTGAACGTCATCAAGAACAGCGCCGTGGCGCTGACGATCGGACTGGTCGAGCTGACGGCCAGCGCCCGTTCGATCCAGGAATTCAGCTTCCAGGTCTTCGAGGCGTTCACGGCCGCCACGCTCATCTACATGTTCCTGAACCTGATCGTCGTGACCGGGATGCGCTGGCTCGAGAAGCGGATGGCGATACCGGGGCTGATCGGTGCCGGGCAGGCGATGCCGCAGGCGGGCCACTAGCCGTGCTGACAGGCTTCGACTGGGACGTCATCCGGCGCACCGCGCCCTATCTGTTCAAGGAGGGCATGACGTTCACCCTGACGCTCACGGTGCTGGCGATGGTCGGTGGGATCGTCTTCGGAACCCTGCTGGCGATGATGCGTCTGGCGAGCTACCGCGTGCTCTCGATCACTGCGAGTGCCTACGTGAACGTCATGCGCTCGACGCCGCTCGTGCTCGTGATCTTTTGGCTCTACTTCCTGGTGCCCTGGATCGGCGGCTGGCTGATCGGCGCGAGCCGTCCGATCCAGGTCGGCGCGTTTCTCTCCTCGCTCATCACCTTCATGATCTTCGAGGCCGCATATTATTGCGAGATCATGCGGGCCGGGATCCAGTCGATCCCGCGCGGACAGATGTGGGCCGGCTACGCGCTCGGGCTCTCTTACTGGCAGACCATGGGACAGATCGTGCTGCCGCAGGCGTTCCGCAACATGCTGCCGGTGCTGCTGACGCAGACCATCATCCTGTTCCAGGACACCTCGCTCGTGTATGTGCTCTCGATCACCGATTTCCTGGGCGCCGCCTCGAAGGTCGCCCAGCGGGACGGCCGCCTGGTCGAGATGTACCTGTTCGTCGCGGTCGTGTACTTCGCGGTCAGCTTCGGCCTGTCGAGTCTCGTGAAGCGGCTCCAGTTCCGGCTGGCCGTCGCGAGCCGCTGACCCTCGGAGCCCGGGAGGGCACCGTCATGGCGATGATCGAGATGAAGGACGTCAGCAAGTGGTACGGGCCGGTTCAGGTGCTGAAAGGTTGCTCGACCGCCGTGAGCAAGGGCGAAGTGGTCGTCGTATGCGGGCCCTCGGGCTCCGGCAAGAGCACCCTGATCAAGACCGTCAACGGGCTCGAGCCGTTCCAGAAGGGCGAGGTGCTGGTCAACGGCGTCTCGGTGGGCGACCCGAAGACCAATCTCACCCGCCTGCGCGCGCAGATCGGCATGGTCTTCCAGCACTTCGAGCTCTTCCCACATATGAGCGTCACCGACAACATCAGCCTCGGTCAGGTCCGCGTGCTCGGGCGGTCCAAGGATGAGGCCCGGGCGCGGTCGATGAAGCTCCTCGAGCGCGTCGGGCTCACCCAGCACGCTGTAAAGTACCCGGGCCAGCTCTCGGGCGGTCAGCAGCAGCGCGTGGCGATCGCGCGGGCGCTCGCGATGGATCCCCTGGCGATGCTCTTCGACGAGCCCACCTCGGCGCTCGATCCCGAGATGATCAACGAAGTGCTCGACGTCATGACCGAGCTGGCGCGCGAGGGCATGACGATGATGGTCGTCACGCACGAAATGGGGTTCGCGAGCCGCGTGGCGCACCGGGTGATCTTCATGGATCAGGGCCAGATCGTGGAGGACGACAAGAAGGACGACTTCTTCCGGACGCCGCGGTCAGAGCGCGCTCAGCAGTTCCTGTCGAAGATCCTGCATCACTGAGCGGCGACTCAGCGGATCACGATCAGCACGTCGCCGCCGTTCACCGCCTGGCCGGGCTCGACGCGCACTTCGGCGATCGTTCCGGACGCGCCGGCCCTGAACTCGTTCTCCATCTTCATCGCCTCGATGATCAGCAGGGTCGCGCCCTTCTCGACGCGATCCCCCGGCTTGACGGCCACCTTGACGATGCGCCCGGGCAGCGGCGCCACGAGCGTGCGCCCGCTCTGCCCGCCGGCGGCGCCCCGCGTGCGAATGATGTGGCGCGTATGCTCCTCGACCTGGACCACGTAGCGCTCGGCGCCGACGTCGACGACGCAGGCGCCGTCCTGGTCCCAGACGTCGGCCACGTACGAGACGCCGCCGATCAGCAGCGAATAGATACCCTGGGCGGTGAGCCGGCCGTCGACCTCCCACACCTCGGAGCCGATCGTCAGCCGATAGCGTCCGGCCTCGCCGCTCACCTCGACCATCTCGGTCGTCTCACCCACGGTCACCGCGAACTTCACGAGCGCCACCCGGGATGACGGCCGGTCCGCCAGTCGTCCGCCGACGGCGGCGGGGCTTCGACGATCGTCCGGCGTCCCAGGCGCTCGTACTCGGCCAGGACCGCCGCGATCACCGCCACCGACCGGGCGCGGTTGTGCTCGGCCTCGAACGTCGGCAGCACCCGCTCGAGAAAGCCCGTCGAGAGCCGACCGGCGCGAAAATCCTCGTGGCCGATGATCTGCACGAGCACTGGAATCGTCGTGAGGATGCCGACGACCTTGTACTCGCCGAGCGCGCGCGCCATGCGCCGGATGGCCGTCGGGCGGTCGGCGCCCCAGACGATCAGCTTGGCGAGCAACGTGTCGTAGAAGCGGGGAACCGTGTAGCCTTCGTAGGCGCCTGAATCGTCGCGCACCCACGGCCCGGTCGCGGCGCGCAGCCCCGTGATCCGGCCCGGCGACGGCATCCAGCCGCCGAACGGATCCTCGGCGTTGATCCGGCACTCGATCGCGGCGCCCCGCAGGCTCACGTCCGACTGCGCGAACGCGAGCGGCTCGCCCGCGGCGATCCGGAGCTGCTCACGGACCAGATCGATGCCGGTCACCATCTCAGTCACGGGATGCTCGACCTGCAGCCGGGTGTTCATCTCCAGGAAGTAGAAGCTGCGGTCGGCGTCGACCAGGAACTCGACGGTCCCCGCGTTGACGTAGCCGGCCGCCTTCGCGATCCGGCACGCCGACTCGCCCAGCCGCGTGCGCATGGCGGCGTCCACGAAGGGCGAGGGCGACTCCTCGACGAGCTTCTGGTGGCGCCGCTGGATCGAGCACTCGCGCTCGCCCAGATGAACGACGTGGCCGTGGCCGTCGGCCAGCACCTGCACCTCGATGTGGCGCGGCTCCAGCAGCAGCCGCTCGAGATAGACGGCGCCGTCGCCGAACGCGTACGAGGCCTCGCTCTGCGCCATCCCGAGCGCGGCCACGAGCTCGCTCTCGGCGTGCACGGCGCGCATGCCCTTGCCGCCGCCGCCCATGCTGGCCTTGATCATCAGCGGAAAGCCGATCTCGCGGGCGGCCGCCAGCACGGCCTCGCCGGACACCGGCTCGAACGTCCCGGGGACGGTCGGGACGCCCAGCTCGCGCGCGATCCGGCGCGCCGCGGTCTTGTCGCCCAGCGCGCGGATGGCCGCGGGCGGCGGGCCGATGAAGATCAGCCCCGCGGCGCCGCACGCCTCGGCGAACGCGGCGTTCTCGGCGAGGAATCCGTAGCCGGGATGGACCGCGTCGGCGCCGGCGGCCTTCGCGACGCGCACGAGCTTGTCGATGGCCAGATAGCTCTCGTTCGGCGCCGGGGGGCCGATCGGGTAGGCCTCGTCGGCCATCTGGACGTGCAGGGCCTCACGGTCGGCCTCGGAGAACACGGCGACCGAGGCGATGCCCTGCTCGCGGCAGGCGCGGATCACGCGGACGGCGATCTCGCCCCGGTTGGCGACGAGGACTTTCGCGATCCTCATCAAAAACCTAGCGCGGGTGAAGCTCGAGGCTCGAGAAGAAGTATGGGATCTCGGTCGCCGCCGACTCCGGCGAGTCGGAGCCGTGCACCGCGTTGGCCTCGATCGAGGAGGCGAACTCTTTTCGGATCGTGCCTGCGGCGGCCTTGGCCGGATCGGTGGCGCCCATCAGATCGCGCCAGCGCGAGATGGCGTCGTCGCCCTCGAGCACCATCAGGAGGGACGGGCCCTGGGTCATGAACGAGCAGAGGCTGTCGTAGAACGGCCGCTGCCGGTGGACGTAGTAGAAGCCACGCGCCTCGCCGAGCGACAGGTGCGCGAGCTTGACGGCCAGGATCGTGAACCCGCCCTCTTCGATCTTCGTGAGGATCTTGCCGACCACTCGCTTGGCCACTGCGTCCGGCTTGACGATGGCGAGGGTGCGCTGCGCGCTCATCGTCTGATCACCTTCGCCATCGTCGCTCCCATGTCGGCCGGACTTTTCACCAATGTGGCGCCAGCCTCTTTCAGTGCTTTCATTTTCTCCGCCGCCGTCCCCTTGCCGCCCGCGATGATCGCGCCGGCGTGGCCCATCCGGCGCCCCGGCGGCGCCGTCTGGCCGCAGATGAACGCGACCACCGGTTTCTTCACCTTTGCCTTGATGAAGGCGGCCGCCTCTTCCTCGGCGGTTCCGCCGATCTCGCCGATCATCATGATCGCCCGCGTCTTGGGATCGGCGTTGAACAGCCGCAGCACGTCGACGAAGCTCGTGCCGTTGACCGGATCGCCGCCGATGCCCACGCACGTCGACTGCCCAATCCCGCGTGAGGTCAGCTGGCCCACGACCTCGTAGGTCAGGGTGCCGCTGCGCGAGACGACGCCGACCGGGCCGGCTTTGTGGATGTCGCCGGGCATGATGCCGATCTTGGCTTGGTCCGGTGTGATCACGCCCGGGCAGTTCGGTCCGATCAGCCGGCTTTTCGTGCCGGCCAGAAAATGCTTGGCCCGCACCATGTCGGTGACCGGGATGCCCTCGGTGATGCAGATGATCAGCGGGATCTCCGCCGCGGCTGCCTCCGTGATCGCGTCGGCCGCTGCCGGTGGCGGCACGAAGATCAAGGCACAGGTCGCCCCTTCGGCGGCGACCGCCTCGGCCACCGTGTTCCAGACGTGGAATCCCTCGTGCGTCGTGCCGCCCTTGCCCGGCGTCACGCCGCCGACGACCTTGGTACCGTACTCCTTGCACCGCGCGGCGTGGAAGGCGCCCTCACGGCCGGTGATGCCCTGCACGAGCACGCGGGTCTTTCGATCGACGAGGATGCTCATTCAGCGCTTCCGCCGCTTGTCGGCGCGCCGCTGCTCGAGGAGGTCGGCGATTTCACGATAGCGGGGATGATCGGCGGGCATCGTCTGAACGATGATCTCATAGCACGCGTTGGTGTCCTCGCGCCGGCACCAGCGGATCATGTCGTCGACGAGCCGGTCGCGGTACGGGCTCTGCGGATATTTCTCGAAGAAGACCTTGGCCTTCACCATCGACATCGTCGCGACGGCGTCCTCGTAGGCCCGCTCGTCGCCGCGCCGGCACCCGGCGCTCGCGACGACCGAAGCCGTGAGGAGCAAGAACGGTAGCCACCGGTTAGCCCCGCGCGAGGGCCACCGCCTTCCGGGCACCGTCGCCCATATCCTTGGCGTTGGTCAGATGCAGCCCCGACTCGGCGAGCATCCGCCGACCTTCCTCCACGTTCGTGCCCTCCATACGCACCACGACCGGGAGCCGGAGGCCGAGCTTCTTGACGGCGGCGATCACGCCGGCGGCCAGCCGGTCGCAGCGCAGGATCCCGCCGAAGACGTTGATGAACACCGTCTTCACGCTCGGATCGGACGACAGGATCCGGAACGCGTTCTCGATCTGCTCGGGCGAGGCGCCGCCACCCACGTCGAGGAAATTGGCGGGCTGACCGCCCGCGAGCTTCACGATATCCATCGTGGCCATGGCCAGCCCGGCGCCGTTGACCATGCAGCCCACGTTGCCGTCGAGCTTGATGTAGTTGAGCCCGTACTTCGACGCCTCGACGTCGAGCGGATCCTCCTCGTTGACGTCGCGGAGCGCGGCGACGTCCTTGTGGCGCTCGAGCGCGTTGTCGTCGAAGTTGAGCTTGGCGTCGAGAGCCAGAACGCGGCCGTCCTTGGTGACGACCAGCGGGTTGATCTCGACCAGCGAGCAGTCGCGGGCCAGGTAGAGACGGAAGAGGCTCCGGATCATCGCGACTGACTGCTTGAACTGCTCGCCCGCCAGCCCCAGGCCGTAGGCCAGCCGGCGCGCCTGGAAATCTTGGATGCCCAAGGCCGGGTGCGCCCACTCGCGAAAGATCCGCTCGGGCGTGCGAGCCGCGACTTCTTCGATATTCATGCCGCCGGCCTGCGAGGCCAGCACGACGTGCGTCGAGCGGGCGCGGTCCAGGGTGATCGAGAGATAGAGCTCGCGGTCGACGGCGGAGGCTTCCTCGACGAGCACGGAGCGGACCAGAATGCCGTCGGGCGGGGTCTGCGGCGTCTTGAGCTTCATGCCGAGGATCTGCTCGGCGACCCGCTCGGCGCCGGCCGCATCGTCCGCCACCTTGATCCCGCCGGCCTTGCCGCGGCCGCCGGCGTGCACTTGCGCCTTGACGACCACCTTACCGCCAAGCCGCGTGGCGACGGCGCGCGCCTCCGCCGGGGTCGTGGCCACGTCGCCGCCCGGCACCGGCACGCCGAACTCGCGCAGCAGGGCCTTGGCCTGGTACTCGTGGATTTTCACGGACGGGAGATCAGGCCTGTCGGCTCTTCTGGCCCCGGAACTTTCGCAGCAGCCACACGATGGGGTCCAGCGCGTCGGCCGCCCGTTCCTTGAGCGGAATGATCCCGTTGTCGGTGATGTGGATGTGCTCCGGGCAGACCTCGGTGCAGCACTTCGTAATATTGCAGAGCCCGACGCCTGCGTTGTCCGTGATGAAGCTCGACCGGTCGCGCGTGTCCAAGGGATGCATGTCGAGGCTCGCCAGCTTGATGAAGAAGCGCGGCCCAGCGAACGCGCGCTTCTTGTCCTCGTGATCGCGGATCACGTGGCACACGTCCTGGCACAGGAAGCACTCGATGCACTTGTGGAACTCCTGGATGCGGTCGATGTCTTCCTGCATCATCCGGTACGTGCCGTCGGCCTCCGGCGGCTTCAAGCGGAGCGGCGGCACCTGCTTGGCCTTCTCGTAGTTGTAGGACACGTCGGTCACGAGATCGCGGATCAACGGGAACGTCCGGATCGGCGTCACCGTGATCGTCTCGCCCGGCTGGAACAGATCCATCCGGGTCATGCACATGAGACGCGGCTTGCCGTTGACCTCGGCGCTGCACGAGCCGCACTTGCCGGCCTTGCAGTTCCACCGGCAGGCCAGGTCCGGGGCCTGCGTCGCCTGGATCTTGTGGATCACGTCCAGGACGACCATGCCCTCCTCGGGCTCGACCGTGTAGTCCTTGAGACCGCCGCCGGAGGGGTCGCCGCGGAACACCCGCATCGTGAACTGGGCCATCGCTACTTCCTCTCCTGGAAGAGCGCTTTGAGCTCGGCCGGCATCTCGGGCAAGGGCTCGCGGCTCAAGCCGAGCGCGCCTTGCCGCTGGCGGATGACCACGTTGATCTTGCCCCACGAATCGTCGGTGTACGGATGATCGTCTCGCGTGTGGCCGCCGCGGCTCTCGCGCCGCTCGAGCGCTGCCAAGGTGCAACATTCCGCGACCGTGAGGAGCGACGTCAGATCGAGCGCCGTGTGCCAGCCCGGATTGTAGGTCCGGCCGCCGTCGACGTGAGTCCGCGCGGCGCGCTGCTTGAGCGACTCGATCCGCTTCAACGCCTCGCGGAGCTCGTGCTCGTTGCGGATGAGCCCCACCAGGCTCTGCATCGTGTCTTGCAGATCGGCCTGGATCGCGTACGGATTCTCGCCGCCGCTTCGCGAGAACGGCGCGAGCATGTCGCGCGCGATCGACTCCACCTGGCCCGAATCGACCGTCACCTGGCCGCCGAAATCTTTGGCGTACAGGGCGGCGTACAAACCGGCGCGCCGGCCGAACACCAGGAGATCCGACAGCGAGTTGCCGCCGAGACGATTGGAGCCATGCATGCCGCCCGCCACCTCGCCCGCGGCGAACAGCCCCTTCACGGTCGCAGCGGTCGTGTCCGCGTCCACGCGCACACCGCCCATGATGTAGTGGCAGGTGGGCCCGACCTCCATCGGCTCCTTGGTGATGTCGACGCCGGCCAGCTCCTTGAACTGGTGGTACATCGACGGCAGGCGCTTTCTGATGTAGTCGGCCGGCCGGCGCGTGCAGATGTCGAGGAACACGCCGCCGTGCGGCGTCCCCCGCCCGCCCTTGATCTCGGCGTTGATGGCGCGGGCCACCTCGTCGCGCGGCAAGAGATCGGGCGTGCGCCGGTTGTTCTTCTTGTCTGCGTACCAGCGGTCGGCTTCGGGCTCGTTGTCGGCGGTCTCGCCCTTGAAGAACTCCGGGATGTAATTGAACATGAAGCGCTCGCCCTTGGTGTTCTTCAAGGTCCCGCCGTCGCCGCGCACGCCCTCGGTCACGAGGATGCCGCGCACCGACGGGGGCCAGACCATCCCGGTCGGATGGAACTGGACGAACTCCATGTCGAGGAGATCCGCGCCGGCCCACAGGGCCAGCGACTGGCCGTCGCCCGTGTACTCCCACGAGTTCGACGTGACCTTCCACGCCTTGCCCACACCGCCCGTAGCGAGCACGATCGCCTTGGCCTTGAAGAGGACGAACTTGCCGGTGTTGCGCCAGTAGCCGAAGGCGCCGACCACGCGGTCGCCGTCTTTGATGAGGCGCTCGATCTTGCACTCCATGTAGACGTCGATGCCCTGGTGGATGCCGTGGTACTGGAGCGTGCGGATCATCTCCAGGCCCGTACGGTCGCCCACGTGGGCCAGGCGCGCGTAGCGATGACCGCCGAAGTCACGCTGGAGGATGCGCCCGTCCTTGGTGCGATCGAACAGAGCGCCCCACCGCTCGAGCTCGAGCACGCGATCGGGCGCTTCCTGCGCGTGCAGCTGCGCCATGCGCCAGTTGTTGAGCATCTTGCCGCCGCGCATCGTGTCGCGGAAATGCACCTGCCAGTTGTCCTCCGGCCAGACGTTGCCGAGCGAGGCGGCGATGCCGCCCTCGGCCATGACGGTGTGCGCCTTGCCCAGGAGCGACTTGCAGACCAGGCCGACCGATACGCCCTGCGCCGCGGCCTCGATCGCCGCGCGCAGGCCGGCGCCGCCGGCGCCGATCACCAGAACGTCGTGCTCGTGTGTCTCGTAATCTTGATTCGCCATCAGATGATCCTCCAGTCCCGAATGATGCCCATCGAGACCAGCCGGATGTAGAGATCGGTCAATCCGACGCTGAAGAGCGACAGCCAGGCGAACAGCGGGTGGCGCTCGTTCAGGCGCGTCGCGAAATGCCAGATGCGATAGCGGCCTGGCGCTTTCGAGAACACGTTGACGTATCCGCCGCAGACGTGGCGGCAGGAGTGGCAGGAGAACGTGTAGCCCGCCAGGAAGACGACATTGATCCACATCACGATCGTCCCCACGCCGATCCCGAACCCGTTCGGGAACCGGAACGCGAGCAGCGCGTCCCAGGTGAGCATCACGATGAAGAACACCGCCACGTACCAGGTGTAGCGATGGAACGCCTGGAGGATCAGCGGGAACTTCGTCTCACCTGAGTACCCGCGCTTGAGGTCGGGCACCGCGCAGGCGGGCGGCGTGAGCCAAAACGAGCGGTAGTACGCCTTGCGGTAGTAGTAGCAGGTCAGCCGGAACAAGCCCGGTCCGCCGAGGATGAGGAACGCGGGCGAGAGCAGCCCCATGATCGGCAGGTGGATGTCCGGCAGCGCGAACCCGAAGCTCTTGTGCAAACACGTCTGCGAGAGACAGGGCGAGTAGAACGGCGACAGATACGGGTCGACGAAATAGTGGGTGTTCTGGAAGGCCGCCCAGGTCGAGTAGACCAGGAACGTGCCGAGCACGATCACGACGGTGATCGGCAGTGCCCACCAGGGATCCGTCCTCAGGTGCGATGCCGTGATGGCAGGCCGCGATTGCCCGATCACCCGGCTGCTCATGTTTCCTCCCGTGCATAGGCCTTCATGCCGTCCTGGTAAAGGTCTCCGCCTTGGCAGTCGTTGACCACGATGGCCGGGAACCCCTCGACCTCGAGGCGCCGGATGGCTTCCGTGCCGAGGTCTTCGTACGCGACGATCTCGACCCGCTTCACGAAGCGGGAGAGCACCGCGCCGGCTCCGCCGATCGCGCCGAGATACACGCCCTTGTGCTGCTTGAAGGCGTCCTTCACCGGCTGAGAGCGCGCACCCTTGCCCATGGTGGCCTTGAGCCCGAGCTTGATCAGCGCGGGCGTGAACTTGTCCATGCGGCTGCCGGTGGTGGGCCCGATCGAGCCGACGACGTCGCCAGGCCGGGCGGGCGATGGACCGGTGTAGTAGATGATCTGGCCCCGGACGTCGATCGGAAGCTGCTTGCCCTCCTGGATCAGCGGCCACAGCCGTCCGTGCGCCGCGTCGCGGGCCGTATAGACCACGCCCGTGATCCGCACCCGGTCGCCCGTCTTGAGCGACTCGACGTCGGCGTCGCTGAGCGGCGTCGTGATGTCCTTGAGCCCGTCGGCAGCCGTCGTGACGCCCATCGTCAGGAGGCGGCGTCCACGATGGCGTTCAAGGTCGCGCTCGGACGCATCGCCTTGGCCGTCTGCTCGGGATTAGGACGGAAGTAGCCGCCGATGTCGACCGGCCTCCCCTGCGCCGCCTTGAGCTCGGCGAGGATCTTGGCCTCGTTCTCGGCAAGCTGCTTGGCCACCTTGGAGAATCGCGCCTGGAGCTCCTTGTCCTGCGTCTGGGCGGCCAGCGCCTCGGCCCAGTAGAGCGCGAGATAGAAGTGGCTGCCGCGCGTGTCGAGCTCTCCCACCTTGCGCGACGGCGACTTGTCGCTGTCCAGGAACTTCGTGTTGGCCTTGTGCATCGCCTCGGCGAAGATCTTGGCCTTGGCGTTGCCAGCCGCGCGCCCCATGTGATCGAGCGACTCGGCCAGGGCCAGGAACTCGCCGAGCGAGTCCCACCGGAGATGCCCCTCCTCGAGGAACTGCTCGACGTGCTTGGGCGCCGAGCCGCCGGCGCCGGTCTCGAAGAGCGCGCCCCCGTCCATCAGCGGCACGATCGAGAGCATCTTCGCGCTGGTGCCGAGCTCGAGGATCGGGAACAGGTCGGTGTTGTAGTCGCGGAGCACGTTGCCGGTCACCGAGATCGTGTCCTTGCCTTCCCGCATCCGCTCGAGCGAGAAGCGGGCGGCCTCGGCGACGGACATGATGCGGATATCCAGGCCGTTGGTGTCGTGGTCCTTGAGGTACCGGGTGACCTTCTCGATCACCTGCGCGTCGTGAGCGCGGTTCTTGTCGAGCCAGAACACGGCGGGCACGCCGGTGATTCGCGCGCGCGTGACCGCGAGCTTCACCCAGTCGCGGATCGGCGCGTCCTTCACCTGGCAGGCGCGCCAGATGTCGCCGGGCTCGACCGCGTGCTCGATCAAGGTGGTGCCGCGCTCGTCGACGATCCGCACGGTGCCGGCCGCCGTCATCTGGAACGTCTTGTCGTGCGAGCCGTACTCCTCGGCCTGCTGGGCCATGAGCCCGACGTTCGGCACGGTGCCCATGGTCTTCGGATCGAAGGCGCCGTGCTGCTTGCAGTTGTCGATGGCCTCGCGATAGAGCCCGGCGTAGCTGTGGTCGGGAATGACGGCCTTGGCCTCGTGGAGCTTGTTGTCCGCCCCCCATAGCTGTCCCGAGTCACGGATCATCGGGGGGATCGAGGCATCGATGATCACGTCGCTCGGCACGTGGAGGTTCGTGATCCCCTTGTCGGAGTTCACCATCGCCAGGCCCGGACGCTTGGCGTAGCAGGCCTGAATGTCCTTCTCGATTTCCGCCTGCTTGGCCGCCGGCAGCTTCTTGATCGCCGCGTAGAGGTCGCCCAGCCCGTTGTTGGGATCGACGCCGGCCTCCTTGAAGGCCGCCGCGTGCTTGTCGAAGACGTCCTTGAAGAACGTCCGCACCGCGAACCCGAAGATGATCGGATCGGACACCTTCATCATCGTGGCCTTGAGGTGGACCGAGAACAGCACGCCCTGCTTCTTGGCGTCCTCGATCTGCTCCTCGAGGAACTTCACCAGCGCCGCGCTGCTCATGAAGGTGCCGTCGATGACCTCGCCGGCCTTCAACGCGATCTTGTCCTTCAGCACCTTGACGGCGCCGCTCTTGTCGACGAACTCGATTCGCACGGTGGTCGCGTCGCGAACGGTCGTCGATTTCTCGTTGGACGCGAAATCGCCCCGGCTCATCGTGGCGACATGCGCCTTGGAGTCGGCGGTCCACCGGCCCATTTTGTGCGGGTGCTTCTTCGCGTACTCCTTGACGGCGCCCGCGGCACGCCGGTCGGAGTTTCCCTCACGGAGCACGGGATTCACCGCGCTGCCGAGGACCTTCGCGTAGCGTGTCTTGATCGCCTGCTCGGCCGGTGTCGCCGGATTCTCCGGGTAGTCGGGCACCTTGTAGCCCTGGCCCTGGAGCTCGCGGATCGCCGCCTTGAGCTGCGGCACCGACGCGCTGATGTTCGGCAGCTTGACGATGTTGGCCTCGGGCCGCTTCGCCAGCTCGCCGAGCTGCGTCAGCCAGTCGGGTACGCGCTGTGCCGGCGTCAAGTTCTCGGGGAAGTTGGCGAGGATCCGGCCCGACAGCGAGATGTCCGCGGTCTCGATCGCGATCCCGGTTCCGCCGGTGAACTTGCGCACGATCGGCAGCAGCGAATAGGTGGCCAGCGCGGGCGCTTCGTCGATTTCGGTCCAGATGATCTTGCCGGGTTCGCTAGGCATGCTACAGCGTCGCCTCCTTGTGGCGATGAGCGTGGCACTGCTCGGAGGGGGACTTCGCCCCCCTTCCGACCGTCGTCGCGCGCCTGCCGGCGCACTCCTCCGTGCCTCCCCCCAGGATTGCGCCGGCAAAGCCGGCGCTCGAACGGAGGTTGATCACAGCGTCGCCTCCTTGTGGCGATGAGCGTGGCATTCGATCGTGACCGCGACGGGCAGCGAGGTGATGTGGCAGGGGTACGCGAGGACGTGGATGCCGAGCGAGGTCGTGTCGCCGCCGTAGCCCTGCGGCCCGATGCCGAGCCGGTTGGCCCGCGCGAGCAGCTCCTTCTCGAGCGCGTCGAGCGTGGGATCCGGGTTGGCCGAGCCGACCTCGCGGAACAACGCCTTCTTCGAGAGGATCGCGGCCTTCTCGAACGTGCCGCCGAGGCCGACGCCGAGGATCAGCGGCGGGCACGCGTCGGGCCCCGCCATCTTCACGCACTCGATGATGAAGTCCTTGACGCCGTCAACGCCCGCGGCCGGCGTCAGCATCGTGTACTTCGACCGGTTCTCGCACCCGCCGCCCTTGGCCATGATCGCCAGCTTGAGCTCGGCGCCCGGGACCACGTCGACGTGGATCACGGCCGGCGTGTTGTCGCCGGTGTTCACGCGGTCGAGCGGCGAGCGCACGATCGAGGCGCGCAGATAGCCTTCCTTGTAGCCCTGCCGCACGCCCTCGTTGATCGCGTCGTACAGCCCACCGCCGGTGACGTGCACGTCCTGCCCGAGCTCGACGAAGCACACCACGAAGCCGGTGTCCTGACAGTACGGAATGCGCCGCGTCCGCGCCATCTCGGCGTTGTCTTTCAGGATCTGGAGCACCTGCTTGCCGGCCGGCGAGCGCTCGGTCGCGAGCGCCCGGTCGAACGCGCGCAGCATGTCGGGCTCGAGCTCGACGTTGGCGCTCATGCAGAGCTTCTTGACCGAATCGACGATCGCGCTGACGTGGACGTCTCTCATGACGCCGCTCCCGGCTTTCCGGCCATCGCGGCCTGGGCGCGCCGCGCCATCTCCTTGGGCGGCACGTCTTCCTTGTGCGTCGCCATGCTCCACTGGTTGCCGAACGGGTCCGTGAGCGCGCCGAATCGGTCGCCCCAGAACATGTCCTCGAGCGGTCTCAGCACCTTGCAGCCGGCGTCGACCGCGCGCTTGAACGCGCTGTCGACGTCGCGGACGTAGAGGAAGAGGCTCACCGTCGTGCCCCCGAGGGATTCGGGCGACTTGCACGTGCTCATGCCCGGGATCTCGTCACTCAGCATCACGATCGAGTCGCCGATCTTGAGCTCGGCGTGCACGATGGTCTTGCCGTCGGAGCCCGGCATCCGCATGGCCTCGACGGCGCCGAACGCGGTCTTGTACAGGTCGATGGCCCGCGCCGCGTCGCGCACGGTCAGGTACGCGGTAACCGTGTGGTAGCCGGGTGGGATCGGTTTGACCCGAGCGGGGGGCCTCCGGGCGGCGGACTTCTTCTTGTGCCTCGCCTTCGCTCGCTTCACTTCCGACCTCCCTCGGACTAGAGCTTCAGCTTGTCGACGAGCTCCCGCACCGCATCGGCCGATTTCTTGAACGCTGCCTGCTCGTCGGGCATGAGCTTGATCTCGATGATCTGCTCGACACCCGCACGGCCGAGCTTCACGGGCACGCCGACGTAGAGGCCGTTGACCCCGTACTGCCCTTCGAGGTAGGCCGCGCACGGCAGGATCTTCTTCTTGTCCTTCAGGATCGCCTCGACCATCTCGACGGCGGAGGCGGCCGGCGCGTAGTAGGCGCTGCCGGTCTTCAGGAGCGCGACGATCTCGGCGCCGCCGTTCGCGGTGCGCTGCACGAGCGCGTCGATCTTCTCCTTCGACAGGAGCTCGGTGATCGGGATACCCGCCACGGTCGAATAGCGCGGCAGCGGCACCATCGTGTCGCCGTGGCCGCCCAGCACGAACGCGGTGACGTTCTCGACCGAGACGTTCAGCTCGCGCGCGATGAACTGACGGAACCGCGCCGAGTCGAGGATGCCGGCCATGCCGATCACGCGCTTGCTCGGAAAGCCCGACTTCTTCCACGCCAGCTGCACCATCGCGTCGAGCGGGTTCGTGACCAGGATGAGGATCGCGTTGCGCGAGAGCGCGACGATCTTCTCGACGACGCCGCCGACGATCTCGGCGTTCTTGAACAAGAGGTCGTCGCGGGTCATCCCGGGCTTGCGGGCGAGGCCGGCGGTGATGACGACGACGTCGGAATCGGCCGTCTCGTCGTAGCCGTTGGAGCCGATCAGGGTCGAGTCGTAGCGATGGATGGGACCGGCCTGCGCCAGATCGAGCGACTTGCCCTGGGGCACACCATCGATCACGTCGACCAGAACGACGTCGCCCAGCTCTTTCTCGACCGCGTATTGCGCGACCGAGGCGCCCACGTTGCCGGCGCCAACTACCGTGATCTTCGGCCTGCCGGAAGCCATCAGTGTCTGTCTCCTAGCACGCGGCGGTCGCTGCCGAGCAGGGTCGGAACCATCCGATGTGCCCAATCATGAGGCTACCAGCGAGAAGCTGCCGCGGATCTGTTCGATTTTCAATGACGCATTACTCTAACGCGCCGCGCCGACAGAATCAAGAACGGCCCGAATTGCCGAGCCTTTCGAGGAGGTCGCGAGCGATCAACCGGCCCCGCAGCGCCATCACGGCGCGGCCCGTACGCGCGCGGGCCACGGCCGGCCAGCCGAAGTATCCGGCGCCGCCCGGGCCGAGCTCGCGAAAGTTGCGGGCGCCTCGGGCGAGACCGCGACCGACGTCGAACCAGGCCGGCGCCAGGCGCCGGGCGACGCGCGTTCGGACCAGCCGGCGGTCGACCGACAGCATGAACGCGGTCTCGAGCTCGCCCGAGTGCCACTCGCCTCCCGGGTTCGGGCTCCGCATGAGCGCTCGCACTTTGGGATTCACCATCGGCGTCGGCGGACGCCGCGCGGGCTCGAATCCCGCCACGAGCACACGAAGCCGCCGGCGTGCGAGCTCCCGCCGGGCCGCGGCGATAGCTTTCAGATGGTGCGGATCCGCCTGGTAGTTCGTGAGGACGAACCGGCGAAAGCCGTGGGCCGCGAGTGCCTTTATCACTTCGACGAGCAGCCGGCGGAAGGTCGAGATCGAGAGCGAGACCGTACCGGGCCAACCGATCGCGAGAGTGCTGACGCCGTACGGCAGCGACGGCGCCAACACCGGCCGCCAGCCGCCCCTGCGAAGATGCGGCGCGATCCTGCGCGCCAGCTCCTCGGAGCCCCGCCAGTCGACCAGCAGCGGCAAGTGCGGCCCGTGCTGCTCGATCGCTCCGAGCGGAAGCAGGACAACCGCGCGCGGATCGCGCGCGAGCTTCTCCGCTTCGGGCCAGGTCAATTCGGCGAGCCTGATCATCGGAGGGAAGCGCCGCATCGAGCGGTCATGCGCGATCCGCGCGAGCGAGCAACCGCAGCACGCCGCGCCGTCGAAGACCGCGAATCGAGTCGGCGGGTGCTAGGCCCATCGGACACACTTCCGTGCAATTGCCCTGGCCGTGGCATCGCGAGAGCGCGTCGCCCGCGAGCAGCGCACGCCAGCGATCGGCCTGGCGGGCATCGCGGTGATCGAGCTCGAGCGTGAACGCGCGGTTGAGCGCCGCCGGTCCGGGGAAATGCTCGTTGTGGCCGACCATCGTGCACGCCGAGACGCACATGCCGCAGCCGATGCACTCGATCGCCGGATCGATCGCGCGGCGCTCGGCGGATTCACGGGGCAGCAGCGTGTACGCCGGAGCGTCGGCACGCGGCGTCAGGGCTCCGCGGACGTCGCGAAGCTTCGCCGCGAACGGCGCCATATCGACGACCAGATCGCGCAGCAGCGGAAAGTGGTAGAGCGGACGGACGCTGATGGGTCCAGGACCGAGCGATTCGAGCCGTGTGCGGCAAGCCCAGCGCTCCCGGCCGTTCACGACCATTGCGCACGAGCCGCACATCCCCACCCGACACGCGTAGCGGAAGGCGAGCGTCGGATCCTGGCCCCGCTGCACGTCCACGAGCGCGTCCAGCACGGTCGTGTCGGCCGCCACGGCGACGCGATACTCCTGCACGTGCTCGGACCCTCCGGGGGTCCAGCGAAAAACGCGGAGCGTGACCGACGCCGCCATCGCGGCGCTATACTACCGCCACTTTGACGTCCTCTCGTCACGACCGGCTCGAGCTGCTCGATCGCTACCTGAGAATTCCGACGATCAGCCGCCAGGTGACGCGCGAGATGATCGACGCCGTGAGCGCGCTCTGGCGCGGCGTCGGCCTCGAGCTCACCGAGCTGCCGACGCCCGACGGCCGGGGCACGCCGGCCCTCTACGGCGAGCTTCCGGGTCCCGCCGGCGCGCCGACGCTCCTCCTGTACGGCCACTACGACGTCCAGCCCACGGGTGAGCTCTCGCGCTGGAAGTGGCAAGGTGTCCAGTGCGATCCGTTCGTGCCGGCCTATTTCCTGGATGGCCGCGCGGTCGAGCCACGGCTCATCGGCGACCAGGCGCTCGAGGATCTGGTGCTGGTGGCGCGCGGCGGCGCCGACAACAAGGGCCAGCACGTCTCGAACATCCTCGGCGCGATGGACGCCGTGCGCGCCGGCACCGCGTGCTGGAAGGTCAAGATCATCCTCGACGGCGAGGAAGAGCACGGCAGCCCCAATCTCGAGGCGATCGCGCGCGCGCATGGCTCGAAGCTCGCCGCCGACGTGCTCATCGGCTCTGACGGGCCCAAGCAGAAGAACGCGCCGACTCTCGTGATGGGCGTGCGCGGTCTGCTCACCGTGAACCTCGTCGCCGACAACGGGCAGCAGGCCTCGGTCCACTCCGGCAATTACGGCAACATCGTGCCGAATCCGGTCCTTCCCCTATCCCGCCTGATCGCCGACATCGACGAGCGCGTCAAGGCGTGGTCGGCCGGCCACGGAGATTTTCGGCGTGAGGCCACCGAGGTGTTCGCGAAGTGGGAGGACAAGGCCGTCTGGACGCCCTTCCTCACGCCCACCGTGAACATCAACAGCTTCATGTCCGACGGCGCGTCACTGACCCAGCGCCGAACCATCATCCCGCGGACGGCCCACGCGAGGCTCGACATCCGGCTCACGCCCGACACGCCGCTCGCCGCGATGCGGGAGATCGTGGAGCGTACGGTCGCCGACCACCAGGGGCGGACGCCGGGTATCAGCTTCACGGTCGACACCGACGGCCAGCCTGCCAGCTACACGTCGCCGGCGCGGCCGGAGTTCGGCTGGCTCCTGCGCTTGCTGGAAGAGCACGGCGGCGAAGAGCCGGTGGCGCTGCCGACCCTGGGCGGGACCTTGCCGCTGCACGTCTTCACCGACGTGCTGGGAATCCCGTGCTTGTGGATCCCCGCGGCCAACAGCAACAACCAGCAGCACGACATCAACGAGCACTACGTCCTGAAGCACTTCTACCGTCAGGCCAAGCTCTACGCCGCGATCGTGTCGTCGCGGCCGATGTAGCTGGTCCTCAGTACCACCGCCACGCCCAGACGGCGCCGAAGACCGCCGCCGACAGGATCAGCGCGAGCGCGAACAGCGCGCGGCTCCAGCGCTGCGCGATCCCGAAATCGAGCAGCAGTGAGCGGACGCCCAGCAGGGCGTGAATCAGCGCCAGCGCCAACAGCGCGGCCTGCACGCCGCGGCGGAACGGGTTCACCAGATGCAGCGCGATCACGAGCAGAAGCGCGACCGCCGCGGCACGCTGGATGAGCCACGCCCACATCCCCGCCTTGGTGTCGCGCCACCCCTCGGCGGTGGTCCACTCGCGCTTGAGGACGCGGCTCACGTCGGGCTAGAGCTGGCCCTTGCGATACGACCGCTTGGCCGCGATCTTACCGTTCTTGAGCGCGAGCAAATCGCAGCCCTGCACCTCGAAGCGCGTCGAGCCGCGCGGCGTGCCGGTCGTCAGCCATTCGACAACGGCAAGCTCGGGGTGCGCGTAGTGCCGGATCTCGTCCCAGCGGATGTCCGGAACCCGCTGAAACATTTCCTCGAGGAACTCGCGCACAGCCGGCTGACCGACGACACGCGCTCCCCAGGGATCCTTGCCGAACGACGCCTCGAAGATCACGTCGTCGGTCATCATCGAGAGGATTCCCGGGATGTCGTGTCCGTTCCACACGGTATTGAATCGATCGACGAACGCCTCACCATCGAATGCCATGGCCTCTGTCTCCTCAATCTCCGATTTCGACCATCGACGACACGCGCGTGGCGCCGGCCGGCGTCGCGCGGGTCAACGCGACCGGCTCGGTCCACACGGAACACTCGCCGCCGCGAGACTGGATGCGCACGGTGTAGAGCGGCGCGTCGGCGGGCGCCGGAAAATCGCTCCGGTAGTGCGCGCCGCGGCTCTCGGTTCGCGCCAAGGCGCTGGTCGCGATCAGGTTCGCGACGGTCGCCTGATTGCCGAGGTTGAGCCAATCCTGCCACGCCAGGTTGAACGCCGCACCTCCGGGTACCCCGACCCGTCCGAGCTCCGCGGCGATGCGCTCGGCTGTCGAAGCCGCGGCCCCCAGGCCCTCGCCATCGCGGACGAGTCCCGCGCGGTCCCACATCACCGCGCGCAGCTCGCGCTGGAGCGCGTAGAGATCGCCGCCGCGGCGCTCGAGGGGCGCCGTGAGGCGCTCGATGACACCGTCGACGACGTTGGCGCTTCGAGCGCCGGCGGCCGCACGGCCCGCGACGAAATCCGCCATGACGTCGCCGGCGATGCCGCCGAACACCGTCGACTCGGCGACCCCGTTGCCACCGAGCCGGTTGGCGCCGTGCACGCCGCCCGTGTCCTCGCCCGCGGCGAAGAGACCCTCGATCGCGGTCCGGCACGCCGTGTCCACGACCACGCCGCCCATCATGAAATGGGTCGTCGGACCGACCTCGACGGGCCCGCGCGCCAGATCGCGGCCGAAGTCGCGGCAGCGCCGCACCATGCCGCGGAAGTTCCGCTCGACGACCTCCGCGCCCAGGTGCGAGACGTCGATCCACACGCCGCCGTTCGGCGTCCCCCGCCCCTCGGTCACCTCGAGGAACGAGGCGCGCGAGACGAGGTCGCGCGTGGAGCGCTCCATGCGCTTGGGGTCGTAGCGCTCCATGTACCGCTCACCGCGCCCGTTGAGCAGGTAGCCGCCGGCGCCTCGCAAACCCTCCTCGAGCAGCGCTCCCGTCATCAAGGAGTCCGGGATGACCAGACCGGTCGGATGGAACTGGATCATCTCCATGTCGCGCAGCGGAAGGCCCGCGCGGTAGGCGAGCGCGATGCCGTCGGCGGCCTTGTCCGCGGAGCACGCGATGACCTTGTACATGGTCGGGCCGCCGCCCATCGCCAGGAGGGTCGCCCGCGCGGTCACCACGACGAAGCGGCCCGTGCGGATGTCGAGCACGAGCGCTCCCGTGCAGCGGCCGGCGTCGTCCAGCACGAGCTCGACCGCGCGACACTCCTCGAGGGCGTGGACGTTGTCGCGCCGGAGCACCTGCTCTGCCAGACGATTCATGATCTCGATGCCGGTGAGATCGCCCTTGTGGATCGTGCGATCGTGGCTCTGCCCCGCGAACGGCTTCTGGTGGATCCGCCCCTCGGTGGTGCGATCGAAGAGGCAGCCGTAGCGCGACTCGAGCTCGAGCACGCGGCCGGGCGCCTCGACGACGAGGGTCCACACCAGCTCCTGATCGTTGATCCAGCCGCCGCCGGCGAGCGTGTCGAGGAAATGCGCGTCGAGCGAATCGGGTTCGGTGAGCACGGCGTTGTAGCCGCCCTGGACCATCCGCGTGCACCCGGCGCGGCCAAGCAGCCCTTTGACGACAACGGTCACGGAAAGGTTCGGCGACCGATCGGCGGCATGGAGCGCGGCGCAGAGCCCGGCTCCGCCGGCGCCGAGGATCAGCACGTCGGTCTGGAGACTCTCGACTACCGGGCGCACGAACCTGCCACTGTGCGGCTCACAGTGGCCCCATCTTAGACTAGTTGGTGCGAGCCGCCTCGCCCTTGCCCAGGCGCTCGATGAACTGGACGAGGTCGCGCGCCAGCGCCTCGAACGTGTCCTGCACGTAGTCTTGCGCGCTCTGGTTGCCCGGATTCGGCGCCTCGCGGCGATCGGCGGTAACGACCATCACCTGTCCGCTCTGCGCGTCTACCAGGGCGGTCTCGATCTGCGCCTTCGTCCGATCGCCGAGGCGGCTGTAGCCCGAGAACGGCACCCACATCGAGGTGTCGTCGCCGGCCGCCAGCCGCGTGATCCTTCCCTCGAGTCGCAGCGTTCCGGCATCAGTCGGCGCCGCGCTGCCCTCTTTCACGGGCTCGACACTCTTGAACATCTTCGTCTCGCGGAGCCGACCCACGAGCCTGGTCTGGAAGTAGAACGGGATCGTGATGAGCATCTTCACTTCGTCCTTGTTCATGACGCCGGAGTCGGTCACCGCGAACTGCGTGACCGCGATCGACGAATACTTGCTCAGGTCGAAACCCGGCCGGACCGTCACCATGCCCGCGCTGGCATCGCGCTGAGCGGGCTTGAGATCGGCGGTCCCGACCGGATCGATCGGCGGCGCCTGGGAGGCGCCCAGACCGCAGGCAGTCAGCATCGCCAGGGTTGCGATGACCAGCAGGGCTCCGAACCACCTCTCGCGTCGCGCCATGACACGGCCCTCCTCGAGCGTTTGGGAGCGAGGGGCTCTTGTCTCGATGACCTATGGGTATCACAATAGCCCGGTCGAGATGAACATCTCCGTGGAGGCCAGATGAGCCCGGCTCGGTTCGCGGGCGCTGCGCTAGGCGTCGCGCTGGCGATCGTCAGTCTCGGTGGCTGCGGCAAGTTCTACTGGGGCAAGCCGGGCGCCAGCCAGGAGGAGTTCGTCCGCGACAACCGCGAATGCGCGAGAGAGGCGGCGCCCACACCGTCCGCCGCCGAGCACGGCATCGTCTACGACGAGATGTATCGAGCGTGTCTATTGAATCGCGGCTGGAAGCGCGAGCAGCACGGCACGCCACCCCAGGGCTGGTACCGCGGCCTCGAGTAACCCAGGGCCCCCATGGGATCGCTGCATCGCCTCGCGTAGCAGTTTGCGCCGCGCTTCGCGCGCCGGCTTACGCGTTTCTAGTCGTCCCTTACGCGCATGGGTCGCTCGGACGACCTGACCAGGATCATGGTCGGCGCTCCGCACGGCTAAGGTCTCATCGCCACAACTAAAGGTCTGATTGCCGATGGAGAACGCGCGTGCGAAGGAACCTGTGACCGGTGTCGAGAAACGAGGAGTCGGCATGCGCACGCTCTGGCCGCGGCGCGGCGGTCTCGGGTGCCGTGAAGAGCCGCCGAGATGAGCGCAGGCCGAGACGGCCGGGAAGGAAGGTCGGCGAGACGGCCGGGAAAGAAGGTCGCCAACGTCACAGCAGCACTCCGCAATCGCGGCTCTCGGGTATGTTGCGCGTCACCCCCCTCCACGTGGCACCAGCCCGGAGCCCCGGCACAAGAGAGGAGAACGACTATGAAGATGTTCAAAAACATGACGATGGGTGTCCTGGTTTTGGCGACGGCGAGTTGCGCGTCGTCGTCGGCTCCACCGCTCCAGCCGCCGACGGTCAACGTGACGGGGGACTGGGTGGGCACGTGGACCTGCGACTTCATGAGAGAAGGCAGCGGGGTCGTGGTGTTGAGTCTCACCCAGAGCGGCAGCCGGGTGACTGGTCCCCTGCTCGTGACCAACTCGACATTCAACCGCGTGTCCACCATGCCTGATGGAGTGGTGTCGGGCGACACCGTCTTGACGCAGTCGAACGACCTGTCCGGTACCTTTACGGTGTCCGGCGACAAGATGACGGGGCCGTTCAAGACCGAGATCTGTCCGGGGAAAGTCAGCTTGGCGCGGGAACCGTGGACGGGCACGGCCACCACGTCACGGCTGCGCACTACCGTACTGACCGTTGAGGCCCTCGACCTCTCGAACCGGATGATCACGCTTCGGGCGCCAGCCGGGGATTCCCTCACCATGCAGGTCGACGAGCGTGTGAAGAACCTCCCGCAGGTCGCTGTTGGCGATACCGTCTCGGTGGCGTACTACGAATCTTGGGCGCTGTCGCTCGATGGGTCTGGAGACCCTGCGAGCGCCAGCGTGATGAGGACGGCCGAGGCTGGGCGGCCGCCTGCTGTGTTTGCCGCACGCCGCTCTAACGTCCAGGCCACCGTGACCGCAATCGACGCCGGCAAGCCGTCGGTGACTTTCCGCGGGCCCCAGGGGCGAGTTCAGGAAGTCAGCGTGGCCCAGGACCCGCGGATCCTCGCCCGGCTGAAGGTTGGCGAAACGTACAACGTTGCCTACACCGAACATCTGGCGATGGTCGTGGAGAAGACAACGAAGCGCTGAGATTCCGGCGCGCCTGGAGTGGCCCCGACCGAGTCATCCGGCGCTCATGCCGCGAGTTTGATCGTCACGCGGCATGAGCGCTGCCGTTACGCCATTACGGCGCGGCACCTGTCCGGCTACAGATGTCTTTAACGGTCAGGAGAAAACTTGCGGTGGCGGATGCTGCCGCCTGTTCTTCGTGCTTGCGGTCGTTTTCGTAGGAGGACGTACGGTGACGACGTGGATCGGGATCGGTCTCTCGATAGCGTGTCTATTCGCGGCCGGGGCCGCACTGGCCGCGCCGCAAGTTGGACCGCGCGACGCGGTCGAAGCGGCAGTCGGGCGCTTCATGACCATCGGGCAGAACGGCCGACCCGATGCCGCCATCGGTGCCGACCGATTGGGGGAGATCCGGCAGATCGTTCGAGAGATGTTCGACTTCGACGAGATTTCCCGGCGTACGCTTTCGCGGCACTGGCAAACGCTCCAGCGAAAGGAGCAGGCGGGGTTCGTGACCCTCTTCCGCGACCTCCTCGAGCGCGCGTACCTCGCAGATGGAAGCCGCGGGCGGAGAGAAGATCACATTCCTCAGCGAGGCGACGGAGGCGGGCGGCTCTGCGATCGTGCGTTCGAAGGTGACGACGCGGCAAGGCTCCGAGATTCCCCTCGACTACCGTATGCACGTACGCGATGGAACCTGGCGCATCTACGACGTGCTCGTGCAGGGCATCAGCTTCACAGCGAGCTACCGGACACAGTTCGATCGCGTGATCCGTGCCGAGTCCTACAGCTCGCTGCGCGAGCGGCTGCAAAAGAAGGCCGCGGGCGCCGCCGACGCCGAGCGCTGACTCGAAAGCAGCCCCGTCAATCGCCGTCAAGCCTGGAAGTCACGGGTGAGTTGGTCGCCCCAGCTTGGCTGGGCAATGGGGTCGCGTTTTGGGAAGGGACCATAGCCGGCCAGCGCGAGGCCTCCGGCGAATGCTGACGACGCCATTCGTGCGAGCCCCCGACGACAGGCCACCGTGCCGATCGCGGCGGCAAGGAGAACAACTACCGGAGTCCTTGTTCGCATGCGTCCCCTTCTGTGGAAAAGGACCTGACATCATCGACAGGGGCGGCCTCAACCGTTCAAGTCGTCGTCCTTGTAGTACTTCGTCCCCTTCGCCGTGAGCTCCAGAGCCACACCGGTCTCGGTGAGTTGATAGACCCAAACGCCGGGTGACACGGATATGGCGCCCTGGAAGGCGGCGCCCTTTTCGCCGGCCTTGGCGGCCGCGCTCGCCTGGGTGCCCAGCTCCCAGCCAGAATTGACGAACGTCGCGAGCGCGTCCGGCTTCTCGAAGACCCAGACCAAACTGAACTTCTTGACGCCGAAGCCGAGGCCGGTCTGGAGCTCGACCATCTTCATGAACGTTTCTTTCTTTGTCTTGCCGTCTCTGGCGATGCCCTTTCCGGTACCGCTGCCCAAGACGAAGATCTTCATGCCGAAGTTACTGAAGACGGCGTAGCCCGCAGCCTTGGACACGGCGGCCTTGGCGCTCGGCTGCGCCTTGTACAGCTGGGCAAGAATCTCTTTGGTTCTGTTGCGGATCTCCTGGCGTTCCTTGTCCACCTTCGCTTGGTCGGCGGCCAGGGCGAATGTGGAGACCATGAGCACGACCGAGAGAATCGTGAGGCTGACAGAGGCGGATTTCATTGCGACGCACTCCTTTCGATTTGGTTGTGGTCCGCGATCACCTCAAGGACCTGGTCACGCAGGCTCGCGATGACGCGGCATCACACGACTGAAGCTCCCTGTGGTTTCAGAGCGGATCACGGATATGCGAGCAATCGATTGCCACGTCTCCGACAACGCGTCCGCGAGCGCGACGATACCGACGCCGAGAGCCAGCCGGCGAAGACCCACCGTTTCCATCACGTTCACTCCCATCCGACCGCGCACGCAGCCTACCCAATTCTGGTTCCTTCCGCGCCTAGGCAAAGGTCTCACCCCTGCGCTCGCGAGTGACGTGAGGTTGTGGGCGCTTGCCGTTGAAGACGGATCGTGATTACCAGGAAGGACATCCGCGAGGCGTACTGGCCCTACGATGTAGGCCGCTACTGCTTACGGCGTACTGCCCGAAGCGGATCGAGAGATTCCGGGCCGCCGGGGATTCTGGGCGCAACTAAAGGACCCGGGCCTTCGTCGCCAGGCGGTTGGCGTCGGCACCTTCTCCTGAGGCTGGGCCGCGGCCGTGCCCACCCTGAGGACCCTAGCGAGGCGACGGGCCCCACTGCGCCACGCTGTACGAAGCGGACGGTCACGTTCGACCATGCACAAGGAGTAGT
>Ga0209382_10001888_pt1 | contig 31721 bp, 34 predicted proteins | sample SoiMetdeltSBSDD5_FD_187599 | JGI IMG/M metagenome (GOLD analysis project Ga0209382, IMG submission 187599) | Bulk soil microbial communities from a Populus tree surrounding site in Tennessee, USA - Soil MetaG P. deltoides SBSDD5 (SPAdes) (version 2) | ecosystem: Environmental > Terrestrial >...
CGGCCCGCGACGTCGCGGCCCGCCGGAGCTCAGCCGAAGATGTCCGGGTTGGCCGCCGCGATGAGGTTCGCGAGCGCCCGCTGGCCGTCGGCGTTGGGATGGAAGGACTCGACCGGCTCACCGGGCACGTACGGCTTCATCCAGCGGCGCGCGGGCTCGGAGCAGAGACCGCGGCCCGCGAAGGCCGCGCGCGGATCAACGAAGCGGAACCGGTGCTTGCGAGCGACGGAGGCGATGGTCGCGTTGAGCTGATCGGCGGCGCGGTTCAGCGCGACGCGCTCGGCTCGGAACACCCCGATGCCACAGCGCCGGACGTCGGTGAAGAGCCGCGGGTAGCCGACGACGATGACGGTCGCCTGTCGCGCCCGTCGGCGGATCTGAGAGTAGAGGGCGTCGACCCGACCCCGGACCGCGCGGAGGTCGAAGCGGGCGTGGAGGAAGTCCTGGCAGGGGGCGCGCACGTTGACGATGCACCGCGTGAGGATCTCCCCGAAGTTTGCGTCGTTGCCGCCGATCCCGATCGTCACGACGCCCACCTTGCCGTCAAGGACAGGGAGCTGATGCTTCGTGACGTCCGGGGCCTCGGCGCCGGAGCAAGCCACGAAGTCTCGCCGGACGGAATGCGCGATGCGGGCCTGGTTGTCGATCGCCAGCCACTGCGAGTAGGCGCTCGCGGAGCGGTGGCACTCGTACCGGGCGTACCGCGTGGCCGACATGTAGCCGCCTGCGCCCTCGCCGCTCGAATAGGAGTCGCCCATCGCCACGTAGCGCTTGCGCTGCGGCGGCGGGGGCGGCGGGGGCGAGTCGTCGTCGCAGCGCGGCGCGCGCTCGAGGAAGCCGTCGGTGTAGGTCTTGATGTAGTGGTCGGGGACGTAGTACGAGCCGACCTTGTCCCAGACCACGCTGCCGTAGGCCTCCTCGCCGGTCGTCTGGCAGGAGATCCGGACCCACTGGCCAGCCTTCAGATAGTCGACCCTCGCGCGGGGCTCGAGCCGGGGCGCCGTCCGCCCGTCGAGGTCCACACGAACGAGGTAGGTGTTGTCGACGGCCCACGGCCGGAGGCTCGTCACCTTCGTGTCGGCACGGGCCGCCGGCGCAGCGAGGACGACGAGCAGCACCGTACAGAGCGCCGCACGCAGCAGCGCGCTTGACCTTGAGATCGGCCAAGAGGCTGCCACCGAACTAGCGACTCACGACACTAGCCCGCGCCGTTCTCGTCCAGGTCGAGCGCCACCGAGTTGATGCAGTAGCGCTCGCCGGTGGGTCCGGGCCCGTCAGGGAAGACATGGCCGAGATGGCTGCCGCAGCGCGCGCAGGTGACCTCGGTGCGGATCATCCCGAGCGAGTTGTCGGGATGGAGCTCGACCGCCTCGGCCACCGCCGGCTCCGTGAAGCTCGGCCAGCCGCTGCCGGAGTCGAACTTCGTGTCGGAGCTGAACAGCTCGTTCCCGCAGGCGCCGCAGCGGTAGATGCCGTCGAGCTTGGAATGGGTGTAGGCGCCGGTGAAGGGCGGCTCTGTGCCCCTCTGGCGCAGCACGTGGAAGCGCTCCGGGCTGAGCTCCTCGCGCCACTGGTCGTCTGTCTTCTCGAGCTTCTTCATCTAGGGCATATACCTCCTCTGAAGAGCGTAGAGACCGGCGATGCCCGCCCACTCCTCGTAGGGAGCGAAGAAGGCTCGGACCTCGTCCTCGGTCGCCCGCCGCCGGAGCCCGGTCAGCTCGCCAACCAGCTTCACGTAGGCGAGATCGAGCGCCGGCAGTATGTCGTCGCGGCCCTGGCCCTCGAAGGCGAGCATCTCGATCGTCCAGCGCCCGATGCCCCGGATCGTGAGCAGGCGCTTCCAGGACGGCTCGTGGAGCGTTAGGTCGGCCCGCCCCGAGGCCACCTCACGCGCCGCTCGCACGAGCGCGACCGAGCGCGCCGGCGCCAGCCCGCAGGCGTCGAGCTCGGCCGGCGAGCGCGCGGCCACCCAGCTCGGCGGCGGCGGCGCCCGCAGCGTGCCGCACGCGCTTCTGCGGCCGTGGCTGCGCACGATCGAGCGCTGGATCGCGGCCGCGCGGCGCCCGTCGATCAGCTGCTCGCAGACCGCCCAGGCGAGTGCCTCGAAGGGCTCAGGCCGGCGCCGCGGGCGGACCCAGGGGCGGGCCCTGATCGGCGGGCCGATCAGCGCGTCGTCGCGGAAGCGGCGCCGGAACTCGGAGAGGTCGTGGTCGGTGCCGAGCGCGAAGCGCATGCGCTCGATCCCTCTGGCAGCCGCGGCCTCCGTGCCGGCCTCGGCGTGGAAGCAAACGGCCCCCGTCGCGGGCCAGGCGCGCACCACCACCTGCTCCTCCTCCACCCAGAGGGCCCGCACGAGCGCCCCGCCGCGACGCACCAGCACCCCGTCGCGGCCCGCCGGCGGGAGCCGGTAGGGCTCGGCCGGCACCACGTCCTGACGGCGGGCGGCTATCGGTCCTTGAGGAGGTGGACGTCGACGAGGAAGGAGCGCGAGGCGGCGATCTCGGTGCGCTTGCGCCCTCGCCCGAGTCGCAGGACGGTGGACTTGGGCCGGCGCAGCACTCGCACGAGCACGAAGGTGGCTACGCCGAGCAGAAAGCCCCCGGTGGCCGCCGCCACGGCGGCCGGCAGCGACACGTCGCGCCGCGGCTCGATCGGCCGCGGCTCCGCCAGGACCGGCAGCGGGCGGACGTCCGCCTGCTGCTCGGGGTCCGGGAGTACGGGCTGGTCGGGCACGAGCGGCGGAGTGTAACGCCCGTCCCCGGCGCCGACTACAGCGGGCGCTCGTAGACGCGGAAGGTCTTGACGATCGTGCCGCCCATCGCCTTCATGGCGCGGTTCATCGCCTTGTTGGTCTCGAGGATCCAGCCCATCTCGCCGCCCGTGACCCGCGTCGTGGCGGCCATGTGGAAGTGCTCGGCGTAGAGGCCGGCGGCCACGCCGGTGTGCTGGTAGGCCGACCTCACGCCGAGGAAGCCCACCCGCACGAGGTCGACCGTGCGGTGCCGGTTCAGGTAGTGCCACCAGCCGAACGGCAGCAAGCGGCCGTTCATCTTGCGCAGTACCTGGTTGATGTCCGGCACGCTTATCGCGATCCCCACGGTCTTGCCGTCGGCGTCCTCGGCGACCATGAACCAGTTGCGGTCGTACACCAGCTGGAGCTCCTGGGCATAGGCGTCGAGGTCCGCCTTCGAGTAGGGAACGAAGCCCCAGTTGCGCGACCACGCCTCGTTGTAGATCTCGGCGAACGCGTCGAGCTCTCGGCGCAGGCGGCGCCGGCTCATCTTGCGGATCTTGATGCCGTGCTTGGGCTCGAGGTTGTCCGCCAGGTCCCAGATGATCGGCATCACCTTTTCGCGATCGGTGATGTGGAGCTCCCACATGAAGAGGTCCATCGCCTTCTCGAGGCCGGCGCCCTCGCACAGCTCGCGGTAGTAGGGCGGCTGCCAGGCCTGGCGGATCATCGGCGGGCGCTCGTAGCCGTCGATCAGCACGCCGCTCTCGTCGTTCATCGTGAAGTCCATCGGGCCCAGCATGCGGTCGCGGCCGCGCTCGCGCAGCCAGCTCGCGGCGGCGTCGAGCAGCGCCGCCAGCGCCTCGGGGTCCTCCTCCAGCTCGAGGAACCCGAACATGCCCCAGGCGTTGTCGTGGAACTCGTTGAAGGCGATGTCGATCTGAGCACTCACCCGACCCACCACCCGCCCGTCACGCCGGGCGAGGAACAGCTCGGCCTCACCGTGCGTGAAGAATGCGTTGAAGCGCTGATCGAGGAACAGGCGCCGCTCGATGCGGAGCGGGGGGACCCACTCTTGGCGGGTAGAGTGCAGCCGGTACGGAAGCTCGATGAAGGCGCGCCGGTCCTGGCGCGAGACCACGGGCGACACCTCCACGGACACGGCGCGGGACTATATGCCGACGGCGATCGATCTCTTCGAGAAGGCACGCAGCCACGAGCGGCTCGAGCAGCTGCGGGCCGCGCGCGAGCACGACCTGATGCCCTACTTCCGGGTGCTGGAGGGCCCGGCCGGCCCGGTGGTCGAGATGGAGGGCGCCGAGCGGATCATGCTCGGCTCGAACAACTACCTCGGGCTCACCGGCGACGAGCGCGTGAAGCAGGCGGCCCGCGATGCGCTCGAGCGCTACGGCACCGGGCTCACCGGCTCGCGCTTCCTGAACGGCACGCTCGACCTCCACCTCGTGCTCGAGCGCGAGCTGGCCGAGTGGATGGGCACCGAGGACGCCCTCGTCTACACCACCGGCTACCTGGCCAACACGGGCGCGATCGGCACGCTGCTCGAGCCCGGCGACACCGTGATCTGCGACTCCGGCGACCACGCGTCGATACTCGACGCGGTCTCGCTCTCACGTGCGCGGATTCGCCCCTTCCGGCACAACCGCCTCGACAAGCTCGAAACGATGCTCGGGCGCGCCGAGGCCGACGGCGGCGGCGTGCTCGTGGTGGTGGACGGCGTGTTCTCAATGGAGGGCGACCTCGCGCCGATCCCGGACGTGGTGGCGCTCTGCCGCGAGCACGGGGCGCGCCTGATGGTCGACGAGGCGCACGGCGTGGGCGTGCTCGGCGAGCGCGGCGCGGGGGCGTGTGAGCTGTTCGGCTGCGAGGACGAGGTCGACCTGCGTATGGGCACCTTCTCGAAGTCGCTCGCCTCCTGCGGCGGCTTCATCGCCGGCCCCCACGAGGTGATCGACTTCCTGCGCGTGCAGTCGCGCTCGTTCATGTTCACCGCGGCGGCCGTGCCGGCGGCCGTGGGCGCCGCGCTCGGAGCGCTCCGGATCATCCGCTCGGGAGAGGGTCCCGAGCTGATGGCCAAGGTGCTCGAGAACGCGCGCTACCTGCACGACGGCCTGGCCGATCTCGGCTATCACGTGATGGACCCCCAGGCGCTGCCGGACGGCGGCGAGGTGATCACGCCGATCGTGCCGGTGCTGATCGGCGACGACTGGAAGGCCGTGCTCACCTGGAAGGCGCTCTACGACGCGGGCGTGTTCGTGAACGTGGCGCTCTACCCGGCGGTGCAGCGCGGCGGAGCGCTGCTGCGCACGAGCCTGATGGCCACCCACGAGCGCGATCACCTCGACCGCGCGCTCGAGACGTTCGACCGCGTCCGCGACGAGGTCGAGCGGGCGGTGCCGCCCACCTGAGAGCGGCTACCCGCGCAGCTCCTGCGGCCGTGTGACCTGGCCGCGGGCGTCGCGCCCGCGACGACCGCGGGCGCGCGTGACGATCGCCGCCAACCCCGGGGGCACGCGGCCGTCGGTGGAGAGCCAGGAGCCGGCGAGGATCAAGAGCAGCCCGGCCACCGCGCCCGCGGTCACGTGCTCGCCCAGGATCGCCACGCCGAGCGCGAGAGCGACGATCGGGTTCACGTAGGTGATCACCGTGGCGCGACTCGGCCCGATCTCCGTGATCAGGCGGAAGAAGAGCAGGAAGGCGAGCGCCGAGCAGATCAGCCCGAGCACGGCCAGCGAGGCGAGCGCCTCGCCGGAGGGGGTCTCCGTGGGCATGTCGGCCACGCCGAACGGGAGCAGGAAGAGCGTGGCGAGGCTCACCGCGGCCGCGATCGGGCCGAGCGGATCGGCGTCGCGGAAGTAGCGCTTGACCAGCATCGGGCCGATCGCGTAGCCGAACGCGGCCACCAGGACGGCGAGCGCGCCCAGGAGCTCGCCGGACTTGCCGCCGATGTCGATACCCACGAGCGCCACCACGCCGACCAGCCCCACGAGCAGGCCCACGAAGCGTGCGGGCGTCGGCCGCTCCGAGTGGTCGAAGCGGAGCGCCAGCAGCGCCACGAACATCGGCACGGTGGCGATCAGGATCGCCGTGAGCGAGGACGAGATGCGCACCTCGCCGAAGCCGATGAGCGGCCAGGGAATGGCCATCTCCACTATCGCGAAGACCACCAGCGGCCAGAGCCGCAGGCCGCGGAACGCGCCGAGCTTGATGGCCACCGGCAGCAGCACGGCCGCGGCAAGCGCGAGCCGCGACCAGGCCACGAAGCCCGGCGACATCTCGTCGACCGCGATCTTGATGAACAGGTACGGCATGCCCCAGACCACGGAGACCGCGGCGAACAGCGTCCAGCCGCGCGGGCTCACGAGACCGCCCTCAGGAACGCGGCCGTGAGAGCGGCGGCCAGGATCACGACCAGGATCGGGGCGCGCAGCAGGAGCGCCACGGCCGCGGCCACCAGGCCGGCGCCGCGTTCGTCGAGCACCAGCTGCTCGTCCGAGGCGAAGGCCTGGCTCGCCACGAGCGCGGCGAGCAGGGCGGGACCGACCAGCTCGACCACGCGACCCGCGCGAATGGGCAGCTCGCGGTCGCCGGCCAGCACCGGCCCGGCCGCCTTGATGGCGATCGTGGCGGCGCCGATCACGAGCACGGCGATCCAGGCGGTGGTCATGCCGCCTCCCGGCCGCGCAGCGGACGCCGCGGCGCGAGGCCCGCGAGCGTGGCGAGGGTGGCGGCGATCACCGGCACGCCCGCGGGGCTGATCGGGGTCAGGATGAGCGCGAGCCCGGCGCCGCCGAGCGCGGCAGCCAGGGCGTTGCGGGTGCGAATCAGCGGAACCATGAGAGCGAGGAACAGCGCCGGGAACGCGGCATCGAGACCAAGGGTCGCAGGATCGCCGAGGCTGCCCCCCGCGACCACTCCCACAGCCGTGCCGCCGACCCAGCCCACGTACAGCACGAGGCCGGCACCGACCAGCCGGCGGCGGTCGAAGCGACCGTTCTCCTGGGCGAACGCCCAGCTCTCGTCGACCAGCAGCTGCGACTCGAGCAGCCGGCGCAGCCGCCCGCCGGTGAACGCCCGCGCGGCCGCCAGCCCCATCGGGGCGTAGCGCGCGTTGAGCAGCACCGCCGCGACCACGGCGGCGATCGCCGTGCCGCCCGCCGCGAGCACTGACACCGCGGCGAACTGGGCCGAGCCCGCGAACGTGGTCGCGCTCATCGCGACCGTAGCCGCCGGGTCGAAGCCGGCCGAGCGCGCGAGCACGCCGAAGGAGGCGGCGAACAGGGTCACCGCCGGGGCCAGCGGCAGCATCGCCCGGGCGCCCGCGCGGTACGAGGCCCGCGCCGCGGCGCGGCGGTCGGTTCGGGCGCCCGAGGCGGGGCCTGGCTGGTGCCGGTGTCGGTCGCGGTCGCTCATCGACGAACCGAGCACGGTATTCGCGGTATGGAGAAAGACGGCCCTCACCGGATAATCTCCTGAGATCGATGGCTTCCGTTGAACTTGATTCGGTTGACAAGGCGCTCATCCGCGAGCTTCAGAACGATGCGCGGCAGACGAACAAGGCGCTGGCCGAGAAGGTCGGCGTGGCACCGTCCACGTGCCTCGAGCGGGTGCGCGACCTGCGCACGCGGGGCGTGATCCAGGCCTTCCGGGCCGAGGTGGACCCGGTCGCGGTCGGCCGGCCGATGGAGGCGATCCTCTCGCTCCAACAGCGCGCCTCTCAGCGCGGGCACATCGAGTCGATCCTCGATCACGCCGCGTCGTTGCCCGAGACGGTCCGGGTGATGGCGCTCACCGGCACCACCGACTTCATCGTGCACGTGGCCGTGCGCGACATGCAGCATCTCCGCGACCTGGTCTGGGGCCTGACCGAGCGGCCCGAGGTCGCCCGGATCCAGAGCTCGCTCGTGTTCGCGCGCATCGAGGGATCGGGACTCACGCCGCTCGATTGACCTCGCCCTCCTGCTCGGCGGCGAGCCGCAGCAGGGTCACGATCTCGGCGGTGGGATGGAAGGGGTCGGCCACCGTCTCGCCGTTCACGCCGATCGCCGCGCGCAGCTCTCCGTCCACGCGCGCGAGCAGCGCCGGCGCCGCCGGCACATGGCCGCTGTCGAGCCCGGCGAGCCGCTCGAGCTCTGCGCGGTCCGCGCTCGTCGCATGGGTGATCGTGATCGGCTCGGTCATGTTGGTCTCCTCGGTAACCGTCAAAACGAGTATGCCGGATACTAACACCTTCTAAACGTTTTTGGTGGTTACGTTCGTGCTAGTGTGGATGCCGTGCCTCCCGGTGAGAGCACACCCGAGAAGAGCGCACCCGAGCCGCTTCGCCACGTGCAGCGGTTCGTGAACTCGATCGACGTCGAGACCGGCGAGGACGAGCTGGAGAGCCCGGCCGCGCTGGGGCGCTGGCTCGCGGAGCGCGACCTGCTCGCGCCGAAGGCTCGCGTGAGCGCCGCCGACCTCCGTCGCGCCGTCGACGTGCGCGAGGGTCTGCGCGCGCTGATGCTTCAAAACAACGGGCTCGAGCTCGACGCCGGCAAGGTGGAGCGGCTCGACGCCGCGGCCGCCCGCGCCGGGGTCCGCGTGCGCTTCCGCGCCGGCGAGGAGCCTCGGCTCGAGCCCGGCTCCGGTGGCGTCGACGGAGCCCTCGCCCGCCTGCTCGCGATCGCCGCCGCGGCGGTGGAGAACGGCACCTGGCGACGGCTAAAGGCGTGCCCGCGCGAGAGGTGCGAGTGGGCCTTCTACGACCACTCGAAGAACCGCTCTGCGCGCTGGTGCCGGATGGAGGAGTGCGGCAACCTCGAGAAGGCGCGCGCCTTCCGCGAACGGCGGCGGGCGAGGACGTCGTGATCGAGCGGCTCACCGGAGGGATCTGGCGCTGGACGAGCCCCCACCCCGAGTGGCGCCCGAAGAACGAGTGGGTGCGCGACTGTGCCTGCTTCGCGCTCGCCGCGGACGCCGACCTCGTGCTCGTCGATCCCCAGGCCCCGCCGGACGATCCGGACCCGCTCTTCGCCGAGCTCGACGCGCTCGTCGAGCGCGACGCGCCCGAGCGCCTCGCCGTGCTCACCACGATTCACTACCACGTGCGGAGCGCGGCGGCAGTGGCCCGCCGGTACGGCTCACGCCTGCCGGTAAGCGTGCACGGCCACGCGAGCGTCGGCGGGCAGCTCGGCGACGACGTGCCCTTCGAGCCGATCGAGCCGGGGGCGGAGCTGCCCGGAGGCGCGGTGGCGCAGGCGATCGGCAAGCCGCGCCGCCGCGAGATGCCGCTCTGGTTCCCGTCCAAGCGGGCGCTCGCCTTCGGCGACGCCGTGGTGGGGGTCGAGGACCGCCTGCGGGTGTGGGACACGCTCGGTGACAAGAGCCCCGACTGGTATCGGGAGCGCTTCGTCCCCACCCTCGAGCCCCTCGTCGAGCTCGACCCGGAGCACGTGCTCGTCACGCATGGACCGCCGGCGATCGGGGACGGGCGGGAGCGGCTCGCGGAGGCGTTGGCCGAGCCGCCCTGGTGGCACACCTGAGGGCGGTGAGCGTGTGCCCTACTCCACCGTGTGAACCTTGAACAGGTTCGTTCCGCCCGCGCTGCCCGCCGGCAAGCCGGCCGTGATGCCGATCTTGTCGCCGGCTTTCGCGAGGCCGGCCTTCACCGCGGCGTCGGCGCAGCGTTCGAGTAGCGCGAGCGTGTCGAGTGGCTCCTCGTTGTGCTGGGCGAGCACGCCCCAGAGCAGCTGGCAGCGGCGCACCACGGGCTGGTTCGGCGACAGCGCCAGCACCGGCGCGCGCGGCCGGTAGGCCGAGATCAGGGCGGCGGTGTGGCCCGTATTGGTCGGCGAGACGATGCAGGTCAGGCCGAGCTGGTACACCGCGCCCACGGCCCCGAACGCGATCGCGTGGTACTGGTTGTTGGCCTGCGGGCCGCGCTCCGCGAGCCAGCGCCCATAGGGCAGCTCGCGCTCGGTGGTCTCGGCTATCGAGGCCATCATCTCCACGGCGAGCACCGGGTAGCGGCCCACGGCCGTCTCCTGGGAGAGCATCACGGCGTCGGTGCCGTCGAAGATCGCGTTGGCCACGTCGGTGACCTCGGCGCGCGTGGGGCGGGTGGAGTGGACCATCGACTCGAGCATCTGGGTGGCCGTGATGGTGACCTTGGCGCGCCGGCCGGCGAGGGCGAGCAGGCGCTTCTGGACGAGCGGCACCTCCTCGATCGGCAGCTCGATGCCGAGGTCGCCGCGGGCGATCATGATGCCGTCCGCGGCGTCGATGATCTCCTCGCCGTTGCTGGCCGCCTGCGGCTTCTCGATCTTCGCTATCAGCGGCACGTCCGCGCCGCGCTCGTGCAGGTGCGCGCGCACCGGGTCGAGGTCCTCGCGCCGGCGCACGAACGAGAGCGCGAAGAAGTCGAGCCCCATCTCGAGCCCGGCGTCGATGAGCGAGATGTCCTCGTCGCTGACGGCGGGCAGCGAGACCGTGACGTTCGGCAGGTTGAGGCCCTGCCGCGATGCCACGCTGCCGGGCACCTCGACGAGCGTGACCACCTGGTTGTCCACGACCTCCTTCACCCGCAGGCGCACCGCGCCGTCGGCGAGGTAGCACACGTCGCCGGGGTCGACCAACTCGGAGAAGCCCTGCCAGGCAACCGGCAGGCGCTCGGCCGTGCCCTCGATCTCCTCCCCGGTGAGCACCACCTGCGCGTCCCGGATCAGCTCGGCCACCCCGCCCCTCACCGGGCCGATGCGGAGCTTGGGCCCGGGAAGATCGCCGAGCACCGCCACCTCGCGCCCCACCGCCTCGCTCGCGGCACGGACCGTCTCGACCATCTCGGCGTGCTGCTCGGGGGTGCCGTGGGCGAAGTTCAAGCGCGCCACGTCCACGCCGGCGGCGATCATCCTCTCGAGTACCTCGCGCTCCTGGCAGGCCGGCCCGATGGTCGCAACGATCTTGGTGGAACGCATCGAGACCCACGATACCCAGGCAGCGGCCGCCGGCCTTTCCCCGCCTCGACCTTGTCCAAACGTGCACAAATTCGACCCCCAAGGAAAAGGCCGCTCTTAGCGAGAGTCGGTGCAGTTTCCGGTTGACGCTCCCAGCCGGAGAGGCTTTGATGGTCCCCGGCCGTCGGCGGCCGGGGACAGTGCAAGAGAAGGAGCGCCGGCAGGTGGGATGGATCCCCGCGCTGCATGGCTTGGGCCTCGTCTCGAGCAGGTTCCCGTCGCTGGATCCTTGGCCGACCGGGGAACTGCATACGGAGAACGCACGAGGTGCGGGGAGGTCTGATGGGCAAGTCGGCGACGATCGACGCTGGGCAAGAGCAGCATCTGCGCGCGCTGCAGTACGCAAACCGCGTGCGACTTGCGCGTGCCGAGATGAAGCGCCGGATCGCGGCCGGCGAGTTGCGCGCCGCCGAGGTCGTGCTCAGCTGCCCCTGGCAGGCGCAGAGCATGTCGATCTCCGACCTGCTGATGAGCCAGAAGCGCTGGGGACGCACCCGCTGCAGGCGATTGCTCGTCTCGCTCGCCGTGCCGGAGAACAAGCAGGTGGGCACCCTCACCGAGCGCCAGCGCAGCGCGCTGGCGGCCGTGCTGGACGCCAGGGGCGCCACCGCGGCCGGGCCCGCCCACAGGGCGCACGCGCGCGAGCTCTCAGCCGCCTGAGCGCTCGCCGACCGGCCTGCGGCCGAGCTCCTCGAGCGGCTCGTCGGCCGCGAGTCCGGGCCCGAGCGTGGCGAGCTCGACGATGTGGCCGTCGGGATCGCGCAGGTAGACCGACTTGAAGTAGACGCGGTCGAGCACGTCCGTTACCGGCACGCCCTGGCCGGCGAGGTACTGGCGCCAGGCGCCGAGCTCCTCCTCGCTCTCGACCGTGAGCGCGAAGTGGTGGGTGGAGCCGCGTCCCACGCTGCCCTCGTCCAGCTCCGGGTACTCGAGGCAGGTCACGAGCGTGCCCGGCCTGCCCTCCTCGTCCCCGAAGAAGAGGTGGCGCGCGGCGCGGTCGTCCTCGTTCACGGTCTGCTTCACGAGGCGCATGCCGAGCAGGTTGCGGTAGAAGGCGAGCGAGCGCTCGACGTCCGCGCAGATCAGCGTGATGTGGTGAATGCCGGCGATGCGCAGGCGACGCTCGTTCATCGCGGGCACGCTACTACCTGAAGCCGAGGCCGCCCGAGCGGCGCTTGAACAGCTCGCGCATCCCGTAGAACGCCCCGGCGAACACGCTCGCGCCGAGCACGAGCAGCACCCACACCTTCACCGGCCCGAACCCGAGCGCCACGACGGTGACCGCCACGAAGGCCGACACGCCCGCCAGCAGCGCCGAGTGCGAGCGGTAGCCCGCCATGTGCTCGCGCAGGGCGAGCTCGCCGCCGCCGAGCGAGGCGACCACGAGCCCGGCGAACAGCAGCTCCTGGCCGCCCTCGCCGCTGACCGCGCCCCACAGGATCAGCACGATGCCGAGCAGGATCACGAGCTCGGACAGCGGGAAGCTGCCCCAGGGCGCCCGCGGGCGCTGATCGGACGACGGCCGGCCGGGCCGCGGGCGCGGCCCCGTACGCGGCGCGCGCTCGCGCCGCGCGGCGTCGCGCTCCGCGCGGGTGGTCGTCGCCTCCGCGCGGTCCGTCGGCGGTCCCCCGCGCTTGCGGCTTCGCCTCCCCATGTCAGGTGGCTAACGGACAGCCGGAGCTGACGACCACCCGCCACCAGCCCATCAGCATCCCGAGTGCGCCGTAGCGCGGCCGCACGTGCCAGTGGCGGCAGCCCGACTCCCCGATGTCCTCGGCCGACACCCGCCTCCACTTGTGCCGCTCCGGAGCGGCGAGCATCTCCTCGATCAGGCGGCGGTTCTGCTCCTCCACCCAGGTCCGGTCGGAGAGCGCGCGGCGCGCTCCCCCCACGCGGTCGGCCAGGTCGTCGCGCAGCTCCTCGAGCTCGGCCAGCGAGAGCAGCCGCGGGCCGCCGCGGCCGTGCACGGTGAACTCCAGCTCCTTGCGCGGCCAGGTGGAGCAGAAGAGCTGCGAGAGCTCCCCCTCGAGCCGCGCCACCTGGTCGAGCATGGTGCGGCGGGCGCCGCGCTCCGAGCCGGTGCGCAGCGCCTCGGGCGCGCGTGCCGGCGTGTCGAGGACGAGCTCAGGCACGGGCCTCAGTGTAAAGCGTCTCCGCGCACAGCCACAGCGCTTCCTCAACGCTGATCCGGGGCACTCCCTTGACTGTGAGGGCCGCCAGGACCATGCGCTCGGTGCGGCGCGTCACGCCGGCCTCTTCCGATACGTCCCCGAGGACAACGGCCACCGGACGGGCCTCGTCGGCCACCACGATCTGGCGCCGCGACAGCGGGCGCAGCTCGGTCAGCCGCTCACCGGGCGCCGACAGGCGCAGGCCGAGCTCGCCCTGCAGGCGGTCGCCGTCGAGGGCGATCAGCGGCACGCCGGTCTCCGCGATCGCGAGCGTGAGCGCGTCGTCGACGATGTTCTGGCTCTTCAGGCCGCCGTGGCGCAGCCGCTCCAAGGCGATCGCCTCCACCGGCGTGCGCGAGCTGTCGGGGTCGATGCCCACCTGGCGCGAGAAGACGCGGTAGGCCCAGGGCACCGCATCTTGGCGCATGTGGATCACCTTGCCGCCGGTGTAGCGGTCGGCCAGCGCCCGCAGCTGCTCCTTGACCGCGCGGGGCGAGCGCCGCGGCCGCGTCTCCACGAGCGCGGTGGTGAGACCGATCTCGGGGAACTCGGCGGCCAGCTCGGGGTCCACCCAGCCCTCGCGCAGATCGAGTTCGCCGGTCACTGCGTGAGCCGCTCGGCCTTCCGTCGCAGCTCGTCCTCGGTCACGTTGCCGAGCTCGGTGTCGAGCACGCGCCCGCCCGGGCGGGCGAAGATCGTGGTCGGGCAGCCGCCCACCCCGTAGAGGTTTGCGATGGCGCCGTCCTCGTCGACCCCCACCGGTTGCGTCCAGCGCCGCGCCTCGACCAACCGGCGGATCTCCTCGCGGTCCTTGCGGGAGAAGAAGACGGTGGCGAACTCGACCCCCGGCAGGTCGTCCTTCAGGCGCTCGGTGCGGTCCACCTGGGGGTAGCAGTCGGCGCCGCGGTCGAAGATGAACGTGAGCACGAGCGGCCTCCGGCGGAGCTGGCAGAGGTTGACGACGTCCTCCGAGACGAGCTCGCAGGCGGGCTCGGCGCCGGCCTGCTCGGGGCAGGGCTCGCGCTGGCAGACGTTGGCGTCGCCCTCGAGCGCCCCGAGCGCGGACGGCGCCGCGAACGCCTTGAGCCGGCTGCCCGGCTCCGGCCCGCGCAGGCCCTCGCCCGAGTTGGGGAGCGTCTGGAAAAAGAGCAGCACTCCGAGCAGCATCAGGGCGACGATGCCCACCGCCCACGCGTACTTGTTCGACGGGCGCGGCACCTCGGGGCGGGCGCCGGGCTCGGGATGGGTGCGGTCGCGCTCGGCCAGGCGATCGCCGATCGACAGGTCGTCGAGCCGGTCGTGCCCGTTGTCGCCCGTCACGGCGAGTCCGCCTGCGCGCGCCGCGGGCGAACCGACAGCCGATCACGCACCCTGAACGGGCCGTGCTCCTCCGCCCAGATCAGGGCCGCCGGCAGCACGATCATCACGCCGAGCAGCGACACGCTCAGGTCCACCACCGTGACGATGCCGAAGTCGCGCAGCATGCGGATGTCCGAGGCGATCAGCGCCGCGAAGCCCGCGATGGCGGTGGCGCCGGAGGCGAGCACGGCCGCGCCCGTGGAGGCGTAGGCGAGCTCGATCGCGCGCGCCGGGCCGGCGCCGGCCTCGCGCTCCTGGCGGTAGCGAGCCGACAGCAGCACGCTGAACTCGGTCGAGATCGCGATCACGAGCGCGCCCAGCGTCACGGACATCGGGTTCAGGTCGACCTCGAGCGGGCCCGGCAGCAGCCCGAGCAGGAACACCACGAGCGCCGACCAGCCCGAGGCGAGCGCGATCGGGATCAGCGGCACGGCCGCCTCGCGCAGCACGCCGGCGCCGCCGCGCCCGGCACGGCGTGCCGCGAGCGTGCGAGCGATCAGCAGCACCAGGAACACGCCCAGGAGGGCAACCGCCAGCGTGAGCGCGCGCCGCCAGGGCGAGGAGAGCGCGCCGTTGGCCTCCGCCGCCAGCACCGGCAGGCCGACCACGGACGCCTCCACCCCCGCGGGCGGGTCGAGCCGGCGCTTGATGTCGTCGACTACCTCCTTCTGGCGCTCGAGCGGCATCAGGCGGATGCCGAAGGCGAGGTTGGCGGTCGTCCGGTCCGCCGTGACCACCCCCTGCGAGAAGTAGGGCGGCACCGCGTCGAGGAGCTGCGCCACCTGCTCCCGCCCGCCGCCCGCGGTCTGGAACAGGTCGGGCAGGGAGAGCGCCGGGCAGAGCTCGGGCGCGTCGCGCGCCTGGCCGCAGCGCTTGCCCGCCTCGTAGCCGTGCTCGCGCAGGACCCCCTCCTGGAAGCGGCTCATCCAGCGGACCACGGCCGGGTCGGTGATGTTCTCGGCGCGCACGGTCACGTCGATCTCGCCGGAAACGCCCGTCTCCTCCTGGAGCGCGTTCACGTCGCGGAGCGCCTGGAGGTCCCCCGGCACGAGCTCGCGCACGTCTGACACGACCTCGCTCTGGGTGTCGAGTGCCAGCCCCAGCAGCGCCACCGCCAACCCCACCGCGAGCACGCGGCGCGGGCGCGAGAGCGCCACGCCGAGCGTGCGCCAGGAGCGGTCGGCGAGCCACTCGCGCCCGCCGTGCACGCGCGGGTGGCGGGCGATCCTGCGGCCCAGCGAGTCCGGATCGGGTTCGCGGGCGGGCCCGGAGAAGCGCACCAGCGCGGCGAAGCCCGCGCAGATCGCGCACAACAGCGCGATCGTGATCCCCACCACCAGGAGGAGGCCGAAGCCGCGCACCATCGGCACGGGCGAGAGCAGCAGCACGAGGAAGCCCACGGCGGTCGCGATCCCGGCGGTCACGATCGTCGGTCCCCCGGCCGCGGCGGCCGCCTGCGCCGGCCGCTCCGCTCCCCCCAGCACCGCCTCGTCGAAACGGGCCTGGAATTGGATCGCGTAATCCACCGCCAGGCCGATCAGCACGGGCAGCACGGCGATCGAGGCCATCGTGAGGCTCCCGCCGGCCAGCGACAGCGCCCCGAAGGTCATCGCGGCGGCTGCGCCGGCAAGCGCCAGCGGGAGCAGGCGCAGGCGGCTGCGGAAGACGAGTGCGAGCGTGGCGGCCATCACGAGCAGCGCCGCCCCGAGCAGCACGAAGATCGAGCGCTGCACCGCGTCCGCGAGGCCCTCGGTGACCACGGGCACGCCGGTCACGATGTAGCGGGCGCCCTCGCGCGGCCGGAAGGTCCGCTGCTCGGTGGCCGTGCGGATCAGGTCGATGGCTCTCGCCCGCTCGGCGTCGCTGAGGCCCGGCCGCAGGCGGATCTGGATGAGGGCGGCGTTCTTCGACGGGAACAGGTAGGCGAAGCGCGTCTTCGGCCGGCCCGCCGAGCTCGAGTCGAACACCAGCGTGGACACGAAGTTCGGGTCGTTGATGCGGGGGATCCCCGTGAGCCCGTAGCGCAGCGCCAGCCGGAAGGCTTCGTTCACGAATTGCGCCTGCACCGCGTCGGCAGCGGCGCGGGCGAGCCGCTCCTGCTCCGAGCGCGGATCGCCGCGCGAGCGCGACAGCCTGCGCGCCGCCTCGGCCGCCTGGCGCGCCTGGGCGCCCGCGGCGCGCTGGCGCTTGGCGAACTCGTCCTGGATCTGCCCCGCCGCGGTGTTCACGAACGTGGCGGGCCCGTACACCACCTTGGCCGGGCCGAGCGCCGCGATCTCGCGGCAGACGGGCGGCAGGCGCCCGAGCCCCTCCTTGGTGTCCGGGACGTTGCCCGACAGGCAGCCCTCGAGCCGCAGCAGGCGGTTAAGGTCGCTCGTGAGCACGGTCCGGGAGAGCTCGCCCCTCACGAGCACCAGCACGGCCTCGTCGCCGAAGTCCCGCTTGAAACGCTCGGTGGCCTCGAAGCTCTCGGAGCCGCGGTCCACCAGCGTGTCCGTGGCGGCGCTCGGCTCGAGCCGCAGGGCGAGGGCCGCGCCCGCGAGCGCCAGCAGCGCCGTCACGGCCAGCACCAGCAGCGGCCGCCTGGTCACGGCGTTCACGAGACCCCCCATGCGGTTGAGCTTAGGAGAGGAGCGCCGTCCGCCGAGTCACTCGCCGCCGAGCGGCTCGAGCCTCGGATAGAGCCCGTTCTGGCCCACCAGGCGGCCGAGCGGCGCCTGCGGGTCGCAGGGCGGCGCCTTGCCCACGTTCTCCGGCTCGCCGAACACGAACTGGCGGATCTGGGCGACCAGCGTCTCGGATAGGAACTCGTTGGGCTCCGGGGGCGCCGGCGTGGCGTTCGACGTGCACAGGTAGGACCCGTAGACCTCGAGGTGGCCCTCGGTGCGCAGCTTGTCGAAGCCGCCCGGCTCGGTGTAGGGATTCGAGCGGTTGGTGCCGAGCCGGAAGGGCCAGCCGGCCATCATCTCCGGGTTCATCGGCTGGGAGGTGCGCAGGTAGTTGATCAGGTCGGCGGGGTTCGCGATGCCGCGATCGATGCCCTGAGTCGCGGCGGAGTCGTTGGCGAAGAACGCCGCGATCTCGCGCTCGTAGAGCCCGAGGTAGTCGACGATCGGGGTGAGCTGGCGCAGGAACGGGTCGACGCGGGCCAGGATCGGCTTGGTGTTGTCGAGCACCTGCTCGGTGGCCGGCAGGCCCTTCTTCGAGACCCGTACGAGCGGACTCAGGTCGGCGAACAGCGCCTTCAGGTCGGGGGCGAGCTTGTCCGCATCGATCAGGAGCGGCGAGAGCTGTCGCGCCGCCGGCCGCAGCTGCGTGGTGAGGGGATCGGCCGCGTCGGCGAACTCGGTCACGCGCTGGGTGGTCACGCGGCTCTCGCGCAGGAAGGTCGGGAGCACCCGGAAGGTGTCCGCCAGCTCCTCGTCGCGCGCCGCCACCGCGCGCCAGGCCCGGTTCGAGTTCGTGATCAGGTCACGGAGCTGCCCGCGGCGCTCGGTGAGCGCGTCGAACACCACGCCCGTGTCGCGGATGAAGCGCTTGGTCGAGTCCGACTGCACGCGCAGCACCTCGAGCACGGCGTCGGTCGACTCGGCGAACGGCGTGAGCTGCCCGAGCGCGTCGTTCAGCGGCTCGGCGCGCCCGCGCGCCGCCAGGCCCGCCTGATCGAACCAGGTCGAGAACCTCTGCCGCGTGACCGGGTCGAAGGTCCGCACGATCTCGTCGAGCTCGACCGTCTCGGACACCTGCCCGGGCGGCAGCTCGGCGCCGTCGCCGGCCATCCCGCTGCTCTTGGTGCCGGGCGAGAGCTCGACGTAGGTCTCCCCGAGCAGCGACTTCTGGCGCAGGATGGCGCGCGTGTCCTTCGGGATCGGGGCGTAGCGCGCGTCGATCTGAAGCTCGGTCTCGGTGAGCCCGGTCTGCTGGTTCGGCTCCTTCTTCTTCACCCGGCCGACGCGCACGCCTGAGATGCGCACCTCGGCCTCCTGCACGAGCTGGGTGGCCTCCGGGAACGAGACGGTCACGCGGTAGCCCTTGGGCTGCAGCGGCACCGAGCCGCCGAAGTTCAGCCACAGGAACACGAGGATGCCGAAGCACGACAGCGTGAACGCCGCCATCGCGAAGATCCGGCCGAAGCTTGGGGCTTCCTTGATCATGGCGGGATCTCGTCCGGTGGAATGTTCTGCGGGCAGGCCTGCTGCTCGGGCGGGAAGTTCGTGAGCCGGGCCAGGGTGCCGAGCTGCGGGTTGCCCTGCACCACCTGCTCGAGCACGTTGTAGCCCTGGCAGGAGAGCAGGACCATGCCGCGGCGCACCGGGCCGTGGCTGTCCTGCAGCGTGTAGAGCGTGGCGCCCGCGTGAGCGCCCCAGGCACTCCAGAACAGGAACGACGAGCTGTTGCCTGGGGGTTCGTACGCGAGCGTGTTGAAGAACTTGTTGAGCACCCCGAAGCTGCGAGCCAGGCGGGGTCCCACGGGTCCGAGCTTCTCGGCGGCCGAGCGCAGGTCGCGGACGGTGGGCTGCACGTCGCGCGCGAACGGGCGGATCTGGTCCCGGATGATGGGCGTGGTCTCGTTGAAGAAGGGGCGCGTTTTGACGAGCGCCGGGGCCAGGTTCCGCGCGAACGGCCGCAGGCCCTGCAGCGTGGGCCCGAGCTCCGCGGCCAGGGAGCTCGTCTTCACGAGCGTCTGCTGGGTCTGGTCGAGAGTGCTGGGGAAGAGCTCGAGCGCCCTGCGCAGCGACGATTCCTCCGCGGCGAAGGCCTCGAAGTTGGCGTTCGCCGAGTCCACCAGCGCCGCCAGCTGCCGGTCGCGCCGGGCGAGCGCGGTCGAGAACTCCTGGAAGTTGTGCACGACCCGCTTGATGTTCTGGCGCCGGCCGGCCAGCAGCCGCGTGAGACGCTTGCCGTCACGCGCGGTCGGCTCGAAGCGCTTGAAGGTCTCGCGCAGGTCCTGCGCGGCGCTCTGCTCGGAGAGCTCCGAGCCGCCCGTGGCCTCGTCGTCGAAGGCCTGCCCGCCCGCGTTCAGCAGCACGCGCAGGTAGGAGCGGGTGTCGTCGTCGAGCTGCGCCAGCACCTCGTCGGCGTTCACGTCGGGCAGCGTGTTCGCCACCGCTACGCGGCCGCCCTCGGCGATCTCGCCCGCGCCCTTGGTGCCGGGGTCAACGGCCAGGTACATGTCCTTGAGGCCGGTCTTCGGCCGCAGCAGGATCGTGGCGTCCTGGTAGAGCGGCCGGTACTCGTCCTTGATCTGCATCTCGACGACGGCTTTGCCGTCCTCGAGCGTTACCTCGCCGACCTCGCCGATCTTGACGCCCGCGATGTTCACCGTCTGGCCCTGGCCCGGCACAACGGCCTGGCCGGTGGGCAGCTCGGCCTCGACTGTGTAGAAGTCGGTTCCGAGCACGGGCACCCAGGCTGGTAGGTAGAAGCGCTGGTTCGACAGGATGTAGCCGCCGATCCCGAGCGCCATCACGAGCAGGATCAGGATCGCCACGAACACCGGCGCCTGCTTCTTGATCTGGCGCCTCACGGACCCGCTCCCGTCCTCGCCGCGCTCAGGTCAGGCACCGGCTGCGTGTGGCACTTCACGTTCGGCTTGTAGGGCGGCTTCGGGGTCTTCGCCGGCCGCGAGCCGAGCGGCTGCGCGCTCGCGGTCGAATGCAGCGGGCCACTCGGGCCCGGGTTCGGGGTCTGCACCGGATAGCCGCCGCCACCCGCCTGGAAGCGCACGTAGATGCCGTTGCCGTCGAAGTTCTGCGACTCGCCCGTGAGCGAGACGAGGGTCTGGAAGAACTCCTCGTAGTTGCGAAGGCCGGTGGACAGGTTGCCGTCCTGGATGCGCTCCTCGCCGGTGGGCAGGATCACGTTCAGCTGGCAGCGGTTGAACGCGTCGAGCTTCGGCAGCAGCTGCACCTGGCCGTTGATCACGGCGGCGAGGTCGTCGACCGCCGGGCGCAGGTCGTCCACGAGCCCCTGGAGCTCGTCCGGTGAGAGCAGCGCGGTCGTCTGGCGGATCCAGGGGAAGCCGGCGTCGATCGTGGCCGGCGTCTCCCTGATGCCGGGGATCATCTCGAGCGCCCAGGCGCGCGTGGGCGGGAACGCCGCGTTCAGGTTGTCGAGCGCGGGCTGCGCCGCCTCGAGCACCTGCGGCAGCTCGCGGATCGTGGCGCTCAGGTTCGTCTCCTCAGAGGCCAGCGCCCCGGTGGTCACGTTGAAGTTCGTGATCAGCTCCTTGAGCTGGTCCTCGTTCGAGCCGAGCGCGGCGAAGATCTTCTGCTGGGAGCCGATCAGCTTCGAGAGGTCGTGCAGCTGGGTCCCGAGCAGCGCGTCGTTCACGACGGCGCCGCCGCGCAGCGAATCGGCGGAGTAGTCGAGCGAGTCGTTCAGCGCCTCGGCGCCCGTCTCGCCCTGGACCTCCGGATCCTGGTCGTCGTCTTCGCCGGGCTCGGGCTCGCCGTTCAGCGCATCGCCGTAGCCGATCAGGAGCTTCTGCAGGTCCTCCCGCGTGGACGTCGTGAGCGTGCCGAGCACCTGGTCGATCTGCACGGGCGCCGAGGTCTGCGATGCGGGGATCGTGGCGCCGTCCTCGAGCTCCGGCGATTCGGGCGTGCCGGGCTTCAGGTCGAAGAACAGGTTGCCCTCGAAGAAGATCCTCGGCCGGACCTTGATCGTGGCGTTCTCGTGGAGCGGCAGTGCCTCGTCGTCGAGCTTCATGGTGACCTCGACCGCCGGCGAGTCGCCGCCCACCGGCTCGACCTTCGAGACCTGGCCCACGTCCACGCCCGCGATCCGCACTGCCTGCTTGCGCTGGATAGGCGGCGCGTTCTCGAACACCGCCTTGACCTCGAACGGGCGCGTGAACGGCACGTCCTTGGTGAAGGCGAGGAAGACCGCGATCAGGATCACGACCAGCGCGATCAGGCCGACCTGCAGCGGCGTGAACCGGCCCCCGTGGCGCGCGGTCCTCATGGTGCGTTGATCCCCTTCTGCCCCGCGGTGCGCGTGCCCTGGTTGCCCGCGGGGTTGGTGAGGATGGTGCGGCCCGCGACGTAGCGCTCGTTGCCGGCCTCGCATTCGCGCGTCTGGCCGGGCGCCGCGGTGTTCGGATACGGGTTGTAGTGCACGTGGTTCTCGACCCCAGGGCCGTTGGACGGCGCGCTCGACGGGCCGCTCTCGTTGTTCGGGCCGACGCCGAGCGTGATGGGGTCGGTGGGCGCCGAGACGATCATGAAGCGCTGCCAGTTGCCGTTCGGGTCGCCCTCGGAGAGCAGGTTGCCCGCGTTGCGGAACCAGAGCGTCGCGTAGTTGCAGACCGTCTGGGTGGGCGTGAGGAAGCGCAGCGTCGGGCGCAGCGAGGAGCCGAGCCGCGTGAGCTGGTCGATGCCGCCGCGCACGAGCGGGTCGTCCGAGAACTCGGCCAGGGTGTCGAAGACGTCCGCCAGGTCCTCGTTCATCTGGATCGTCTTCGGCAGCACCTCGGTGCCGGCCTGGAAGGCGTCGGCCAGGATCGGCGCGGCGCTCGGCAGAACGGCCACGCCCGGGCGCAGCTCGCGGAAGAGCGCCGTCTGGTTGCGGATGAACGGCCGCTGCTGCGGGAAGTCCGCGATCGCGACCGCCTCGGTGCGGGGGGCCTCGGTGATCGTCTCCTGCAGGTAGGGCCGCGCGATCGTGGCGAGGGCGCTGAATGTGATGTCCAGGTTCACGAACAGCTCCGCCTGCTCCTCCGCCACAGGCGCGGCCTCCTCGGCGGCGCGCCCGAGCGAGCGGAAGAAGCGGTCGAGGCGGGTGTCCGGATCGGACAGGTTGCGCGCCACCGGCTCGAGATTTCGCAGCAGCGGCACGAAGGCCCCGATCGCAGTGTTGATGTCCTGGCCACGGCCCGCGAAGCCGCCGCCGAAGCCGTCCAGCGAGTTCTGGGAGCCCACGCGCGTCTTCTCGTCGAACATCGCAAACAGGTCGTCGAGCTCCACGACCTCGGGCCGCGCCTGGCGCACGGGAATCGTGGCTCCCGGCTTGAAGCCTGCGCGCCCGCTGCCCGGTCTGATCTCGATGTACTTCAGCCCGAGCGACGAGCGCGGGCGCACGAGCAGCGTGGAGTCGGCCGGCAGCGGCTCGATCTGCTTGTCGAGCTTCATCGTGACCTGCGCATAGGCCGTGCCGTCGTCCTGCTCCTTGGGCTCGATCTTCGAGATGAAGCCCACCCGCGCGCCGCCGATCCGCACCTCGAAGCCCTCCACGAGCTGGGCGGCGTTCGGCAGGTTCGCCTTCAGGTCGTAGGTGGGCACGAACGGCAGCCCCGAGTTGGCGTTGTAGGACAGGAAGACCGCGACGATCGTGACCAAGACGGTGACCGCGCCCACCAGCACCGGGCTCGCGGCCAGGGCCGACCCTCCAGAGCGCCGGCTCATCCCTCGCCTCCGAGCAGGTAGTCGAGCGCCGGCTCGGCGCCCTGGAGGGCCGGCGACTGGCCGCGGGCGCGCTCACGCAGCGTGCCGAGGTTGCGCTCGCGCTCTGCGTCGCTCCTCGGATCCGCCGGCTGGCCCAGCAGGCCGTTCACGAGCGCGCCGCCGGGCAGCACGCTGCCCTGGCCCGCGCTCCCCGCGGGGGCGGCGGTGGCCGTCGCGTGGCGCGGAGCGAGGGACGCCTGCGCGCTCGACTCCGCGGACGGGTCGTAGAAGTTCGCGTTGCAGCCGCTGCCGGGCGTGATCGCGTAGGTGGTGCAGAGGTTGGTCACGAGCCCTGCGCGCAGGTAGTGGCCCACCGCGTCGAAGCCGTTCACCGACAGCGTGAGGTAGTAGAGGAAGTCGTTGATGCGGTTGACCCCGCCGGTCTGGTCGATGCTCTTGGTCAGCTGGTCGAGGTTCTGCGAGACGGGGTCGAACTGCGTGCCGAGCTTGTCCAGGTCCTTGATCAGCGGGCGCGCCTGGATCAGCGCCGGCCGGCCGCGCTCGAGCGCATCGCCGAGGCTCGGGAAGCTCTCGCGCGAGGCATCGGCGAGCGTGCCCTGAGCCTCGATCAAGCGGCCGAGGGCGGGCGCGGACTCCCCAAGGTCACGCAGCAGCGGCGTGCCCTGGTCCGCGAACCCCTCGAGGTCGGCCATCAGCGGCTTGAGCTCGGCGAGGAAGTCGGGCAGCAGCGCGATCCCGCGGCGGATGTCCGTGCGCCGCTCGGCCGACGCCTCGCCCGTCTCGTTGGCCTTCACGATCCAGTCGGCGAAGCGCTCGCGCTCGCGCGCCAGCGGCCCCAGCACCCGGTCCGAGTTCTCCGCCAGCCGCGCGAGATCGCGGTTCTGGTCGGCGAGGATCTTCAGCACCTCGTCGGTCTCGCGCAGCGCCGGGTTGGCGCGGTGGATGACCTCGTTCAGCTCCGCCCCGCGCCCGGCGAGGCCGGTGCCGAACTCGTTCAGCAGGATCGAGAAGCGCTCGCGGTAGGGCCGCCGCATGATGTTGTTGATCAGGTCGAGGTCCACCGGGGAGCTGGTGTTCTCGACCGGCAGCAGCCGCTCGCCCTCGCCGTCGCCCTCCTCGATCCGCTCTAGCGGCTCCGCGCCGGAGCTGCCGGGCTGGCACTCCACGAACTTCTCGCCGATCAGGCCCTGGGAGCCGATCGTGCAGCTCGCGTCCTCCTTCCAGGGGGTGAAGCCGGGATTGTCGATCCGGAGCGTGACCGCGGCCTTGTTCTCGTCGGTCACGTTCATGTCGGTGACCACGCCGACCGGCACGCCGGCCACCTTCACGTCCTCGCCCGGCACGACGGTGGAGGCGTTGTCGAACTCCGCGCGCACGAAGTACGAGTCGTTCGTGTCGTCGTCGCCGCCCTCGCGGACGATCCCGATCACGATCCAGGGCACGATCGCCACCAGTAGCGCGATGAGCACGAGCCGCCTCACGGGCCGGGTGGGACGGTCGAGGGGTCACAGCCCTTGAACGGAAGCGGCGAGCTGCCGTCGGGCGCGGGCTGCACCGAGCCGCCCGGGCAGCGGTCCTTCTGGCCGGTCTGGAAGCCGTTCAGCCGCTGGGTCGGGTCGACGCCGGTGAGCGTGTAGGCGGCCTGGTCGAAGTTGGTCGGGCTGAACACCGGCATCACGCGCGCGTAGTGCCCGTTGGCGTCGTAGTAGCCGGCGGCCTCTGCGAACTTCGTGATCCAGCCCACCAGGTCAGGCGTGTAGCCGCGCGCGTACTCGACCACCGGCTGCGCGCGGTCAAGCGTGCGGATCGCCCGCGGGAAGACCGTGGCGGTCAGCTCCGCCAGCCGCGGCTGCTTCGCGGTCAGGTCGATCAGGTCGTTGTTCGGGCCGGGCGAGCGGATCAGCTCGCTCAGGTCCTTGACCGTCGGGCGGGCGTCGGCCACCAGCGGGCGCAGCTCGCGGAAGAAGGGCGCCAGCTCCTTCGTGGCCGGGATCGACTCGTCCACGAGCTGCTCGAGGTCGTCGAGCGTGGCGCGCAGGTTCACGAAGGTGGTGTTGGCGCTGCGCAGCGTGCCGGGCAGCAGCTCGAGCGCCCGCTCGAGCGACACGTTCTCGTCCGCGATCGCGCGGAAGGCGACGTTCGTGTTGCCCACGAGATCGGCGAGGTCGTCGCGGCGCTCGGCGATGGCGGAGACCGTGGTCGCGCCGTCACGGATGAAGCGGTCGAGCACCCGCTGGTCGAGCGCCAGCTCGTGCGTCAGGCGCGTGGTGCTCGACAGGAACGGCGCGAAGTACTCGATGCTCTCGCCCGCCTCCTCGCCCTTCCCGTCGTACTGCGTGCCGGAGCCGCGCACCACGTTCATCAGGCCCTTCCGCGTCTTCGCGTCGAGCGTGTTGAACAGCACGTCGAAGTCGACCGGCGCGGCCGTGTTGTCGGCGTCGATGAACCCGCCGTCGTCGATCTCGCCTGCGTTGTTCGGACCTGGCTGGAGCGATACGTAGCGGTTGGCGATGCCGGAGAGCGAGCTGGCGCGGATCGTGGCGGTGGTGCCCTGGTGGAGCGGCGTCAGGTCGCCGTCGGTCACCTCGAGCGTGATCACGGCCTGCGCCCGGTCGTCCAGCTCGATGTCCGAGATGTCACCGATGGGCTGGCCGCCCACCCGGACCTCGTTGCCCGGGACGAGCTGGCCGGCGTTCTGGAACACCGCCTTCACGCGGTAGGACTCCGAGCCGCCGAACATCGCAATCGCGATCAGCGCGATCGCAACCACGAGCGCCGCTCCAGCGATCACGCGGGCAGCGGTGGATCCCCGTTCCGAGACGCGGGGTTCGCGAGTCCTACGTTCTCTTGTCTTCGAATCCAAGCGCGGTCTGTCGACCGACGCCTCCCGATGGCCCCGCCGTCAGCGGAGCCTGCAGCCGCGCGCCTTCCTGGCGCGGTCTGTCACTCCATCCCGAGGGGTCCCTGGGCCTCCCCGGAGAGAAACTGCCGTACGAACTGGTTGTCGCTGTTGAAGAGCTCCGATGCCGGGCCTGATTCGACGATCCTGCCCTTCCAAAGGATCGCGATGTAGTCGGCCACGCGGCGCGCGGACATGATGTCGTGCGTGATCACGCAGTAGGCGCCGCCGTTCTCCTCGTGCACCTCCATGATCAGCTCGCACAGCAGTGCCGTGCGAACCGGATCGAGGCCCGAATCGGGCTCGTCGAAGAGCACGATGTCCGGATCGAGCACGAGCGCGCGCGCGAAGCCGGCGCGCTTGCGCATTCCCCCGGAGAGCTCGTTGGGCATCTTGTCGAGCGCGCCCCCGAGACCCACCTCGCCGAGGCGGCGCATCACGATCTCCTTGATCTCGTCCTCGCCCTTGTCGGTGTGCTGGCGCAGCGGGAACGCGGTGTTGTCGAACACGTTCATCGAGCCGAACAGCGCGCCGTCCTGGAACAGCACGCCGAACTTCTTGCGCATCTCGAAGAGCTCGTCGTCCGCCATGTTCGGCACCGACTCGCCGTGCACCAGCACGTCGCCCTCGTCGGGGTAGAGCAGGCCGACCATGTGCTTGATGCACACCGACTTCCCCGTCCCGGAGGGGCCGAGGATCATCGAGATCTGATTGTCGGGGAGGCCGAGGTTCAGGCCGTTCAGGATCGTGTTGCGGCCGAACGCCTTCTTCACGTCGATGAACTCGACCGCGTCCTCCGCGCCGTGCTCGCGCGTCCGGCCCGAGTGCCACCGGTAGGGGTCCTCGCCCTCGCGGGTCTGGGCGCGGATGTTGTCCGGCACCGCCTCGCCCGTCACGCGCGCCGGCGCGGGGGCGGGGGCCGCCGCCGGCTGCTGCTCGTGCGTGACCGGCTCGTCCTCGGCCCGGACCGGAGCGCTCCCTCTTCGCTCCTCCCAGTCCCGGGGGTCGAGCGGCTCCTCGCCTTCGTCTCTGCGCTCCTCGCTCACATGTCCTCCTGCGTCAGCCGCCTATCGGCGCTCGTGGATTCGAGCCCCAGAAGATCTGCGTCCCCACCATCCCGACCAGGTGCACCATCACGGTGTTCAGCACCATCGACTTCGCCGTCGCGGTGCCCACTCCCACCGGACCGCCGCCCGCGTTGTAGCCGTAGTAGCACCCCACGAGCACGATCACCGTGGCCATCGTCATGCCCTTGACCAGGCTGTAGAAGAGGTCGGGCGGGTTCTGGAACATCCAGAAGATGAGGAAGAAGCCCCCCGAGCTCACCTCCCCGATCTGCTGCACCACGGCTAAGTAACTCGCGAAGAAGCCCGCGCCTACCGCCGCGATGTACATGAACGGCAGCACCATCCAGGCCGCCAGCAGACGCGTGGCGCACAGGAACACGAGCGAGTTGATGCCCATCACCTCGAGCGCGTCGATCTCGTCCGAGATCCGCATCGCGCCGATCTCCGCCACCAGGCCGGTGCCGACCTTCGCCGACATCATGTAGCCGAAGGCGTAGGGCATGATCTCGCGCAGGTCGCACCAGGCGCTGAACACGCCCGCGTACGCCGGCGCGCCGACGGAGCGGTTGAAGTACGCGCCCTCGATCCCGCACTGGAGGCCGAGGATGAACGCAAGGCCCCAGATCACGAGCGCCGAGCCGAGGATCAGGATGCCCGCCTGGCGGAGCGCCTCGCCGAAGAAGTGGAACACGCGCCCGTTGAAGACGTTCGCCACCACGCGCGCGCAGAACTTGGCGATCTCGCCGAACGAGGCGATCCAGTCCTTGGGGACGTCGAGCCAGGTTCTTCCCATCAGCCCGTTCTCACTTTATGACGGAGATTTCGGGGTGGGTGGCGAGCAGCGTCTGCGTGAACACGTAGTTGAAGGCGAAGATGCCGAGAAACTCGATCACCACGCCCTGGTTCACGGCTCTGCCCACCCCTTCCGCGCCTCCGGACGCAGTCATCCCCTTGTAACAGGAGACGATCGCGATGATGGCGCCGAACAGCGTGGTCTTCACCACCGAGCCCCAGAGGTCGGTCGTGGACGCGTTGTTGAGCAGCGTGGCGAAGAAGGGCCCTAATGGCGCGTCGAAGGTGAGCGTGGCGAGCACCCCGCCGAAGATGCCGAAGATCAGCGCGTAGATGTTGAAGAGGCCGGTCACGACCATCAGCGCCAGGAAGCGCGGCACCACGAGGTTCTTGATCGGGTCGACGCCCAGCACCTGGAGGGCGTCGAGCTCCTCGCGGATCTTGCGCGCGCCCAGGTCGGCGGTGATCGCGGTGCCGCCCACGCCGGCGAGGATGATCGCCGTCACGAACGGGGCGAACTCGCGGATCGAGGCGAGCACGAAGAAGCCGCCGAGGCGGTCGATGGCGCCGAACAGCACCAGGAAGTTGCCCGCCTGGAGGCCCGGCGCCCCGTAGCCGAACGCGATCGTCGAGATCGTGAGCGGCAGCCAGCAGAGGCGCAGCATGAACAGGAACTGCTGCACGAACTCGGTGCCGTACGGATACGGCGGCCGAAGTGCCGAGACAAGCGTCTTGCCGGTCAGGATCATCATGTCGCCGACCTGCTCGAGCAGGCTCTTGGTCGGCAGGAAGACCCGATCAGCTGCAGCGCGGATCACTGTTGGTGAAATCTCCTCCCCGGGGAAAGCGCCGTGCTCCCCCGCAATACTCAACGCCAGCGAAGCCTATGGCATGAATCCGCGCCCCGCCAGAGGGAATCGCGCCCCTTCCGGGGGTCTCGCAGGCCCTCTTAACCGGCGCGCAATATCGCTTTGCGGTGGTATGTTCGCCCGGCTGTGCCTGGCAAGGAGAAGCACCGAGCCTGGGCGGCAGCGCTGATCTGCGTGCTCGCGGTCGCGGGCTGCGGAGGCGGTGACCCGCAGGACGCGAACGAGCCGGAGGGCGACTTCCCGGTCGAGGTCGTCAAGGCCACGTTCCCATCCGATCAGAAGCTCGCTAAGAGCTCCAAGCTCGTGATCACCGTCCGCAACGCCGGCGACCGCACCGTGCCGAACGCGGCCGTGACCGTCGCGGGCTTCGACTACCGCAAGGGCGACGACCCCGAGCTCGCCGACGCCTCCCGGCCGGTGTTCGCCATCGACGGCGTGCAGGTCGAGATCGGCGGATTTCCCGAGGCAAAGGACGCTGCGCCGCGCGGCTGCGATACCGCCTACGTGAACACGTGGGCCTGCGGCCCGCTGCGACCGGGCCGCGAGAAGACGTTCGAGTGGTCGGTCACCGCGGTGAAGGCGGGCCCATACAAGATCGGCTGGCGGGTGGCAGCCGGCCTCGACGGGAACGCGCGCGCGGTGCTCGCCGGAGGCGACCGAGCGCCGCGCGGGAGCTTCAGCGGCACGATCTCGGACGAGCCCCCCGACGTCCGGGTGGCCGACGACGGCAAGACGATCGTCGAGGGCACGCCCTAGCTCGTTACCGTCTTTTCGCGCGCTCGTCGCACCCGCGTGCCCACGGGTGTGCCGGCGTCCGGCACGCTCGGGTCATGGCCACCCGGCACGCCGTCGCCGTCGCTCTCGACTCCTCCCTGACGCTGCGCGAGCACCTGCTTGCCGAGGGCCTGCCCGAGCCCGACGAGCTCCGGACCGACGAGGACGGCGGCCTCGTGTGCGTCTGGCACGGGCGTGCGGTGGCACTCAGCTTCGACCTGGAGGATCCATGACACGCTCGTGGCCGGCGCAGCGCTCGACCGGCAGCCGCGGGTACTTCGGATAGCGCTCGTCGTGTCTCGAGCGCAGACACATGCTGAACGTGCTCCCGCGTGTGTTCCGGACGAGCTTCTGATGGCGGCAGCTGTCGCAGAGACCGGCGCGCATGGTCGGCCCAGCGTCCCAGAACCGTCATGCTTGCGCCCCCGTGGAGCTCCGTACGCGCAGAGCCGGCCTGAACCTCGCCGAGGAGTTCGGCATCGCGCGCGGCTCGCGCACCACCCAGTCGGTCGTCCAGGTGGAGCTCGAGCATGAGGGGATCGTGGGCCTCGGCGAGGCGGCGCCGGTGTACTACCGGGGCGAGACGATCGACTCGGCGGCGACGTTCCTGGCGGGCGCCCCTCCCCTGCTCGGCCGCGATCCGTTCGCGCTCGAGGCGATCGGCGCGCGGCTCGCCGCCGTGGGGGGCGAGGCCGCCGCCCGTGGGGCCCTCGACGCCGCGCTCCACGACTGGGTCGGAAAGCGGCTCGGCGTGCCGGTCTGGCGGCTGCTCGGCCTCTCGCCCGAGGCACCCCCCACGTCGTACACGATCGGGATCGACACGGTTGAGGGCACGCGCGACCGTGCCCGGAGGGCGAGCGCGTGGCGAGCGCTGAAGGTCAAGGTGGGCGGCAGCGAGGACCTGGCCCGCCTCGAGGCCGTCCGGGCCGAGTCCGGGGCGGGCCTGCGCGTGGACGCGAACGAGGGCTGGACGCTCGAGTCGGCGCGCGAGCTGATGCCCGCGCTGGTCGAGCTGGGCGTCGAGCTGGTGGAGCAGCCGTTCCCGGCCGACGACCTCGACTCGTTCCGCGCCCTGCGCGAGCTCGACCGGCGGCCGCCCGTGATCGTCGACGAGGGCTGCCAGGACCTTCGTGACGTGGCGGCCGTGGCCGGCTACGCGGACGGCATCAACATCAAGCTCGACAAGTCCGGCGGCCCGCGCGAAGCGCTCAGGATGATCGCCGCGGCGCGCGCGCTCGGGCTCGGGGTGATGCTGGGCTGCATGGTCGAGTCGCAGCTCGGCGTCGCGCCCGCGGCGGCGATCGCCTCGCTCGCCGACTGGGTCGACCTGGACGGCCACCTGCTGCTGGCCGACGAGCCCTTCACGGGACTCCGGGTCGAGGCCGGGCGCGTGCTGCCGGGCCCGGGACCCGGGCTCGGGGTCGAGCCGGCGCCCTCGGCGGCCGAGGGGCGGCCGCCCGCATGAGCGACGTGAGGCTCGCGGTCTTCGCGGAGGGGCTCTTCCGCAGGCACACGGGCAAGACGGCCCACGGCGTGATCCGCTACGGCACTCGCGAGGTGGTGGCGGTGATCGACTCCACCGAGGCGGGACGCGCCGCGAACGAGGTGGAGCCGTTCTGCATGCGCCCGGTGCCGATCGTGGCGAGCGTGAGCGAGGCGATCGCGCGCGGCGCGGACGCGCTGCTGATCGGGGTCGCGCCGTCGGGCGGCAAGCTCGATCCGGACTGGCGGCCCGCGCTCCTCGAGGCGATCGAGGCGGGTCTCGACCTCGAGGCGGGTCTCCACACTCAGCTGGGCCAGGATCCCGAGTTGGCCGAGGCGGCCGAGCTGGCCGGCGTGGAGCTGCGCGACCTGCGAGCGGCGCCGCCCGACCTGACGGTCCCGCAGGGCCCGGAGAGCCGTCCGCCGGGCGTCCGCGTTGTGCACAGCGTGGGCTCTGACACCGTGATCGGGAAGAAGGTCGTGACGCTCGAGCTCGACCGCGCGGCGCGCGAGCGCGGCCTGCGGTCGGTCTACGTGCCGACCGGGCAGACGGGCGTGGCGATCGCCGGCTGGGGCATCGCCGTCGACCACGTGATCTCGGACTACGTGGCCGGCGCCGCGGAGCGGCTCGTGCACGAGGGCGCGGAGCACGGCGACCTGCTGTTCGTGGAGGGTCAGGGCGGCCTCTTTCACCCCGCTTACTCCGGGGTCACCCTCGGGCTGCTCCACGGCTCGGCGCCGGACCTGCTGGTGCTGGTGCACAAGGCGGGCGCCACCGGCATCCGGAACTACCCGTATCTTCCGATTCCACCGCTGCCGGAGCTGATCGCCGCCTACGAGGCGGTGACCGCGAGGGTGCGGCCCGCGAAGGTCGCGGCGATCGCGCTCAACACGAGCGACCTCGACGACGTCGCCGCCCGCAACGCCATCGCCGCCGCCGAGCGCGACACGCGACTCACCGCGGACGACGTGGTGCGCTTCGGCCCCGAGCGGGTGCTGGACGCCGTGCTCGACGGCCTCGAGAGCCCCGCCTGACCGGCTCCGATCACGGCTGCGGCCGGCCGTTCTCGGACGCGCGCTCGCGCTCCGCCACCTCCTCCATGCGCTCGAGCCGGTCGACACCGAGCGCCGAGCGGGAGGCCGGCGCCAGCCGAGCCAGCGCG
>Ga0209382_10001890_pt1 | contig 31709 bp, 28 predicted proteins | sample SoiMetdeltSBSDD5_FD_187599 | JGI IMG/M metagenome (GOLD analysis project Ga0209382, IMG submission 187599) | Bulk soil microbial communities from a Populus tree surrounding site in Tennessee, USA - Soil MetaG P. deltoides SBSDD5 (SPAdes) (version 2) | ecosystem: Environmental > Terrestrial >...
CGAGCTGCGACTCCTCCGAGAAGCAGCCAAGCTCACGGCGGACGAGGCGGCGGCCGCCCTGGAGACCTCGGCGTCGACCATCAGCCGGTCCGAGACCGGCAAGGTCAACGTCCACCCGCGCGACGTCGACGCGATGTTGCGCCTCTACGGGCTCACCGACGATCGAAAGCGGGAAGCCCTCGTCGCCATCGCACGGAAGTCGCGCGAACGCGGATGGTGGCATGAGTTCCGCAGCGTGGTCAGCGGTGACCTCGCCAACTACATGAGCATCGAGTACGGCGCGAGCTCGATCCGCATCTTCCAGACGCTCCTCATCCCCGGCCTGCTCCAGACCAAGGAGTACACCCGGCACGTCGCCGCGGTCTTCCCGCGCGAGCACACGCCCGAGACGGTCGAGCAGCTGATGCAGATCCGGCTGCGCCGCCAGGAGATGCTGCTGCACAAGCCCGAGCCCGTACCGCTGGAGGCCGTGCTCGACGAGTCGGTCCTCCACCGACCGATCGGCGGCCCGGGCGTCATGCGCGACCAGTTGCGCCGGCTGCTCGAACTGGCCAACCGGGACACCATCACCTTGCAGATCCTGCCCTACGACGTCGGCGCCCACATCGGGCTCGGCGGCCCGTTCACCATGTTCGGCTTCGCCGAGCCGATGGACCTCGACATCGTGCACGTCGAGAACCACGTCAACTTCATCCTGGTGGACGACTCCGACGACATCCGCCACTACGAGATCGTCTGGGAGCACGTGAAGCGGGAAGCGCTGCCCGAGGCCGACTCGCTGGCGCTGGTGGACGAGGTCGCGAAAGGCCTGTAGACGCCCGCGAAACCTCCGCGAGATTTTTCATTTTGGTGTCGATCCCTCGGGATCGGTTCACCCGCAAGGGGATAGTGTTCCCACCGAGTGCAGGAATCTGCACTCACAGAGCTAGGGGGCCCCTAGCTCTGCTCAGAGATAGCGGAAGGGCTGTAGATGTCGCAGCATCACGACAGCGCCGCTTGGCGCACAAGCTCATACAGCGACGGAATGCAGTGCGTAGAACTCGCCGCTATTGACGGCAGCATCGCCGTTCGTGACTCGAAGGATCCGGCCGGTCCGGTCCTCCACTTCACACGTGGTGAGATGTTGGCCTTCCTCCAGGGAGCGAAGGCCGGCGAGTTCGACGACCTGGTTTGACCCTTCGGGGCCGACCACCAAACTCAATCCCACCACCGGCTGGCGAGTACGGGCCGACCCAGCCGGTGGCCTTATTCGTTTTGGTCCCGGTTTTTGGGGCATTGTGGTGGGGGTGTGCGGGCGCAGGGCGCGATCAGCCCCGGTTTTGCTGGGTTTTCGAGCACCTCATCCGCGCGCTATGAGTAGTCAGACGGCTTGACAGGGTGCGCACACTGACCTGAGCAAGCCAACAGAACCGGGATCACACTGCGCAGACATCCTGTCGAATCGCAGGCCTACCGCGCACTTATGGGGGAACAAAGGCCTCCGGAGCGAGGTGGGACCCCGGGGCCACGAACGGAGGGCGCCGCGAGGAGGGCACGTGGCAAACACCAGGACCATCCCCGACACGGGGCGTCGATCAGGACGCCCCCGCGAGCTACGGCGACTCCCGGTATCGGACGTGGCTGTGGCGCGGGGTAGCGCAGCGCTGCTGTGGATCCTGGTGCTGCTGGCTGCGCTGGGCGGGCTGACCGCGTTCCTGCGGCCCAACAGCTCGAAGGACCCCGAGCCCGTGGCCACGGCCGACGACGAGGCGGTGCCCGGCACTGCGACCGTCGAGGCCGGCGGCTTCGCTGAGCGCTACGTCACCGCCTACCTCGAGGCCGGCAACGACGGCGCCGTCCTGGAGCCCTTCCTCGGTTACGAGCCCGAGCTCCCGGCCACCGCCAAACCGGTCGACCTGGCCGCCCCGGTGCGGGCCGTCGCCATCACGAAGGCCGCCACCGACTACTGGTCGGTCACGGTGGCCGTGGGCTGGACCGGCCAGGAGCGCTTCTACCAGGTGGCAGTCGACATGCGGGACGACGACACCAACGCCGTCGGGCTGCCGGCCACCGTCGCCGCCGCACCCAAGCCCGAGCGCAGCAACCTGGACGTCAGCCTGCAGACGCCGAACCCCGACGATCCCGCCGTGCAGACCGTCACCGGGTTCCTGGGCGCTTACCTCTGCGGGCAGGCCGAGCTGTCCCGCTACCTCAGCCCCGGGCTGTCGTTGGCCGCCGCCAGCCCGAAGGTCTGCTCCGAGATCGAGGTCATCCGCTGGGGCGTCGTCAAGGGTGACGACGAAAGCAAGCAGACGGTCGTGTTCGACGCGTTGCTCGACTCGCACGGGCGCGCGGGCGCGACCCCACGACTCGCGACCTACACCCTGCTCCTCACCAACCGGGACGGCCGGTGGGAGGTCTCCGACCTACTTCCCGCCCCGCCCCTGAACGAGGACGACTGACCCCGACGAAATGGAGACACAAGAGTGATCGACTTCCTCAACCGGAAGATCGTCGAAGTGACCGCACTCGTGCGCGGCGCGTCCGTGCTCGGGGCGATCCTCATGGTGGCCTTCGCGTACTACCGTGCGCGGACTCTGGTCGCCGTGCTGGTCGCTGCGCTCACCGCCGGGGTCTTCCTGTGGAGCATCTCCAACACGAGCTGGTGGCAGGCCCGTGTCCAGGAGGAAACCGACACGCTCGGCACCCACGGTGAGAAGGTCCAGGTCGTCGAGCTGACCGCGCCCCTCGCCGCCCCCGTCGTCATCTGAGCCGAGCTCGCAGGATGGCAACCGAGACGCGCGTCCCCGATGACGACCTGACGCTGGACTGCCGCGTCTACACGCACGCCCGGCGGCACCCGATCATCATCGGCAACATCCAGGGCCTGCGGATCCCGCCGGTGACGCCGGCCCAGCTGCTGGTCGGGGTGGGCAGCTTGGTGCTGCTGGTCGTCACCCAGCCGGTGTGGGCGCACTTCGGCGGTGCCGTCAACGGGCTCATCATGATCGCCACCCCGGTCGGACTGGCGTGGAGCGCCCGAGCGCTGCGAGTCGAAGGTCGGGCGCCGTGGCGGGCCGCCATGGGATGGTTCGCCCTCGTCACGGCCCCGCGGGCCGGGAAGCGCTTGGGCAGGGTCGAGCGCACCCGGTCGTTCCCCCGCTCCTACACCCAGCGGGCGTGGATCGCCGAGATCGATGTGGAGGTGCCGTACCGATGAGGCCGCCGGCTGCCGCCGTCATCGGGCACCTGGTGTGGTCGCGCACGGGTCGGGTGTGGGCGGTCTGGCGGGTGAAGGAGAGCCCCTACCGCTGGCTGCCGACCCGCCGGAAGCTGGCCGAGCACAGCCGGGTGCGCACGATGCTGGCCGGGCTGCCGGACGAGTCGATGGTGCTGTCGGTGGCAGCCCGCATCGACCCCGGCGAGGTCGCCGACGGCATGATCAACGGCATCGACCTGGGCCAGCACCCGGGCTGGCTCGACGCCGTCGACGCCACGTTGGACCGGCTGGAGGCCGCCGACCTCTACCGCCGCCGCCACTACCTCTGCGTCCAGCTGCCCAAGAAGAGCGGCCGGGCGCAGTTCGGCAACCTCTGGCGGTCGGCTTCGTCGTCGGTGCTGGCGGCCTGGGGCCAGGCGCCGCCGCCGGTGCCCGGCCGGGAGATCAACGCCGCGCTGCGCCAGGCCGACGAGCTGGAGGCCCAGCTCGGCGCCGTGCAGCTGGAGCGGGTGACCGCGGGCGAGCTCCGCTGGCTGTACGCCCGGTCGGCCCGCCGGGGCCTGGCGTCGGAGCCCACGCTGGCCGGCTGGGCCGAGCCCCGCATGCAGTGGGTCGCCCGCCGGGGCGAGCCGGTGGTCACGTCGCCCTCGCTGGCGCCGCTGCTCGACGGCCGCTTCCAGGAGGGCGGCGACGGCGACGACGAGGACCGCCCGTTGCACCGCCGCTTCCTCAAGGTCACCACCGACGAGGGCATCTCCTACCAGACGTTCGCCTGCGTGGCCGACGCCCCGCAGCGGTTCTCCTTCCCCGGCGGCCTCTCGGAGTGGCTGTTCGTCGCCGATCAGCTGCCGTTCCCGGTCGACTGGTGCTGCCGCATCCGGGCCATCCCGAACTCGCAGGCCACCCGGGCGGCCACCCGCCAGCAGCGCGAGCTGGTCGGCCAGGTGCCCGAGTACGAGGGCGAGCTCTCGGGCCCGCCCCCCTCGCTCGCCTCGGCCATCGACGCCGTCGACGACGAGCGGGCCGCGCTGGCCGCGAACCCGTCCGATCCTGAGCTCCAGGTCGCCATGGTGTTCTCCACCTGGGCGACCTCGCTGACCGAGCTGGAGCAGCGGGCCAAGACCCTGCAGCGGGTCTACAAGGGCGCGGAGTACCACCTGCCCCGCCCCACCGGCGGGCAGCTGGCGATGTTCGAATCCCTGCTCCCCGGCTCGACCACCCCCCAGGCCTGCCACGACTACCGCCAGTACCTCCTGCCCCGCGACCTCGCCGCCGGCATGCCGTTCGCCGGCTCGTCGATCGGCGACGGCGGCGGCATGCTGCTCGGCGCCTCCCGGGACGCCGGCTGCCTGCGGCCCGTGCTGCTCGACCCGGCGTCCGGACCGAAGCACGACCGCGACGGGTCGATCGCCGCGTTCGGGACGCTGGGCTCCGGCAAGAGCTATCTCGCCAAGCGCCTGGCCGCGACGACGCTGATGCGCGGCGGGAAGATGATCCTGATCGACCGGACCCAGGCCGGGGAGTACGTCCGCTTCGCCCAGACGATGGCCGAGATCGGGATCCGCTCCCAGGTCGTCACGGTCAACGAGGGCGGCGGCCTGCTGCTCGACCCGCTGCGGGTGTTCACCCCCGAGGCCGCCCGCCAGGTCGCCACCGGTTACCTCGGCCTCGTCTGCGGCCTCGACCCCACCGGCCTCGAGTCGGCGGCCATCGACCAGGCGGTCAGCAACGTCGCCCGCACGGGCAACGGCCGCCTGTTCGACGTGCTCGAGGAGCTCGATCGGCTGCAAGGCACCGGGCCCGAGTTCCGCCACGGCCGCGAGCTGGCCCTGCGGCTCCGGGCGATCTCCAACAACCGCTTCGGCGCCCCGGCGTGGGCCGACGGCCCGAGCATCGACACCAGCGTCGACTGCACCGTGGTGCACCTGCCCAACCTGGCGGTACCCCGTCGCGAGGTGCTGCTGTCCGAGCACCTGTCCCGCAAGCTGCTGCCCGAGCAGGTGTGCTCGCTGGGGCTCCTGTACCTGGTGGCGGCGCTGGCCCGGGGCATAATCTTCGACGAGCAGGCCCGCTTCGCGTCGCTGTGCATGGACGAGGCCTGGGCGCTCACCTCGACGCTGCCGGGGCAGCAGCTGCTGGAGGAGGTGCTGCGCGACGGCCGCAAGCACAACGCCGCCTGCTGGGTGTTCTCCCAGAACCCCGACGACCTGCCCCACGAGCTGCGCGACCTCATCAGCGTGCGGTTCCTGTTCGGGCTCACCGGCGACGCCGCGACGTCGGGCCTCAACTGGATGGGCGTCGACGCCAGCCGGGACAACATCGACATGATCGAGCAGTGGGCGGTGCGGCGCGAGGTGGTCCACGGCCCCGAGGGCGACTACGTGCCCCACGAGCCGCCCGAGTGCCTGATGCGGGACGGCGCCGGGCGCGTCGGCCGCATCCAGGTGCTCGACGCCGAGACCGAGGTGCTGCGCCTGGGCTTCGAGTCCAACCCGACCCGCCTCGCCGAACGGGCCGAGCGGGCCCGCCTCGGCCAGACCGACCAGCTTCCCTCGGGCGAGCACCACGCCCTCCCCCTCCACACGGCGGTGGTCGAACGATGAACGAACGCCCCAACAAGCGCCGACGCCGCCTCCTCATGCTCCTGGTTTGGGTGGTGATGTTGGCGTTCGGGGTGTTCACCACGCAGGATTCGCCGCCCGTCGAGGCCTCGACGCTGCAGGACGCCCCGGTCGGGTGTCCGGGAGGGCCGCCGGGGGCGCCGGTCCCAGGCACGCGCTGCCCCGACGGCTCGATCGCCGGCCAGCCGCCTGCGGGTTGCCCCGGGGGCGCGCCCGGGCCCGCCTACCCCGGCACGGTCTGCCCCGACGGCTCGGTTCCCGTGCCCGCGGCCGGCCCGGCCGGGTGCCAGTTCGGTCCCTCGACCGCCCCGCAGGTCGGCACCACGTGCCCCGACGGGACGGCGCCCCGCAACAGACAGGCCGACCGCGAGCTCCGCAACATCTTCGGGATCGAGGAAGGCGACGCGCACCCGCTCAGCGCCTACGACATCGGGTGCGACGAAGGGGCCTGGAACGCGTTCCTCCGCAAGATGTGGTGCGCGGCCCAGGCGTTCCCGTTCTCGGTCGGGAAGTGGTTCGTCGGCATCGGCATCGAGCTCCTGGCGTGGGCACTCGAGTTCAAGGTCGCCGAATCGCTGACCCCGGTGGCCTCGCTGCTCTCCCGGGTCTACGAGGCCAGCCTCATCGGGCCGCTCAACGTCAAGGAGCTGGCCTGGACGGTGGCGCTGTTCGTCGGCGGCTGGAACATCATGAAGGCCCGGTTCGCGGAGGGTGTCCGGGACATCGCGCTGACGTTCATCATCGCGATCTTCGGCGGCATGCTCCTCGCCAACCCCGAGGGCTACCTGCAGGGGTCGATCGAGCTGGCCCAGAACGCGTCCGGCGCGGTGCTGGAGTCGGTCGACGGAGCGTTGAGCACCCGGTCGTCGCCGGGTGGTGGCCCTGATGCCGTGCGGGAGCGGCTGGGCGGCACGCTGCGCCGGTCGTTCGTCGGCGAGCCGTACGACCTCATCAACTGGGGTTCGCCGCTGACCGGTGAGTGCGCCCGCGCCCGGGAGGAGATCCTCAACGGCGGGCCGTGGGGTGACGACGACCGGCCCCGCGAGATCATGCGGGAGCACGGCTGCAACAAGGCGGCCGATTACAACGCCAACCCCACCGACGAGCGCGCCGCCGCGTCGCTGACCGTCGCCGTGGCGTCGGTGATGATCACCATCCTCATGGTCATGATGGCGTTGGCCGTGTTCGTGGCCCAGATCACCCTGGTCGCGCTGTTCTCGGCGGCCAGCGTGGTGTGGGCGTTGGCGCTGTTCCCCGGCAACCGGGCCGTGCTGTGGTGGTGGCTGAGCCGCCTGATGTGGGCGATCCTCATCACGTTCGCGTCGATGTTCCTGTTGTCGTGGTCGGCGATCACGGTCACGGCGGTGCTCGACGCCACCACCGACCTGTCGATCGTCCAGCGCTGCCTCATCGCCATCGTCATCGTGGGCGTCGCCTACCGCTTCCGGCACTCGGTCGACACCGCGGTCGACGCCGCCGCCAAGGGCTGGGCCCAGAAAATGCGGCGCAGCGCCGCCCCGATCAGCACCACCCCCACCGGCGCCGGCTTCATGATCGGCGGGGCGCCCAAGATCCCGAACAACCCCTACGTGGTTCCGCCGGCCGGCCCGCCCGGGGTGCCGGGCGCCCTGAGCCTCGGGCCGGGGAAGGTGGCGGGCATCGCCGCCGCCGTCACCGCCGCCGGTGTGGCCTACAGCAGCCGGGCGAACCGCCTGGCCACCCAGAGCCTGGCCGCGGGCCGGGGCGCCGTGCGGGGCACGCAGACGCTGACCGGCACGGTCGCGGGTACCACCCGGGCGGTCGTCAGCGCGCCTGCGGCGGTGGGCCGCCGGGTCACCGATCGGTCCCGCTCCGTGCGCGAGACCCTGCGCCGCGCCCGCCACCCGGTCGCGGGCGCCCGCGATGCCGCCGGCGCGGCCGAGCGCGCCCGCGCCGACCGAGCCGACTGGTTCTGACGTCCCCGGTCAGCTGAACAGCTCGTCCAGCACCGTCCCGGCGAGGCCGAAGGCGGTGGTCATGCCGATGCCCGAGGTCACCGACACCACCCGGGCACCCGCGTGCGGGGTGGCGACCAGGAAGTCGTCGGGGGCGCTGGCGTAGGTGCCCTGCCAGCGCTGGCGGACGGCGAGGTGGTCGTGGCCGACGCCCAGCAGCCGGGCCGTCTCGGCGAGCAGCAGCTCGTCGAGGTGCTCGTTGCGGAACGGGTCGACCGTGACGGCGTGGTGGTGGGTGTCGCCGATCGTGAGATCGCCGTTCGGGAGCTGGGTGAGCATGAGGTTGACGTCGGCGGCGACCAGGTCGGGCTGCCGTTCGGCGACCCGGGCGCGCAGGGCCGCTGTCGACGGGCAGGCCAGGAAGGCGCCGTAGCGCCAGAGGGCGGTGCCGCTGAGCAGGGCCGGGTCGACGCGAACGCCGGCGGGGGCGGCGACCCGCAGCATGTGGAGCACGCAGCGCTGCACCCCGGCAGCGTCGGCGAGGTCGGGGAACCAGCGGTCGACGTCGTGGCCGACGCAGACGACGACGTGACGGGCGTTGATCGGACCTCGGCTCGTGCGGACGACGCCTGCATCGAGGCCCGTGAACGACGTCCGCCAGCGGAACTTCACACCGGGCCGGCCGGCCAGCCACCCGGCGATGGCGCCGACTGCACGCCGCTGGTCGACCCGCAGGTCCAGGGGCAGGAACGCGCCGCCGAGCGCGTCCGGCGCCGCCGGCACCCTCGTCGCCAGCTCGGCTGGGGTCAGCAGCTGGACCTCGTTCTCCCGCTCGGCGGCGAGCTCGCCGAGGACGGCCAGCTCGTCGGGCGCCCGGGCGACGACGACCGCGCCCGACTCGGCCACGGCGAATCCGGCGTCCCGGCCCAGCTGGAGCCAGCGGGTGCGGGCGGCCCGGGCGAGCTCGAGCGCTGGGCCGGCCTGGGCGGTGACGCCGACGTGGCCGAAGTTGCGGACCGACGCCCCGACCGCCCGCTCGTCCCGCTCGACGACGACGACGGACAGGCCACGGCGTTGTGCCTCGACGGCATGGGCCAGGCCGACGATGCCAGCGCCGACGACCACGAGGTCTGCTGGGTGCACGCTGCTTCCTCCTTCCGGCCGACTTGTCTAGACAAGTACGCTAAGCGAGGTGGAACCAGTCCTGCACCGGCAGATCGCCGACGAGCTGCGGGCCCGCATCGGCGACGGCCGCCTGCCGCTGGGCACCGTGCTCCCCTCGGAGGCCCAGCTCGTCGTCGAGTTCGGGGCCTCCCGCGGCACCGTGCGCCAGGCGCTCGCCGCGCTGCGAGCCGGGGGCCTGATCGGCGGCGGCCAGGGGCGCCAGCCCGTCGTGCTCTCGACCGTCGCGTCGCAGTCGTTCGATACGTTCCTGTCGTTCACCCGCTGGGCCGAGGAGGCCGGCCGGACCCCGGGGCAGGTGACCATCGAGGTCGCCCGGCGGGGCGCCGGCGTCGAAGCGGCTCGGGCCCTGGGGCTGGCGCCCGGCGACCCGGTGGTGGAGGTGCTGCGGCTGCGGCTGCTCGACGGCCGACCCGCCATGCTCGAGCGGGCCACGTTCGTCGAGCCGATCGGGCGGCTGCTGTTCGACTTCGATCCCGACCGCGGGTCGATCTACGCCTACCTCATCGACCAGGGCGTCGACCTGTCGCGCTTCCGCCACACGCTCGACGCGGTGGCCGCCGGCGAGCTGGAAGCGGCGCAGCTCGGTGTCGCCGTCGGGACCCCGCTGCTGCGGGAGCGCCGCCGGGCCAGCAGCCGCACCGGCGCTCCGCTGGAATACGGCGACGACCGCTACCGGCCCGACGTCGTCACGTTCACCGTCGAGAACGCCCGGGAGCACGATGCGACGCTGCTCGGATGGCGCTCGCCAGTCGGAGGAGCCCGATGATCGAGCTCGCCGCCCTGGACATCGCCGGGACCACGATCGACGACCACGGCGCGGTGTACGAGGTCCTGCTGGAGATCACCCGTACCGCGAACCCTGCCCTCACCACCGCCGACATCACGCCCTGGATGGGCACCGACAAGCGGGAGGCCATCGCCGCGCTGGTCGGCCCCGACTCGGGCGCCGACGTCGACGACCTCTACCAGCGGTTCGTGGCCCGGCTCGGCGAGCGCTACACGGCGCGGCCGCCGACCCCGCTGCCGGGCGTGCCCCAGGCCCTCGTCGCCCTGCGGGACCGGGGCGTCAAGGTGGCGCTGACCACCGGGTTTGGGCGCGACATCGCGGAGCCGCTGCTGGCCGCGGTCGGCTGGGAGGTCGGCGGGCTGTTCGACGCCGTGGTCTGCGCCGACGAGGTCGCGGCGGGACGGCCCGCGCCGTACCTCATCTTCCGGGCGATGGAGCGGACCGGTGTCCGGCGGGTCGACCGGGTCCTTGTCGCCGGCGACACCGCCGCGGACCTCGCGGCCGGCGACAACGCCGGTGTCGCGATGGTCATCGGGGTCGCCACCGGCGGCTCCACCCTCGACCAACTGGGGGCTTCGCCCCACACCCACCTGCTCCCCAGCGTCGCCGAGATCCCTGGAGCGCTATAACACGTTCCAGAAAAGGGGGTCAGTGCCATGGGACTGCGTTCGATGAGGGAGCGATACGTCCGGCCGGACTGGGCCCGGCGGGTCAACGCCATGGGCCTGGCCGCCGGCGGGGCGCGGCACGCCGTCCCGATCGAGGCGGGCCAGCTGATCGACCTCGCCCGTGCCTCGACCGACACGGCCGGCGACGAGTCGGTCGACCTCGGCGACGGCGACTGGGAGGGCCGCCTGCGAGCGCTCGTCGACGCGGTGAACGCCGCCGACCTCCACGTCGTCGGCCGGCTGATGACCCGCGAGGAGCTGCTGCGGGGCCTGCGGACGAGGTTCCTGCTCGGCGCCCGGCTCCGCCGCGAGCCCGGTATCCGCGACGAGGTCGTCGACCGCCCGATCTTCGTCACCGGCCCGGCCCGGTCGGGCACCACGATCCTGTTCGAGCTGCTGGCGTTGGACGAGGGCGTGCGCGCCCCGATCGCCACCGACGTCCTGCACCCCGCCGGCCCCGATGCCTGGAGCGAGGCGGAGCGGACCACGGCCACCGAGGCGGAGCAGGAGCTGTGGGCCGACGTCCAGCCCGAGTTCGCGACCATGCACGAGCTGCGGTCCGACCTCCCCGTCGAGTGCATCACGTTCAACAGCCCGTCGTTCGCGGGGAACCACTGGATGATGGTGCTCGGCGCGCCGGAGGGCTGGGCGCCCGACCTCGACGCCGACCTGGCGTTCCACCGGCTGGTGCTGCAGGCCGTCCAGCACGGCAAGCCCCCGCGGCAGTGGCTGCTGAAGACCCCCGGCTACGTGTTCATGCTCGACCAGCTGCTGGCGGTCTACCCCGACGCCTCGATCGTCTTCACCCACCGCGACCCGGCGAAGACCATGCCGTCCACGGTCAGCACCGCGGCGATGGTGCAGTGGCTGCGCACCGACGACGTCGATCTCGACGGGTTCGCCGTGGTGGTCGGGGCGCTGTTCACCGATGCCCTCAACGCCATCGCCGTGCGGCGGGCCGAGGGCTCGCTGCCCGGTCGGCACGGCGACGTGCGCTTCGGCGACCTGATGGCCCGGCCGGTCGACGCCATCCGGGCGGCGTACGAGCAGATCGACCGGCCGTTCACCTTCCGCCATGCCGAGGCGGTCGAGCGCTACCTGCGGGACAAGCCCCGGGGCAAGCATGGCGCCCACAGCTACACGGCCGAGGACTGGGGCTTCGACCCCGCCGCCCTCCACCGCGACCTCGCCCCCTACATGGGCGCCTTCGACGTCACGGTGGAGTGATCTCGGCGAAGGGAACGACCCGGGCGACAGGCGTGTCGATCGGGCCCTCCGCCAGGATGAAGCGCCAGAAGACCAGCCCGAACGGGCGGCCCTCGGTGCTCAGCCAATTGGGCACGCCCGGGTCCTCGTGGGCGATGACGACCTGGATCCGGCCGTCGGCGTCGGCGACCGCCTGCGCCCGGTTCAGGCCGACGGGCGCCCGCAGGTAGTCGAACGTCTGCAGCTGCCGGTTCCAGAGGACCACGTTGGCGAAGCGGCAAGTCGGCCACCGGGCGTCGACCACCAGCGCCTCGTCCGGCCCGAGCAGGTAGGGCGCCATCGAGTACGCCGCATCGGCAGCCGCCAGGCCGTGTTCGCCCGGCGGGACGGGCGGCGGGAACTCGTGCGGTATGCGGGACACGAACGTCGCCGGTTCGCCCTGCCCCGGCGGCGGCATGGCCTCCAGCGTGCGGCTGCGGACGTAGCGGGCCAGCCGGCGCAGCGCCTCGCTCACGGTGGCGTCGGTCGGGGCCGCGGGCTGGGAATCGACCTTGCCCTCCACCAGCTCGATCTTCAGCGCCAGGTCGGCCACCGGCGGCCGGTTCGGGCCGACGACGTCCTCCCAGTAGTGGCGCACGGTGACCCGGCTGGCCGTCGGATCGAGTGGCAACCAGCCCCGCTCCCGCGGCGGCCCGCCCAGCCAGAGCTCGAAGGAGCCGTCGGCGGCGACGTCGAACCCGTCGTCGTTGAGGGTCCCGACCGTGCCCGTCGAGAAGCCGCCGTCGCCCGCGCCCGCCTCGACCGTGAACGACACGTACACCGCTCCCCCGGTCCGGCCCCGGATGCGGTACACGCCGGCCGGGTCGATGGGCGCGTCGTGGTAACGGGCGTCGGGGTTGTCGCCCAACGTCTTGCGCCACGGCGTGACCAGCGGGCGGAACGTGGGATGGGCCGGGTCCTGCTCGAACTGGGTGTCGACGCCGGTCGCCACGTGGTGCAGCAGCACCCGCAGCGCCTCGGCCTGGTCGTCGGGCGCGGTGATGCCCCACTCGTCCCCCGCGAAGCGCCCCGCCACCTCCCGCAGCGCCACCAGCAGTTCGTCGAACGCACCCCAGCTCTCCGAGTCCACGCCGGTTGTCTAGCCGCCTTGCAGGGATGTTGCAGGGGTGAGGGCGGATCGTACGACCATGACCACGACACAGACTGCGACGCCGGTGGACCGCTTCCTGCAGGGGATCGTCACGGCGGGGATCCCGACGACCGACGCCTGGACCGACGACGCCCGGCTCGACGCCACGGTCCCGAACTGGCGGTTCACCGTCCGTGGGGCCGACGCCATCCGGTCGACGTACGAGGGCTGGTTCGCCGACCCCGGCCGCTTCGAGGAACTGCGGCAGCTGCCGACCCCCGGCGGGATGGTCGTCGAATACGTGCTGAGCTGGGAGGCTGAGGGTGTGCCCCACGCTGCGCACCACGTCCACCTGCTCACGCTGGCCGACGACGGCCGCATCGCCGAGGACCGGGTGTTCTGCGGCGGCCGCTGGGACGCAGCCCTGCTCGCCGAGATGGCGGCGGCCGATGGCTGATCGCCTGGCGGCGGCCTCCGTCGAGGAGCTGCTGGCGGGCGCCTCGGCACGGGCGCCGTTCCACAACGCCGACGGCAAGTCCGGGTCGGCGTTCGAGCGGGTCGAGATCGACGGCGAGCGCTACGTGCTCAAGCACTTGCACGTCGACGACGACTGGATCGCCCGCTCGCTCGGCGACCTCGGGTGCCGGCCGCTGCTCGTGTGGACGTCGGGCCTGCTCGACGCGCTTCCGCCGGGCATCGACCACACCGTCGTCGGCGCCGCCGCCGGGCTCGGCCGCAACGGGTGGGGCGCGGCGCTGCTGATGCGGGACGTCGGCGACCACCTGGTGCCGGAGGGCGACGCCGTCCTGCCGGCGGACCAGCATGCCGGGTTCCTCGACACCCTGGCGTCCCTGACCGCGGCGTTCTGGGGCTGGACCGACGACATCGGCCTCCTGCCCCACTCGACCCGGCTGTCGTTCTTCGGGCCGGGGATGCTGGAGGTCGAGCGGCAGCTGGGCTGGCCCCACCCGCTCCCCCGCCTGGTGGCCGAAGGGTGGGACCGCTTCGCTCTGCGAGCGCCGGCGGCGACCCGCGACCTGGTGGACGGGCTGCGGCGGGAACCGTGGCTGCTGGCCGACGCCTTGGCGCACACGCCGTCGACCCTGCTGCACGGCGACTGGAAGCTGGGCAACCTCGGGACCCACGACGACGGCCGCACGATCCTGCTCGACTGGGCGTACCCCGGCGAGGGCCCGGTCTGCCACGACCTTGCCTGGTACCTGGCGCTGAACCGGGCGCGGCTGCCGGAACCCAAGGAGGCCGCCATCGACCGGTTCCGAGGTGCACTCGACGGTCATGGCGTGACCACCGAGCCCTGGTGGGAGCGCCAGCTGGGCTTGTCCCTACTGGGCGCGTTGGTGCAGTTCGGCTGGGAGAAGGCGCTGGGCGACGAGGCCGAGCTGCGCTGGTGGATCGACGCCGCGGCCGAGGGGGCCAGCTGGCTGTGACCCAGACACGAGCCGCGATCACCCGGGCCTACAACCGCTCGGCGCCCGCATGGCACGACCGCCCGGCACGCCTGGTGTACGACCGCTCAGCGCAGGGGGCTCATTGGTTGTGACCCAGACACGGGCCGCGATCGCCCGGGCCTACGACCGCTCAGCGGCCGCATGGCACGACGGCCCGGCGCGCCTGGTGTACGACCGCTCTGCGCAGGGGGCTCATTGGTTGTGACCCAGACACGGGCCGCGATCGCCCGGGCCTACGACCGCTCAGCGGCCGCATGGCACGACGGCCCAGCGCGCCCCGCGGCCGACGCGCCCCGCGGCCGAGGGGGCCCGCTGGCTGTGACCCAGACACGAGCCGCGATCGCCCGAGCCTACGACCGCTCAGCCGCCGCATGGCACGACCGCCCGACGCGCCCCGCGGCCGAGGGGGCCCGCTGGCTGTGACCCAGACACGAGCCGCGATCGCCCGAGCCTACGACCGCTCGGCAGCCGCATGGCGCGACGGCCCAGCGCGCCTGGTGTACGACCGCTTGGCGGAGGTGCTGGTGGCCAGCAGCCCGGTATCGCTGCGGGGCCGGTTGGTGCTGGACGTGGGAGCCGGCACCGGCGCAGCGTCGCGGAGCCTGGCGGCGGCGGGCGCGACGCCGGTCCCGGTGGATGTGTCGGCCAGCATGCTGCGTGCGAACCCGGTCGGCGCTGCTCGGGCGGTGGTGGCCGACGCTGTGCAGCTCCCGTTGGCCAGCAGCGGGGTGGACGGCGTGGTGGCGGCGTTCTCGTTCAACCACCTCCCCGACGCCGCCGCAGGCTTCGCCGAGGCGGCCCGGGTGTGCCGCCCAGGCTCGCCGGTGCTGGTGGCGTCGTACGCCGCCGAGGACAGCCACCCGGTGAAGCAGGCCGTCGACGCCGCCCTCGCCGAGAAGGACTGGCAGCCGGAGGGTTGGTACGCCGACCTACGCGCCGGCGCAGTCCCGCAGCTGGCGACGGTGACGGGCATGGCGACCGCCGCCGAGGCCGGCGGCCTCCCCGGCGAGGCAACCGTGGTCGACGTCCCGTTCCCCGAGCTGACCCCGGAGGACCTGGTGTCCTGGCGCCTGGGCCTCGCCCAGTCCGCCCCGTTCGTCGCGACCCTCGATCCCCCCACTCGCCTGTCCGTGGTGCACCGCTCCCTCGACCTCCTGGGCGAGGCCCCACCCCCACTCCACCGCACGATGGTGGTGCTCTCGGCGAGGAAATAAGTGCCGATACAACAAACAACCGACACCTATTTCCTCGCCCTTGGTTGAGCCCCCTCGCCGCCGCCGAGGGCAGTCAAGGGTTTGCCGAAGGCCGAGCGCAGCGAGCCCTTGACGGCCCGATGCGCAAGGGACCAGCAGAACCGACAGTGGAACCGGCCCCCAGCCCCCGCTGGGGGCCTGGCAGCCCGAGCTACCGAACACCGGCGACGCCCAGGCACCGAATCGCAGCAAGGAGCCGGGCCTAGCGACGCCGACACCGCCGAGCCCGCCCCCCGCCCCGGCGGGCCCTGGTCGCCTCGGTCCCCCAGCATCCGCGAATCCCAAACCTCAAGCGCGGAGCGGTCGGCAGCCGGGGTGGTAGCAAGCAGCCGGGGCAGCCCCGGCCGACACCGCCGAGGCCGCCCCGCCCCGGAGAGGTCTGGTCGCCTCAATCCCCCAGCACCCGCGAAACCCAAACCTCAAGCGAGGGACGGTCGGCAGCCGGGACGCCCGGCGCACAGCGCCGAGGCCGCCCCCGGCGAGGCCAGTCGCCTCAGCCCCCGAGCACCCGCGAATCCCAAACCTCAAGCGCGGGACGGTCAGCAGCCAGGTAGCAGCAAGCCGCCGAGACGCCCGGCGCACAGCGCCCGCCGACACCCGCCGCAGCGGGTCCGCCCCGGCGGGCCTGGTCGCCTCAGTCCCCCAGCGCTCGCGAAACCCAGGCTTCGAGCGCGGAGCGGTAGGCGGCCGGGGTGGCAGCAAGCAGCCGGGACGCCCGGCGCACAGCCCGCCGACACCGCCGAGGCCGCCCCGCCCCGGCGGGGCCTGGTCGCCTCAATCCCCCAGCACCCGCGAGACCCACGACTCGAGCGCAGGGCGGTCGGCGGGCGGGGTGGCAGCAAGCAGGCGGGACGCCCGGCGCTGAGCGCCGGCCGAGATCGCCGCAGCGGGGTCAGGTGGGAGGTAACGCGCCAGGTCAGCGGATAGGCGCCAGGCCTCCAGGCCGGCGACACCCTCGACCTCGGCGAGCAAGGCGTCGAGCGCACCGAGGCCCGGAGGCTCGCCCGCGGCGGCGAGGGACATCGCCTCGACCACGCGGGCGAAGCGGGCGTGGCGAAGGCTCCCTCGGGCCTCGGCCTCCAAAGCCAGAGTGGAAGCCAGCGACCGGGCGGACTCATCGTCGCCCCGGGCCAGCGCCAGGCGGCTGCGCAGCAGCGCCGCCCGCTCCCGCTGGTGCCACGCCATCGCGGGCTCCGCGCCGTCCCCGTCGGACAGGCCCCGCAGCTCGGAGAGGTGGGCCTCGGCGCCGGCGAGGTCACCGGCGAGCAGGCGGCCGTCGACCAGGTCGAGCGTCCCCTGGTTGAACGGCTCCTCGGTCCCGGCGGCCGGCGTGAGCGCCCTCGCCTCCTCGTTGAGCTCGTCCGCCTCGGCCGAGCGGCCCAGCTGGCGCACGATCCAGGCCCGGTAGTTGAGGGTGCCCGGCAGGTAGCGGGCGCCCAGCTCGCCCCGCCGCTGCATCTCGGCCACCGCGTCGGCGCTCAGCTGCAGGGCCAACTCGACATCCCCGCCGAGCGCCGCCGCCCGCAGCCGGGTCATCAACGCGTGCGGCAGAGCGAACGGGTGCCGCAGCTGGGACCGGTCGAGGAGACCCCGCTCGACCTGGTCGGCCGCTTCCCGCCAGCGGGCCTGGAAGACCCGCAGGTCACCCAGCCAGATCACGACCAGCGGTCGCAGCGAGGCAGGCGCGATGTCGGCGGCGTCGGTCAGGCGCTGGTCGGCACCCGCCAGGTCCCCGGTCGAGTGGAGCGCCCGGCCCGCGAGGGTCAGGCACGACGCCCGCAGCCCTGGATCGTCGCCCCGAGCCGCGCCTTCCTCGGCATAGCGCAGGGCAGCGTCGAAGTCGCGGCGGTAGTAGCTGATCCACCCGGCGAGCTCGAAGCCCGCCACGCCGGCGCCATCGGCGATGGCGTGCGCCGCGTCGGAGGCTGCCCCTTCGAGGTCGCCGACCGCCAACCGGGCCCGGGCCCGGCCGAGCCGGATGGTGACGTCGTCGGTCAGCTGCAGCGCGTCGTCCAGGAAGGCGACCGCGCCCTGGTAGTCGGCGCGCTCGGCTGCCCGGGCCGCGGCGTCGACCAACGCCTGGGCGGCCAACCCCGTGTCGCCGCCCCGGCGGGCGTGGTGGGCCACCGTCAGCGGCTCGGCCTGCGGACGGCCGGCGAGCACCCGCGCCGCCTCCCGGTGCAACAGCGCCCGCCGCGCCGCCGATGCCGACTGGTCGAGCGCGTCCCGCACGAGCTCGTGCGCGAAGCCGAAGCCCTCCGCCCGCTCGACGAGGATGCGCGCCCGGGTCGCGGCCTCGAGGTCGTCGAGCAGCGCAGCCGGAGGGCGCCCGAGCACGTCGGCCAGCAGCGCCACGTCGATCGCCGGGCCCAGGACTGCCGCGGCGACCAGTGTGCGCGCCGCGTCACCCATCGCCGCGACCTGGCGTTCGACCGCCTCGGTGACCGTCGCGGGGAGGCCGACCGCCTCCTCGTCCGCATCGGCGAGGGCAAGCAGGAAGAGCGGATGCCCGCGGCTGCGACGGTGGAGGCGCGACGCCCGCTCGGCCCCGACCAGCTCGCCGGCTGCGTCCATGTCCAACGGACCGAGGAGGAGCACGGCGTCGGCCGACCGGTCGTCCGCCGGGCCGGCGCCCACCCTGCGCGTCGTCACCGCGAGCACGTGCCGACCGCGCCGGGTCGCGTCGCGCAGCCAGGCGACTGTGACCGGGTCGGCGAGGTGGATGTCGTCGACGACCAGCACCACGGGCCGGCCGGCTGCGGCCCGCTCGACGATCGCCAGCAGCCCGGCGAACAGGGCCGCTCGCTGGCCGGCGACGTCGGGCCGGTCCGTCGGCCGAGCAGCAGGCGCGGACGGCGACGGTCGGGCGCCGACCAGCAGCGGCGCGACCAGCGGCCGCTCCGGCCCGAGGATCTCGTCGACCTCGCCGGCCGAGAGCCCGGCCAGGTGCGCGTCGAGCCCGCCCAGCACCGGCTGGAGGGGCAGGTCGCGGCCGAGCTCGTCGCACGCCGCGGTCATGACGAACGCATCCTCCAGCCCAGCGGACCAGCTGCGCACCAGGGTCGTCTTGCCGATCCCCGCCTCGCCTTCCACGACCACCAGGCGTCCCGTCCCGGAGCGCACCCGGTCGAGCTGATGGTCGAGCCAGGCCACCTCCCGATCCCGCCCTACGATGCCCGGCCGCGCCGGCGAGGCAGTGCGTAGCTCACCCCGGAGGATCGCACTGTGCAGCTCCTCGGTCGCGGCGTCGGGGCTGGTCCCGAGCTCGTCGAGCAGGCGCTCGCGCACGGCGGCGTAGGCGTGCAGGGCCGAGGCCGGTCGACCCGCGGCCACGTGCGCCCGCATCAGCGCCCGGAGCGCGGCCTCGTCGTAGGGGTCGGCGTCGAGCGCCTTGGCCGCCCGGCTCCCGGCGGTCACCGGGTCGCCGGCGAGCAGGGCCGCCTCGGCGCCGAGCAGGTTGGCCTGGGCGACGAGGCGGTCGACGGCGGCGCGCTCGGCCTCGACCCACTCGCCCTCCTCGTCGGGGAGCAGCGGGCCGCGTACCAGCACGAGTGCCGCGGCCGCAGCCGCCCGGGCCGCGACGGGCGCAGTCGTCAGCCGGGACGCAGCCTCCTCGACCCGGGCCTCGACCTCCGCCAGGTCTAGCCAGTCGGCGGCGAGCGCGTAGCCCTGGCCGGCTCGCACCAGCCGCGAGCTGCCGACGACGCCCCGCAGGCGGCTGACGAGGATCCCGAGCTGGTCGCCGGGCCGAGCCGGCGGGCGGTCGGCCCACACGATGTCGACGAGCCGGTCGGTCGTCAGCGGCCGCCCTCGCGCCAGGGCGAGGGCGGCCAGCAGGGTGCGACCTTTGCGGCTGCCGACGTCGCGGGCGGTGAGACCGTCGACCTCGAGCCCGCCGAGCAGCCGAACTCGCAGCTCACGCACGTCGGTGAGCGTAGTGAGCGCCGGGGCCCGCTCAGCCCGAACGGGCGTAGTTGGATGCACCCCACCAGTCGACGATCACGACCGGCTCGTCGCCGACGACCCAGGCGTCGTGGCCGGCGGGAAGCGCCGTCACGTCGCCCGGCTCAGCGGTGAACTCGCTGCCGTCGTGCATGCGGACCTGCAGCCGCCCGGCGACGTGGTATTGGAAGTGCGGGGCCTCGCACCAGTCCGTGCCGACGATGGGCCTGACGTGCTCCGACCACCGCCATCCGGGCTCGAGGGTGAGCCGGCCGATCTCGCTGTCGCCGATGCGCACCAGATCCACCTGCCCGTGCTCGAAGGTCCGCGTCTCGTCGGGATCCTCGAACGTCTTCTGCTCGGAACTTGCCATGGGAGCCTCCTCGTAGGGTCGTGATCGACGGTACGAAGCGCCCCCTGCAGCCCTCCTGCAGCCGGGCCTGCAGCGGAAACGCGCTGCAGGGTGAGCACCAGCGGCTGCGAACATCGGGGGTATGGGGGCGAACGGGCTCGGCATCGATGTGACGGGGCTGAGCAAGACGTTCGTCTCGGGGCGGCGGGCCAAGCGGCGGGTGGTCGAGGCGGTGCGCGACATCTCGCTGCAGGTCGAGGCCGGCGAGCGCCTGGCGTACATCGGGCCCAATGGGGCCGGGAAGTCGACCTCGATCAAGATCCTCACCGGCATCCTCCACGCCAGCGCGGGCGACGTGAGGGTCCTGGGCCTGGTCCCGTGGAAGGAGCGCCGCCAGCTGGCCCGGCGCATCGGCACGCTGTTCGGGCAGCGGTCGCAGCTGTGGTTCGAGCTGACGCCCCACCAGTCGTTCCGGATGCTGGCCGCGATCCACCGCATCGACAAGGCGGATGCCGCCGCCCGGGTGGCGGAGCTGGCCGAGCTGCTCGACGCCGGCGACCTGTTCGACGAGCCGGTGCGCACGCTGTCGCTCGGCCAGCGGATGCGCTGCGAGCTGGCCGCCTGCATGCTCCACCGGCCCGACATCCTCTTCCTCGACGAGCCGACCATCGGGCTCGACCTGCTCGCCAAGCAGCTGTTCCGGGACCTGCTCGTGCGGGTCAACGAGGAGCGCGGCACCACCATCTTCCTCACCTCGCACGACGTGGCCGACGTCGAGCAGGTGGCCCAGCGGGTGGTGGTCGTCAACCACGGGTCGGTCATCTACGACGACAGCGTCGCCGCCATGCGCCGCACGCTCCTGGCCACCAAGATCATCGATGTCGGCCTCCTGAACGGCGCCGACGCGCTGGCGCTGGAGGGCGTGACCGTCCTGAAGCACACGGCCAACGGCGCCAAGCTGGTGGTCGACACCACCGCGCAGTCGGTCCGTCACGTCCTCGACGTCGTCCTCGAGGTCTGGCCGGTGTCCGACATCTCGGTCGTCGACCCGCCGCTCGAGGACGTCATCGCCGAGATCTACGGAGCGCCCCGGGCATGAGCTGGTTCGCGACCGCCGTGCGGACGGGCGCCCGCCAGATGTACGCGAGCTGGCCGGCGCTGGTCGTGTCAGCGTTCTTCTACCTCGTCGTGGTCACGGCGGTGACCACGCTGTGGCGGGCCGGCGCCGCGGCCAACGACGGCCACGTCGCCGGCTACACCGCCACGATGCTGACCTGGTACCTCGCCACCTCCGAGGCGTCGATCCTCGGGCTCAGCTTCCGCATGATCGAGGAGGTGGGCGACGACATCGCCTCCGGGTCGGTCGCCACCGAGCTGCTCCGGCCGGTGTCGGTGCTCGGCATCCGCATCGCCACCGAGATCGGCCGCGCCGTCGCCCGGCTCAGCGTGCTGGTCCCCGCGGGCGCAGCCCTGTGCCTGGTGACCGTGGGCCCGCCGCCCCACCCCGCCGGGCTGCTTCTGGCGGTGCCCGCGGTGCTGCTGGCGCTCACCACGAACATGCTGCTGCAGCACGCGGTGGCGGGCATGTCGTTCTGGATCCGCGACGCCCGCTCCGGCTGGTTCCTCTATCAGAAGCTGGTCTTCATCCTCGGCGGGATGCTGGTGCCGCTGGAGGTGCTGCCGGCTGCGCTGCGCCACGTCGCCGAGGTCCTGCCGTTCGCAGCGGTCGCGTACGTGCCCGCCCGGTTGGCGTCCGGTCACGTCGAGCCGGAGCTGCTGGCGGTGCAGCTCGGCTGGTCGGTGGTCACCGGCGTCGTCGCCAGCCTCGTGTTCGCCGCTGGCGAGCGCCGCCTCCAGGTGGTCGGGGGATGAGGGGGTTCCTCGCGACGCTGCGAGCGGCCGGCGCCGAGGCGTTCGCCAACCGGCGGTCGTTCTGGATCCAGGTGAGCTCGATGGTCGTCAACGACCTCGGCTGGGTGGCGTTCTGGGTGATCTTCTACAACCGGGTCGGCTCGGTCCGGGGGTGGGACGCCGACCGAACGTTGCTGTTGCTCGCCGTGTTCGCCACGTCGGCCGGGCTCGTCCTCGGGCTGTTCGCCAACGTGCGGTGGATCGGCCAGATGGCGGCCGACGGTGGGTTGGACGCCGTGCTCTCGCTTCCGGTCGCGCCCCTCTCGCACCTGCTCGTGCGCCGGATCAGCTCGGTCAACGTGGGCGACATCATGTTCGGGCTGGTGCTCTTCGCCGTCACCGGTACCCCGACACCGACCCGCACCGCGATCTACCTGGTGGGGGTCGTGGCGTCGTCCACCCTGCTGGTGGGGTTCCTCCTGGCGACCCAGTCGCTGGCGTTCTTCGCCGGGCGGGGCGAGACCGGGGAGATGGGCTTCAACGCCATCCTGCTGCTGGCCAACTACCCCGCCGACATGTTCACGGGCATGCAGAAGCTGGTCGTGTTCACGGCGGTGCCCGCCGCGTTCGTGTCGGCCGTGCCGGCCCGGCTGGTCGACGAGTTCGACCCGCTGCGGGCCGTCGAGATGCTCGGGGCGGCCGCCGGGTTCGCCGCCCTCGGGTGGGCGGTGTTCACGATCGGGCTACGGCGCTACAGCTCCGGCTCGGTCTGGACCCAGGCCTGAGTGCTCCGCCGTCTCGGCGGCCTGGCGGGCGTGGTAGCTGGAGCGGGTCAGCGGGCTCGACTCGACGTGGGGGATGCCGAGCGCCTCGCCGAACCGGGCGTAGCGCTCGAACGTGGCCGGCTCGACCCAGCGGGCCACCGGTAGGTGGGCCGCGGTCGGCCGCAGGTACTGGCCGATGGTGACGATGTCGACGCCGACAGCCCGCAGGTCGGCCAGGGCGCCGAACACTTCGTCGTCGGTCTCGCCCATGCCCACGATCAGACCCGACTTGGCGGTCAGGCCGGCCTCCTTGGCCCGGGCCAGCACGCTCAGGCTGCGGGCGTAGCCGGCCGACGGCCGCACGGCCCGCTGCAGCCGGGCGACGGTCTCGAGGTTGTGGTTCAGGACGTCGGGCCGGGCGTCGAAGATGGTCTGCAGCGACGCCTCGTCGCCCTTGCAGTCGGGGATGAGCACCTCGACCTGGGTGCCGGGGGTGCGGCGGCGGATGGCCCGGATGGTCTCGGCGAACGCGCCCGCGCCGCCGTCGGGCAGGTCGTCCCGGGCGACGGCGGTGACCACCGCGAAGGCCAGGCCCATGCGGGCGACGGCCTCGGCCACCTTCTCGGGCTCGTCCGCGTCCAGTGCGAAGGGGTGGCGGGTGTCGACGAGGCAGAAGCCGCACGCCCGGGTGCAGCGCTCGCCGTTGATCATGAACGTGGCGGTGCCGTCCGCCCAGCATTCGAAGATGTTGGGGCAGCCCGCCTCCTCGCACACCGTGACCAGGCCGAGGTCGCGCATGGTGTGCTTGAGCTTCATGTAGCCCGGCCCGGTGCGGAGCTCGGAGCGCAACCACTTGGGCTTCCGGGTGGAGATCTGCAGCCCCTCGACGACCCCGGCCTTGGCAAGCCGGGTCCGCAGCTGGACCGACACGCCCTCGGTGGCTGCGGTGACCTCGGGGGCCGCCATCAGCTGGGCCCGCTCGACCAGATCGACGTCAGCCCGGTCGACCTCGCCCTTGCCCCACCGCTCCGCGGCGCGGGCGGCGAAGGCGTCGACCACCTGCGCCATCGTGACGTCGAGGCCTTCCTCGGCCAGCGATGTGACGGACTTGTCGGGGATGCCGCAGGGGACGATGTAGCCCCAGTAGCGCATCTCGGGCGCGACGTTGAGCGCGAAGCCGTGCATCGACCGCCCTCGCACCAGCCGCACGCCGATGGCGCAGACCTTCCGGGGGTTGTCGCTCTCCGGGTCGACCCAGACGCCCGGGTAGTCGGGCAGCCGGCCGGCGGTGGGCAGGCCGAGGTCCGCCAGGGCGTCGATGACCAGCTGCTCCACCGACCGCACGTAGGCGACGGTGTCGGCCATGCCGGTGCGGGTGGCCGAGTGCTTCCCCGGCAGCGACAGGATCGGGTAGCCCACCAGCTGGCCGGGGCCGTGGTAGGTGACGTCGCCCCCGCGGTCGGCTCGCACCAGGTCGGCGCCCACCTCGGCCGGGGGCACCAGCACGTGCCGCAGGTCGGCGCGGACGCCGAGCGTGTACACGTGCGGGTGCTCCAGCAGCAGCAGGTGGTCGTCGGGCCCGGCGAGCGCGGCGCCACCGGCGTGCAGCGCCCGCTGCACCGCCCACGCGTCCCGGTAGGGAACCTTTCCGAGCCAGCGAACCCGCAGCGTCATGTCGCTAGGCGAGCTCGGCCGACCAGTCGCGGGTCTCGAGGATCTCCTTCACCCGATGGATGAACGAGGACGCGTAGGCGCCGTCGAAGGCCCGGTGGTCCCAGGTGAGCGTCAGGTTGCCGACCGAGTGGATGGCGATGCCCTCGCTCCCGTCGGGCAGGTCGACCACCACCGGGCGGCGCTTGACCGCGTCGGTGGACACGATGGCCACCTGGGGCTGGTTGATGACCGGCATGGTCATGGTGGTCCCGAATGGGCCGGGGTTGGTGATGGTGAACGTGCCGCCGGCGATGTCGTCCGGCGAGAGCTGCTTCGACCGGGCCCGGCGGGCGAGGTCGGAGATCTCCCGGGCGATGGCCCGCAGCCGCTTGCCCTCGGCGTCGTGGACGACCGGGACCATGAGGCCCTTGAAGTCGAGGTCGACAGCGATGCCGAGGTTCACGTAGTTGTGCACCACCAGCTCGTTCTCGCCGAACGTCGAGTTGACTTCCGGGTACTCCCGGATGGCGTCGATGATCGCCCGGCTGATGAACGGCAGGTAGGTGAGGCTGAAGCCCTCGCCGGCCTTCCACGCCTGCTTGTTGGCGGTGCGAACCCGCTCGATGCCTTCGTAGTCGACCTCGATCGACGCGTACACGTGGGCCGACGTGGCCTTCGACCGGGTCATGTGCTCGGCCGTGCGGCGCCGGATGTTGGTGTGCGGGATCGACGTCTCGCGCTCGCCGGCGGCGGCGATGACCGGCGCAGGTGCTGCGGCGGGGGCCGGAGCCTGGGCGGCGGCCGGAGCCGCGGGCGCAGCGGCCGGGGCGGCCGCCGGCTGGAGCTTCGCGCTACCGCTGTCGATGGCGGTGAGCACGTCGCCGCGGGTGATCCGGCCGCCAGGGCCGGTGCCGGCGATCTGCGCCGGGTCGAGGCTGTTCTCGCTGATCAGCCGGCGCACGACCGGCGACAGCAGCTTCCCGTTGCTGCTCCCGTCGGTGGCCGGCGCCGCGAGGGCCGCGGCGGCCGGGGTCTCGGCGGGGGCGGGCGGCGGAGGCGGCGGAGGCGGCACGGCCTGGGTCGACACCGGGGAGTCCGGCGCGGACGACCCTGAGGGAGCCGGCGGCGGCGGGGGCGGCGGAGGCGCCGGGGCTTCGGCCGAAGCCTCGGGGGCGGGCGCCGGTTCCTCGGCGGCGGGGGCTTCCTCGGCGGGCGCCTCCTCGGCCGGGGCCTCAGCGGGCGCAGCGGCGTCGGCGGGGACTTCGCCCTCACCCTCGCCGCCCTCACCGATGCGGGCCAGGACGACGCCGACGTCGACGGTCTCGCCCTCGGGCACGAGGATCTCGCTGAGGACCCCGCCGATGGGGGACGGCACCTCGGAGTCGACCTTGTCGGTCGACACCTCGAAGAGCGGCTCGTCCTCGGCGACCTGCTCCCCTACTTGCTTGAACCACTTGGTGATGGTCCCCTCGGTGACGGTCTCACCGAGCTGCGGCATCTGGATGTCGGTCATGCGTGGAGGCTCCTGCCGGTCATCGACAGCACCGTCTCGCCGAAGAGCTCGGTCAACGACGGGTGGGGTTGGATGAAGTGGGCGATCTCGTCGACGGTGGCTTCCCAGTTGACGGCCAGGTAGCCGCCACTCAGCTGCTCGGTCACCCAGGGCCCGACCATGTGGACGCCGAGGACCGTGCCGGCCTTACCGTCCGGCCCCTTCTCGGCGATGATCTTCACCAGGCCCTCGGTCTCGCCGATGATCTGGGCCCGGCTGTTGCCGGTGAAGCGGTGCTTGGCCGCCACCACGTCGTAGCCGGCCTCCTTGGCCGACGCCTCGCTGTGGCCGGCGAACGCCACCTCGGGGTGGCAGTAGATGGCCCACGGCACCTTGCCGTAGTCGACCGGGATGGCGGGCTCGCCGAGGATGTCGGTGATGGCGACGATGGCTTCGGCGAAGCCGACGTGGGCGAGCGCCGGGGTGGCGATGCAGTCGCCAACCGCCCACACGCCCTCCTCGCCGGTGCGGCAGTACTCGTCGACGGCGACGAAGCCCCGGTCGTCGAGCTTGACCGCGGTGCCGTCGAGCCCGAGGTCGTCGGTGTTGGGCCGGCGGCCGACCGAGACGACGACCTTGTCGACGTCCAGGGTGCCGCCCTCGCCGAGGTCGATGGTGGTGCCGCCGCCGTCCTTGGGCGTGTGGCCCTTGACCTCTACCCCGACCTTGATGTCGACCTTGCGCTTCTTGAACGCCCGCTCGACGACCTTGGCGGCGTCGGCGTCACACAGGGGGAGGATCTTGGGCAGGGCCTCGAGGATGGTGACCTTGGTGCCGAGGTCGGCGAAGACCGAGGCGAACTCGCAGCCGATGGCGCCGCCGCCGATGACCGCGATGGTCTCGGGCAGCGCGTCGAGCGAGAGGACCTCGTCGCTGGTCATGACCAGCTCGCCGTCGATGTCGAAGCCGGGGATGGTGCGGGGCAGTGACCCACTGGCGATGATGACGGCGTCGCCGGTCAGCTCGACGTCGCCCGACTCGCCGCCGGACACGGTGACGGTCCGGTTGGCCCCCAGCCGGCCGTGGCCGTCGTAGATGGTGACCTTGCGCCCCTTCAGCAGGGAGCTCAGGCCGTTGAAGAGGCTGTCGACGACCTTCTGCTTGCGGGTCTGCGTGACGGCGAGGTCGACGGTGACGTTGCCGCCGGGGTCGATGCCGAACTCCTTGGCCCCGCTGACGTGACGGTAGAGCGCGGCGGTCTCGAGCAGCTCCTTGGCCGGGATGCAGCCCACATGCAGGCACGTGCCGCCGACCTTGTTCTGTTCGATCAACGCGATGCGCAATCCGGCGCTGGCGCCGTAGAGCGCCGCTGCGTAGCCACCGGGGCCACCACCGACCACGACGACGTCGAAGTGCTCGGGCAGGGGAATCACCTCAACTTCTCGGTCTGTTCTGCTTCATTGCAGTCGTACCCAGCGGACTCTACCGGTGTACGCCCACGTGCGAGATCCGCCGTGACGGGCGCCTCAGCGCATGATCTGGACGAGCTGCACGGTGGCGGCGACGAGGATGGCCATGCCGCACAACAGGGCGGCGAGGATGAGGCGTCGGGTGCTCATAAGACCAGCCGAGAAGATAACCCGAGATTCGGCTACCGTCCCCAACGATGGGTGGTCTGGCGAACTACCGCCCGAGGATGGAACGGGCCCTCGCCGAGCGGGCCGATGCCCACGGCGTGCCTGGTGCCGTGGTCGGGGTGCTGCTCGGCGACGAGATCGAGGTGGCGACGTGGGGCGTCGCCAACTTGGCGACCGGGGTCGAGGTCACGCCCGACACCCTCTTCCAGATCGGCTCGATCGCCAAGATCTACACGGCGACGCTGCTGTGCCAGGTCGCCGGGGCCGGGGTCATCTCGCTCGACGAGCCGGTGCGGGCCCAACTGCAGGAGTTCGCCGTCGCCGACCCGGGCGCCACGCTGGAGATCACGCCCCGCCACCTGCTGGCCCACACCAGCGGCATGCACGGCGACCACCTCATCGACACGGGGTGGAACTCCGACGCACTCGAGCGCTACGTGGCCACGCTCCACGCCCTCGGCCAGATCCACTCACCGGACGAGACCTACAGCTTCTGCAACACCGGCTTCGGCGTGGCCGGTCGGCTCATCGAGAACGCCACCGGCGAGCACTTCGACCGGGTCCTGCGGCGCCGCCTGACCCGCCCGATCGGCGCGACGTCGACGGTCACGCTGCCCCAGCACGCGCTGGTCCACCGGGTGGCAGTCGGCCACGAGCTGCCCCGCGGCGACGAGTCGCCCAAGATCGTGCACCGCTGGCCGCTCGCGCGGGCCAACGGGCCGATGGGCGGCATCCTGGCGCCGGCCGCCGAGGTCCTGGCGTTCGCCCGGCTGCACGTCGCCAGCGGCATCGCCCTGAACGGCGCCGAGCTGCTGCCGGCCCACACCGTCGAGGCCATGGCCGAGCCCCAGATCGAGTCGCCGCTACCCGACGAGGACCAGGGCCTGGCCTGGACGGTCCGCCGCTGGGACGGGGTCACGTGCCTCGGTCAGGACGGCGACACGTTCGGGCAGCGCTCGTACCTGCGGGTCATCCCCGAGCGGCGTTTCGCCGTGGTGGTGCTGGCCAACAGCCCGGCGGGCGCCCGCCTGGCCAACGACCTGTGGCCGATCGTCGTCGGCGAGCTGGTCGACGTCGACGTGCCGCTGACCACCGAGATGGGCCCACCCTGCCCGCTCGACGACCCGCTGCCGTTCGTCGGCACCTACGACCGGCTGCACCAGCGCATCGACGTCACCGAGGCCACCGGCACCACCGAGAAGGCGCTCGACATGCGCATCGCCCCGTCCGGAGTGCTCGACGAGCTGGGCCGCGAGGACACCGTCGTCCGGCTGGTCCCGATCGACCTGTACGACGGGATCTTCCGGGCCACGCTGCCCGAGAGCGGCCTCGACGAGCCGGTCATCTTCACCCCGCCCCACGACGGGCTGGCCCACGCCGTCTACCTGCAGGGCCGCTTCCACCGCCGCGAAGGCCACCTCTAGCCGTTCTTGTAGCCGTTCTTGCTACGTGTGGTGGTTCACCCAGGCGATGCACTCGCCCTGGTTCCGGAAGGGCGTGCCGTTCTCGTCGGTGTGGTCCCGCCAGCCGCCGTTGCGGCAGTCGTCCCTGGTCTCGGGCGTGGGCGGCGGCACCGAGATCACCCCGTCGACCGTGCCGTGGACAGTGGCGGCGGCGAAGCCGTAGGCGCCCTCCATGGCGATCTGACCGGTCGCGCCTTCGAACCGCCCGGTCCCAGCGGCCACCGTCAGCTGGAAGTGCAGTGGGAACTCGGGCCCGAACCCGCCGGCCTCGGTGAAGCCGGTGAAGTCGCCGGTCAGCGTGCCGTCGGCGGTGGTGATGGTGAAGTGGGCGTCGACCACCGGGTAGTGGTTGCCGCCCTGGTCGAACAGGTTGCAGAAGTGCAGGTTGAAGGTGGTCGGTCCGAGCTCGGCCCAGTCACCGCTGCCGTTGGTGTCGAGTACCAGGAAGCTGCACGACGGCTCCGACGCCAGCGTGCCCGTACCGGTGAACGACCCTGTGACGTGCAGGTCCTCGGCCGATGCCGGCGCAGCCAGGCCCGCGACCAGCGCTACGGCCGCGGCAGTGCCCACGGCCAGGTTCCGAATTGCCCCCATGACGCCTCTCCCCGCTCATGTCGAGGTCCTCTCCCAGTCGAGGTCCCCTCACGGAGAGGCTAGACGCCGGGACGATCAGGCGCCGGTCAGGATCTTGCGGACGTCGTCGAGGCTCTCGCCGGTGACCATGACCAGCACCTCGTCGCCGGCCTGGAGCCGGGTGTCGCCCCGGGGCACCACGACCCGGTCGTTGCGGACCACCGCCACCACCGTCGAGTCGCGGGGCAGGCCGAGCTCGACGATCTCGGTGTCGGCCGCGGGGCTGTCGGTGGCGAGGGTGACCTCGATGAGGCTCGCCCGGCCACCCTCGAACGACAGCAGCCGCACGAGCGTGCCGACGCTGACGGCCTCCTCGACCAGGGCGGTGAGGAGGTGGGGGGTCGAGACCGAGACGTCGACGCCCCAGTTCTCGTTGAACAGCCACTCGTTCTTGGGGTTGTTGACCCGGGCGACGACCCGGGGCACCGCGAACTCCTGCTTGGCCAGCAGGCTGATGACCAGGTTGTCCTCGTCGTCACCGGTGACGGCGGCGACCACGTCGGCCTCGCCGACACCGATCTCGCTGAGGACGTCGACCTCGCAGGCGTCGCCGACGTGCCACTCGACGTCGACCGGCTCGCCCAGCTTCTTGGCCTTGTCGACGTGGGCCTGGTCCTGGTCGACGATGGCGATGTCGTGCCCGGCCTCGGAGAGCTCCCGGGCGATGAACGTGCCGACCGCACCCCCGCCCGCGATGACGACCTTCATCAGTGGTGCCCCTCCGCGCCGGTGCTGTTGCTCAGGTGCTCGTCCAGCTCGCCCAGCTTTTCGGCGTTGACCGCCAGGTAGACGACGTCGCCGTCCTGGGCCACCAGGTCGGGCGTGGCGACCTGAGCCACGCCCATGCGGGACAGGGCCACCACCCGGGCGACGCCGGGGACCTCGATGGTGTCGAGCGGGTGGCCGGCCCACGCCGGGGCGACGGGCCGCTCGACCAGGACGACCGCCGCGCTGGGGTCGACCCAGGCGCTCTCGACCGAGTCGGGCAGCAGCCGCTGCAGGATGCGGTCGGTGGTCCACTGGACCGAGGCGATGGTGGGGATCCCGAGGCGCTCGTAGATGACCGCCCGGCGGGGGTCGTAGATGCGGGCGACGACGTTCTCGACCCCGAAGTTCTCCCGGGCGACCCGGGCGACGAGGATGTTCGAGTTGTCGCCGCTGCTGACCGCAGCGAGCGCCCCGGCCTCGGTGATGCCGGCCTCGGTCAATCGGTCGCGGTCGAAGCCGACACCGGTCACCGTGCGTCCCTTGAAACCCTTGGGCAGCCGGTTGAAGGCGGTGGCGTCCTTGTCGATCAAGGCGACCGAATGACCTCGATCCTCGATGACACGGGCCAACCCGCTCCCAACTCGACCGCAGCCGACGATGACCACGTGCATGGCAGGCGACGCTATCGCGGCGCCTCGTCAGGTCCGCAAGCGGACACCCTGGTCTTGACGGGATCTTGACGCGATCGTCGGGGGACCGACGCTTGACACGATCCCAAATGTGTAAGGCATACTTATCACCCCACACATGGGGTACCTGTCTCCGGGTACTTCGACGGAGGGAAGCGGGCCATCGATGATCGTGTGTCACTGCGAGCTGGTCACGGACCGTGGCATCAAGGCGGCCATCGCCGATGGCGCCGTCTGTGTCGACGACGTGGCCACCCGGTGTGAGGCTGGCACGCGCTGTGGGTCCTGCCGACCTACCATCGCGGCCTTGCTCGCCGTCCACCTCCCCCTCCCGGGCGAGCGCTCACAACCTGCGGCCTGACCTCGAGCCTCTCCCGGGCTCGGTCGATGCCGTGCCAGCCGCCATCAGGAGACGCCCGCCATGCAATCCTCGCCCGAGATCATCGAGCTGCTGAACGACGTGCTCACCGCCGAGCTGACCTCGGTGAACCAGTACTTCGGTCACTACAAGCTGCAGAAGAACTGGGGCTTCGAGCATCTCGCCGAGCACACCCGCGACGAGTCGATCGACGAGATGAAGCACGCCGACGAGGTCATCGAGCGAATCCTCTACCTCGACGGCATGCCCAACCTGCAGCGGCTCGGCTCGGTGCTGCTGGGCGAGACCGTGCCCGAGCAGTTCCAGCTCGACCTGCAGATGGAGCGGGCCGCCGTCGCCCGCTTCAACGCCGGCATCGCCAAGGCGGTGGAGCTGGGCGACAACGGCACCCGCGAGCTGCTGGAGAAGATGCTGGTCTCCGAGGAGGAGCACATCGACTGGCTGGAGACCCAGCTGTCGCTCATCGAGACGCTGGGCCAGCAGCTCTACCTGGCCCAGCAGGTCCGCGACTAGGCCTGCGGCTCGGGGCTCTGGCGCGGCTCGGGGCTCTGGCGCAGCCCAGCGCCCTGGCGCAGCCCAGCGCCCTCGCGCGGTCCAGCGCCCTGGCGCAGCAGGTCGCGGATCTCGGCCAGGAGCGCCACCTCCTCCGAGACCTCCTCGGGCTTCACCGGCTCCTCGCCTCGCGCCCGCCGCTT
>Ga0209382_10001891_pt1 | contig 31696 bp, 31 predicted proteins | sample SoiMetdeltSBSDD5_FD_187599 | JGI IMG/M metagenome (GOLD analysis project Ga0209382, IMG submission 187599) | Bulk soil microbial communities from a Populus tree surrounding site in Tennessee, USA - Soil MetaG P. deltoides SBSDD5 (SPAdes) (version 2) | ecosystem: Environmental > Terrestrial >...
CAGCGCGGCGACGTCATTCGCGAGATCAACCGCCAAAAGATCCGCACCGTGGCCGACTACGAGCGTCTCGCCCGGGAAGCCAAGGACGGCGATCGGCTCACCGTGCTCCTCCAGCGGGGGCCGATGTCCCTCTACGTCGCGTTCACGGTGGGACGAGGTTAAGCCCGAAGGGGGCTTCGCCCCCCTTTCGGCGGTCGTCGCACGCCTAGCGGCGTGCTCCTCCCTGCTTCCCCCAGGTCAGCGGCGGCAAAGCCGCCGCTCGAAAGCGATGGATTAGATTCGCTTTCCCTATTTCCAAGCCTTCGGAACAACTCGGTCTAATTTTTCTGGTCGGCTTTAGTGGCGAAGACTCAATTTGTCTGATATATATCTCAGTAGGTTTGGTGGATGGCCGTCGAATATAGGGACTACTACAAGATTCTCGGAGTCGACCGGGGCGCGGACGACAAGGCGATCAAGTCTGCGTATCGGAAGCTCGCGCGGAAGTACCACCCGGACGTCGCCAAGGGTAAGGACAGCGGGGATCGGTTCCGCGAGATCACCGAGGCCTACGAGGTCCTGTCCGATCCGGAGAAGCGGCGGCGCTACGACACGCTTGGGCCCGACTGGCAGCGCTACGCGCAGTCCGCTCCGGGCGGTCAGCCCGGCGGCGTTCACGTCCAGTACGGCGACGCGTCCGACTTCTCCGACTTCTTCCGGACGATCTTCGGTGACCTCGGCGGAGTGCGGGGTGGTCCCGGCGGGCGGGTGAGCGTGGAGGATCTGCTCGGGGGCTTCGCGGGCGCCGGGCCGCGCACGCGCGGGCACGACGTTCAGGCCAGCGTGACGATCACGCTGGACGAGGCCTACAGCGGGGCCCGGAAGTCCTTCGAGTTCGAGGTCGAAGAGCCCTGCCCGACCTGCCACGGCTCCGGCAACGTCGGCGGCAAGCCGTGCGCGACGTGTCACGGCGGCGGCTGGCAGCGGGGCCGCCATCAGGTCGACGTGCGGATCCCGGCCGGGGTGCGCACGGGCCAGAAGGTGCGCGTCTCGGGCCAGGGGGCCGGCGGTGGCGACCTCTACCTCGCGGTGACGGTGGCACCCCACACGCAGTTCGAGCGGCGCGGCGACGACGTGCACCTCACGGTGCCGGTGACGGCGCCCGAGGCCGCCCTCGGCATGACGCTGGAAGTCCCCACGTTGCGGGGAAAGGTATCGATGAAGGTCCCGCCCGCGACGTCGAGCGGCCGGACGTTCCGGCTGCCGGGCTACGGCATGCCGAAGCCCAAGGGCGCCGGCCACGGTAACCAGCTGGTGACCGTCCGCATCGTCATGCCGGCCGACCTCAGACCGGAAGAGCGGGAGCTGTACGAACAACTGAAGGCACTGCGCAGCGACTCGCCGCGCGGCGGCTACGCACAAGGGTAAAGCGACATGCGATTGGACAAGCTCACGATCAAGGCCCAGGAGGCGATCCAGGCCGCCCAGTCCCTGGCGGATCAGCACGAGCACCAGGCAGTCGAGCCGGAGCACGTGCTCGCGGCGCTGCTCCAGCAGCACGAGGGCGTGGTGGCGCCGATCCTCGGCAAGCTCGGGGTCCGCCCGGAGAGCGTGCAGCAGCAGGTCGAGAACGAGCTCCGGCGGCTGCCCAAGGTCCGGGGCGGCGGCGGCCAATATCTGGGCGAGCGGCTGCGGGCCGTCCTCGAGCGCGCGCAGCGCGAGGCCGAGCGTCTCAAGGACGAGTACGTTTCCACCGAGCACCTGCTGATCGGTATCGCGCACGACCGCGACGGCGCCGCCGGCAAGGCGTTGGCGGCGGCCGGCGTCACACCGGATGCCATCTACAAGGCGCTGGTCGACGTGCGCGGCACCCAGCGCGTGACCGATCCCAATCCCGAGGACAAGTACCAGGCTCTTCAGCGGTACTCGCGCGACCTCACCGAGGCGGCCCGCAAGGGCAAGCTCGACCCGGTCATCGGCCGCGACGAGGAGATCCGCCGCGTCGTCCAGGTGCTCTCGCGGCGCACGAAGAACAACCCGGTGCTGATCGGCGAGCCCGGCGTCGGCAAGACCGCGATCGTCGAGGGCCTGGCCCAGCGCATCGTGGCCGGCGACGTGCCCGAGGGGCTGAAGGACAAGCGGCTGGTCGCGCTCGACATCAGCGCGATGGTGGCCGGCTCGAAGTACCGCGGCGAGTTCGAGGACCGGCTCAAGGCGGTGCTCAAGGAGATCACCGAGTCCGAGGGCAAGATCATCTGCTTCATCGACGAGCTGCACACGCTCGTGGGCGCCGGGGCCGCCGAGGGCGCCGTCGACGCCGCCAACATGCTCAAGCCGGCGCTGGCCCGCGGCGAGCTGCGCTGCGTGGGCGCGACGACCCTCGACGAGTATCGCAAGCACGTGGAGAAGGACCCCGCGCTGGAGCGGCGCTTCCAGCCCGTCATGGTGCGCGAGCCCTCGGTCGAGGACACGATTGCGATTCTCAGAGGCCTCAAGGACAAGTACGAGGTCCACCACAAGGTGAAGATCAAGGACTCGGCGCTGGTGGCGGCGGCCGTGCTGTCGCACCGCTACATCGGCGACCGCTTCCTGCCCGACAAGGCCATCGACCTCGTCGACGAGGCGGCCGCGCGCATCCGCATGCAGATCGACTCGATGCCTCAGGCGATCGACGAGATCCAGCGCCGCATCATGCAGCTCGAGATCGAGCGGGTCTCGGTCGCACGCGACCAGGACGACCCCGCCGCCCGCGAGCGCCTCGGCAAGCTCGACGCCGAGCTCGCCGATCTCAAGGAGCGCTCGGCCGTGCTCAAGGCGCAGTGGCAGGCCGAGAAGGGCGGCATCACGCAGATCGGCACGGTGAAGGAGCAGCTCGAGTCGGCCCGCCAGGCCATGGCCGAGGCCGAGCGCAAGGGCGACCTCAACCGGGCCGCCGAGCTGCGCTTCGGCGTCATCCCCGGCCTCGAGAAGCAGCAGGCCGAGCTCGAGCGCGGGCTGGCCGACCAGCACCAGCGCGGGCGCATGCTGCGCGAGGAGGTCGACGAGGAGGACATCGCCGCGACGGTCGCGAAGTGGACGGGGATCCCGGTCACCCGGCTGCTCGAGGGCGAGGTGCAGAAGCTCATCCGCATGGAGGAGCGGCTCGGCCAGCGCGTGGTCGGGCAGGACGAGGCGATCCACGCGGTGGCCAACGCCGTGCGGCGCGGCCGGGCCGGCCTCAGCGACCCCAACCGCCCCATCGGCTCGTTCCTGTTCCTGGGCCCGACCGGCGTGGGCAAGACCGAGCTGGCCCGGGCGCTCGCCGAGTTCATGTTCGACGACGAGCGCGCGATGATCCGCATCGACATGTCGGAGTACATGGAGAAGCACACGGTGGCCCGGCTCATCGGCGCCCCGCCCGGGTATATCGGCTACGACGAGGGTGGGCAGCTGACCGAGGCCGTACGGCGCCGCCCGTACTCCGTCGTGCTGTTCGACGAGATCGAGAAGGCGCATGCGGACGTCTTCAACGTCCTGCTCCAGCTCCTCGACGACGGTCGCCTGACCGACGGCCAGGGGCGGACGGTCGACTTCCGCAACGTCGTCGTGATCATGACGTCAAACATGGCCAGCCACCTGTTCCGCGAGTACGAGCAGCCCGACAAGCTCCGGCCGCTGCTCATGCAGGAGCTGCGCAACACGCTGCGGCCCGAGTTCCTGAACCGGATCGACGAGGTCGTGATCTTCCGGCCTCTCGGCCGCGACGAGCTCACGCGGATCGTCGACATCCAGCTCGCGCTGCTGCGGCGCCGCCTCGAGGACCGGCGGATCCACCTCGAGGTGACCGAGGCCGCCAAGGCGCTGCTGGCCAGCGAGGGCTACGACCCGACGTTCGGCGCCCGGCCGCTCAAGCGGACGATCCAGCGCCTGGTCCAGGACCCGCTGGCGCTCCGGCTGCTGGAGCGCGAGTTCGTGGAGGGCGATACCGTGACGGTCGACGCGGAGGACGACCACGTCGTCTTCCGCAAGGGCGTGCCCGCGGAGGTCACGGACTAGAACACCATCCACACTGTTGTACCGAGCCAATCGGCGTGTGAGCGCGCCGATTGGCTCGGTGAATCGCCCGCCCGGCGTGTCACCATCTGAAAGCCATGACGACCGCACGCCGGATTCATCCCGCCTGGATCGTCCTCGTCGCGATCACGATCTGCCTGCTGGCGTCCTCTGGCCTCCGCGCCACATTCGCCATCTACATCAAGCCGATCGAGGCCGAGATGGGGTGGTCGCGCGGCGTGATGTCGATCGCCGCCGCCATCTCGCTCCTGCTGCTCGGCGCCACCGGCCCCTTCGCGGGCCGACTGGCCGACCGGTGGGGTCCACGCCGCGTCATCGTGTGGTCGCTCGCCCTGCTCGGGGTTGGCGCCATCGCACTGGCCTTCATCACGTCGCTCTGGCAGCTCTACGCGACGGTCGGCGTGCTCATGGCGGTGGGGGCCGGCGGGGCCGCGCTCAGCACGGGCTCGTCGGTCGTCGCGCGCTGGTTCGAGACGCGGCGTGGCGCCGCGATCGGCGTCGCCGCCGGCGGCATGTCGGCCGGCCAGCTCATCCTGATCCCGCTCGCCACCTCGCTCACCCTCGCCCTCGGCTGGCGGGGCAGCGCGCTGTGGCTGGGGGTCGCGCTCCTGGTCCTCATCCTGCCCATCGCCCTGTGGCTCGTCCGGAACACGCCCGAGGAGCGCGGGCTCCGGCCGTACGGCGCGACGGGGCCGGTGCAGACGGCGGCCCAGACCCAGGCCGCCCAGCAGGCGGGCCGGGTCTCGGTGACCGAGGCCGCGCAGACCCTGCCGTTCTGGCTCCTGATGGGCTCGTTCTTCGTCTGCGGCTACACGAGCGTGGGGCTGATCGGCACGCACTTCATCCCCCACGCGCTCGAGCACAACTTCACCGCGATGCAGGCCTCGGCGGCGCTCGGCGTGATGGGCGCGATGAACATCGTGGGGACGATCGGCTCCGGGTGGCTCTGCGACCGCGTCGGCCGCCGCGTCCCGCTCGCGACCTTCTACTTCGTGCGGGGGCTGTCGCTGTTCTTCCTGCTCTACGTGTGGAACGTGCCGTCGCTGCACTTCTGGGCGGCGCTGTTCGGGCTGAACTACATCTCGACCGTCCCGCCGACGACGACGCTCACCGCCAACATCTACGGGCGCTTCTCGGTGGGTGAGCTGAGCGGCTGGATCTTCTTCGCGCACCAGGTGGGCGCCGCGCTGGCGGCCGCGCTCGCCGGCTGGGTCTACGAGTGGACGGGCTCCTACGGGCCGGCCTTCGTCTCCGCCGCGCTCATGGGCTTCCTGGCCGCGGCCATGGTGCTGCTGATCCGCGAGGAGCCGATCCGCTCACGCCCGCTGCAGCCCGCCCCAGCGACGTCCTAGCGTCCCGAATCCGCAGTTCGGGAAGCCCGCGGCCCGACGTGGGCGGCGTGCGCACGAGGCGAGCCCTGGGCGCGCCACTTGACGGCGAGCCGTCGTCGCCGTTCGAGCGCAGGGCCTCGGCGAGCGCGCCGCCAACGGATGACACGGCCGGCCACAACCCCCTATGGGGGATGGGGGGCCGCGCTCGCCGAGGCCCGGAGCGAGTTACGGCGACAGGCGGGCCGTCGTGGCGCGCCCGGGGCTCGCCTCGTGCGCACGCTGCCCACGTCGAGCCGCCCGCGTCCCGAACTGCGGACTCGGGACGCTAGCGCGCGATCGAGAGCGAGCCGCGGCGGGGGTCGGCGCCGCCCCAGCGGGTGCCGTCGGGACCGACCTTGACGGCGCAGACGGAGCCGGCGCGCCACTCCCAGTCCGGCCACTCGCCGATCGTGTGGCCCAGCTCGGCGAGGCCGTCGCGCGTCTCTTTGGCGACGCGACGCTCGACCTCGAGCTTGCCGGGCGAGTACGTGTGCGGCCAGAACGAGTCGGGGAAGGAGCGCGACGCCACCCGCGGCGCCTCGATCGCCTCCTGCAGCGGCATGCCGAACACCGTGACGTTGAGCAGGACCTGGACCATCGCCTGCTGCTGCACGTCGCCGCCGGGGGTGCCGAAGGGCATGAATACCTTGCCGTCCTGGAGCGCCATGGCCGGCGCCGGCGTGAGGCGCGGTCGCTTGCCGGGCGCGACGACGCTGGCGTGGGCGGGATCGAGCCAGCCCTGCGAGCCGCGCGGGGACACCACGCAGCCCACGCCCGCGACGACCGGCGAGTCGACGTTGGGATCGCTCGGCGTCGCCGAGAAGCCGTTGCCCTCGGCGTCGACCACCGCCACGTAGCTCGTGTCGAGCGCGTCCGACGAGCCGCCCGCGACCGGCAGCAGCTCGCGCCGCGGCGCGGCGTCGCCCGCCGGCGGCATCTCCTTCCAGGCCTTCTCGCCGATCAGCGCACGGCGCGCCTCGGCGAAGGCCCGCGACAGCAGGCGCTCCGCCGGGACGTTCACGAACTTCGGATCGCCGTAGTAGGCGTCGCGATCCGCGAAGGCGAGCTTGATCGTCTCCACGATGCGGTGGAGGTACGCGGGCGAGTTGTGACCGAGCGACTTGAGATCGACGCCGTCCAGCATGTTGAGGATCTGCAGCAGCGCCGGGCCCTGGCACCAGAACCCGCACGCGGCCACCTCGAGACCGCCGAAGCGCGTGCGCAATGCCGGCCCCACCTCGACGCTGAAGTCGGCGAGGTCGGCGAGGGCCAGCGGACCCTCGTTGGCGCGGTGGAACTCGGCGATGCGCTTGGCCGTCTCGCCGCGGTAGAACTCGTCGCGCGCGGCCCGGATGCCGGCCGCGCGGCTGCCGCCCGCGCGCTTCTCGGCGGCGACCATGCGCCCGAGCGTGTCGCCCAGCTCGCGCTGGACCAGCAGCTCACCCATGCGGTAGGCGCGCCCGTCGCGGAGATAGAGCGCCGTCGAGGTCGGCCAGCGCTTGTACTTGTCCGCGTTCGCGCCCATCTGGTACGCGGTGAAGCCGGAGACGGGGAAGCCGCGCTCGGCGTGCTCCCGGGCCGGCGCGATCGCGTCGGCGAACGACATCGTGCCCCAGCGCTCCAGCGCCGTGCACCACGCGTCGGGCGCGGCCGGCACCACCGTCCGCGGCAGCCCCGGCGGGATCTGGCCGCCGTGCCGCGTCATGAAGTACTCGCGCGACGAGGCGCGCGGATACGGCCCCACGCCGGAGACCTGGAACGTCTCGCCCGTCCGGGCCACGTGCACCAGGATCGGCGCCACGCCGGCGACGCTGACCATGTCGCAGTGGACGACGCCCAAGGTGAAGCCCGCGGCGACGCCGGCGTCGATCGCGTTGCCGCCGGCCGACAGCATGCGGGCGCCGGCCTCCGCGGCCAGCGCGTGGCCGGCGGCGACGGCCCACCGCGTCCCGATGGTCTGGACGGTGGACGTGGGGCGATGCACGGGAGCGGTCTGCTGAGAGGACGCGGAATCGAGGCTCATGGCATGGTCACCCGCGGGTGCAACGTGCGGTCATGGTTGCGCCATCATACCGTGAACGCGTAGGCTTTGTTCATGGCCGCGCCACTCATCGGTATCACCACGTCCGTCACCGTCGACAAGACCCCCGAGCGCGCCTACGTCAACGGCACCTACATCAAGGCCGTGCAGGCGGCGGGCGGCATCCCGCTGCTGCTCACGCCGCACTTCTCGCCCGAGGTCCAGGCGGCCCTGTGGCAGCGCCTCGACGGGCTGATCCTCACCGGCGGCGGCGACATCGAGCCCGCGCGCTTCGGCCAGGTGCGCCACGCCGCGGTCGACGAGGTCTCGCCCGCCCGCGACGAGCTCGAGCTGGGCCTCACCCGCCGCGCCGTCGCCGACGACGTGCCGCTCTTCGCCATCTGCCGGGGGATCCAGGTCCTCAACGTCGCCCTCGGCGGCACGCTGGTGCAGGACATCCCGAGCGAGCGGCCGGGCGCGCTCGTCCACAGCCAGAAGGCGCCCCGGCACGAGCCGACGCACGCGGTGAAGGTGATGGGCGAGGGCACGCGGCTGGGTCAGGTGCTCGGCGCCCTCGAGGTCGAGGTCAACAGCATGCACCACCAGGCGATCGATCGCCTCGGTGACGGCCTGCGCGAGGTCGCGTGGGCGCCCGACGGGATCATCGAAGGCATCGAGATGCCGGGTGACGACCGCTTCGTCCTCGGCGTGCAGTGGCACCCCGAGGAACTCGTCGGCCACGACCGGGCCGCGCGCAACCTGTTCTCGGCCATCGTCGACGCCGCGCGACGCCGTCCTCGGCGCTGACCGAATCACCCCGGAGAAACACCCTCCCCCGGGGACGTTCTCCCCGCCGAGCGCGTTTCACCCTTCTACAACGTTCGTGGCGTCGGGCACTTGCGACGGGCTCGGTGTGGCGAGCCCGTTGCTCTCGGCTGGGCGCGATGTTTCGACGTGCCGTCATCCTCGCCATCGTCGTCCTGCTGCTCGCCAGTCCGGGTCTCGCCGAGGTCGCCGACGTGCTCGCACCTCCCCCGCACCGCGAGACGGTCGGCGAGGTCGTCGAGACGATGCGCCAGATCGGCGTCGCGCTTCCGGCGGACGTGCGCGTGTACGTGTACGACACGCGAGCGTCGTTCCGGCGCGGGCTGATCGAGGAGGCGTACGTCGCGATCGAGCGGGTCGACGAGATCGCGTCCTTCGCCGCGGGGCTGGCCCGCCCCGGCCGGGTGCTCCTGCACTCCAAGGCCGCGCGCGGCAAGCGCGAGTGGCGCCGGCTCATCGCCCACGAGCTGACGCACGTGGCGCAGTTCGCCGCGGCGGGCGGCGACGGACGCGCCGACCAGTGGCTCGCCGAGGGCGTGGCCGAGCGCGTGGCCTTCGAGGTCCTGGAGCGCCTGCGCCTCGACACCCTCGCCGACCGGCGCGCGCGGGCGCTGGCCGGCGCGCGCCAGCATCCGGGCTTCGTGGCGGGCCGGCTCGACCTGGCGGCGCTGGGCTCGCCGCGCGAGTTCACGCTGCGCCACCAGCGCGACGGCTCGCTCGAGACCTACCAGCTCTCGTTCCTGATGGCCGACTATCTGGTGGAGCGCTTCGGCCTGGACCACGTCCTCGGCTACTTCCGCGCTTGCCGCCGTCTCGACCGGGAGCGCGCCTTCGTCGCCACGTTCGGCCAGTCCGTCACCCAGTTCGAGACCGACGTCCTGCAATACCTGAAAGAAATGGGCGGCCTCCGCCCCGGCGCAGCCGCAACGCCCTTCGACAAGCCCACCGGCTCCTAAGCCCGAGACCCAGCGCAGCCTGCTAGACCAGCTCCCAGCGTGAGGGGGCGTTCGGCTCGAGGTGCTCGCGTACCCGATCTTCTCGGGCCAGCTTCTTGAGGTGAGAGGCGACCGACTGTCCCGCCATGGCGTGCAGGTTCTTCGGCACCGCCGCGTAGATCCGCTCGACCAGCGCCGGGATCGTGGCCGGCCCGTCGCCCAGGGCCTCGAGGATCTGGCGCTCGCGCAGGAGCCGGTGCTCGATGTACTCGGTGATGAGGCCCGGGCCGTCCTCGACGACGGGCCCGTGCGCCGGGTAGATCCGGCGCACGCCGAGCCGCTGCAGGCGCCGGAGCGAGTTCATGTAGTCGAGCAGGTCTCCGTCCTCGGCGGGAATGACGGTGGTGGAGCCGGCGAGGACGACGTCCCCCGTGAACACCGCGTTCTCCTCGGCGAGGTAGTAGCAGAGGTGATCCGAGGCGTGGCCGGGCGTGTAGATCGCCGTCAGCGTCACGCCGTCGCCCCGGATCGTCTCGCCGTCGCGCAGGGGCTCGATCCCGGCCGGCAGGTCGGTGTCGCGGTGGAGCATCTTGCCGACGTGCAGGCCCCGGTAGCGCTCGCGCAGGTGATCCACACCCCCGAGGTGATCGCGATGCCGATGCGTGAGCACGACGCGCGAGGGCTGCGTCCACCCGCGCTCCGTCAGGTAGCCCTGCAGCTCCGTCATGTAGCCCGGCACTCCCGCCCCGGTATCGAGCAGGATTGGGTCGCTGCGCCCGATGAGGTAGGTGTTGGTGCCCGGCCCCGTCATCATTCCCGGATTGAGACCAAGCACACGTCCAACGAGGGGACTCACGGTCGCGGTCTTCGGAAAGGTCGGGTCGATCCAGCTCATGGTCTCTCCACTTTCGAGCGCCGGCTTCGCCGGCGCAAGCCCCTTCCTGGGGGAGGCTTCGGAGGGGGCGTCGAGGCCCCCTCCGATTAAACCCCGAGGTAGCGGTGCTGAACGTCGGGGCGAGCGCGTAGCTCGTCCGAGGTGCCGTCCCACACCACCCGCCCCTTCTCCAGCACGTAGTGGTGGTCGGCTAGGCGCGTGAGCGCCTCGACGTGCTTGTCGATGAGGAGGATGGAGAGCCCACCCGCCTTCAGGCGCTCCAGGCAGCGCCAGATCTCCGCCCGCACGAGCGGCGCCAGCCCTTCGGTAGCCTCGTCGAGGATCAGGAGCCGCGGGTTGGTCATCAGCGCCCGGCCGATGGCGAGCATCTGCTGCTCGCCGCCCGAGAGCGTGGCGCCGAGCGCGCGCGAGCGCGCGGCGAGCTGCGGGAGGAGCTCGAACACGCGCTCCACGGTCCACGGCTCCGTGGCGCGTCGGCGGTTGGCCGCCGTGGCGACCAGGTTCTCGCGCACGGTGAGGTTGGGAAACACCTGGCGCCCCTCCGGCACGAGACCGAGCCCGGCCTGGGCGACGCGGTGCGACGGCAGCCCGTGCAGCGCGCGCCCCTCGAAGTGCACGCGGCCCGCCCGCAGCGGGACGATCCCCATCAGCGCCCGCACGGTCGTGGTCTTGCCCATGCCGTTACGGCCGAGCAGCGTCACGAGCCGGCCCGACTCCACCCCGAGCGTGATCCCGAACAGCACCTGGCTGACGCCGTAGGCGGCCTCCAGCCCCTCCAGGCGCAGCATCAGGCCGGGATCTCCTCGCCCAGGTAGGCGCGACGGACCTCGGCGTTGAGCCGGATCGCCTCCGGCGTGCCCGTGGCGAGCACCCGGCCGTACACGAGCACGCTGATGCGGTCGGCGAGCGCGAAGACGACGTCCATGTCGTGCTCGACGAGCACGATGGTGTGGTGGCCGCGCAGCCCGCGGAGCAGCTGCTCCATGCGCTGCGATTCGTCCGGCCCCATGCCGGCCACCGGCTCGTCGAGCAGCAGCAGGCGGGGCCGCGTGGCCAGCGCCATCGCGATCTCGAGCTGGCGCTGCTCGCCGTGGGCCAGGGTGCCGGCCACGACGTCGGCCCGGTCTTCGAGGCCCACCTGGGCGAGGATGGCGCGGGCCGGGTCGCGGAGCGTGGGCTCCGCGCGCGCCGCGCGCCAGAACCGGAAGCTGTGGCCGGCGTGGGCCTGCACGGCCAGGGCGACGTTGTCGAGCGTGGAGAAGTCGCGAAAGATGCTGGTGATCTGGAACGAGCGGGCCAGCCCGCGGTGGGAGCGCGCGGCGGCCGTGAGCGGGGTGACGTCCGCGCCGGCGAACGTGATCGTGCCCGCGTCGGGACGCAGGTCGCCCGAGAGCTGGCCGATCAGCGTCGTCTTGCCGGCCCCGTTGGGACCGATGATCGCCAGCGTCTCGCCGGCGGCGACGTCGAGATCGACGCCGTCGGTGGCAACCAGGCCGCCGAACCGCTTGCGGAGCCCGCGCACCGCCAGCAGCGGCTCAGCCACGACCGTCGCCGCCGGGCAGCAGGCTCCACAGCCCACCCCGCGCGAAGAGCACGACCAGCACCAGCAGGGGGCCGAGGATGACCTGCCAGTGCACCGTCCACGCCGACAGGACGTTCTCGAGCAGCAGGAAGGCGGCGGCGCCGAGCACGGGCCCGACGAGCGTCCCCATGCCGCCGAGGATCACCATCACGATGATGTCGCCCGACCGGGTCCAGTGCATGTAGCTCGGCGTCAGGTACTCCGTCTGGTTGGCGAGCAGGGCGCCCGCCAGGCCGCAGACGGCGCCGGCCAGCACGAACGCCGCGAGCTTGTAGCGGAACGGCGCGACGCCGATCGCCCGCAGGCGCGGCTCGTTGGACTTCACGGCGCGGATCACGGTGCCGAAGCGCGCGGCGACGACGCGCTCGCCGACCAGGAGCAAGACCGCGAGCAGCGCGAGCACGACGTAGTAGAAGACGTGGGGATCGCCGAGGTCGAGCGGGCCGCCGAGCCGGCTCCGGCCGGCCAGCCGCATGCCGTCGTCGCCGCCCCACGGCTCGATCGAGATGCCGATGTAGTAGAGCATCTGCGCGAAGGCCAGCGTGATCATGATGAAGTAGACGCCGCTGGTCCGCAGCGAGATGGCCCCGATGACCAGCGCCGCCAGCCCCGACAGCGCCATCGCCAGCGGCCACTGCACCCAGGCGCTGTGGATCCCGTGGAGCGCGGGGATGGCGACCGCGTAGGCGCCGATGCCGAGGTAGGCGGCGTGGCCCAGGCTCACCATACCGCCGTAGCCGAGGATGATGTCGAGGCTCACGGCGGCGATGGCGAAGATCATGATGCGGCGGAAGAGGTCGAGGTAGAAGGGCTGGTTCACCACGCCGGCGACGAGCGGGACCGCCGCCAGCGCCGCCAGCGCGCCGAGCGTCACGAGGGCACGGCGCCGGTCGGTCATCGGCCCCGAACGGCGGGGAACAGCCCCTGCGGGCGGAAGTAGAGCACCGCGGCCATGAGGATGTAGACGAGCATCGAGGCCAGCGCGGGCCCCGCGCTGTCGGCCGCCGTCGGAGAGATCACCGTGGCGAGCGTCGGCTTGAGGTACGCCCGGCCCAGCGTGTCGACCATGCCCACGACGATCGCGCCCACCAGCGCGCCCCGGATCGACCCGATGCCGCCGATGACAATGACCACGAGCACCTCGATCAGCAGCTCCTCGCCCATGCCGGGCTGCACGGTGTAGATGGGCCCGGCCATGAGCCCGCCCAGCCCGGCCAGCGCGGCGCCGAAGCCGAAGACGACCGTGTAGAGCGCCCGGATGTTCACGCCGAGGGCGGCCACCATCGTCCGGTTGCTGGCGCCGGCCCGGATGAGCATGCCGAGCCGCGTGTGGCTGACGACGACGTAGAGCAGGAGCGCGACCGCGAGACCGACCAGGATGATGACCGCGCGGTAGACGGGGTAGCGCAGGCCGGGCACGAGCTCGACGAAGCCGCCGAGGGCGGGCGGCACCGACGCGAAGAGCGCGGCCCGTCCCCACACGATGGCGACCGCCTCGTTGAAGAACAGGATCAGCCCGAAGGTCGCCAGCACCTGGTCGAGGTGGTCCCGCTCGTAGAGGGTGCGCAGCGCGATTACCTCCACGAGCATGCCGACCACGAGCGTGGCGAGCAGGGCGAGGACGACCGCGGCCGCGAAGGAGCCCGTCCAGGCGCGGAAGGCGACGGCGAAGTACGCCCCGACCATGTACAGCGAGCCGTGGGCGAGGTTGACGAGGTTCATGATGCCGAACACCAGCGTCAACCCCGCCGCGACCAGGAACAGCATGACCCCGAGCTGGAGGCCGTTCAGCAGCTGCTCGACGACGAGGAGCCAGCTCAACGGGCGCGCACTACCACTTCATCGGGCATTCCTGGTAGTAGGCGTCCTTGTGATTCTCGAAGACCGTCTTCTGGATCTGCATCTCGATCTCGCCGCTCGCGGGCTTCACCGAGCGTAGGAGGTAGAAGTTCTGGATCGGATGGTGGTTGACGTTGTAGGCGAAGCGCCCGCGCGTGGACTTGAAGTCGGCCTTGCGCATGGCGGCGACCATGCCCTTCTTGTTTGACAAATCGCCCTTCACCGCCCGCACCGCCGAGTCGATCAGCAGGATCCCGTCGTAGCTCTGGGCGCCATAGAACGTCGGCGTGTAGCCAAACTTCTTTTTGAAGTCCCCGACGTACTTGGCATTCGCGTCGTTCTTGAGGTCCGGGCTCCAATAGCGTGTCTCATAGTTACCCAGCGCGGCGTCGCCCACGGCGGGGATGCTGATCTCGTCGACCGTGTAGACCGAGTAGAGCGGGATCTGCTCCCGCAGGCCGGCCTGGGCGTACTGCTTGAGGAACTGGATGCCCATGTCGCCCGGGTAGAACACGAACACCACCTTGGGATTGGCCGCGCGGAGCTGGGTGATCTCGGCCTGGTAGTCCTGCTGGCCGAGCTTGGTATACACCTCGCCGACGACCTTTCCTTTGAAGTAGCGCTTGAAGCCCGAGATCATGTCCTTGCCGGCCGCGTAGTTGGGGGCCATGGCGTAGACGTCGGTGAGCCCCTGGTCCTGCATGTACTTGCCCATCGCCTCGGGCGTCTGGTCGTTCTGCCACGACGTGGTGAAGTACAGCTCGTGGCACATCTTGCCCGCGAGCTCGTGGGGACCGGCGTTGGTGCCGACCATGATCGTGCCGGCGCCGGTCACCGTGGGCGCCACCGCCAGCATGACGTTCGACCAGATGATGCCGCTGACGAAGTGCACGCGGTGCTTCTTGAGCATCTCGTCGGCGAGCTGCTTGCCGACGTCGGGTTTGCGCTGGTCGTCGCCGTACACGATCTCGACGTCGAGGCCGCCGACCTTGCGGCCGAGGTGGTCGAGCGCCAGCTCGACCGAGTCCTTCATGTGCTTGCCGATGATGCCGGCCGGGCCGGACAGCGACGTGATGAAGCCGATCTTCACCGGCTCCGCCGCGCGGGCCTGGACGACCAGCAGCGCGGCGACGAGGGCGAGGACGGTAGTGATCTTGACCGTGCGCACGGGTGGCCTCCTTCGTGTGGGGCGGGATTCTAGCACAGCGTGACACCTCCGACCCGGTCGCGGCCCGCGGCGGCCGCGCGCCCGCCGACGTCAGCCCGCGAGCGAGATGACGTAGTTGCCGCTGCCCGACGACGGCCCGTAGGCGTGCACGGTCGCCGCGTAGCGGGTGCCGGCCTCGATCAGCGCGCCGAGCATCATCGCCAGATGGCGGCCGCCCATCTCCGGCTGGGCCGCCTGCGCGTAGTCGGGCAGCCACGCCCACAGCCGATCGTACTCGCCGTCGACGAGCAGCCCGGCGAACCGATGGTCGAGCTCCTGGTCGGCTGCCGTAGGCCATGCCTCCGGGCTGCGGACCAGCTTGTGCGACACGCTGCCGCTGGCCGCGAAGGCGGCCCGACGGCCGAGGTCGCGCGTGGTCTGCGCGATGAGACGGCCCCACGCGAACGCCTCGTTCAGGTCGGCCGACAGGCACGCCGACACCGGCACCATCGGGATCCGCTGCGGCCTGTCGAGGTAACACACCAGCGGCATCACGGTTCCGTAGTCGAGCGGGTAGTGCACGTCGTTGGCGAGCGTGCATGGCAGCCCGGCCGAGTTGCCCCGGTCCACCAGGGTCGCGGCCAGGTCGTAGTCGCCGGGAAAGTCGTAGGCCACGCCGTGGATGAGCTCGGGGGCCTCCTGCGCGGTGAGCACGCCCCGGTGACGCGGGGTGCCGTCGATCACGGTCGGGAACGTCGTGACGAGGTGGCAGGAGTTGACGAGGATCACGTCGGGCGCGGCCGCGGCGACGTCGCGTCCCTGCTCGACGAGGCCGTCGCGCACGGCCTTGAAATCCGGATGCGCCAGCTTTCCCGAGAACGCCGCGTCGTAGGTGCAGTAGCGCGGCGTGTGCACCGTGAGGTAGACGCGACTGAGACCGGCCATCGCTGCCCTCCTCCGCGGGGGCCCGCGGACGCCCCTACTCTAGCGCGGGATCCACGCGATGGCGTCGATCTCCACGTTCACGCCGGCCCGCGGCGCCGCCGCCTCCACCGTCGTGCGCGCGGGGTGCACGCCCTTGAAGAAGTCGCGGAAGACCCGGTTGAAGACGTCGAAGTCCTTCATGTCGCGCAGGAAGACGCCCACCTTCACGACGTGCTCGAGCGAGGTGCCGGCCGCCTCGAGCACCTTCTGGACGTTCTCGAGCGTGACCCGCGTCTGCTCGGCCAGATCGGTCGAGACGACCTGCTTGGTCACCGGGTCCAGCGGACCCTGGCCGGAGACGAAGACGAAGTCGCCCGCCTTGACGCCCTGGGCGATGGGCGACGGCATGTCGCCCGAGAAACCGGTGGTGGGAGCGGCCTTGGTGTAGACGACCTCGGGTCTCACGTGACGTCCTCCTCTGGGTCAGCGTCGCTCGCGCTCGAAGATCACCCGGCCTCCGCGCAGCGTGTACCGAACACGCGCGAGCGCGCGGATGTCGCGCTCGGGATCGCCCTCGACCACCGCGAGGTCGGCGTCGAGGCCTGGGGCCAGCCGGCCGCGGCGCGCGGCCAGGCCGAGACGCTCGGTCGGGGCCGTCGTCAGCGCGGCGAGAATCTGCGCGTACGTGAGCCCGGCGCCCTGCAGGTACACGTACTCGTCGGTGGGATCGTAGTCGCTCATGTAGCCGACGTCGGTCCCGAACAGGATCTGGCCGCCGAGGTCGGCGAACGCCTTCACCTGCGCCTGGCCGGTCGCGAGCACGCGCTCGACGACCGCCGGCGGCAGGCCGAGCCGACCCAGCTCGAACGGCCACAGCTTGAGGGTCGGGGTCAGCGCCATGCCTCGCTCGCGCATGCGGGGCGGCAACGAGCGGTCCCACGGCCCCTCGACCTCCGAGGGGAACGTGTGGGCCAGGATGTCGACCCCACCCTCCAGCGCAGCCCGGGCCCCCGGGCTGTTGGAGGGATGGGCGACGACCGGCTTGCCCCGTCGGTGCGCGGCCTCCACCGCCGCCCGCACGATCTCCACGGGCATGACGACGATGCGGTTCGGCTCGGCGTAGGAGCCCGTGAACAGCTTCACGGCGTCGGCGCCGGCGGCCAGCATCCGCGCGACCATCGGCTCGGCGTCCTCGGGCTTCGTCAGTTCGGGCAGCGTCAGCGGCCGGATGTAGAACGGGCTGCCGCCCGCCGGGGCGAAGCCGCCGCCGGCCGTGAGGATGGTCGGCCCCGGGATCTCACCGCTCTCGATCCGACGGCGCAGCGCGGTCGTGTTCGCGGGAAAGGAACCGGTGTCGAGGACGCCGACGACGCCGTACGAGGTCAGCATCGCGCGCAGCCCGGTGGTCAGGCGCTCGACCGGCGCCGACGCCGCGTCGTTCCACACGGGCTCGGTGAAATGCACGTGGGCGTTCCAGAACCCGGCGGTGACGGTGGCCCCGGCGCAGTCGAGCACGCGGGCGCCGGGCGGCACGCGCACCGCGGCCCGCGTCCCGACGGCCGCGATGACCCCGCCCTCGACGAGGACGACGCCGTCGGGAATCGCGGCGGCGCCCGGGGCCGGCTGCACGCGGCCGCCCACCAGCGCGAGCGTGGCCTTGGCGGGATCCGGCCCCGAGCGCGTCACGCCCCCGCCGCCGGCGCACCCGGCCGCGAGCGCGACCAGGACGATGGCGAGCGCACGCCTCACGGGGCGTCCCCCCGCAGACGGCGCGCGACGTCCTCGGGGATCGCCAGCGCCCGTAGCGGTTCCCCGGCCGACGATGGTCGAGCGACCCAGGCGCGCACCTCGAAGCCTGCGGAGCAGAGCCGCCCACCGGCGTGGATCTCGTACTCCATCCGGAACGTCTTCTCCTTCACCCACGCCACCACCGCCCGCACCTGGAGCGTATCGCCGTAACGGGCGGGCGAGGCGAAGCGCGAGCCCGATTCGAGGATCGGCACGCCGACGATGCCGTGTCGGGGGAAGAGCTCGGGCCACGGCAGGCCGAGCGAGGCGAAGAGCGCCTCGCAACCGAGGTCGTACCACTCGAAGAAGCGCGGATAGAAGACGATACCGGCGGCGTCCACGTCGCCCCAGCGCACGGGCAGCGGGGTCGTGTGCTCGACCATCACGACCCGTGCTCCGCCCACTCGCGCAGGACGTAGCGCTGCAGCTTGCCGGTGACCGTGCGCGGCAGCTCGCTCACGACGCGGATCTGGCGGGGCCGCTGGTGCGTCGGCAGCTTGGCGGCGGCGTGTGCGACGAGCGCCTCGGCCAGCCCCTCGGCGTGGTCGGGTGCGCGCGGCACCACGAAGGCCACGGCCTTGACGAGACCGCCGTGGTCGACGGCGCCGACCACGCCGACCTCGAGCACGTCCGGGTGCGAGCGCAGCACGGCCTCGACCTCGCCCGGCGCCACCCACTGGCCGGCCACCTTGAACCGCTCGTCGTCACGGCCGTCGTGGTAGTGGAACCCGTCGGCGTCGCGCGTCAGCACGTCGCCGGTCCTGAACCACTCACCGACGAACGCGCGCCGCGAGACGTCGAGCCGGTTCCAGTAGCCGGTGCACGCCGACGACGTGCGCACGTGCAGGACGCCGGGCTCACCCTCGGGCACCGCGCGCCCCTCAGCGTCGAGGAGGCGCACCTCGGTGCCCGGTACCGGCTGGCCGGCCGAGCCCGCGCGGCTCCGCCCCGGCCGGTTGGCCAGCACCATGTAGATCGTCTCGGTGGCGCCGAGCCCGTCGAGGATCTCCACGCCGAAGCGCTGGCGCCACGCGAAGTACAGCTCGGGCGGCAGCCGCTCCCCCGCCGACACGCAGGCGCGCACCGAGCGGAACGCGTCGGGCGGCAGGTCCGCGCGGAGCAGGCGCCCGTAGAAGGTCGGCACCGAGAAGAACAGCGTGGGCTCGAACGAGCGCAGCACCTGCAGCACGCCCGCGGGCTCGGGCCAGGCGGGGTCGAGGTAGGTCGGCGCGCCGACGTAGAACGGGATCAGCAGGGCGTTGCCCAGCGCGTAGGCGAAGAAGAGCTTGGAGGTCGCGTACGTCCGATCGCGCTCGGTGGCCTGCAGGACGTCGAGCCCGTAGTGGCGACAGGCGAGCAGGTTGCGGTGCGGGTGCACCGCCGCCTTGGGCCCGCCCGTGGTGCCCGAGGTGTAGAGCCAGAACGCCATGTCGTCGCCGCTCACCGGTTCCGGCGCGCACTCCAGCGCCGCCGCCGTCAGCAGCGCGCGCAGGCTCGTCGCGCCCTGGCCGGTCGCGAGGACGGCGCGCAGGTGCGGGAGGTCGACGAGGGCCGGGCGAAGATCGGCGAGGAGCGCGGCGTCGGCGACGAGCACGCGGGCCCGGCTGTCGCGCAGCATCGCCGCCCACTCCGTCGGCGTCAGCCGCGTGTTGAGCGGCACCGCCACCGCCCCGATGCGCAGCGCCCCGAGGAACACCGCCACCCACTCGACGCCGTCGGCCAGCAGCAGCGCGACCCGCTGCTCGGGCTCCACGCCGAGCCCGCGCAGCGCGTTGCCCGCCCGCCCCACGCGTTCCAGGAGCTCGCGGTAGGTGACCGTCTCGGTCGGCGTGACGACGGCCGGACGGTCGCCGGCGCCGCCGTGGATCGTGTCGTCGAGGAACGCGGTGACCGCGTTAGCCACGGATATCGGAGTGTACAGGCTTGTGGTACACCTTGCCCACATGAGCCACGGACCACGGTGCGCCGGCAAGCACGTCCTCGTCACGGGCGCCCAGCGCGGCATCGGGCGCGCCATCGCGCTGCGGTTCGCCGAGGCCGGCGCCGACGTGGCGCTCAACTTCCTCGACGACAAGGCAGCGGCGGAGTCGGCGGCGGCGCAGATCGCCGCGCTCGGTCGACGGGCCACGACGATCGGCGCCGACATCGCGAGGCCCGAGGAGGCGCGACGCCTCGTGGCCGACGCCGAGCGCGCGCTAGGCCCGATCGACGTGCTCGTGAACAACGCCGGCATCTTCCCGCGCGCCCCGTTCCTCGAGCTCACCGAGGACACGTGGGACGCCGTGCTCGACACCAACCTCAAGGCGACGTTCGTCTGTGCGCAGGAAGCCGCGCGCCGCATGGTGGCGGCGAGACGGCCGGGCGCGATCATCAACCTCTCGTCGGGGGCGCCGTACCGCGGCTCGATGCGCGCGACGGCCTACATGGCGAGCAAGCTCGGCATCGTGGGCCTCACCCGCGGGATGGCCCGCGAGCTCGCGCCCCACGGCATCCGCGTCAACGCCGTCGCACCCGGGATCACCAACACCGCCATGCCGCGCCTCGGCAACACCGAGGAGGCCCTGGCGGCGCTGGGCCGCAGCAATCCGACCGGCCGCCTCGCCGAACCGGAGGACATCGCTGACGTCGTCGTCTTCCTCGCCACCGACGACGCCCGCCACGTCGTCGGTCAGCTGATCCACGTCAATGGCGGCGATTACCATGGGTAGCCCTGGTGCACGTCCGGCCGATGGTCGCCTGACGTCCAGTACACAGAGCGGAACGTAGAGGAAGGAGGAACCGCATGATCTACGAGGTCCGTACCTACACGCTTCGAACCGGCGCCGTGGCGGAATTCGAGGACCGCTTCGCCAAGCGGAAAGCGTTGCGCGAGAAGCACTCCAAGCTGGGAGCCTTCTGGCACACCGAGTTCGGCCCTCTCAATCAGGTCATCCACGCGTGGCCCTACCGGGACCTGGGCGAGCGCATGGCGGTGCGGGAGGCGATGGCCAAGGACACGGCGCTGCAGCAGCTGCCGGGCGGACGTGACCTGATCGTCGACCAGCAGTCCGACATCATGATTCCCGCGCCGTTCATGCAGTCACTGGGCGGCCGCGACTTCGGCACCGGGAACTTCTACGAGATGCGGATCTATACCTACGCCCCCGGCGATCTTCCGGCGGTGCTGGACGCGTGGGGCAAGGCCGTCCCCGCCCGCGAGAAGCTCTCGCCCCTCGTCGCGTGCTGGACGAGCGAGCTCGGCGGGCTCAACAAGTTCGTGCACGTCTGGGTCTACAAGGATTCCGGCGAGCGCGCGCGCATCCGGGAGGAATCGCGGAAGGGTGGCCAGTGGCCGCCGCAGTCCGGGGTGCGTCCGATCCGGCAGGAGAACAAGCTACTGATCCCGGCGTCCTTCTCACCCCTTCAGTAGTCATCGAGGCCGGTCGGCGCGGTGGCCGACCGGCCCCTCGAGAGGGCAGCCATGGCATCGCTCAGTCGGCAGCTCGCGCGGTGGGTGGTCGGTCTCCGCTACGACGATCTCCCGCCGGCGGTGGTCGACCGCGCCAAGGGTGTTACGCTCCACGGCCTCGCGTCCGTGCTCCTCGGCTCGGAGTCGCCGGACGGGCAACGGGCCGTGACGCTCGTCCTCGAGGAGGACGAGTGCACGCGCGGCGGCGCCACCGTCATGGTGACCGGTGCGCGGGTGACGAGGGGCGGGGCCGCCTTCGCCAACTCGGAGCTCGCGTTCGCCGGCGGCAAGTGGGACACGTTTCGCATGCTCACCCACCCCGGAACCAGCATCATCCCCGGGGCCTTCGTGGCGGCGGAGAGCGCGGACGTCTCCGGCCGGGACTTCATCACGGGCCTGGCCGCGGGCTACGAGGTGATGGAGCGGATGGCCGCCGACTTCATCCCCACGGTGATGGCGCGGGGCTTCCACGCCGGTCCGGTATTCGGCATCTTCGGCGCGGCCGTGGCCGCCGCCAAGCTGCTGCGCCTCACCGAGGACCAGGTGAACAGCGCCATCGCCCTCTGCGCGAGCCTGGCGGGAGGCAATCTGGAGGGCGCCCGGAGCGGTGGCCGTGCCCTGCGCGAGGGCGCGGCCGTGCGCAACGCCATGCTGGCCGTCGCCCTCGCGAGGCACGGACAGGCGGGCGGCGAGACGGTCCTCGAGGGCGAGGCCGGCTTCTATCACGCCTACGCCGGCAACAACCGCGGCCGGCTGACCTACAGCTTCGTGGGTGACACCGAGGCCAGCCTGGACGGGATCACCGCGGCGCTCGGGAAGGACTGGAGGTTCCTCGAGACGCTCTACCGCATCTACTCGACGGCGGGCTACAACATCGCGCACATCGACGTCACGGCCAGTCTCTGCACGGAGCACGACATCCGCCACGAGAACGTCGATCGCGTCGAGGCCGTGGTGAACTGGCTCGAGACGCAGTATCCGAGCCCGGCCTTCCCGAGCCGCCGGGAGGACACGGACGCCCGGCCGGGGAGCACGGCCTACTTCCTCGCGCACGGCGTCGTCCAGCGCGGGTTCCCGGTGCTGCGGGGTGGGCCGATCGATCCGACCGGCGCCGACGACCCGCCGGCGGTCCTGGATCTGATGAAGCGCGTGACGCTGATCCCCTCACACCAGATGCCTCTCTTCGCTCCGCGCATCACCATCTACACCCGGGACGGCAAGAGCTATACGAAGCAAGCCACCGGCCGCGAGTTCATGTGGGACTTCGAGGAAGAGGCGCGTCGCATTCGCGACGTCGTTCCTGGCCTGCCGATCCAGGCGGCGCAGTTCGAGGACCTCGTGGGGGCCTGCCGCGACCTCGACCGTCAGCCCCGGGCCGACGCCCTCATCCAGCTGACGCTGAGGAAGCCGTGAGCTCCGCGGCCGGCGACGACGCGGTCAAGCAGCACGTCGCGGCCCACTGGGATCGGCGGGCGCCGCAGTTCGACGAGGACTTCGGCCACAGCATCCGCACGCCCGCGGAGCGCGCCGCCTGGGACCGCATCCTCGACCTCGTGCTCGGCGGCCGCGCCTCGCTCGACGCGCTCGACGTCGGGTGCGGCACCGGGTTCCTTGCGCTGGAGCTCACGGCGCGGGGCCACCGCGTCGTCGGTGTCGACTTCGCGCCCGCCATGATCGCCGTGGCGCGGCGCAAGGCGGCCGAGCGCAGGACCGCGATCCGGTTCGAGGAAGACGACGCGGAGCGGCTCGCGTTCGGGCCCGGGAGCTTCGACCTCGTCATCAGCCGCCATCTGCTGTGGACGCTCCAGCACCCCGAGGCGGCCATTGACGAGTGGATCCGCGTCCTGCGGCCGGGCGGGCGGCTGGTGGTCGTGGATAGCCAGCTCGACTCCGGCACCGCGCTGCCGGCCGCGGAGAACGCCCGCAGGAGCCGTGAGTACGCGGCGATCGGCGATCAGTTGCCGTTCCTCGCGGGCCGATCCCGTGAGCAGATCGAGGCGCTCCTGACGACGCACCGCCTCGTCGCCGTCGGCAGCGATCCCCTGCTCGACCTCGTGGCCGCCCAGGAGCAGCGCATGCTCGCCGAGGGCCGCGAACCCACGGCCCGCCGCCGCTACGTGGTCTGGGGCGACGTCGCCCGCTGACCGTCAGATCGTCGGGACGGTCCCTCCGTCGATGACGTATTCGCTCCCGGTGATGGACGCCGCGCGATCCGAGGCGAGGAAAGCCACGAGCTCGGCGACCTCCGTCGGCCAGCCCGGGCGACCGAGCGGAATACCTCCCAGTGATGCCATGAGCTGTTCCCGCGCCGCCTTCGCGTCGGTGCCGGCGCTCGCCGCGAGCCGATCGATCAGCGCCGTGGCGGCCGTGGTCTCGATGAACCCCGGCGCGACGCTCACGACGCGGATGCCCTTCGGTCCCACCTCGTTCGACAGGCCCTTGCTGTAGTTGCTGAGGGCCGCCTTGGCGGCGGCATAGGCGAGCGTCGCCTCGAACAGCGGCAGGCGCCGCTGGATCGATGAGATGTGGACGATGACGCCGGATCGCTGTTTCAACATCCATGGAAGAAGCCCACGATCGAGGCGAACGGCCGCCAATAGGTTTTGGTTCAACGCGGCCTGCCAGTCGTCGTCGGTGAGCGCGGCGAAGCCGCCGCCCGGTGCCGAGGATCCCCCGACGTTGTTGATCAGGATGTCGACGCCCCCCAGGCGCTCCAGGACGAATCCGACGACCTTCGCCGCCCCCTCGGGCGTGCTCAGGTCGGCCGTGACGAACAGCTCCGCCTCGGTGATGTCACGCGGAATGGATCGTGCCGTGGTGACGACCGACGCTCCCGACTCCTTCAGGCGCCTGACGATGGCCTCGCCCATGCCCTTCGTCCCCCCCGTGACGAGCGCCCGCTTGCCCCTGAACTCGCCCTCGGAAGAGTCGCTCATGGTCGACCTCCATCCCGCCCATTGGGATGCGGCCCCGTCGAGCACCGCTTCATCCCGCCACCACCTTCGGGGGTCGCCTCTCCCGGTCGCTGCCGGGCCGTCGCGCGCACCGGGCGTTGTCCCGTGACACCGTCACGGGCTGGCGTGACGGCGCTCGACGAGGACGAGGGCAGCCAGGGCGATCACGAGGAGCGCCGCGGCGGTGGCGAAGCCGGCGCCGTGGGACGAGTACTCCACGACGGCGGCGATCAGCAGCGAGCCGGCGAAGACTCCGAGGTCCCAGGCTCCCGAGACGGTTCCCATGGCCACGCCGCGCTCGCGATCCGGTACCCGGTCCACCACCAGGGCGACGAGCGTCGGATAGAGCGCGGAGCTGCCGGCGGCGAGCAGGACCGCGGCGACGGCCAGACGGGGCGGCGTCGGCGGCGCGGTCAGGACGGCGAAGCCGACGGCCAGAGAGCCGAGCGCCGGTAGCAGGATCTGGCTCCGACCCCAGCGGTCCGCGATCCTCGAGACCGCCACCCGGAGGACAATCATGCCCCCAGAGTAGACGCCGAAGAACCAAGGCAGGTGTCGCTCGTGACCGTGGCTGGTGACGTGAAGGGGCAAGAAGGCGTAGAGCGCGCTCTGTCCCATCGCGGCGACGGCCAGGACGGCGGACAGCGGCACCGCGCCGCGGCTCCAGAGCGAGGACGCGCCGGGTGCCGGCGTCGCGCGACGAGCCATGACCGGCCGCGACGGCCGGAGGACGCAGGCCGCGGCAGCCAGCCCGAGAACCGTCACCATCGTGAAGTTGGCTCCGACACCCACGTGCTGGAAGAGCCAGAGACCGAGCGGGGTGGCCGCGGCCATCGAGACGGGCGCGGCCAGATAGTAGATGCTCAGCGCGCCGGCGCGCCGCTCGGCCGGTCCGCTTGCGGCCAGAACCGCCGCCGCCATCGTGGCCAGGCCGTACCCCACCCCGAAGCAGGCCATCAGCGCGATGAGCGCCGGGGGGCCGGTGACCGCCTGGAATCCGAGCGAGGCCAGCACGACGAGGACGGCCCCGGGAAGAAGGGCCCGGCGGACGCCCTGCCGATCGATCCACGCTCCCGCCACCGGGCGCAGCACCACCGCGACCAGCGAGAACACGGAGAAGAGCAGTCCCACCTGGGTGCTGCTCCCGCCGAGGGCGACGAGATGCAGGGACAGGACCGGCGTGAGCCCGTAGACCGCGAGATGTGCGGCGACGCTGATGCCCAGTGCGGTCACGAGCGACGCGGGCATCGTCTCACCGAGAGCCCGGAGCCTCACGCGCGATGAGGCTCGTGACGTCGCGGGTGGCATCCTCCCGATCTCGGCGTCCTGCGGCAGCGGGGAACCGAGGCGCGCGGCGCAGGATGGGGTGGCATTGCCGAAGACTACCATCGCGGCAGGGACCGCGATCGCGCCCCGGGTTGAACCCCGTCCCGTCTTCAGCCCCGACCAGGCCTGTATACTCCAGACGGGCGCCGACGCGCTCGAAGGTGCCGCGGGCTCTTTCTAGTTGCAGGAGGTTTCACATGGGTATCCTCGACGAACTTCTCGGTGGACTGGCCGGACAGGCGATGGGCGGTCGGCCGACGCGGGCGGGAACCGGTGGTGCAGGCATGAACCAGGTGCTCGTCGCGCTGCTGCCGGTCGTGCTGGGGATGCTGGCCAACCGTTCTCGAGGCGGGTCGCCGGGTTTCGCGCCCGGGGCCGGCGGCGGTCTCGGTGACGTGCTCGGGCAGGTCCTCGGGGGCGCCACCGGCGGACGAGGCGGCGCCGGCGGGCTCGGTGGGCTTCTCGAGCAGCTGCAGCATGCGGGCTTCGCCGAGCAGGCCGACTCGTGGGTGGGTCGCGGCGCCAACAAGCCGATCTCGCCGGACGCGATGACGCAGATCTTCGGACACGATGGGCTCGAGCAGATCTCGCGGCAGGCGGGGATCAGCGAGGACGAGGCCTCGCGCGGCCTCTCCGAGCTGCTCCCCGAGGTCGTCGATCGGATGACCCCCAACGGCGAGGTGCCCGACGCCGACGCGCTGGCCAACAGCGTCGATGTCTTCGCGCGGCGCTTCGGCCTCTCGTAAGCTGACGTCGTCGCGCACCGCCCATCGCCGTTCGCGCGTGACACTCACGATCCGTCCGCTCACGCCCGATCTCTGGCCGGCACTCGTCGACCTGTTCGGGAAGAACGGCGCCTGCGGCGGCTGCTGGTGCATGTACTGGCGGATCGGCAGCGCGTATCGCGCGCGGGCCCGCGCGCGCAACAAGACGGCCTTTCGCGAGGTCGTGAGGCGCGGGCCGCCCCCGGGGTTGCTCGCCTTCGACGGCGACGTGGCCGTCGGCTGGTGCCAGCTCACGCCGCGTGATGCCCTGCCGTGGCTCGACCGCACGTGGCGGCTCGCGCGCGTGGACGCGTTGCCGGTTTGGTCGCTCTCCTGCTTCTACGTGCGCAAGGGCTACCGCAAGCGGGGCGTCACGTCCGCGCTGATCGCGGCGGCGCTGAAGGCCGCCCGGCGCGCCAGGGCCCCCGCGCTCGAGGCCTATCCCCTGGACGCGGAGTTGACGCCGAGCGCGTCGAGCACCGGCTTCGCCTCGACCTTCGCGCGCGCCGGCTTCAAGACCGTGGCCCGCCACGTCCCGCCCCGCCCGATCATGCGCCACGACCTCGGGGCCTCGTCGCGCTCGCGGGGCGGGAGCAACTTCGTTCAAGACGCCTGACCACCCGCGCGATAGCATGGCCGCATGAGCCCGCCCGTCACCCACGTCGAGGCGCTCGGGCCGACGCCGCTCGCCGCGGGTGAGGGTGCCAGGTTCTTCTCCGCCGAGAGATTTCCAGATCTGGACTGCCTGACCGCGACGTTCCGGACGCACGTCTACGCTCCCCACACGCACGAGACGTACGTCGTCGGCATCATCGACGCCGGGTGCGAGACCTGGAACGCGCGCGGCGCGCGGCACTATGCGGCCCCCGGCGACGTCCTGTTCAATCTGCCCCTCGACGTCCACGATGGCGCGCCGTTCGGCGACGGGTATACCTACCGCATGACCTATCCCACCGTCGCCTTCATGCAGCGCGTGGCGAGCCTGGTGAGCGGACACCGCGTCACGGCCACGCCGACGTTCAACGCGTCCGTCGTCCGCGATCCCGATGGATCGAGACTCTTCGCTGAGGCGCACGCCGCCCTCGAGCACGATCTCGATGCGCTGGCGGGCGAAGAGCGGCTGCTGCGGGCCTATGGCCGACTGCTCGTGCGGCATGCCGACATCCGGCCCGCAACGCTCGGCCGCGAACCGGGACCGATGGCGCGCGTCCGTGACGCGATCGAGCAACGGTACGCCGAGTCACTGACGCTGACCGAGCTGGCGGGCATCGCGCGGCTCTCCACGTATCACCTCATCCGCGCGTTCCGCGCGGAGGTCGGTCTCACGCCCCACGCGTACCTGGTCGACGTGCGGGTGCGCCGCGCGCGCGACTTGCTCCGGGCGGACCTGCCCCTCGCGGAGGTCGCGCTCTCCGTCGGGTTCGCCGATCAGGCGCATCTCACGCGCGCGTTCAAGGCGCGCATCGGGGTGGCGCCGGGAGCGTATCGGCGAGCGCTGCGCGGCTGATCGGCCCGTGCCGATTTCGTTCAAGACCGGCGGCGAGAGCATCGCGCATCGTAGCAGGCATGACGTCCACCACCCGCCGCTCCGACTCCGAGTGGCGCGCCGCGCTTGCCGACATCACCCCGGCCATGGTCGCCGGCATTCCCTTCGCGGCGCTCTGTGGCGCCCTCGCCATCGCCAAGGGCCTGTCCCCGGCCGAAGTGTTCGCCATGTCGCTGATCGTCTTCGCCGGCGGCGCGCAGTTCGCGGCGATCGAGATCTGGAGCTCTCCCGTGCCGGTGTCCGCGCTCGTCGTCTCGACGTTGTTGATCAACACCCGCCACATCCTCATGGGGGTCTCGCTCCGCCCGAAGTTGCACGCGCTGAGCCCGGCGCAGCGGGTGCTCGGCTGCTTCACGCTCGCGGACGAGAACTGGGCGGTCGCCGAGCGCCGCGCGACCGTTCGGGTCATCTCGCCGACGTACTTCCTCGTGATGGGGGTCGTATTCTGGGCGAACTGGGTCGCGTGGTCGTTGGTCGGCGCGCTGCTCGGTCCCGTCCTCGGTGATCCGAAGCGGCTCGGCGCGGACTTCGCGTTCACCGCGATCTTCATCGCCCTCATCGTCTCGCTCGGCACCGGCGCGCGGAGCGTCGGAGTCGTCGTCGCGAGTGCCCTGACAGCGGCACTCGTCCGCGCGCTGATCGGGTCTCCGTGGCACGTCCTGTCGGGCGCGCTGGCGGGAATCGTCGCGGCGGCGATCCTTCATCGCCACACCCCCGACGCGCGATGAGGCTCGAGGGCACGACGGTCCTCGCGATCGTGCTCATGGGCCTCGCCACCTATCTGACGCGGATCGCCGGCCTCTTCATCGCCGATCGCGTCCGGCTCAAGGGGAGAGCCCGGGCCGCGTTCGACGCCATTCCGGTGTCCGTCCTCGTGGCGGTGATCGCGCCGACACTCCTCACGTCGAGCCTGGCGGAGAGCCTCGCGGGCGCCGTCACGATTCTCTCGGCCTTTCGCCTGCCCCTGCTCGGCACCGTGACCGTGGGGGTCACCGCGGTCGTCCTGCTGCGGCTCGCGTTCGGGTGACGAGGGTTCGGACGATCAGATCTCCTTCACCTCGATGCGTGCCCACGACTCGAAGAGCTTGATGATGGCGGCGAAGTCGCTCGGGCCCTCGCCCAGCGCGGCGCAGGCGTTGTAGAGCTGGTGCAGCAGGCTCGTCGCCGGAACGGGGACGTCGTGGCTGCGGGCCATGTCCACGGCCAGGCCGAGGTCCTTGCGGGCCAGGTCCACCGTGAAGCCCGGCGCGAAGTTCCGGGCCAGGATGTTCGGGAAGCGCTTCTCGAAGTGGTACGAGCGGCCGGCGCTGGTACGGAGGATCTCGTGCAGCCGCTGCGGCTCCATCCCCGCCCGCACACCGAGCACGAACGCCTCGGCGGCGATCAGCACGTTGCCCATCGACATGACGTTGTTGACCAGCTTGACGACGTTGCCGGCCCCCGAGGGCCCCGCGTAGTGAACGGCCGGGCCCAGCACCGCCAGGACGTCACGGATGCGATCGAACGCCTCGCGGTCGCCACCGGCGATGATGACGAGCGCGCCGGTCTCCGCCTCCCGCCAGCCGCCGCTCACCGGCGCGTCGAGGTGGTGCACGCCGCGTGCGGCGGCGGCAGCGCTCACCGCGCGGGTCGTCTCCGGGTCCACCGTGCTCGTGTCCACGAGGACCATGCCCGGCCGCACGCCCTCGAGCACGCCATCGAGCCCCAGATAGACAGACCGCACCGTGGCCGGCAACGGCAGGCTCGAGAACACGATCTCGCTCCGCTCCGCGACCTGTTTCGGCGAGGTACAGGCGGTGGCGCCGGCGGCGGTCAGCACGCCGATCTTGGTCGGCTCGATATCGTGCACGGCGAGAGGGTGACCCGCTCGCGCCAAGGTCGCTGCCATGCGACCACCCATGACACCGAGGCCGATGAACCCGATCCGCACCCGCTCGCTCATCGCGCGATCCCCATGGCCGTTCAGGCGAGCAGCGGCGCCATCTCGGCCGTGTCCTTCACGTCTTCCAGGTTCTCCACCATCGACACGAAGCGCTCCAGACGCTCGCGGGCGAGCGGACGCACCGCGGTGTCCGCCGCCGTCATGAAGCGCTCCACGCAGTCACCCAGGGTGAAGGGGTTCTCTGGATGGCCCTTCACGAATGGCTCGCACCCCGCGATCACCCGCCCGTCGGTGGTCTCGATCCGCACGTCCATGGGCGGGTAGAGCATCGGCAGCGCGTCCTTGGCCGGGTCGACGCGCGTCTCCACGCGGGCGGCCAGCGTCAGCAGCCCGGCGTCGCGGATCGCCTCCTCCGTGAACTCCTCCAGGGTCACCTGCCGCCGGGCGATGGCCGCGGCCACGGTGAACGGGATGCTGAACTTCGCCGCTCCGGGCGTCGGCGGTGCCGTCTTCGGCGCGCCCGCCGCGTCGAAGCCGCACTGGGTGGCGCCCATCGTGTTGGTCGCCACCGTCACTCGCCGCACCTGCTCGGGTCGGAGCGCGTGCTCGCGTACCAGCTCGAGCGTGGTGGCGATGGCGTGATGCGTGTACTTGCAGGTCGGGTAGGGCTTGAGGCTGTTGTTGACGATCTCGTTACGCTCACCGAGGCCGCCCAGCAGCGCTTCCTCGTCGTAGTCGCCGCGGAAGTAGAGGCGATAGAGCCCGAACTCGCCCAGCAGCGGATTGCGCGGCCCCTGGAACCCCTCACGCGCCATGTCGATGGAGAGGATGCCGGCCGCCGCCGCGCTCCCCGCCGGCGTCCAGAGGCTCCACGCGCCTTCCACCGTCGGCTGCACGTTGCCGCTGCACGACGCGTAGGCGAGGCCGATCGCGTCGAGCATCCGCTCCTCGTCGAGCCCGAGCAACCGAGACCCCATGGCCGCCACGCTCATCGGCGCCATCGTCTCGGCCATCCACCCGATGGCCTTGGACTTGCCGGCGCCCATCCGGAGCCGGCAGAGCATGTCCACGCCCAGCGCGATGCCGAGCGCCTGCTCACGCCCGCTCACCGGCGCCGGTGCGCTCTCCGCCAGCGCCAGGGCGGCCGGCACCATGCACACGCCCACGTGTCCTCCGCCGCTCTCGTGGGTGCCGTCCAGCTCGCAGCAGCGGGCCATCACCCCGTTGGCAAACGCCGCCATCGGCGCCGCGACCCGACCGCCGTGGGCCAGGAGCGTGCTGCCGCCCGCGCCCCCATAGCGCTGCACGATCCGGGCAATGCCGCGCCCGGGCTCGCTGGAACTGCCAGCGAGGGCGGCGCCCGCGGTATCGAGGACGGCCATCTTCACCGCCTCGACTACCTTCGGCGAGAGGTCCTCGTACCGGGCGGAGACGAAGTGTCTGACGAACGTCCTGATCGGGTCCATGCCTACTGCCCTTGGCCCGGAAACCGATTCGCCTTCCAGCGGAAGGCTAGATACCACGCCATCCGAAACCATGCTGAGTTAGTCGGCATCGAGTAGACCCCTTTGGGTCTGGGTGGCAGCATCTGTACCAGACGTTGTACGAGCGCCAGCCCGACACCCAAGCCGCCTTGTGAACGGGCGAGCGACTGCTCCGATTGCGTGAAGAGACCAAAGACACGGGGCAGCAGTTCGGGAGCGATACCAATCCCTGTATCCCGCACGCGCAATACGCATTCATCGCGCTCCTGCTCGACACTCAACCAGATGTGGCCGCCGGACTCAGTGTACTTGGCGGCGTTGGTAAGTAGGTTCACGACGATCTGTTCCAGCCGGGCCGCATCGGCATGGAGGCAGATGGGGTGCGGCGGCAGCGACACCGTGAGTTCTGGCCAGCCTTCGTCGGTCAGATGGCGAACAGCCTCTGTCGCACGCTCCACAATGCCACTCACGGCGACGCGATCAAGGTGAAGGTGGATCCTGCCCGTGCTGACACGGGAGACATCCCGTAGGTCGTCCACCAGGCGGGTCAGCTGAGTCACTTGACGTGCAACGATGGCGTGGGCGCGCTCCTGAAGTGGGTCTCCATTGGGCTGAGATCGCAGGAGATGCATCGCATTTACGATGGGTGCGAGGGGGTTACGCAGTTCGTGACTGAGCATCGCTAAGAATTCGTCTTTGCGACGGCTCAGATCGGCCAGGGCGTCGGCTTGCTGGTGCCGTTCGCGCTGCATGCGGGAGCATTCGGTGATGTCGTAAAAGCAATTGATTGCGCCCGTGATCCTTCCGTCGGCGTCTTTGAGCGGGCGAATGTTTACGATGACCGTCACCCGCGAACCGTCCGGCCGCTCGATGATGACTTCCGCGTCACGCGCTTCCTGGATCTCTCAGGTCACCACCTGGGCCATCGGTCAGAG